>Ga0315904_10003207_pt1 | contig 24376 bp, 18 predicted proteins | sample LakEriMetagenome_6_FD_203529 | JGI IMG/M metagenome (GOLD analysis project Ga0315904, IMG submission 203529) | Freshwater fungal communities from buoy surface, Lake Erie, Ohio, United States - Buoy 12 MA120 | ecosystem: Environmental > Aquatic > Freshwater > Lake | place: USA: Lake Erie, Ohio... | reverse complement strand
CGATCGCCGCCCGGTCGACCCCCGCGATATCTGGACCGAGGTCGAGGATATTCCCGCGATCCCGCCGCCGCTTGAGCCGTGGCCCGGCAGCAACTCCGATGGGATAGTCCACGGCATTAGTGGCGTCCCGCTCACAGCTATTCGCCTCCGCGTGTATGGTTTTCAGGGCGACGGGGAACAACAGTTCCGCCGCATGGTGCCCGGCGTGGCATACCGCCCGATCCTGCGGGACTCGTCACGAAAGATCGTCCCGTATAACCCGGCAATCTGGGTGGCCGATGGGACGCAGAGCATCGTGGAGTTCAGCCGGGAGCCAACCACATTGGGATACATGCCGCCCTTCACGATCGACTACTGGCAGTACGCCGGGGGTGTCGGTGTCGGCACCGGCGGCGCCACAGCCGCCGGCACAAACCTGACTCCGCCCGAGGATCCGGACCGTACTGCCGGGTCGGTGTTTGCGCAGACAAATACTGATACCGGCGAACTAGAATTCCGAACTCTAACTGCGGCTGCGGGTAGCGGCATCAGCCTTAACACAACTGACACAACAGTCGCGGTGCGAAACACGATGGTCGGCACAAATACCGCGGCCGGAGCGGGCATTTATCCGGTATTCGTCGAACGGGCGGGCAGTGAGCTCAGGTTTAACCCGCTGCGCGCCGGCGATGGCATCTCGATTGAGACTCATGTGGACGGCGGCCTCACACTCTCAGCTGGTGGTGTGCTGACGGGTGTTGTGAACGAGGGCGCAGGTATCGACATCTGCAGCGGGGTCGTCGACGGCGTCGCACAGATCCGCTCGCTTGTTGCTGCCGGCGATGGATTAACAATAACGGCGAACGACACAGTTATAGAGCTTACAAACACCCTGACCGGTATGTCGCTCGGGGATGGAGCCGCTGTCTATACTGGCCAGACTGGTAATACTCTCCAATTTCGCAGTATTGTGGCAGACGAAGGCTCTGGGGTTGCAGTTACCAGCAGTAGCGACTCCATACTACTTCGGAGCACTATTATGGGCTTCAACCGTGGCGATGGAGTCCCTTTGTATTCTACAAAGGCCGAGGATCAACTGTGGTTCAACACATTAGCTGCGGGTACTGGGGTCACGATCACAGCACCGGACGATGAAGGTGTTATTGCAATCAGCGCACCCGGATCTAGTCTTCATGGCGAGGGTGGCATCTCAGTATTTGCCGGGCAACTTACAGGCGAATTACAGTTTCGCGGTATTAAGGCTGGCGCAAACATTGAGGCAACTACCGATGACCAAGATATCACAATTTCGGCCAATGCTCTCACGGGAGAGAGCCTTCATGGTGAAGGCGCGGTGCCAGTCTATGTTGACAGGACACCTGCCGGACTGCGGTTTCGTGGTATTAAGGCTGGCCAGGGCATTGGTCTGGCGAGCAGCAGCACCGACATCACAGTATCGGTCACGGCTCCAGCAATCTGGACTATTGTGGAAAAAAGAGCTATTGGAGTGCTTAGCCATGCCGGCGCGTCATTTGGTGGGGGGGAGTGGCACAGCCGTATCCTCACCGATATGGCCACCGGTGCTAATAATATAGATGGTACTACCCCCGGCATTGTTTTCAGCCCGAATGGGGATGTGCCACTAGTATTTGGTCCGGGCTATTACCGTGTAACAGGCAGCTGCCCAACCGGTAGCACTGGAATTAACCTTGCCGTTGATTTTGTTGGCCCCCACCAGACCCGCCTGTATAATGTATCTGCCGACTCCACACTGGTGCTGGGGACATCTGAAACAGGGGGCAACACGCGATCTTTCATCGAAGGCACATTTGTCATTGAGGATGAAAATACAACGGTCGAGATACAGCACCGGCGGGTTGCATCGATAGGTGGCATTCCAGAAGGGTTTGGATTGCCCGCCGGATTCGGTGATGAAATTTACACTGTGCTGACGTTCGAGCTGCTGGGGGCTGGAGCCTAGCGCCGGCGGTGGCCCGCGCTCGGGTCGGCGCTCGCCAGCTGGTGCTCGGCGGGGATGCGCCGGACCGGGTTCGCGGAGAGCCACGCCTTCTGCACCGCGCTGGCGTCCGTGGCGAGCGACCGCGCGAGCCGGTCGAGGCGACCCCGCCAGGTCCCGTACAGGTTGGCGGCCTCGTTGAGGAAGTTGACCTGCATGCCGCCGTGGATGTGGCGCGCGGCGCGCAGGAGCGCCGAGTCGACCCCCGCGGTCAGCTCCGGGTCGATGAGGGGCGACCAGTCCGCGGGGCTCGTGTTTGCCGCAATGCGGTACTCGGCGAGGCGCGCGAGGAGCGCGCGGGCGAGGTCGGGGTCGACGCCGCGGAACCCCTTCCCGACGATGTAGACCTCGGAGTTCGCCGGCCGGCTGGTGACGGGCTTCACGACGCTGACCTCGTCGAAGAGGGCGGCGAGCAGGGCGATGAGGCCGCGGCTGAACGGCGTGACGAACGTGTACTGCTTCGTCACGAGGTGGCCGCCCGGCGCGAGGGAAAGGATGCCGCAGAGGACCTGGCCGTAGTTGAGGAGCGCCGTGAGCTCTTCCTGCCGGTTGTAGTCCTCGCTGACGCCGATGCCCGCGTCGGAGGTGTACAGCGTCGCGCCGCCGAGCCGGGCGTGGACGGCCGCGGCGAGGGCCTCGACGACGGCGGCGTCCGTGAGGTCGCCGGACACCGGCGGGGCGCCCTCCGGCATCGCGTTCGGCGGCGGCCCCATCAGCCAGCGGCCGCGGTTGGCCGCGTACAGGCCGTAGTAGTCGTCGAGGATCGTCGGGTCGCCGCTCGCGGCGGCCGCCGCGGGGAAGTAGCTGCTGGCGATCCAGTCGAGGGGCTTCCGGGGGCGCAGCGTCCGCACGTAATGGTTGATCGCGCAGATGAACGCGCCGGGGAGCTCCGCGTCGCAGAACGCCCGGACGGGCTCGGGGCCTGTCTCGATGAGCTCCATCACGCCGAGGATTTCGTACATCTTGAGCGATGCATTGGTCGAGATCCGCATCCCGTACTCGGTCCGCAGGGTCCGCTTGAGGCCCGCGTACAGGTCGACGGCGCGCATGAGCGGCTCGAACTCGGGCGGCGGGATCGCGTCGAGCCGCGTCTTCGCCGCGGCGACGGCGCGGCCGATTTTTGCGAAGTCGTCGTCGGGCGGCGGGGCGCGGACCATCGGCGGCGGGAGCAGCTCCGAGACGTCCGCGACCCGGAGCGGCGGGACGACCCCAATGTAGGGCTCTCTGCAGACGAGCTTAGTAAAGGCGCGACTCGGGTCCATTGCCTCTGTATCCATCACCGTATCAGCTTCGTATAACCGGCATTCAAAAGATGGCGGGCGGCACGGCGCTGCGGCCGCGCGACATTTCTGCTTCGAGTTATATTTCTGCCCCGAGGCATATTTCTGCCCCGAGGGCCTACCGCCGCCCCATATAGCGAATCACAATGCGGGTACGCACGGTCTCGGCCCTCTTTCTTGTCATGGCGTTGTACTACGTCCTGGCCGTGGCCTCGGAAGTATTCGTGGACGATTTCGTCAAGCCCCGATCGCTGTTCTCCTACCTGCTCGTGAGCACCATCCTCTCGGGAATTGTGGCGCTCGTAGTCGAGATCGACGTCCCCGAATGAGCGCCCACGCCAGCGGGACCGACATTTTGAACGGCTTCCGGCGCTGCAATACAGAATGGACGCGGCCGCCGAAGACAAGCTGAGTCCTGCGGAACAGACACAAGTGGCCGATGACGATGCCGTGGCTGGCGATGTCGTCGCGGCTGGCGACGACAATGTGGCCGTGGCTGACGACGCCATAGCTGACGACACTGCCGACGACGATGGCGCCGGCGCCGGCGCCGCGACAGTATCCATCACCGAAGAGGCCCTCGCCGCAGCCAAAAATGAGGTTGACGTTGACAAGGCCCTTGCCGCGGTGAACCTCAGCAAAGATGGGCTGCAAGACATGCAGAAAATGTTTCTTGCGCTTGGGCTTCCTCTCACGCGTATCATCTTCGAGCAGATGGTCGAGGCCGCCGGGCTCGCCGGCGCAGAAAAAGACGTGGCGATGCGCGCGATCGCCGGTATGTCGCCCCTCACCGAGGTCTGCTGCATGCGGGTCGACTTCAATGATGGCGCACCGGACACGGCCTACATCGTCTTCGACCGCTGTCCCCGGGAGCACGACGTCGGGGCCCAGCTGGCCCGCCTGCAGCGCCGGCTGCCACCTGAAAAATGGAACGACATTCTCAAGAATGTGTCGTTCCAGCTACACATGATACGGATGGTGTACGGCAACCTGGCGCGGGATCACTCGGAGCTGATCCGGACAATCAGCGGCGGCGCCCCAGAGAAGTATTTCGACCTATTCGTCGACCCCGCAACGTCGCTGCTGTATGTCGATGCGGCCTGGCCCAACCGGGTCGGGATCTTTGTCTGGTTCGCCGCGGAAGTCGACCCGGGAAAGTAAGTGTGTTGGCGCCCTCTTTTTTTTTCCACCGGCTCTGCATGTCGATCCTGGGCTCAGGCGCTGTCCGCCGGCATGGATGTGGCCGCGACCGCAACCGCGGCTGCGTCGATCGGCGTAGCGGCCGCGACCGCGGCTGTGTCAATTGGTGTGGTTGTACCGGTCGGCGTGGACGTGCCGGTCGGCGTAGCGGTCGGCATAGCGGTCGGCGTGGACGTGCTGATCGGCGTGGACGTGCTGGTCGGCGTAAACGTACCGGTCGGCGCCGCCTCATCTTCGGAACTGTCCGTCACCGTCTCGTAGTCGCCGTCATCCTCATTGTGACAAACACAGTGGCAGTCCGCAGGACACTCTTCATATTCGCTGCCGCTGCCGCCGCTGCTGCTGTCGTCGCGGTCGCTGCCGCGGTCGCTGCCGCGGTCGCTGTCGCTGTCGCCGTCGCAGCACTCGCTGTCGCCACAGTTTTCAAGAAGAATGACATTGCCATTAGCATCGTAATAAACGACGTCGCAATCGTCGTCACTGCCATCGCTGTCGTCGTCGTCGCCACTGCCGTCGCTGCCGCCGTCATCGCAGGCATTGGCGTAACGCAGATTGAACTTCCGGGCATACATGCGCTGCAGCTCGCGGTGGACCATGAAGTTGATGAACCACTCGCCCATCTCGGCCTCAAGGACGGCGAGCGGGGCGCAGTACTGCTTCACGGCGCGATACTTGCGCAGGCCAAACCAGATGAGGCAGGCATTGACCGCCACCAGGATGACGTTGGAGGCAACGAGAGTCGGGTCCATTGCGCGCGTATACGCACTGCGCGCGCGCTCCAAAAGGGGCGACGCGGCACGATCAGGCCCGCGTCTCAGTTTTCTCCATGATGTAGTAGGCCCCGCCGCCGACCGCGAGCCCGAACATCAGCAGCAGCGCCCCGGGGGTCTTGCTGGAAGCCGTCGAGAACACGATGATCCCGATCAGAATCAGCAGAATCGAAAACGCGATAAACGGCATCATCATGATGGACGATGCGTGTTTCTCCACGACCATTGCGGCCCCCGCTTCGGGAACGGCGACGCCGACCAAGGTCTCAGCCAACCCTGCTGCGGTGCTCTGCCCACTCGACGACATCGTATTGCGGGCGCATAAAAAGCCGGCGCGCGTAAAGCGCCCGCCGCCAATAATTTGAACCGCTCCCCGTGTAAGGAATACGGCCGGTAACGCCCGTTTCACGATGTTAAGTCCTCCTAAAGAATTCCGGTATCTGACCCGAGTGGGGGATCACGGCGCCCAACGATCGGCTGAGGAGGCAGTCGAGGCGGCATATAACCGGAATGACCTTGCGTATCGCGAGGTCGTCCGCAACGAGCTCGACCAAAAGTTCCTCGTTTTCGAGAGCCGCGGCGAATTTCTCGCCTGGTATGCGGAGTTGCCCGAAAAGCGCCGCTGCCTGCACGAGGTCATCTTCGGGTGGCGCCCGCAGCGGCTCAAGTTTGACGTGGACATCATGGTCTCGAAGCTCGATGCGCTCCCGGACAGCATCTTGGACGCGGCAGTGGCGGCGGCGGCGGCGGCCGCCGATGACGACGCGGCAGTGGCGGCGGCCGCCGATGATGCCGCGGCGGCGGCCGCCGACAGCGCCGCCGCGGACGAATACCTTAGCGCGTTGCTGGCCGAGACGGGCGCCGCGGCCGTGGCCGCGGCCACGCCGTCGCCCGAGGCGGCGCGGGCGTCGAAGGCCCGCGCGATTGTCAGCCTGCTCATCGAGGCCATCCTCGATGAGCTGTACGCCGCCTACATGGGAATCGAGGATATCTCCGCAGCCCGGGAGAGCCTCGTCGTGACGGACAGCAGCGGCGGGGAAAAGTACAGCTACCACATCCTCGTGCTCCCGTTCTACGTCGCGGACCACATGGAGGCAAAGGAGTTCACGGCGAAAGTGCTCGACCGACTCCCGCCGCTGGTCCAAAAGTTTGTCGACCCGCGGGTCAACAACCGGACCCAGAACTTCCGGCTCGCGGGGTCCGCAAAACCCAACACCGGGCGTTACAAACATGCCACGGCCGCCGCCGCGGAAGCCTTCGGCACGGCGAAGGGAGTGCCGATCGACGACCTCTTCGTCAGCGCCCCGCCCGGCGCGCGGGTCCTCGCGCGGGTGTACACTTTGGAGCCGGAGGCGGTGGCGCGGCCGCGCATACGCGGAGCGGCGCTGGAGGCCGCGGCGGGGGCCGTGTCGCAAGCCGTGCTTGCCCTCGCCGCGAAGGCCGGCGTGACGGCCGGGCACCGCTTTACCGAGATGCGCGGCCATCTGCTGTGCTTCGTGCGCGAGGCGCCGTCGCACTGCCGGATCTGTGGCGAAGTACACCACCGCGACAACTCCCTGATGCTGAGCCTCGAGCCCGTCGAGGGGGGGCACGCCGGGCCGTGGCCCGGCACAGGGCGGGCGGCGTACCGCGTCGTGGAGTACTGCCGCCAGGCGCGCGGGAAAGCCCACACCGTCGGGGAGGTCACCCTCGCCGCCGAAGACCTGCGCGCCCTCGGCCCGGCGACGTGGCGGCCCTCTGCGACAGCGGCCGCGGCGGTCGCCGCGACCACGACGGCCCGCGACCGGCTCGCGGCGCACGTCACGGCGATCCGGGAGCTGCGGGTGAACCCCCACAACGCACTCGCGAGCGCGTTCGAGCAGCTCCCGCCACGGCAGAAGACGGTGTACGCGGAGGGCGCGATGCGCCCGTACGAGCTGACGCCGACGCTGGCGGTCCTCGCGCAGATGAAGCTCGGCAAGACGAAGGCGCTGCGGGCCTACCTCAGCGCCCACTTCCCCCCGGACAGCCTCGAGACACACGTGATCCGGTTCGTGACGTTCCGCCAGACGTTCAGCAACGCGATCGCGCGCGACTTCCCCGGCTTCGCGCTCTACAGCGACGCCGCGGGGGACCTCGACCCGATCCGGTACCCCCGGCTGATCGTCCAGGTCGAGTCGCTGCACCGGCTGACGATCGGGGCGCGCCCCGAGCCGGTCGACCTCCTCATCCTCGACGAGGTCGAGTCGATCCTCGCGCAGTTCAACAGCGGCCTCCACAAGCAGTTCAACGCGGCGTTCGCGGTCTTCCAGTGGATGATGGCGACGGCGCGGTTCGTCGTGTGCATGGACGCGAACCTCAGCGACCGCACGTACCGCACGCTCGAGCGGCTGCGCCCCGGCCGCCCGCCCCACTTCCACTGGAACCGGTTCCAACGGGCGGCGGACGACGCGTACTTCTTCACGGCGGACCAGGGGGCGTGGCTCGGCCGCCTCTACGGCGCGATCCGCGCCGGCCAGCGGGTCGTCATCCCGACGAACAGCCTGGCGGAGGGCCGCGCGTTCGAGGAGGCGATCCGCCGCGAGTTCCCCGACCGCGAGGTGATGATGTACAGCAGCGAGACGTCCCCGAGCGAGAAAACGCGCCACTTCAGCGACGTTCACACGTTCTGGGGGAAGCTCGACGTTCTCATCTTCACGCCGACGTGCTCGGCGGGCGTGTCGTTCGAGCTCGAACACTTCGACGCGCTCTTCGGCTACTTCTGCGACGTGTCCTGCGACGTCGAGACGTGCCGCCAGATGCTCGGCCGCGTCCGCAACCTCCGCACGCGGGAGCACTACATCTGCCTGCGCGCGACGGGCGCGAACCTCCCGGCGACGGTCGAGGACATCAGCCGGGGTATCCGCGACCGGCGCCGGGGGCTCTACCGGAGCATCGACGACGCCGCCCTCCAGTTCGATTACAGCGCGGACGGCGAGATCCGTTTCTACGAGTCCAACTACTACTACCTGTGGCTCGAGACGGTACGGATTACTAACCTCTCGCGTAACGACTTCGCCCGGCGGTTCATCGACCAGGTCGCGGACACCGGGGCCAGGATCGACGTGCTCGCGGTCGCCGAGCCCGAGGCGGGCGCGGCGCTGCTCGCGGCCCACCGCGCGGTCCGCGGCGAGCTGCGGGCGGGCCGCGACGAGGCCGTCGCCGCCGCCGAGGACCTCACGCCGGACGCGGCGGCGGCCGTTCGCGACGCGCTGACCGCCGGCGCGGGCGCCGGCGCCGACATCGCGCCGGAGGTCCGCCTCGCGTACGAGAAGTACCAGCTCCGCGAGGCCTACTCCTGGCACGACCGGCCGCTCAGCGCCCAGTTCGTGGCAGCGTACGCGGGGCGCGACGCCCGCCGCGTGTACCGCAACCTGCGCCGCATCTCCGGCGCGGGGTCGATGCGCGAGGCGATCGCCCAGATACGGGCGCAGGAGGCCGACCACTACGAGTACGTGATGGACACCCGGGCGCCCGGCGCCGAGTACATCAGCGAGAGCCGCGACCTCCTCCGCGAAAAGACGTCGTACGTGTTCCGGTCCCACTTCATCGCGTTCTGGTTCCTCCAGATGTGCGGATTCGCCTGCATCACGGACCCGGGGCGCGTCCACGAGTGCCTCCTCGAGGGGCGCCTGCGGAACTCCCTCCCCCTGCTGCGGCGCTCCTCGGAAGAGATCATCTTCGAGTTCGAGGTCCCGCGGCCGGGCTTCGACCGGCTCGCGCGCGAGCCGGACCGCGCCCGCTTCCTGGCGGGAATGCTCCGCACCATCAACGCCGTGCTGCGGAAGATGTACGGCGTCCAGCTGCAGCGGGTCGCCAAACGAGCCACCACGGGGGTCGGCACATACTTCCTCGGGCGGAGCGAGGTCGGGAAACTCTTCGTCTTCGCCGACGAGCCCGAGCCGGACGACACCCCCGGCGGCCCCCGGCCCCACATCGTGTCCGCCCTCAGGACAATCCAGCAGACCGACGGGGCGGTCGCAGGCTTCCTCGAGGAAGAGTGGTATGCGGCACTGGTGCCGGCCACCGGCACAGCTGCGGCGACAGATGGCGCCGCGGCCGCGCAAGCGCCCGCTGCGGCAGCGCCCGCGCCCACCGCGGCGGCGCCCGCGCCCGCTGCGGCGGCGCCCGCAGAGGACGGCGTCACAGAGGCCGCACTCGCAAGCATTCTCACGGATGTGGTCGCCACGGACGTGGCCGCCACGGACGTGGCCGCCACGGAAGCTGCACTCGCAGAGGCCGCGCTCGCAAGTATTCTCGCGGACGTGGCTGCCACGGACGTGGCAGCCACGGACGAGGTCGCAAGCTTCCTCGAAGACGAGTGGCGGACAACCACTGGCGGCAGTGCGATGGCGTAATGCGCTCGGCGCTTCTTTTTTCTGTGGTCGGGTCTCTTAGAAAAAAGAGGCGTCACAAATACGCGCCATGTCCGAATCAGCGGCCACGAGTTGTGTCCCCACGGTGCCGCCGCCCGCGGAATTTGACTCCGCCGCGGCGGACGACACTGCCGGTGGGGGCGTCTCCGCTGAAGACATTGTCACGATCGCTGTGGCAACAGACGACGCCGACACGGAGGCTGACGCCACTGCCGCCGCTGCCGACGAGGTCGCCACCACTGCGGACGGCGCTGCGGACGGCGCTGCCGACGAGGCCGCTTCTGCGCCGCCGCCGGTCAAGAAGCCTTCCACGGCTGAGCTGCGCCAGGCGAAGATGCGCGCCGCGGTGGCGGCCCGCGCGGCGAACCCTTACCCCGAGCCGAGCGAAAGGCCAGAACAGTATTTCGTCGTGTCTGACAACATGGGCTTCGTCGGCGCGTTCTACACGGCCGAATCAGTGGCGGCAATAACCACGAAGCACCACAGCATCCCATTCCTGATCCAGCGGTACAGGGTTGCGCCGGGGCCGGTCGCGACGGTGTGGGTCGTGCTGTATCGGGATCTCGACGCAGTCGCGTTCGTCACGAACGACCGCGCCGAAGCCGAAAAGGTACAAGAGATGTATGGGCGGATCGGCCTCGCGTACTCCGACTCCATCGACTACTGGGAGCACCGCGCCGACACCGTCAACAAAGCGGCGGAGGAGCGCCTCAACTCGCTCAGCCGCGCCCACGCCATGTACCTCGGCGGAGGCGCCTCCGCCGAGGAGCTCCGGGAGGCGGAGCTCAAGGACTACGAGCGCATCGTGAAGATGAGCAAGCCCATCCCAAACGGGCCAATCGAGCAACTGCTCCGGGAAAACGAACGGATAACAATCTTCGACTGCGTCGTCCCAATAGCCGTCGGCGGAGCTGACTGCTCGGATGACAATGCGGACGCCAATGCGGGCGCCAATGCGGACGCCAATGCGGACGCCAATGCGGACGCCAATGCGGACGCCAATGCGGACGCCGATGTGGACTCCCCCGAGACTGAAATCATGACCCGTGAGGAGGACTTGGCATCGGAGGCCATGGCCGCGGAGGCCGAGCCCGTGGCCGCGGCGGAGCCCGTGGCCGCAGAGCCCGTGTCCGCCGCAGATCCCGCGGCCGCCGATGCCGTGGCTCATGGTCGCGGGTAGGCGCGTCTACGCCATGTCAGCATCATAAACAAGTTCGACTCCGGGCGGCGGCTGCTCCACCCGCGGAGGCTCTGCCCGTGGTGGCTTCGCTGCGGCGTGCGCACCGGCGAGCGCACTCGCCTGCGCACTGGCGAGCGCCCCAGCAGTCATGAAAAGACCCCTCACGTTGCAGAATGGCCCAAAGATGGGTCGATGTGACTGGGCGATGTACTTTGCGCATTCTTCATAGGTGGTGATGTTTTTGGGCACCACCGGGCAGGCTTGGGCGCAGGCCGCGACCAGCGCCCCCCACAGCCCGCGGGCGACTCCATTCCATGGGGGCGGAAACGCCTCGGGGGGCGGAAACGCCTCGGGGGGGGGCGGACCCGCGAGCTCCCATAGCCGGGCCGCGGCTGCCGTGCTTTTTTCGAGCTCCATCCGTATCAGGAGCGAGCGCTCGCTCCTAATTTCACGCCGGCGGCCATATTTGAACCGAGCAGTATCCTTTATAAAAGCATGATTGAAATCCCCCAGACAACCACGACCGAGGTCACAGTGAGGTGGACCGCGTCGATTGCCACATGCGGGACGTTTCGCTTGGAGCTAATGCTGGAGGATATCGCGCTTCGCAGATGGGCGGAGGGCCTCCGCGGCATCGGCAAGTCAATGGTCGCCGCTGCGGCGGTACCCGCCCATCGCGGGGTGCCCCGATGGATGCTGCCACTTGGCGGCGAGCGGGCACCGGCTCGCCATAGTGCCTCGTGCCAAAACTGAATCGAGCAATTTTTTGGTATTCGAGAGATGGCCGCATCCGTTTTCGTGAATTACCCTTGGAATGTGCGGGCCGCCATCCGCGCGGTCATGGCCGCGGCGCACCGGAGCAACCACCACATAACTGACCCCGAGAACCGCATCGATTATGATGCGCTTTTGGCGGCTCTTCTCTCCGACCCCCCCATCGGGGCCGCGCTGGCCGAGGCGAAAGCCGCCGCCGCGGCTGCCGCTGGCCCCCCATCGTCACACAACGCCGAGGCTCGTGTCGATTTTGTTGACCGCGTCGAGCGCTACTTGGGGTCCGCATCCAGTGTTGTGGTGCGGGCTGTGTACTATTCCTGCGCATCGCTGATCCTGCAGTGGTGCCAGGGTCACCAGTGGGCCTCACGGGAAGAACTGCACTCGCACTGGAAGGCCACCATCCCTGCGCTGGCAGTGCTTGAGGAAGGTGTGATTCATAACGCGGACGACCCCATCTGGCACCGTTTCTTGTGCGCCGCTGAGTCCGCCGCCAAGGCTGCCGCCGCCGCCGGACCCGCTGTGACGGCCGTCGTCGAGGCCGCCGTAGTTGCCGCCGAGGCCGCCGCTGACACCAAGGGCGCCACCGCCAAGGCCGCCGCCAAAGCTGTTGCTGAGGCCGACGCCGCCTCGGCCACTGCTGAGACCGCCGCCGCCAAAGCTGCCACGCCAGTGTCCGCGCACACATACATCGCGTGCGCCCTCATCTGCCCGGTGGGCCCCTCGGAGGAAGTGCGGGCGATTGTGAGGGCCCACAAGCGCGGACACGAATGCCCGTGCTGCCGTCGTATCCGTGACCGCAAGGCGCGGCTGTCCGGGGCCGCAGCCGAAGCCGCCATGGAACAGAAGAAAGCGGCCATTGCCGAACTGGTGGAGCACGGCCGCGCAAAAGGGGTGCTTGACGCGATCGACCGTATATTGCCACACTGAGCCTGCCAAAATTGAACCGGCAGTCTTTTTTATACACCCGCGATGAGCAAGCCATTTTCGTTTGGGTACTACCCGCAACGCATTCGGGACGCGATCCGCGCAATCATGGCCGCGACCCACCGCGGCGGCAGCCGCGGTGTCATTGACAACCAGGGCGGTATTGACTGGGTCGCCTTCGAATTAGCCCTCCTCTCCGAGCTGCCCATCGAGACTGCACTGGCCGAGCTGAAGGATCCAGAGATCATCCGTTTGGCGCGTGGCCCGGCAGAGGATCAACTTGATGCATTGTATATTAATTCCGCCAACAGGTACCTGGAAGTTGTGTCTTTGGCCGAGCGCTACTTGGAGACGGCGCCGCGCATTGTCAGGCGGGCTGTGTATTCCTTTCTGCCACGATGGGACCGGGTGAATTACCAGTGCGAGATCCGCCCCTTCCGCGAGCAGTGGGTGCATATCCTTGAGCTCGCGACGGTCAGCGAGAGAGCGCTCCGCAGCGCGGACGTGATTGCCCCCGTCTGGCACCAGTTCCTGCTCGAGGCCGAGCGCAGCGGCCCGGGGGCCGCGCGGGATCACTACATCGCGTGCGCCCTCGTCTGCCCCGCGGACCCTCCGGAGGCACGAAAGGCGATCGCCGACCACAGCCGCGGCGGCATGGGGAAGTGCCCGTACTGCGCCCTCGACCGCGAGGCGCGGTCGTCCGGGGCGGCCGCGGTGAAGGAAGCGGCCGCCGCGAGAGAAACGAGGGCATATGACGACGCGGTCAACATTGCTGAGCTGCTCGCAAAGAACTGAGGCGGGACACGCTGCGGCACGGACGCCGTTTTTGTGGATAGTGAAAATTGAAAATTCTACCTGATTTGTTACCATGAGAGAAACTCCTTTGGACGGGCATTTTTCGCCGCGGGTGCGGGAGGCCATCAGCAAGCTCGAGCAGGCAGCGCCCGCCGCCATACCCCCCCTCATCGTCGCCATCAACTATAACCAGCTTGCGCTGGACATGACCGTTGAGACCCCGATCTGGGATACCATTGCAAGGCTGAGGGAGAGGATGAGACATGAGACAACGGATGCAAAAAATGACTCCGCGAGTCATGTCCTCGCGCTGCTGGAGCACATCGGACGCTGGGCGCACAAAGCTGCGCGCTACAGCGTGAGAGACATGTGTTTGCGCATGCATAATGAATTGGCCACCCCGGATCCCGCCATTGTCTACGGGCGGCTGCGGCTCGCTTTCGATCCGCAGGCGCAGTTCGACCCGGAGATACTCCGCAGCGCTGCGGAGCCGGAGCCCGTCTGGCACTATTACTTGCGCAGGGCTGAGGCGGAGCCGCCCGCGCACTGGCGCCACCTCTGGTGTGCGAGGCGCTGTCCGTCACCCCCCGACCACGATTTCACCGAGTCGATCCGCAGGCATGAGCGCGGGCGCGAGTGCCGCCATTGCTCTAACCTCGGCGCTCATGACAGGGGGGACTCCCTGGCAGAAAATAGGACGGCCGCCGCGGTCGAGCTGGAGGAGCTGCGCGGTGAGGCAGCGTCATTGGCGCGCGCTGCGGGCAGTGCACATCGGCCATTGCCCAGCGGGCTCCCGCGACAGCTGACCGCGGTGTCGGCCACTGCGGCGGCGGCCGCCAGGACCGCAGTCATGGCAGCGGCGGCCGCGGCGGCGTCGACCGCGACGGCGGCGGCGCCGCCGGCCACGACACGGACCTCAAGAATCCCAATTGCGCAAAGGCAACCTGGTCGCGCGGCACCGGCTGACGCGGCTCCGGCTAGCGCGTTTCCGGCTTACGCGGCTCCAGATGGTGCTATGATTGGGAACGCGCTGCTCTTTCTCCGCTGGGCGTGCCACACCAACTACAACGGCATGCGCGACCGGTATGCGCCAGAAGAGGCGCTGAGAGACAGGGATGGTACACCCCTCAGGCGAGACGATGGGTACTATAAACGCGCCGCGAGTGCAATCTGGGGAACCATGACCAAGGAGGTCAAGGACGAGGTTCGTGGCCAGTTTGCGACCTGGAAGGCGACCCGGAAGGCAAACCGTGTCGAGTGAGGCAGCCACGTCCGCGGCATACGTGTGCACCACACCGTTTTTTGTTTCCAGTGCAGCTGAAATTGAATATTTCGTTCGATTTGCATTCCCACCATGAGAGAGGCCCCCCCGGACGGGCATTTTTCGCCGCGGGTGCGGGAGGCCATCAGCAAGCTCGAGCAGGCGGCGCCCGCCGCCATACTCGCCCGGCACGGCAATGTCGACTATGACCGCCTTGAATATGAGCTGACTGTCGATCCCTACATTGAGGATGTCCTTGCAAGGGTAAAAGAGATTGCGAGCCGCAATGCGAGCCGCGATGCGAGCCACGTGAGCCACGGTGCGAGCCGCGATGCGAGCCACGTGGCAAGCCAGATGAAAAATGCCCCCCTATATCCTTTGCTTGAGCAGGTTGAGCGCTGGGCGCGCGCTGCGCCACGCGGCGTGCAGCATGAGATGTGTTCAATCCTGCACGGCGCGCTGACCGACTGGCGCCCCGACATTTTCTACGAGCAGCTGCGGCTCGCTTTCGATTCGCAACCGCCGCTCGACCTGCTCCGCAGCCCCGATGTGGAGTCAGAGCCCGTCTGGCACTATTATTTGTGCAGAGCCGAGGCGGAGCCGTCTGCACGCTCGCGCCACCTCTGGTGTGCGAGGCACTGCCCAGCGCAGCCCAGCCGAGGTCTCAGGGAGTCGATCCACGCCCATAGCCGCGGGCACGCCGACGAGTGCCGGTACTGCACTCGCCTGCGCGACACCATTGCCGGGCTGGGGCCCACCGCGGACGCTGTGGCAAGAAACAGAGCGGCCGCCGCAATCGAGCTGGAGGAGTGGCGCGCCGCGGCAGCGGCCACAGAGGCGGCCACCGGGCCGGAGCCCCGCGCGCATCGCCCGGCAGCGGGGGGGTCGCCCACAGTATATTCCAACACGAGCGGGATGGCCGTATTTGGCCGCACGATCACATTTGAGATTCCGGCACGGGGCGACCTGTATCGGCAATTCCCTCCAGTTGTGCTGCCCGGGTTAGCACAAACCGCTGTGGAGCCAGATGGCGCCAGTGGGTTCCAACAAGAAGATACCCGAATGGTACTGGGCAGTACCATCGGGCGGGGATTTCAAGTACCCAGGGTCCATATGAACAGCTTTTATGGTGAGGCTGCTGTGGCGCCCGCTACCGCACCCACCGCCGCAGCTGCTGTAGCGGCGGGCGCCACCGCGGTGCCCGTGCCGCGGTGGACCGCAAGGCTTGGGCACGCGCTACTTGCCGCGGCACCGCTCCCCATTGCCGTGACGGTGCCGGACAGCGCTGACGAGCCCCCGATTGTGCGGGGATTCCCGAATATCACCTACTCGGTGTGGCCGTCACCGCCGGCGGAGCCATATCGGCCATCGGGATCACCCCGGATGGATCCGGCAACGAGTGCAGATCGGCGGGCACAGCGGGCGGCGTTGCGGATCCGGGCACCGCGCAAGCGACGCTAAGAGATGCCCCAGTGCGATTTTTTTTCATGGCGGGCCAAAAATGAATGGTAACCCGTGGATGATACCGCAGCATGGAACCCGATGCCACTGTCGCGGTGCCGTTCAGCCGGGTCATTGCGGCCCTGTCGCCTTTTGGGCAAGTAGCGTTCCGGTTGATAACGGAAAACACCCCGGCGGACTTTGGTCGCGGCATCGTCGCCAGCGGCGCCATCAACTACGAAGAGTTCGCGCGGCTCCTGCTCAACCCCGCTCCGGTGGCGCCCGCCCTGTCCGAGGCGAAGCGCGACACGATGTCCGCGCTGCGCGAAGTCAAGAACCAGCGCCGAGACATCTTGGCCATATCGAAATGCCTGAACGAGCTGGAGACATGCCTCCGGAACAACACGACGCGTATCGGCGAGCGGATCGCGTTCGCCAACATCGCACACTGCCACAGACTTATCCGGGAGATCCGCCGCGGAGTGCGCCACGACAATATCAACCTCCGCGGCGGGTACTTTGTCCGCCAGCCCCAGCTGGCGTTCAAGGAGAATGTGCCGGGCCACGAGCCGTTGCCGCTGCCGTACTGGCACTGCTTCCTCGTCGCGGCGGAGCGGGGCGAGTATGGCTCGCCCGCGGACAACATCGAGCGCGCCCTCGTCTGCCCGGCGGACTTCCCGGACGAGGCGCGCGAGGCGATCGGCCTCCACGGGCGGGGCCGGCAAGACGGCTGCCACTACTGCCGCGCGCAGCACAAGATCCTCAACCCAAAATCCGCGGCGGCGCGTTCAACCATTGCGCAGCGCGCGGAGCTCGCCTCGGACCTAGACCGGGCGGGCACGGCCGCCGTGGAAGCCGTGCTGCGGCCAGCCGCGCCGCGGTCGCCCGCGGACAACCAGGCTGCCATGAACGTCGTCGCCGCGATCGCTGCCGCGGCGGGCAAAACGGATGTGGCTGACACGGCGTCCGCCTTCGCCGCGGCGGAGGGGCGCCGCCGCCACCTGCGCTAGGGACACAAGCGCCGCCACTGAGCGCCGCCACTGCGCTCAGGCGCGCTTTTTATCCAAATTGAATACCAATTTCCCATTTTATCTCATGTACAGAACCCTTCTTTGTGGCCTGCGCAGCGATATTCCAAGCGGTCAGTACTACCCGCCGGAGGTGCGTCGCGCAATGCCTAGCGGCATCTACCTCCAGTACGACCGCAAGGCGGGGCCTATCGACTATGATGAGTTTGCCGCGCGTCTGCTCACTGACCCGCCCGTTGAGGCCGAGATTGCCGCGGCGATCGCCGCCGTGGAGAAACGCGCACGACCCGCGGATGCAAGCATCCTTGCTATGCTGGAACAAGTCCGGCAGTGGCTACCCACCGTGTCACGTGCCAACGCACGGGCGGTGTATTCCTATATGCCTGTCAGCCATGCGGACGGTCTCGACCCATTGTCCCGTTTTAGGGATGCCGCCGCCAGTCTGATGCGGCACCCGATCTGTGACCGTGAGTTGATTGCCGCGGACAGTATCAACCCTGTCTGGCACCACTTCCTAACCGCTGCCGAGAATGAACGGGGTGGGTTCTCACGGGGCATAGAACTCTCCTGCGCACTTGTCTGCCCGGTAAGCTCCGTAGAAGATGCGCGGGCGGCAATCAGTGCTCACAAACGTGATCGCCCGGACGAGTGTCGGTGGTGCGTCCACCTGCGCGAGATCATCGGGTCCGCCGCGGTAGTCGAAAACATAAAAGCCACCGCGTCAGAGGTGCGCAAGCACAACGAGCAGTTCCTCTCTAAGGTGGCGCCTCGGTCCAGTTTTTGCGCCCGCACAGTGCCAAAATTGAATCTTGTACCGGGGGGGTATACCGTTGCAGCATGAGTCAGACTTGCCATATGCCACCGCTGGTGCGTACCGCAATCGCCGCGATTGCTGTGCACGCCACTGCCGGCTTCGGCAGCCAGATTGTCACTGATGCCAGCACCAAGCCAACGACCCTGATCGATTATGATCTCTTCGCGGCCCACCTGGAGCGGTGCCTTCCGTCCTCGCAGCTCAGCCATGAGTTGGAGATGAAGATCCGCGACGAGGTACGGCTGCGCTCCGCCAATGATTGGGCGCAGGAAAAGGCTGCCATCGACTTTCTGGACGGCGCTGAAAGGTTCCTGTTGCGGGTGGAGAGGTTTGTGCCCACGGCGCCGTCAGTCTGTATCGGGCTTATCTATGCCAGGCTGCTGCGGATCTTTGGGACCGTCCGCGCCCTCGAGGAGGCCCGACTCAGCGGAAAGCCGTACTCGGGCAGCCTCCACGGATACTTTGCATTGCCCGAGAAGGAGCTGTACGACGACGCCGTTCTCAACGACGAGAACCTGCCAGAGCCCCTCTGGCATTTCTTCCTGTGCCGCGCCGAGCAGGGCGACTTCGGCACACCAGTCCAGAACATCAACCGCGCGCTCGTCTGCCCGGTGCGCGGCGACCCGACCGGGGTCATCAACCTGCACCGGCACGGGCGCCACAGTGAGTGTTCGTACTGCTGCGCCGCTGCGGCCGCGGTCGCCGCGGCGGCGACCGCGGCGACCGCGACGGTGCCCGTCACGATGCCCGCCACAGTGCCCGCCGCCATGGCCACCGAGTAACTGTCGGAGCGGACGCCAGAGCGGACGCTCGCTTTTTTTCACGTACTCCCTTAAATTTGAACATAGTTTCCGAGGCCATATCGCAGCATGGATCCTCCAACCCTGCATGCCCATATGCCGCCGATGGCGCGTGTCGCTATCAATACGATTGCGGTGCGCGCTATTTCCGGCGACGGAGCGAATGTCATGTCGAAGGGCAGCATCGACTATGTGCTCTTCGCGATGCTCGCGATGCGCCCGCCCCCGATCGAGCGCTCGCTCGCCTCGATAAGAAAAAAGATGAGCGCTGCGGCGGCGCTTGACGGGCTTTCGCAGAAAGCCAAGTACTTTCTGAGCCGGCACAAAGATATGCTGAATGCGGTAGACGAGTATTTGCGCACACCCCCGGCAATCGCCGCACGGCTCGTCTACGCCCATGCGGCACAGCTCCACAGAGCCGTTGATGAGATCAAAGTCAGCCGTCGCTGGGATAACGCCGGGGCCATCTGCCTGGTTCCCGAGAAAGAGATCTTCAACAGTGCCGTCCTCAGCGACACGCCGGAGCCCCTCTGGCATTTCTTCCTGTGCCGTGCTGAGCAGGGCAACTTCGGCCGGCCGATCCAGAACATCAACCGCGCACTCGCCTGCCCATTCCGTGAGGCAACGTCTGAGCTAGTCGAGCTGATCGAGCTGCACCGGCGCGGGCTTCAGAAGCGGTGCCGGTACTGCGTTCGGTGCGGCGGCTCCACCGCGGCAGCCGTGAAGACAGCAATGGACGCCGCGACAGCGGCCGTGAAGACAGCAATGGACGCCGCGACAGCAGCGGCGGCGACAATGGCCTGAACAGCGGCGGCCGTGGTGCCGCTTTTTTTTTGCAAAAAAAAGATGAGCAATACCCTTTTACAGAGCGCAGCTGGTGCAGACCGTCTCGGTGCAAGTGATGGGCGCGGCGGCGGGCGCGGCGACGGGTGCGGCGGCGGGCGCGGCGCCCGTGGTCACAATGATCGAGGTCTGCTGCGAGCTCGCGGCGGGCCTCGTGTGGCAGTAGTACATGCCGGTCTTGAGGCCGGCCTTCCATCCCTCGGTGAGGAAGCGGATGATCTTGGGGAGGTTCGGCTCGTCGAGGAAGAGGTTCATCGACATCGACTGGCACACGAACGGCGCCATGGCCTTGGCCATGCGGACGACAAAGCTCGGGTGGACCTCGCGGGCGGTGGCGAAGAGCTTCCGCACGTCCTCCGGGATGCGGGCGATGCCGCGGACGCTGCCGCCGGCGGCGAGGATCTCGCGGCGGAGGGTGTCGTCCCAGATGCCGAGGTCCATGAGCCGGCGGATGAGGTGGCGGTTGACGACGAGAAACTCGCCGGCGAGGGTCTTGCGGGGGTAGATGTTGCTCGTGAACGGCTCGAAGCACTCGTTCTGCCCGACGATGTTGCTTGTCGTCGCCGTCGGCATGTACGCCGTTACGTACGCGTTGCGGATGCCGCGGCGCGCCGCCGCGCGGAGGCCGTCCCAGGACCCGCGGCTCAGAAAGCCGCCCGTCGTCGCCTCAACCTCGGCGACCCAGTCCGGGATAAGGTCGCCGGCCTCGACCCAGACGTCGGGCGTGAGCATTCCCGCGGAGATGGGGCTCCCGGGGAAAGTCTCGTACGCGCCCTCGGCCTCGGCGCGGTGGCACGACTCGGTCGCCGCGCCGTAGTAGACGGCGGCGGCGATGCCGCGCGCGACGCGCTGGGCCGCGGGCGAGCCGTAGGCGATGCCGAGGCGGGCGAGGACGTCGGCGAGCCCCATAATCCCGACGCCGATCGGCCGGTGCCGCCGGTTGCTGCGGCGGCACTCGTCGCTCGGGCTGAAGTTGAGGTCGATGATGCGGTCGAGGGCGCGGGCCTCGAGCCCCGCCGCGTCGGCGATGCCGGCGTAGTCGACGCGCGGCGGGGCGCCGCCGGCCCCGTCGACGACGAAGCTCTCGAGGCACACGGCGGCGAGGTTGCACACGCCAAACTCGCCGCCGCTCCCGTTGCCCTCGTGAAAGCGCTCGAAGTCCGCCGCGTCGAAGCCGCTCCAGCTCGGGATCGTGATCTCGCAGCACTGGCCGGTGAGGATCCCGCCAAAGACGCCGCGGTGCCGCAGCGGCTCGTTGAAGCAGTATGTCGGGTAGATGCCCGGGAGCTGGCAGACGAGCTGGACCCGGGCGAGGCGCCACCGCCGCTCGCCCCGGGTGGGCAGCTCGGGGAGGTTGCGCGGCCGGAACCCGACCGCGACGAGGTCGGCGACGTCACTGCCGGTGAGAACGATTGTCGACCCGTGCGTGGCCAGCCCGCCGAGCGCCCCCCGCACATGCGAATCGCAGCCCATCGTCTGCAGCAGCTGGCGGACCTTGTCCGCGACGCGCACCGATGTCTTGATGCACAGCACGCCGTCCGTGACCGCGGGGATGGCGCCCGCGTCGCCATCGCAGAACCCGGCGAACCACTCGACGCGCGACTCGAGATCGGCGCTGAACGGCACGGCGCACACCTCCGAGAGGTGGGACTCGCCCGAGGCGAGCGCAGCCCGCGCGTTGGCGCCCTGCGCATACGGGGCGCGCAGCCTCTCGCCGCCCTTGACGACGGGCCACACGGACGCGCACATGAGGACGTCGCCCGCGCGCAGGTTGCCGGCCGGGACCTCAACCGATGTCGTCGGAAGCTGGTCGGCCCATACGACCTCGGGCGCGGTGGCGCCCGACGCCGCGCCGACCGTGTAGAACTTGTGGGCGGGAGTGCAGTCGAGGGTCGCGCCCCCCTCGAGGCAGACGCGGACGAGGGCCTGGCCGGTGCTCGTCTGCGCGACGGCGGCGCGGGACCACTCGACGCCGTTCCACACGGTCGCCATGTTGCCCGCGAGGTCCTTGATCGGGACCTGGCCCGCGTCGGTCAGGATGAGGGTGTCGCCCGCGACGCAGAGGTTGCTGCTGGCGATCGGGGCGACGTTGCGCATGTTCGACTTGCGGTTGATGGCGTCCTTGTAGAGAACGTAGGGGATGCCGACCTGGGCCCAGGTCTTGAAGGCCTCGCTGATGATCGCGCCGGCCTTCACGCAGCGGCGGGCCCGCCCCTCCGCGACGTACCGGGCGTACAGCGCCCGGTACTCGTCGCCGTACGCGAGGTGAAGGCCGGGCGCGGTATCGGGGCTGAACAGGTACCAGTCGCCCGCCGTGGGGTCGCCCGCGCCCCCCGCGGCGACAGCCGCGTCGTTCGCGATCTGGGCGGCGAGGGTCTCCATGAAGAGGTCGGAGACCCACATGGCGTACTTGAGGTCGGCCGCGGAGCGCCCGCGGAGGGCCTCGTCGCCCTTGAGCCGAGCCATGCTAAGAAAGGTGAAGATGTCGTCGTGGTCGACGCTGAGGTACACGGCGAAGGCCCCGGGGCGGTTCCCGCCCTGGTCGACGTAGACCTGGACCTTGTTCAGGATCTCGAGGTAGGGGCCGATGCCGCTGCTGAGGCCGCCCGTCTTGCGGATCGGGGCGCCCTCGGCCCGGACGTTGTGGATCCAGAGCGAGACGCCGCCCGACCACTTGCTGGTGAGGGCCGCGACGGAGACGGTCGCGAACAGCGCCGCCAGGTCGTCGCCGGTCGCGAGCTGGAAGCAGCTGCTCAGCTGTGCGACGCCGGTGCCCGCGTTGAGCATCGTCGGCGTCGCGTTGGAGACGAGGTGGAGGCTGAGCGCGTTGTAGAACCGGAACGCGAGAGCGAGGCGCCGCGCGAACACGTCGGCGGGGGCCTCGTGCCCCCGGCCGTCCGGCTGGCACACGAAAATGCCGAGGGCGGCCCGCATGTAGAAGTGCTGGGGGCGCTCCATCAGCTGCTCGTCGAGTAGCGACGACTTCTCGACGCGGCTCGCGGGCCGCATGAGGTAGCCCCGCGCGAGCGTCTGCCAGCCGAAGAAGCGGAGGCGGTAGTCGCGGGCGGGGTCGAGCGCCACGTCGATCGCGGCCCCGGCGCGGCGGACGACGGCGATGAACTCGTCGGAATAGCGGATCGAGTCGCGGTTGGGGGCGGCCGCGACGATCGCCGAGACGAGCTCGTCCATGCACGCCGGCACCCGCTTCGCGAGGTCGCTCGCGCAGATGCGGGCCGCGAGCCACTCGTAGTCGGCGTTGTGCGTCCCCCGGGCGACGCAGACCCCCGCCGTCTCGGCGTCGAGCTCGCGCGTCGTCATCCCGTTGCGGAAGCGGCGCACGACGTCCGCCGTCACACTGGGGGCGTCGATGCTGCGGAGCGGGGGGCCGTACATGGGGTCCTCGCACAGTGCGGCGTTCCGGGCCGTGATCATGTCGAACAGGACCCGGATTTGGCGGCCGTGCCGGTCGACGACATACGACGGCGGCGGGCGGCTCGCCACGGGCCCCGTGACGGGCCCCGCCACCGCGTTGACGGCGCGGGCGAAGACCTGCCCCAGGGCCTCAAAACCCTCCAGCTCGGCAAGCTGCTCGGCGAGCTGCTCGGCAGCTCGCTGCCCAGTGGACTGCTTGGCGGACGACATCTGACTATATACAGTCGCCGCGGGGAGATTCAATTTGCGGAAGTCGCGAATGCCGCGGGGGGCGCGCCCGCCACGGGGGTCGTGCCCGCCGCGGGGGCTGTGCTTGCCGTGTAAGTTTTGAATGGGTAAATATACCATCATATATACCATGGAGCAGCATGTCGATGCGCTGAGCGCCGCTCTGGACGGCATGTCGCTGGGCGCGCACGAGCAGATCGCCGTGTTGCGAGCCGTGCTGCGCCGTATTGAGGATCGCGCCCCCGCCGCGGAGTCCGCGTTCAACTGGGCCCCCGGCGAGAGCGACCGCCTGTCCCTCATTCCGATCCTGCACGACCCCATCTGGGAGTTTCGCAAAAAAATCGAGGCCTGCCACTGGACGGCCCAGGAGGTCGACCACAGCGGCGACCGGAAGGACTGGACGACCCGAATGAACGCCGACCAGCGGAAGTTTGTGCGGATGCAGCTCGCCTTCTTCGCGCGGGTCGACCTCGACGTCCTCAAAAATATCAATACGAACTTCGGCGAGGAGGTCGACTGCATCGAGGCGCATATCGCCTACGCCGCCCAGGGGGACCAGGAGGGCGTCCACGCCGAGAGCTACGGCCTCCAGATTGCGGCAGTCATGGACGGTGACGAGCGCGTCCAGGTCCTCAACGCGGCGCGCACGATGCCCGTCATCGGGCACATGCGCGACTGGGTGCTGCGCTGGTTCGACTGCAGCCTCCCCGTCGGCGACCGGCTCGTCGCTTTTGCCGCGGTCGAGGGCGTGCTGTTCAGCGCGAGCTTCTGCGCGATCCAGTGGCTGCGGGAGCTCAACCTGCTGCCGGGCATCGCCGCCGCCAACGCGTTCATCGCCCGCGACGAGGGCAACCACACGGAGCTCGCCGCGCTCCTCATTCGGCAATACCTCCGCGTGAAGCCGTCCGCGGACCGCACCGCGGAAATCTTCCGCGGCGTCATCGCGATCCTCGACGGCTTCGTCGCCGAGTCGCTGGATGTCAGCCTCATCGGGATGAATGCCGACCTGATGCGGCAGTACATCCGGTTCCAGGCGGACTGCGTGCTGCTCGCGATGGGCTACGACCCCATGTGGCGTGTCGACAACCCGTTCCCCTTCATGGACAAGCTCACACTCAACAGCTCGTCTAAGTCCAATTTCTTCGAGCGCCGGCCGACGGAGTACCAGGGAATCACCAGCGAGGCTCAGACTATGCTGATGATCGACGACACCCCCG
>Ga0315904_10003205_pt1 | contig 24415 bp, 21 predicted proteins | sample LakEriMetagenome_6_FD_203529 | JGI IMG/M metagenome (GOLD analysis project Ga0315904, IMG submission 203529) | Freshwater fungal communities from buoy surface, Lake Erie, Ohio, United States - Buoy 12 MA120 | ecosystem: Environmental > Aquatic > Freshwater > Lake | place: USA: Lake Erie, Ohio... | reverse complement strand
TTGTAAAGCGCGAAGCCGATCAGCACGACAACGAGCCATGTGATCAGCTCGCGATTGCCTTCGTTGCTGATCCACGTTTGCGCGGCTTGCGGCAGCAGGTTGGTTGTCCCCAGCGCTGTGACCGTGAGGCCCCAGAAACGCTTGCTGAGGATCATATCCTTGGGCTCGATGCTGGCCGGCGCCGCATCTTTCGGAAGCGGAGGCGGTGCAACTGGCGGCAGCTTCGCAGGCACGTTTGCAACTGGTGGCGGTGAAGCCTGAGTTACGCCGGGCTTCACCGCCGGGACCGCTGCCGGAGACGCAGCAGCGGGTTTTGGTTGAGCAGAAGTCGCCGGGGGCTTGGGTTGGGGGACGGCCCCCGGCGCTTCCGCCTTGCCTGCCGGGACACTGGGAGCAGGCGCAGGGGTGGAAAGGACAAGCTCATCGGTCAGCGGATAGCGCTGGGCAACCGACAGAACATCCTTGAACGGGGTTTTCGACAGCACTTTGTCAGTGCCAACATTGTTGGGCGGACGCTCGCGGACAAGAGCCACGGCATCATCAGCGCAGGCGACTTCGAAATCGTAGCCCATCCAGAGAACTGCTTCGCTGTACCTGCGACGCAGCAAGCCGCGAAGCGCCTGTTTGTGGGCGCCGGAAGTGGAATAAAGCCACATCCCGAACGCGTCCGCAGCGTCATCAAAGCGGCTGGCATTGACGTGTTTCAAAAGCGTTGATCCGGCAAACGCTTTGACGCCGCAATTGAACGCGAAACACACAAGCGCGCTAAATTGGTTACTGTTGAGCGGAACCGTCACGAACTGGCGAATGGCATCTTCGTATTCAATCACCTGCTCTTGCAGCAAGCTCAGAGCTTCGGTCTCCCCGCTCAGGCGATCATCTGTGGCGACATCACGTCCGCCAAACCATTTTGTGCAACCATAGCCAATTGTCAGTTCCCCGCCGGGACAGACGTAAGGCGTCAGTGCGGCGCCGCCAGACGACAAACGCACGCTTCCGTCCGCAGGACCCTTCTCGAAAGTCACGAGAAGACGCAGGCCGTGTGCGTTTAATCTGTGATGATCATTCATTGCGAACGGCTCCCGAAACTCCTAGATTCGGGACGGCGTGAGGAGCGTTTGCACCGCTCACCCACGCCTAACCGCTGACGCCTTTGTGGAGGCCCCATGGCTACGTCCCGAATATGTTCAATCCCTAATTGCGGCAAGCCTGCTCATGCTCGCACATTTTGTAAGGCGCACTATCTGCGTATCTATCGACATGGCCGCACAACAGCCGTGCGTAGGTCGGCTGGTGAAATCAAAAGTTTTCTAGATGCGCTGCTTGCCAGCGAGCCCGGCGACGAATGCGTTCTCGTTCCGGTTACAGCAAAAAAGTACGCGAAACTTTCTTACGAAGGAGGGCGGATCACGGCGCACAGATATATTTGCATGAAGGCGCATGGAGATCCTGTCGGAGCCCGTCGATTTGCCGCTCACTCGTGCGGTCAATCATGGTGCGTAAACCCGAAACATCTAAGATGGGCGACGCCCAAAGAAAACAATGACGACAAGATCGCACACGGCACTCTTGTTTTCGGTGAGGACAATTACAACGCCAAGCTTAAGATGCGTGACGTAATTCGCATTCGCGAAATGAAGGACGCGGACCCAAGAAAAATTGCTACGGTATTTGGAGTTAGTCCGAGAACCATTCGTGACGTTCTTGAAGGCAAAACATGGAAACAGGTCTAGTCAGAAGACCCAAACGCCACGCCACCGCATTCGCCATAAGGTTCGGCTCTCGCATTTAGCGAAATGGTCAAGGCGACACGCTGCGAGCGTGGGGCGCTGGGCTTCACATCAACGTCGATGCTGTGAAGCAACTCACACTCTGCTGCCCTGTCAGCGTCTCCCGCAACCAGACGAAATGGGAGCGACGTTTGGCCGGGCTCTCTGTTGGTAAGAACAAACGACAACGGGGATTTTGTTGGGTATTCGCTGCCTCTTGGAAATATGATTGAAGCAACGCCCTCCACTTTATCATATGTCTCGGCTGCAATGGCGTAATTAAGAATGTCCTGTAGGACCAAATCGGTCTTGCGCCCTTCCAGCACCGCCGCCCGGATCGCCGCGCCAAGCACGACAGCTACTTCCGGGTCAATGTCCGTCTTGGCCTCCTGCCCGAACACGTCGCGCGCCATGGCCTGCACCGCCGGCATCCTGGTTCCGCCGCCGACGAGCACGACGTCATTCAGATCCCGCACGCTGAAATTCGGGTCTTTGCGCTGCGCTTCAGCGATGGCCACGGCGCAGGCCGCGCGCATCCGGTTCAGAAGGTCTTTCGAGAGGTGTTCCAGAAGCGGCCGGTCGACAATCTCGTCCATGTGCAGGACAACCCCGCCGGGCGTCCGGTCGAAATCCTTGATCTTCAGCTCAGTCTTCTGCTTGCGGCTCAGGCGGATTTTGGCCTGCTCCGCTTCCTGCCTAACGAGCGCCATGGCGGTGTCATCGACGGCGATGTCCGTCTCGTGCTTCTTCGACCATTCGTTGACGATGTAGCGGGCCAAGATCGCATCGACATCCGATCCGCCCGTGATGCTGGACCCGCCCGTGCCAAGCACCGTCACCAGCCCGTTGCCGGTCTGGATAATGCTTACATCCGTGGTCCCGCCGCCGACGTCCAGAACCGCAATCCGGCGGACCTTCTTGAAGTCGTAGCCATAGGCGAGCGCGGCGGCCGTAGGCTCGTCCATCAGTTCGATGTAGGCAAGGCCGGCCAGCTTGCCCGCTTCCTCCACCGCGCGCCGCTGGGCCGGGGTGAAGGTGGCGGGGACGCAGATTACCGCGCCATCTGGCTTCTCGCCCTTGAACTTCACCGTCGTCGCATCAAGCAGCTTGCCGATCACTTCGGCGCAGAGTTCAACCGGCGAATAGGTATGCCCATCCGGCCCCTGATAGTGCGTGGTCCCGTCCCCGCCCTCGACCGTCTGATAGCCGGTGTCTTCGTCGGCGTGCCACATGTCAGCCAGGCGGCGCTTGAAGTTGCGGAAGCAGAAATCCCGATACCGCTTGCCGGCCTCGATGGCGTCCTGTCCGACGAACACCTGATCATCGCCGGGCGCGACTGCATCGGCCGGCACGATGGTGACAACGGAGGGCAATAGCTGCGAGCCGTCCACCGGGATGACTTCCGGCGCCCGGCCATTCCAGCGCGCTATGCTGCTGTTGGTCGAGCCCAGGTCGATTCCAACCACGCGTGAGAGTTTCATTCTGCCGCCACCTTCATTGCCTGCGCCGCGTCAACGGTCGAAACCGGGCCGATGACCAGAAGCCGCTCCTGCTTTTCGGCGCGGCGGTTGTGCTGGGCCGCCAACCCGCCCTGCCGGGCCGCGCGCTGCTGCTCCGTCAGTTCCGGGGGCGGGGCCGGAGGATCGACCAGCACGAGCGGCTCGGGCTCTGGCGGGGCCGCTGGTGCGGGTTCAGGCTCTGGGGCTGGTATGGGAGCCGGGGGAGGCTCAGCCGCGACAGGCGGGGCTGCTGGGGCCATTGACGCCAGCATGTCGGCCACTTCCTTGCGGTGGCGTAGTTCGGCCAGTTCGTCCGACCGCTCCCGGTCGCGCTTCGCATCGTTCGCGCTGATGTCGGTGATGAGCGCCCAGAGGGACAGCGAGCGGGCGGTTTCCAGCACGCAGAGCATGAGGATGAGCCAGAACCATGCCCAGAAGGCGGCACTGGCCGCATCGGCCTGCTCGATCTGCAACAGGCGCTTGTCTGTCGTGGCCTGCTGCACCGGGCTCGCCTGCCCTGCCAACAGCCCTGTTTCGCGTGCTTTCAGGACGGCCAGTTCCGCGCCGATCTCCTCGCCGCGCCGGCGCATGGCCGCCTCGGTCAAGTCCTGCCGGATGCCATCGACCCTGCCGAAATACTTGCCTTGGGCCAGAAGCAAAGCCTGCGCTTCGGCAACGCCTTCGGGCGACTGCGCCGCCATCTTGCGCTGTTCGACTTCCAGATTGGCGATCTGCGTCCTGACGCGCTCCAGTTCGGCTCCGGTCCCGCTGATGGCCGCCTGCTGAGCCTCGCCCAGCGTCCCGGCCTCCTCGCCTGCAAGCTGCGCCTTGGCAGCCAGAGACGAGGAGCTTTCGGCAAAGCGATCCGGCCAGACCACATGGGCGCCGTTTTCAGCGTTCTTCACACCGACCGCAGCAAGGCCGACGAAGATCAGCGCGCCGGCTACCTTGCGCCAGCGGGTCGATGCGGTCAGCATGCGGATGAAGGCGACCGTCGCCAGAAGCTCCGCGCCCAGCACGGCGACGATCATGCCGATGATGGGAAGGGCGCTCAGCCAGTTCCAGTTGGCGGTCGCAACGATGCCGGTGACGGACAACGAAGCCAGACCGAACGTGATGATGACGACGGCGAACAGCGCAAACTTGCGCGTTGCATCGGCCTCGTTCTTGAACTCAAGGAACTTGTCGAGAAACTTGCCCATTCCCATCCCCTTCCGCGCTTACATGCGCTCGGTGAAGTAGAAGATCAGCAGCGCGCTCAGGATGGTCAGCGCGAAGCCGACGCCATAGCGGATGATCTCATGACGTGTCCGCCGGTTCTCCGCCTCAGCGCGCTCCTGCTGGTGGGCAAGCATCAGCTCAACCCTGCCGATGATGTTTGCCGACTGCTGATCGTTGGCGGTCTTCACAAGCTCAGAAACGCTGTTCATTGCGTCGCGCAGGGCCATTTCCCACTCTCTTTTCAGTTCCTTGAGGTCTTCCCCGGAGACCGACCTTTCCAGCTCCTTCAGAAAACTTTCGAATGCCGCTTCAAAGCGGGTGCGAAGGACGGCAAGGTCGCGCTCGACACCGCCGATCCTGTCCAGACGCGCGAACGCGTCCCGCTGGCGCTCAATCTCAGCGATGTCGCGCTGTATGGTGTCCGTCATCTGCCCCTGCCCCGTCCTTCACAGCTAGACTTCCCCGCGTCGCGTCAGCAGCCCAAGCAGACGGTCGATTGATGCGGATCGCGGATTGGCAATGCCCGTTGCCTGATGCTCCCGATCCAGCCGGGCGCGTTCGACGTTCAACTGCTCGCTCAGATGCTTCAGGCGCGTGGCGGACAGCGTCTTGACGACGGCAGCCGTTTCGACAGCGTCTGCCTCGAAGGCATCGGGCAGCATGTCGCCCGTGATGCCGGCCTCCTCGCCAACAGGCCCGTAATCCGCCATCAGCGCGTCAGGCTCAGGCAGAAGCTGCGGCGGCTCATCCTCAACGGGCAGTGGTGGAGGCGGTGCAGGCGGCTCCTCGCGCGGCTGGGCCACTTCGATGGCGCCCACAAGCTGGAACAGCAGCCGGATATTCTCTTCGATGGCCGCCACCCGCTCCTCGTCCCAGTCCCCGGTCGGACGGCTCGTCGGGAGCTTGATGCCGTGAACCTGCTCGGTGATGTCGCGAACATCCGCACCGGTCACCATCAGCACGCGGCCGGAGTGGAGAAGCCAGCGCTGCTCGGTCGAAGCATAGGGATCAAGCCGCCCCAGCGTTGCCCCATCCTGAATGCGGTGGAATGCGTAAGGGTCGCCCTTGAACGTGAATCGGTCAGGACGGTTGCGGAGACGGGACATTTAAAACTCCGGCACGATGTGTTAACCTCGGTTAAGAGGTGGCGGCATGTGGATAGTCGGGTTGCTTTGTCTGGGGGTCGGCGTCGGCGGCTTTTTCCCCACTTACGGGGCTTGGCAGATGCCGCTCTGGTTGGCCGTGACGCTGACGGTCATCGGCGCTCTGGTGGTGATCATTTCACCTTCTTCAGGTACTCAAGAAGCAAAGCCCGCTCAGCGTCCGCCGCCGCCACATCAGGACGAGCATCCTTATAAGGAATCTTGAGCGAGGCGATCAGGCGACCGCCTGCAACGCCATAGCCAAGCCGCGACATGAGCACGGCGATTGCGTGCTGGTCTTCCAGAGCTTCGACGCGAGCAAGGTTAGCTCGCGTGGGTTCTTTTTCGGCAAGAGCGCGCGCCTCCTCAATCTGGCCTTCCAAAGCCGATGCCGCGAACTGAGCGCCTACGCCTTCTGCAACACCGCCCGCCATCACGCCGACATCCATCGAACGGATGCGGCGGTTCGGATAAAGCTTGCTCGGCGGCATTACGTCAGACTTCTTGCGCGGCTTCCATTTTCCGCCTGCGCCTACATCAAACGGCACAGCGTCCTTTGCCCCGCCAAGCTGCCAGAACTCATTGAGATTGGCCGGCTGCTTCTTCAAAGCGGCCTGCGCGGCAGCGTTGCGGCTCTTGTTGAGGGGGCCAGGCGTCAAGAGCGCATTGGCCTTTGCAATCTGCGCGGGAGCCGATTTCGCGGCCTTGTTGACTGCACCGCTACGGAGCTTTGTGCCTAGTCCAAGGCCAGCCAGAGCGCCAAGGATTGGCCCCCACTCTCGCAAAGCCATCTGCGCTTCGTTGGGGCGCGTGGCTTCGGTTGCTGCCTGCTTTTCCAGATCGCTGCGGCGCTTGCGGGCCGCTTCAAGTTCCGCGCGTGTCTCGTCCCGATCCTTCTGAATTGCAGCCGCCGTCTGCGGACCCATCTTCCCGTCATCGGCAATGACCTTGCCGCGACGTTGCAGAAGCTGCTGAATTTGCAGGATTGATCCGGTCTCAAAGATTTTGGCATCGGCTTCGAGTTGCTTGATGCGCTCGTTGACCGCATCAAGTTGCGTGGCTGTCTCAGTGCTTTGCGCTTGCGCATCACCAGCGAGTGACCCGGCCATGCCGCCAACAACGCCGCCGGCGATCATGCGCGATGCAGTTCCTGACCGCCCCTTTGTCGGAGCGCCCCCGAAGCCGCTCTGCACGGGGGGCTTGGGGGTGGTCGGCCGCATCGGCGCATCAAGCCCATCCGTCGCCCATGCTGGCGGCATCGGGAGCAAGCCGCTATTCTGGTTGTAAATCGCGTTATAAGTCTTCCAGCGCGCAAATTGCTCTGGCTTTTCTCCAAGATATTGCTTGCTCACAACTGCAAGCTCGCCGTTCGATGGCGAGACCATCACAACGCGGCCCGGCGGGAGTTGAAGCTGTATCCGTGTTGCCAGCCCGTTGATGTCAACATCATCAGCGAGAGCCAGCACATGCGCAGGTTTCATGGTCGAGCGAACCAGACGAACGAAGCTGTCTCCAATCTGCTGTTGCGCCTGCGCCCACTCCTGCGGGTTTTGTTGCGCCCAGTTTTGCGACTGCGGAGGATCGTTCACCACGTCCATTCCACGCGCGCGGGCGCGCATGGTGCTTTGTTGATGTTTGAGTGCGCCAACAAGGTCGTCCATGTCGTTTGTTGGCCATGTAGGCGACATGACAACGGCGTCGCGGTCTGGGAACACTTCGGCCTTGACCTTGAACGCGCCACCGTCTGGCATGGCGATCTCCGCCACGTCGCGGTTATTTCCAATCCGCGTCTGGCTGACCGTGTCTGGTCCAACGGCAGGCGCTGCTTTTGCCTGCGGGGCCTGAGCGGGGGGCTTCTGCGGCCCGGCCTTTGGCGCACCACGACGCGGCCCTAGCAGCCTGTTCGCTCCGGCTCCTGCAAGACCGCCGCCGACAAGGCCGCCCAAGCCATAGCTCATCCGCATGGCCTGCCGGTCGTCTGCGTCCGTATCGCCGTCGCGATCCATGTCCTGAAGCGGAGCGAACTCGCCATAGGCAAGGCCACCGCTTCCGCCAACAAGGGGAGCCAGAGCGCTGGGTGTTACGAACCCCGCCTGCTCTGGCGGACGGCTGGGGGCTGTGGTGGCGGGCGGTTTGGCGAGCCGTTTTTTCAGCGCGTCAATCTGCTTCAGGACGCGCGCCGACTCGGTCGGGTTGTTCCGATGGTCGATCTCGTCATAGCGCTTCAACAGGGTTTCCAGATCGGCTTCAAGCTGCTCCGGCGCTTTCGGCTTGCGCGGGCCACGCGGCGCCCGTGTCGGCGGCGGGGCTGGCGCCTTCGGCTCAGGGAGCCCGAACAGCCCCTTCGATGCGTTGGAAAGCTGGCGAGCGCTGGGACGGCCTGCGGCGCCGACTACGTCGCTCGTCGCCTTGCCGACCGTCAGGACAGGCGGAACGCCGACGCTGGACAGCACCACATCGCCCACAACGGCGCCTAGATACGTGCGCTTGTCTCCGAGCGATCCCACAGCCTTGTTGATAGGACCACGGACGTTCTCGGCTGCATCGCGCGCGCCGGCAGCATTGGCAAAGGTTGGCGAGCCTGATCCCTGATCGATCGATCTCAGCCAGTCGTTTTCTTCGACCGTCTCACGAATGGCCGCCGTGATGCGCTTGCCGTCAGCCCCCAGGATGCGCTCGATAGCATCTAGGACGCCTTCCTGCTGCATCCGGGTGAGCTTCGCTGCTGCATCCTCTGGCGTGCCGCGGAACTCGTTGAGCAGCTTGTCGCGGATCGACATTGTCGCGACGGTCTGCTGCTGCTTTGAAAGCTTGCCAAAGTCCCGCGCCTTGCGGGCCGTCTCGACTTCCGAACGGGCGGCGAGAAACAGGTCTTCCCCGAACTCCAGCGCCTCATCTGCCCCGAACAGGTCGCCGTGGGCGCTTCGGGCGCCCTTGTAGCCCGGCACGGCCTTTTGCAGCGGGTCGAGAACGGCTTCGCGCAATTCGCTATAGAGCAGCGATTCCGGCGTTGCCTTTCCGCCCATGCCCTGCGCCGCCCGCTCGGCCTTGCCCAAAGCCGATTGCAGCCAGTGCGCCGTGCGGACAGGATCGGCGGCAATCGCCTCCTCCAGAGGCTTGCCCTCACGAATGGCGCGGACCTTCACATGGTCGGGAACGCGCGACAGGAACGGCTCTGACGCGATCAGGGTTCGCATCTGCTCGAAGGCTGCGACCTCATCCGGCGCCGCCCTGTTCTGCGTGAAACGGTCAAGGCCGTTCGCAAGGGCTGTTTCATAGCCAGCCTCAGCATTCTTGCGCATATCCGCCTTGATCTTGTCCTCGGCGTCGATCAGGTCTTTCCGGTAAGTGTTGCTTCGGATAACCTCGGTAAGATGGTCCTGTTGAGATCCACGCAGCGATTTTACGGTGTCCTGTACCGTATAGCGCGACGAATCCTTCGGGCCTGTGCTCGCATGGCGTTCCCGGCCAAAGCCGCGAAGCTTGGTGACGACGTCACCCGCAATCCCTTCAGGAAAATGCTGCGGAAGATCACGTTCTATGAAACGCGCAAGGGGAATGCGGCTATCACCCAGGCTTTCATATCGCTGTATCAGTCCCGGCAAATACCCACGTATAGCGTCGTTTTTGATGCCACCGGAGCGCATGATGCGCCCGAGGATGACAGCCGTGTCCTTGGCCTCTCTGGCCTGAGCCTTGGAGATGGTCGGAGCCGTGCGGACAGTGTTAAGGACGGGCTGGGGACCACCAGCGGGAGGCTGTTGCCCCGCGCCGGCAGGCCCAGCCTGAGCCATCCGGGGCGGACCCTGCGGGACGGGGGCTTGGGCGACGGGAGCGACTGAGGGCTGAAGCACGGCTTGCGTGCTTATGCGGTAGGCCTCGTCTGTAGCGCCTGCCGGCAGCGCGTCCCACGCTGTCTGCACAGCCTGGCGAGCCGCAGCCAGTCGCGCCGGATCGCCCGCAGCTTCCGCAGCTTTTACCTCACCCCAGAGGCCTCGCCATGTAGCCGTCTGCTCTGGCGTCAGGGCAGAAGACGACGGGGCTTGGGCGACGGGAGCGACGGGGGGGGCGACTGAGGGCGGCCGGCGGGGCGCACTGACGGCAGCGCCTCCTGCATTGGTAGGCACGGGCGCAGCACGATTGACACCCGTTATAGCGTCAACAACTCCCGGCGTGCGGCGCGCGATTTCCACGGGCGCGTAAGCGAGAACCATCTCCTCGATAGCGTTCTTGACCCGCTCCATCATGGGATTGTTCGGATCGCGATCAGCCATCCAGCCCATGCCGTTCTGACGCATGAAGTCAGCAGCAAGCGTTTCCGTGATGCGCGGGGTCTCGGAGTCGAACGCGCCAAAAACCGTCGCTGCATCCTTCGATGCATTGGACAAGTTGCCGCCACCGGGCGCCGCTTTTCCGATAACGCCGCGACCAATCAGGAATTGCATGATCGGCTGGGTGAACTGGCTTCCGACCGATTCCAGCTCTTGCGGTATGGGAATTTCCGGCAGGTCAGCACGCGGAATGACGCGCTCGCCGCCCATGACGCTCTGAAGCGCATCGCCCGGCAGATTGATGAGACCCTGCGCAGCGCCTGAAGCAGCGTTGACGGCATCCGCTGGCATCGTCGTGATGGTTTTTCCGATGTCGCGGTCAACCTCAGTGCCCGGGCGAAGCTGGCCCGTGTCGTCGTGCGTCAGGACGAAATCGCTCATGTTGACGCGTGACGCCTCGCGCCGCTCCTGCCTGCGACGTTCTTCCTCGGCCTTCTGCGCTGCGAACTGGCTGTTCACCTGCGCCGTACTCTGGCGCATCGCCGTCGTGATCGGGTTAGGCGCGTTGGGATCAGGAGCAGACGGAGCCGCAGCCTGCGGCGTGCCCATGCCCACCATGCGCTGGCCTTGGCGCTGGAAGAATGAGGGCTGCGCAGGCTGCTGACCAGCCGCCTTCGCTTCAAGCTCGCGCAGGCGCTTGACCTTGCGCAGCCGCTCAAGTTCGGCGCGAGGGTCTGGCGCCGATTGCGGTGATTGCAGTTGTGGGGGCATTTACTGCATTCCCAGCTCTGCCCGGAGGGCTTCAAGTTCGGCTTCTTCGTCAGGGCTCAGGCTTGGCACGATGGGTTCTGAGGCCGGCTCGGTATAACCACGAGCGGCAGCTTCTTTCAGACGCTCAACCATGGCGCGACGTTCAGCGGCTTTCTGTTTCCTGACGCTTGGATCATCGCCAAACGTCGGCTTCATGATGCCGTAATAGAATAGTTTCTCGTCCATCGTCATGGCGGCGCCAGTCATTGCGCGCGACCAGCCGTCAAGAAAGCGATCAATTGCTTGGTCGTATTTGCGCGCCGTGCCGTTGAACGGGTTTAACTCCCCGCCGCGATCAAATGTCGGATCAGCTTCAAACCCGTTACCAAATTCGATAGCTTCAATGTCGGCCAGAGCATCGCGCGCCGTCTTAGCATAGAGGCCAAACTTGCGCTCACCTTCGGTTGGAAGACCGCCCGTTTGCGGATTGGGACGCGATGTTGGGTAGAAGCGACCAGTCGTCATGTCGATCTGACCCATCGTCCCCGGTGGACCGTACTTTGCCGCTTCCTCGGGAGTGGCGGCGCGCAATCTGGCTTGCGAACCTCCTGCATTCTGCGGATCGCGATAGAGCACGTTGGCCTTGTCACCCTCAACAGACACAACGGCCTGCCCGGTGTTGAAATACTTCGGACCAGGAGGCGCGCGGTTGCTGAACACTGGAGCGCCGGAGTTGGGATCAAACACGGCCGCGCCATCCGAAACCGTCATCATGTCCTGCGGCTTCTGGTTCCACTGTCTGCCATCCCAGAAGGTGCCAGTCTGCGGCGCCGCACCCTTGGCGAACTCCTTGCCCAGATCGCCCGGAGCCGTCATGGCCGCGAAGCGCTGCTGATCGGGGAGACCCTGAGTGAACTGCTCCATCCATTGCATCTGAGGAGCCATGCGCCGCGCTTCATCCTCCGCAGCCTGCGCTTCATACTTCCGGTCAAGCCCGTTGCGGCCCGCGAGCAGCGCCGTGAACGGATCGGCCATGATCTCGTTCCACCAGCCTTGCGCGCGGGGGCTCTTGTAGGAGCCTCCGATCAGGCCGCCCATTTGCGCCTCATCGCGCGTGCGGGCCTGCGTGCCCTGCATGATGGGCGCAGGTGTCATGCGTTCTTCTTCGCGCGCAACACGCGGAGCGAGGTACCCAGCTTGACGCCTGATGCGCTCAAGACCCCCGCCAAAAAGCCCTGCCATCAGCCACCCCCGCCTTGACCGTTCGAGCCGCCTCCGCTGAGCATTTCGCCCAGATCAAACCTGAACCCGCTGCTCTTGCCCGTCGAATTGACCAGCATCGGGGTTGAGCCGAGGATGTTTCCGCGCGTCTGAAGCTGGAGCATGAGATTGCGGTATTCTTCCGCCGCCTGACGGTCGAACTCGGCACGCTGCGCAAGCAACCGCGCTTGCTCGATCTCGCGCTCGGTCGCCCCGAACTGCGCCAGCATCGCCGCATCAGACCTGCGGTTCTGCGCATCGCGGAAACCGACATCCTGCGCATTCTGGTAGCCCTGATAGCGCAGGTTCGCCATCATGTTGGACTTGTCCATCGTGTTCTGACGCATCAGCTCGGCATCGGCCACGCCATGACGCGAGCCGCCGAACGCCCCTGCCTGGGTTGCACGCGCATTGTTCTGCGCCAGATTGCCCTGCAATGACTGATCGTAATACGCGCCCGCCGCGTCCACCACGTCACGCTCATAGGGGTTGAAATACTTCGAGACGTTGGACGGGTCGTAAGTGTTGTTCGCGATCATGTCGCGCGCGTTCGTCTCCGTCGCCGTCTGACCCGCCACCATCTGGCCCGTGTAGGGGTTGAACGGCTTCGAGGTGTAGGCATCGACCTGCTGCTGCATCCCGCGCGTCTGGTCAGTCCATTGCTGCTTGGCCCACGGGTTCAGCTCCTGCGAGCTTTTCTGCTTTGATTTCCCGAATGACATCTAAAGCTCCTTCACCAGGGAATGCTCAGGCGTCCACCCGCGCAATCCCAACACACGTGTCCAGCCCTTGCGGCCGATCATTGTCATCCGGTCGAAGCCCTGCCGTCGCGCCATGTCCGTCACATCCGCTTCCATCTGCATCAGCTCGTCGAGATCGCCCGAGGCCGTGAAGACATGCAGGTCATGCACGATCTGGAGCACGGCAACGGAATTGCCCGACTTGCTCGGCAACAGCATTGCCCGGCCTTCCCGCACCTCATGGGCCAGTTGCTCCCATGTGCATTCGCCATTCGTCCGCTCCAGCGCCCGCTCGATGAGCGGCCGGAACTCTTCAAGCCGGTCTTTCGTTTCTGGCATTGTCCGCCTTGCGCCTTTCCCAGCTCTGAGACGCCCGCGTCTCGCCAAGGTGCTGCTCGTCCCACTCATCATCCTTGCAGCGCCCCGCCCTGATCGCGAAATCAGGCTTCAGCCGTCCACAGGTTGGACATTCCACGCGGTTGCTCATGCCGAGTTTTGCGGCGTTACGATGATGGTCGCCGTCTCCCCGTTGGGCGAACCCGTGCGGACGCCGGATGTGCTCTGCGTGGTGTAGGCGACACTCACAAGGTCAGTCAGCGACCCACCGCTTTCATAGCTCGCACCGAACTCGGTTCCGCCATGCTGGCCCACCGCATTGGCCCATGTCACGGTCTTGGAAACGTTGGTAAAAGCCCGATTGCCGGTGAGGTTGGCCGTGCTGAAACTGTAGCCAAGCACATTCGCCGCAGTCAGGACCACGGTAGGCCCCTCATCCCAGCCGCCGCCATCGTTGAACCAGGTCGAGAGCGTCACCGCGCCATCATGATAGTAAGACCCGCCGCCCATGGGCTCGGATTCGATGTCGATGGTCCCCGAAAAGGTGAAAGTGTAGATGCCGTTATAGGCGTCCGCACTCACCGACTTGTGCATCACCCGGTCAGGATCGCCAACCCCGCCCGCGCTGTCCGTGTTGTCCGTCGTCGTGGAGGTCGCGCCTGGCGTCGATATCTTGAGCCGCAGCGTGCCGCCCGTCGTCGTCGCATTCTGGATCGTCGGGGCTTCCCATGCCTCGCCCGCCGCCAGCGCAACGCCGCTTGGAACCGTGATCGTATACAGCGGGATCTGACTCAGGGCCGCCCCGTCCGCCCATTCAATCGTCGCCCCGTCAGCCGCATAGAGATAGGCCGGCTGCAGGGCCACGGGCCAGCGGACCTCGCCCACCGTGACCGAACCCGTCACCTCAAGGTCGCCTGCAAAGCGCACAATCCCCGTGCCGGCATCGATGGTGAAGGCGCCGTCTGCGTTGAGGATCAGCGTCACCTGCTCGCCATTGAGGCCGGTGAAGCCGAGTTTCTTGCCGTAGGGGATGATCACATCAGCGCGCTTGTCGTGCTTCTGGATAAGCTCGCGCTCGACCTCGTCCCGATGCTCGAACTCGTTCTGCTGCGTGTAGGCTTTTGAGGGCTCGATCAATACCGCCCCCGCGCCTTGGCCTGCACACGGTATGCGCCGACCCTGAAATCCTCCGTTCCGCTCTCGGCTCTCAGTTCAATCCGCGCCTGCCTTGCCGTGGTGATGACGCCGACCCGGTCAGCGGCATTGAAGGGGCCAATCGTGTATTCCGTCGCGTTGGGATATTCGCGGGTGTAGAACGTCACCTCGCAATCGCCCTGCGTCAGTTCATCAGGAATGAACTCGTCGATCTGCATCCGGCGCTCGCCCTCGCCCAGCTCCACAGGCCCCGACACCGCCCTGCGGATTGCGCTGTCGAAGGACCAGCCCGTCTCGTGCTTCAGCATTGCGCCCGAGCCGTTGACCATCACCGGCCAGTCAAAAGCGCCCTCTGGAAATCCACAGAGCCTCGGCAGTTCAGTATGGTTCCAGTGCCCTTCGCGGTAATTGTAGATCGCCGCATGAGAGCACTCGACCGCCCCGCCCTCAGCCTCCAGCGTGTCGCCGTTTTCAAGCAGCAGGTCTTCGCCATCCTCCAGCGCAAGGTTGGTGACCCTTGGATAGAACCACCAGACTTCGCCAAACTGCGGAAAGTGCTGACACCAGACCTTGTTGCGATAGGTCGTGTTGAGGTTGCGGAACACGTCGTCGCTGATGTCGCACGGGAGAGGCTCGACATATCCGACATAACGCCAGAAGCCGTTCTGGCCCATCCAGTAGGCCACGCTGTCCACGATGAAGAAGGCGTGCCGGCCGATGATGCCGCAATTATTTCCGACCCGTTCAATCCCATAGATGTCGGGAAAGCCCTGATAGCGCATCAGGTGCAGGTCAGTGTCCGTCCAGATGAGCCCGCCTGACCTTACCTTGCCCCCGCACATGGCAACGCCTGCCGTTTGCAGGTTGAGGTCGCCCGCCTGGTTGGTGCTGGTTGCCGTCCAGACAGTTCGGTTTTCCTGATCGTTCCATGCCACCCGTCGCGGATCGCCATCAGCCCCAAGGGCTATGATAAACCGCTCATTGGTAACAAAGATCGCCTTGGCATCGGGCGCATTTGTGATGGCCGTTGCATCCAGCCCGCCGCGCGGCTGCCATTCATAGATGGTCTGCTCATGGTCATTGCAGGCGATAAGAAGCTCGCCAAAGTTATCCAGCGTCCATGTGGAGCTGTCCGCCCCGCTGTCGAACCCCGATTCCTGCAACAAAGGCTCGCTGCCCTCGGTATCAAGCTCCGTTCCGTCTTCAAGCAGGATCGAGACCGCAGCTTCCGGCGTGATGTCGTCCAGCGTCGTGCCGTCGTGGGCATAGAGCGAAGTCACTGTCCCGAAGGCTGCGAAGCTGTCGCCCTCATTGTCCTTCCACGCATGGGCCGCACGTGGCGTACCTGAGAGTGTTCCCGTGAGCCCCGTCTCCCAGCCCTTCATTGGCCTGATCTGGCCCTCGAAGAAGCGCACAAGGTTGGCGTCATACCAACGTCCTGCGCTCTGGTAGGCCGTACCGTTCCGGTAGAGGCCTGGTTGAAGTGTGAGCTTCAGGAACATCAGGCGACGAAGCTCGCGCTCGGCTGCGGACGAAGCCCCATGCCGATGACAAATGCCTCCTCGTGCTGGATCTGGCGCATGACCTCGCGATAGCGCGGCTCCACCAGCCCGATGCGCTCCGGGTCAATCAGCCGCCGATCCGCATTGATGAGGGCGCCATAGAGATAGGCGTCGGGATGCTTCCGAAGGAGCCAGTTGTAATCGTTGTCGTTGGTGAGCGCGGTCAATCCGCGCTTGTAGCGGACCCGGACTGTCGTGGTCTGCGCCGGGTAGAACAGCAGGGTCGAGCCCTCAACCGTGTAATAGAACGGCAGTTCGCTCGTGCTGTAGGGATAAAGCCCCTCGAACGTGTCAACGGGGATGTAGATGATCTCGTTATAGGGCGTCGAAACGTTCTTGATCGAGGTAATCTGGCGCATTCCAGTTGGGATGGTGGCCGAGCCGCTGGTCACGGCAAGGGCGGTATCAACCGACTCCATGTCGCGGGTCCGCAGCACGCGGTTGGCCTCGGCCTCGAACAGCGCGACATATTCGGGGATGCGGGACGCAGTTTCCTCGGTCGGCAGCGTCGTGCCGGGCTTCAGCCAGGCGGCAATCGCGGTCTTCAATTCGGCATAGGTGGAAATGGCCCCGTTATCATCCTGCACGGGGTCCGTAACGGCGGTGATGGTGACCCCGCCAGACCCGTCTGCGCTCCAGATGCCATAGATGGCCTGATAGCTTTCAGGCGGCGTCAGGGTCGCGCTGGCGCCGTAGTTGCGCGAGAAGGTATAGCCGCCGATGGAGGTCGTCGCAGCCTGCCCAAGCGCCACATAGAGCGTGTTGGCGTCGGTGTTCTCCAGCGTGACGGACGTGCGTGTCGCGTCCGCAGCAAGCAGGAGCTGGCTGGTCGTGGACGAGTTAGCCGACGTGATTGCTGTTGTCATTATCCGACCCGCGTGAGCCACATGCCGGTGCGATCCACCGTCGCCAGCACGGTCGCGTCAGTGGCGCCCTCAACCGCGCATTGCGCGTAAATGTCCGCTGTTGCGGATCCGATGTCCTGTTCCTTGATAAGAACGTGGAAGCTTGCGCGGACAATGTCCTGCTCTGCGCTCTTGGCGATGGTCGTGCGTGTGACCTGCGTGACGCCGCCACCGACGCAGCGGATTTCCACCGTGTCCTGATCGTCCAGATCGGTCGCAAAACGCAGGCCGATTTCCACGAGATAGAGCCCCGGCCACTTGGGCGCCACCTTGTCGTTGGCTGTGTCTGCGATTCCCTCGGGGTCCACGGTCGCGACCGAGAAATCCAGAGTTGCAAGGGTCGTGACCGCCTGATTCGCGCCGAGACTGAGCTGCGTATGCGCGCGGTTGACGGCGTGGACTTTCGTATTGTCGGCGTGGACGATGCTGACCGTCTTTGTTCCCGCCGCGCTTCCGTCGATCAGATAGACGCGGTTGTCGTTGTCGGCGTCGGTCGTGCAGTTGTCCTTGACATATTGGTCGCCGTTGGAGTCACCCAGCACACGCAGGCCCATGATGGTGTTGCGCTTGGGAACGCCAACGGTTCCGGTATTTTCCTGAAACAGTACAGCGCTGCTGTCGTTGACCGCGAAACTCTCCACCGTGCAGGTCGAAATCACGTTGTTCATCGTGTCGCCGCTGCTGGCTGTGCCAGTACCGGCAATCGTGATGAGAGCCCCGCCGACCGAACCCCGACCGATACCGCTGCCGCTGATGTTGGTCGCAACGCAATAACGGGCCCCGTGAATCAGCTTCAGCACAAAGATAACGTTTTCGCCCCGGATGTTGCTGATGCGAGCGCCATTCGCGAAGCAGTCGAGCACCTCGCCAATGCCATCGGCAAAGAGATCGTCCACGTTGTGGCCGAGACACTTGCCCGCCAGCGTGGCCCCCGCCAGCGTGACAAGGTCAGTCTCCTGACCGTAGGTCGTCAGTGCGTTGCCGCTGAACAGGAAGTTCTTCGCACGGATACGCCGGATCGTGCCGCCGGGCCGTGACGGCGTGGTCGAGACAAGGTCTGAATCAGCCTCAACAAGCGTTAGCTGCGGCGTGCCGGTAGTCCACGTCGTGCCGGTGATGCCACAATCGAGGCCGCGAATGTTCTCGATCAGGAACGCGCCCTCGCCAATCGAATGCACCCCGATCAGGCCACCGCCAGCGTGGACGTTCATGTCGCGGACAAGAATGTTGCTGGTGTGGAACTGCGTATCGTCAAACCCGTCACGGGCCTGAATGAGTTGCACGACCCGCTCAGTCGATGCCGACGCCGTGAAGACGATGTCGTGGAAGGCGACATTCTCGCGGGCAAGCGCATAAAATGCGCAGGTGTTCTGACTGTTGGCGTTGAACTTGTCGGCGCGATCCGTGGAGTTGAACCCGCCCGAGCCGACCTGGATCTGCACGGTTGCGCCATTGCCAATCAGGCGGCTGTTGGAGACAACGGAAAGCCCGCGATCAAGCAGATATGTGCGGCCGGGCCTCAACTCGCATATCTTGCCGCTGGCCGCCCATGCCTGCCACGCTGCCCGGTCGTTGGCCGCCGTGCCGTCTGCGCCCCATTGCTCCAGCCGGACAAAGCTGCGCCCGATGATGTTGAGCGCCTTGAACCGGCCCGGCGTGATCGTGTCATGCGCCAGTACGGTGGCGTCATCGTCCGTATCCGTCGCGGACGCATCCCAGACGAACTCCTGCTCGCCACCATCGTCATCGACAGCCCGCGCCGTCGCCTTGACCACCATGTTGTCGCTGAGATTGGCTGCACTCAGCGCCGTCATGGCCGCATAGGTCGGCACGACACGCGGATAGGACAGGTCCGTGACCAGCGCCTTCAGATTGGCGCTTGTGGGCGATGCGGCGAAGGTATCAAACCCCGCCGCGCGCGTGACCGCCGCCCATGACGTCGTATCGACGTCAGAATCCGCATCCGGGTCCGAGAAGGTGATGCCCATCAGACGGTCCAATCCGCAGTTCTGAGCTTGTGGAACTCCCGGCTGTTGAGCTTCTGCCGGGCCTTGCGCTGCTGATCGGGATCGGCCGAGAGATAATCCCAGCCCTCCTCGATCTTCCACTTGTTGATCAGCGCGAACGGCACGGACGCGGCCCGCCGCATGAATTTGTCCTTGTCCGTGGACCAGCCATCATTGTGGCGGGCCATCGCGCCGTTGCGGTCAAGGATGGGCTGCACATCGGCATACATCGCGAACTCGCGTCCGATGATGTTGCCTCTGGCGTCGTGCTCATAGCGCACGAACCAGTGACAGCCGGCAGCCGTCGTCAGGAGATGCCGGAAACCCGCAGGGATCGGAACCGCCTCATTCGTTAACTGCATCGCTTGTAATCTCCACGAAGCCGCGCGCTTCGAGCGCATCGGCCTGGGGCCTTGGCATCACCAGCACCGTCCCACGCGGATGGAACAGGTCGCCCTTGCCCGGAATGTGAATGCCCGTTGAAATACGGTTGTCGCCCGCCTTCAGCACGCGGACAGACACCGTATCGACCGGGACAGTCTCCCTGATCTTGTGCTCGGCCGCCTTGATGGCTGCGGCCTGCATGATCTCGTCCCGCTTGCGCTGAATGGCGATGCGGATGGACTCGTCCGACGCATTCTTGCGAATGCCCGTGACGCCTAGCGCGCCTGCCTCTGCAAGCAGGAGCTTGCGCGCCTCCTGCGCCTTGCGTTCGACCTCTTCGGCTGTCTCCAGCACCTGTTCGGTCATGGGGTATCTCCTAAAATGCGGTGGGGAGGCCGTGACTGGCCTCCCCTTGTCGCGTCAGTCAGTTGTCAGGATCAGGTGAGGTCGCGGATAACTGCGCCCTTCTTCTCGTTCTTGCAGATGAGGGCCTTTTCACAGACCGTCATCCAGCGATCAGAGTCGCCGTTCTTCGCCAGCGTCACAGTCTGGACGCCGGAATAGGTGCCGACCGCCCAGCCGGACGGATCGATCAGGAGCACGTCGCGCGTCAGCCCGTATTCGTGCGGGATGAAACTGATCTGGCCGAAGTCCGAGACGTAGGTATCGGCCGCGCCATAGATCGTCGCCTGAGACGAGCCCGACACGGTCGCGCGGATGTCCGCGATACCGGTGAAGGCCGAGGCAAGCTGCTTGTGCGTGCCGGACATATACGCCTGGCTGTACTTCGCGCCATTCGTGAAGCCGGTCACCAGCACGCCCTTGAGGAGCGTTTCGGTGAAGGTGCGCTGCGTGCCGTTGGAGGCCGCATTGACCACGCCCGCCGAGGCCCAGCCGCCGGACGAACCGCCCGAACCGAGCGCATCGTTGGTGGCGACCCATGCCAGGGCGCCCGCTGTCCGGCGCGGGGTCGGGCCAGATTCCGCGTTCGAGGCATAGTTGCCGATCATGCGGGCTTCCATGTCGCGGCGCAGTTCGATGCCGCGGATCATCTTCTGGTAGTCCATTTCGTCCGCACGGCCCGCGCGATCCGATTCCTGCACGGTACGGGACAGCGCCCCGTCCTTGCGGAAGATACCGGCATAGACCGAAATGCGGGACGGCTGGTGCGCCGCCGTGTGCGTGCCGATGTCGTCGCCTTCCAGTTGCTGGTTGGTGGCGTCGGGGTTGGCAAGGCTTTCGATCTGCCACTCGTGCAGAACGTTCTTGATCTTCATCTTGCCGATGTTGGACGTAAAAGGGGTCGCTTCGGGCGACACCCTGTAGATCGTGTCTTCGAGGTCCTCGCGTTCGCCAACGACGGCGGCGCGCAGGAGCGCATTGGTAGGGGCAGCCATGAAAGGGGTTCCTTATGAACGTTTGAGCCGTCGCAGCTCCATCGCTTCCTCAATGGTCAGCGAGTGCTTGGAATTGAGCTGCTTGATACGAGCGTCTGATGGGGAGCCCTGCCGACCTTGTCCTGCCGGTGAAGCGGACGGGCCTGCGGGCTTCGGCTTGGGTTTGGGCGTCTCTTTCGCCTTGGCCTGTGCTCGATCCCAGAGCATGGCCTTGTAGGCGATAGACGCCTCCAGCGCAGAAATGGTGCGGATCTGCTCGTTCGGCACGCCGAGCTTGTGCAGATGGGTTGTCATGTCAGCCCAACGCTGCCGGCCCTCTTTCGGATCGACCAGTTCCGGTGCGACCGTCTTGAGAAGCTCTGCCTGTTCGGCTGCGAACTGCTCGAACTTCAACCGCTCGGCTTGGGACAGCTTGTCCTGCTTGCGGGTGTATTCCAGCTTCTCGGCCTGATAACGGGCGATCTCGGCATTGTACGCATTGAGGTCAGCGGACTTGAGCTGTGCAGCCTGTGGACTGTCCAGCCATTCTTCCCACTGATCAAAATACGCGGCTTCGTCTGCGACCTGCGCACTGATCGTATCGATGACCTGGTCGAGCTGCTTGAGCTTGGCTTCGGAGGTCTTGCGAACAGTGGCCGCTTCCTGCATTGCCTTGGCAACGGCTTTCGTTCGCTGCTTCTCGTATTCCACAACCGCCTGTTGAGCGGAGGGAGGAAGCTTGGCGAAGTGTTCCTTGCCTTCGGTATCCCAAAATTCAGGGGGCTCGATTGCCGGCGGGGCCGGTTCGGCTTCGTCCTGCTGCTCACCCTCAAGGTTGGCCTCTGTGGGCTCCTCTCCGGCGTCGTCAACCGCTTGGGGGGCGGCTTCGATCTCTGGCTCGGCTTCGACGGGCGCGGCATCGGCCTCGGTCTCAGCGGGTTGTTCTGGTTCTCTGGCCGAAGCGCGCAATTCCTGCTGGCGCTTGACGGCCTGTTCAATGGACAAGGGGGCGCTATCCGCCACAGGGGCGGTTGTAACGTCTGACATGGTTTTCCTCGGGGTTAGTCCGCTGCCCGCCGGTTGGCGGCTTCGCGTTCAATCGATCCGGTATCGACAAAGTTCTGGAGCTGGCGCCGGGCGGCTTCCAGACCACGCAGGGCAAGCAATGCCTGCCACGCCTTGGGCTCGCTGTCGGCGTCGAGAACAGCCTTCAGCATCCGTTCCCGCACGGTCTCGAACGCCTCGCCCGTGACCTCAAGGGCTTCCTTGGCGAAAACGGCGCGCTGGATGTTATTGCTCATTCGGCAAGGCTCCCGCCCGGCCGGAAGGACTTGGCCTCACGCTGGACCTCGGCCTTCTTCTCGTTGGCGTGCAAGGCGGCCTGATGGTTGAGGTCGGCCTGATAGATGGCCAGTTCCTTTTCCTGCGCCATGCGGAGAATGGCCAGTTCGCGCTCCTGCTGTAGACGGATAATCCCAAGCTCGCGCTCAGCGGCCAGCTTCATTTGCATGGCCTGCATCTCGGTCTCGGCCTTCTGCTGGTCAGCCTGCGCCTTCATGGCAAGTTCAGCCTGCTTGGCCTGCGTCGAGACTTCCAGTTCCTGCGCCTTCATCTGGCCAGTCATCTGAAGCTCGGCCTCTTTCGCCTTTGCATCCGCCTCCACCTTGGCCATGGCCGGGTCGGGCTTGGGCTGCTCAGGCGGGGCCGTGCTCGGATCAGTCCAGAAAAGCTCCGGGCTCTTGAACCCTGCCCGCTCCGTAAACCGCTTCAGAAGCTCATAGCCATTAGGCGCGGTGACGATGGGGCCATTCAAGCCGCCCTGCATCTGGATGACCTGGGACTGGAAGCCCAGCATCTTCTCCATCACCATCAGTTCCATTTCGCGCCCGCCAGAGCCGACGCCGACCTCGATCACCATGTCCGCACGCTCGCCAAACGTGCTCGGATCGATGTCCACAGGCGCTTTCCCGTGCAGCCTGATCTTCTCCCGGCGCGTGTTATGCGTGCGGCTCAGCGCGTGAATGTTCAGATACCAGTCCTTGACCAGCGTTTCCGCCAGCACGCGGGCAATCATCCGCACCCGCTTCTGCGCCATCGACATGAGCGCCATTGCGCCCTTGGCCGTGTCGTGCAGCGTGTCGGGATTGAGCCCCTGCGCATTGCGGACAATGCCCGAACGCTGCTCGGCCATGGTCGAGACGTATTCCAGCGCTGTCTGCACATCGAAGCCAAGCTGGCCGGCCTGTATCGCCGTCACCGCGCCCGGCTTCTGAACCCGGATCGGCATGCCCGGCTCGTTCCTGAGCACGTCATCGACGGTCTCTTCCGAGGCGAGGTCCTTCGCAATCTCGACCCGCTGGTTCATCGCGAAATAGCCGCTGTCCAGCATCATGCGAACGAGGGCCGTCTTGATCTTCTGTATCTCCGTCAGCTTGTCAGCCAGCGACTGGCCATAGAAGCGGTGGGTCTGGATGAAGGGCGTGCCTACCGCCAGCCCGATCCGGTTCACCTGCCGCTTATCGAGGATGATCGAGCACTGGTCATCCGTCTGGATACGCCACAGCTCGGTCTTGCCATCGTCGTTGGCGTCGATCCTGACCCAATGCTTCAGAACCTGCACCGTGCGGAGGAGCTTGTTGCTCGCCCCGCCGGCCGTTGCATCGCTCTCGCTGGCAAGGTCGCGGCTCAGCTCGGTCTGTTCATCCCCCTTGTTCGGGTAGTCCGGCAGCTTCGCCACCAGCTTGGGGTCAAAGCCCTGATCAATCAGGCTCTGCGCCCTTGGATAGCTGCGCACCACGCAATAAGTGGCGTCGGCAATGTTGATTGTGTCAGGTGCAACCGAAAGGTTAGTCGGGTCGATGTTGGCCGATTTGATGCAGCCAGCGTCATAGGTCATCATCGCCTTGACGCGGAACAGCTCAACGCCATCCACAGCCGGACCGAGGCTTTCCCGCTCGATTATCTCATAGCCGTCCTGCTCCAGCATCATCAGCTGGGGCGCAGTAATGCCCTCGAATGTCTGCTCATCGGTCTTTTCCTCGTCCGCCCACCATGTCTCGATGATGCCGGTGTCGACCTGGAGTGCATCCTTGATGGCCGTATAGAGCAGGCGCCAGCCGTTGAGCTTACGGAAGGCCACGTACTGGACGTATTCCATCTCCAGCTTGGCGGCTTCCTCATCCTCCTCGCCCTGCGCATCGAAGGAGGCCACATCCTCCCCACCGGTGAATATCTCGATGAGGTCGGGCAGGACCGTTTCGATGGCGTCGGCCACATCCGTGCTTACCGCCTTGGAACGGTTGGGCAGGCTGGGGACGTCATTCATCTCGCCCTTGGAGTATTCGAGCGCTTTCCTGCGCTTCTTCTCCAGTTCCGTGCCGTTCTCGAAGCCGACGCTGTTGAGCTTCTCGGCCTTGAGGATGGACAGAAGCTCGGCATCGCCCAGCTTCATCTCCTCGGCTTCGGGGGCGGATGTATCGCTATAGGCCATCAGACAGCGCCAAAGGTGGGAAGGGCCAGTTTCTGCACGGTTGTCCTCGGCTCTTCGTAAGCGATGCACATGAGCCCGAAGGCGTCTGCGCCATGGATCGCCCAATCATGATCAGGTCCGAGGCCAATGCCACGTTCCTCGTCTCGTTTCTCGTGGAACCAGCCCAGCGCGGCGCGTAATCCTTCGGTCTTTTCCCGGTTGAACCAGATGCGCGGGAACAGCCGGCGCGTGGTCGCGATCCGCTGCATGATGATGCCGGGCGGACTATGAATCTTACGGGTCTGGAACCCTGCGGCCCGAAGCTGCGCCTCAAAGTCTATTCCGGTCGGGTTATCTGCGTGCGTCTGCGCGGCATCGTGCGGGACGATACAAAACGCCTTGGACCAGCCGCGCTCGCGCAGCCAGTCGGTGTAATAGCCCAAAACCTGTCCAACGCCCTCGCAGTAGTCGAGCACATTGATTTTCTGGCCAACGAACTGAGCAATGACGATGGTCATTGCGTCGGCCTTCCGACCGGGACCGCCTATATCCCAGCAAGCATAAATGCGC
>Ga0315904_10003204_pt1 | contig 24438 bp, 19 predicted proteins | sample LakEriMetagenome_6_FD_203529 | JGI IMG/M metagenome (GOLD analysis project Ga0315904, IMG submission 203529) | Freshwater fungal communities from buoy surface, Lake Erie, Ohio, United States - Buoy 12 MA120 | ecosystem: Environmental > Aquatic > Freshwater > Lake | place: USA: Lake Erie, Ohio... | reverse complement strand
GCTGACGTCGGGCGGTCCGGAACGCCTGCGCCACGGCCGCTCTCAGGCTCTCACGGGTCATCGCGATCAGGTCGAGCGACGCCTTCCCGACCGGCGGTTCCAGGTACCTCCCGGTGCGGCCGTTCACGAACACCACGTCCCCGGTCGCCGTTGCGAGCACGGCGGACGGTGCGAACGTCCGCCGGAGCAGTTCCTCGACCACGGCCTGCAACGTGGAGGGATCGGTTCCCCGGACGACCGGCCGGGGGGCGACCGACGCCCGGTTGACGGCCGGGAACGGGAGCTCGAAGGCGCGGGGCGAGGTGGGGACGTGCCGGCGGCGCATGATCCGTGCGCGGCCGACGACGGGCTCGAACAGGTCGGGCGCGGCCGAGCACGACTCGGCGGTGCCGAGCACCAACACACCGCCCGGCTGCAGCGCGTGGTGGAACAGCGGCAGGATGCGCCGCTGCAACTCCGGTTCGAAGTAGATCAGCAGGTTCCGGCAGGTGATGAGGTCGATCCGGGTGAACGGGGGGTCGGTCGTGAGGTCCTGCTGCGCGAACACGACCAGCTCGCGGATGTCCGGCGCGATCCGGTACCCACCGTTCGACTCGACGAAGAACCTGGCGAGACGCTCGGGCGACACGTCGGCCTCGATGGCGCGCGGGTAGCGACCGCTCCGTGCGTGCTCGATGGCGACGGGATCGACGTCGGTGGCGAAGATCCGGAGTCGCACCCTCGGGCGGGGCGAGATCCGGTCCATCGCCTCCCGGAACGTCATCGCGACGGTGTACGCCTCCTCGCCCGTCGAGCACGCAGGCGTCCAGACCCTGACGACACCTCCGGCCTGCACGGCCTCGGCGAGCAGCCCCGGCAGCACGTCGTCGCGGAGCGCCGTCCAGACCTCCGGGTCGCGGAAGAAGCTGGTCACGCCGATGAGCAGGTCGTCGGCGAGCACGTCGAGCTCCTCGGGCATGCGCGTGACCAGGCGCAGGTAGTCGGCGATGCTCGCGAGCTGGTGCGACAGCATCCGCCGATCGATCCGCCGGGCGATCGAGGATCGTTTGTGCAGCGACAGGTCGCGGCCGGTCCGCGACTCGAGCAACTCGACGATCCTCATGACGTCGTCGACCGTCGTGCTGGGCCCGACGTCCGATCCCGACCCGACCATCGGCCCGGTGCCCGCGTCGGCACCACGCGACGCGTCGTCGATCTGCCCGGCCACGAGCACGCCGGCGAGCTCGTCGATCGGCGCGACGAGGTCGACCACACCGGCCTCGATCGCCGATCGGGGCATCGCGTCGAACATGGCCGTCTCCGGTACCTGAGCGAGCGTGAGGCCACCGACGGCGCGGATCGCCCGGAGACCGTCGGTGCCGTCGGAACCCGTCCCCGAGAGCACGACCCCGATCGATCGGGCTCGATGGGCCTGCGCCAGCGAGCGGAAGAAGTGGTCGATCGGCAGACGGCGACCTCGGGGTTCACCCGGTGGTGACAGGCGCAGCTCGTCGCCCTCGACGTCGAGGTCGCGGTCGGGTGGGATGACGAGCACCTGCCCGGGCTCGAGACGTGCGCGGTCGGCCACTGCGTGCACCGGCAGTTCGGTGTGCCGGGCGAGCACCCCGGCGAGACCCCCCTCGTGCGTCGGGTCGAGGTGCATCACCACGACGACGGTGAGGTGACGCGGGCTGCCCAGGTGATCGAGCAGGCTGCTCACCGCCTCGACCCCTCCGGCCGACGCTCCGACCCCGACGACGACCGTCGGGCGTCCTCCGCCGGACGTTTCCGCCGGGCCCTGGACGGACGCGGACTCGTGACGTGCGTGCGGGTCATGGTCGATGGGTCGACACTACAACCCGTCGTCGTGACATCCCAGATCCGATCAGCCCGACGCGCGAGGGCGTTCGGCCCTCGCGTCGACCCGCCGGACGGTCCGAAGATGGGACCATGGCACGTCGATTCGCCGATCGCGCCGAGGCCGGGAGATGCCTCGGCGCTCTGCTCGTCCGGCTCCGCGACGAGGGGTCGCTCCGCGCGGGTGACGATCCGGTCGTGGTGGGTCTGCCGCGAGGTGGGGTTCCGGTCGCACACGAGGTGGCGCGTGCCCTCGGCGCGCCGCTCGACGTCGTCGTGGTCCGCAAGATCGGTGTCCCGCACCAGCCGGAACTCGCGATGGGGGCGATCGGTGAGGACGGCGTGCGCGTCGTCGACGACGACATCGTGCGGCGGGCGGGGGTGTCGGCGTGGGAGTTCTCGCGCGTCGAGGCGCGTGAGGCGGTCGAGCTGGCTCGCCGGGCCGAGCGGTTCCGTCGCCGTCACCGGCGGGTGCCGCTCGCCGGTCGCGACGTGATCGTCGTCGACGACGGGCTGGCCACCGGCTCGACGATGGCGGCGGCGTGCGCCGTCGCCCGCGCCGACGGTGCTCGGCGCATCGTGGTGGCGGTTCCCGTCGCACCGGCCGGATGGGCGGAGCGGATGGGTGCGGTGGCCGACCAGTACGTGTGCGTGTCCACCCCTGAGCTGTTCGTCGGTGTCGGCGGGTCGTACCGCGACTTCGCACAGGTGCCCGACGAGGCGGTCCTGGCGATCCTCGACACCGAGCCGTCGGTGTCGAGGCCGGTCTCGGGCGCCGTCGACGTCCCCGACCGCGTCGAGCGGGAGGTCGTGCTCGACCTCGGCGACGCACAGGTCGGTGGGCACCTCACGATCCCGGCGGATGCCCGCGGCCTGGTGCTGTTCGCGCACGGCAGCGGGAGCAGCCGCCACAGTCCCCGCAACCGGTTCGTGGCCGAGGTGCTCGAACAGGCGGGCCACGCGACGCTGCTCTTCGACCTCCTGACCACCGACGAGGAACCCGACCGGTCGAAGGTGTTCGACGTCGGGCTGCTCGCGCGACGGCTGGGCGGGGCGACCACGTGGGCGATGTCGCAGCCGCACCTCGGCGAGCTGCCGGTCGGGTACTTCGGCGCGAGCACGGGAGCGGCGGCGGCGCTCCGGGCAGCGGCGGAGCCGGACTGCCCGGTGCGAGCCGTCGTGTCCCGCGGCGGGCGGCCCGATCTGGCGGGACACGCGCTTCGTGCGGTGCGGGCACCGACGCTGTTGATCGTGGGAGGTCGGGACACGGTGGTCGTGGGCCTCAACGAGCAGGCGCGGTCGCGGATGCGAGCACCCTGCCGTCTGGAGATCGTGCCCGGCGCCGGGCACCTGTTCGAGGAGCCCGGCACGCTCGCCACGGCCGCGCACCTGGCCGCCGGCTGGTTCGACGCGAACCTGCCGCTCACGTGACGGTCGCGCCACCCGTGCGACGACCAGGCGGCGTCGCCGACGGTCAGCGTTCGCGGGTGCCGTGGAGCAGGATCGGCTGCCCGTGCGGCGTGTGCGCGGCAGCGTCGAGCCAGGCGGCGCGGGTGGTGTCGAGCTCGTCGGCGGTGGCCACGCGGTGCCGCACGACGAGCGCCTCCACCGCCGCGAGCCAGTGCTCGTAGTAGCCCGTCGAAGGGCCGGTGGCGAGGCGGGCGCCCAGCTCCTCGGCCAGCTCGGGCCAGGCGAACACGCCCCGCTGGTGCAGGTGCACGGCCAGCGCGAACGCGGTGGCCTCCCACGGTTCGGCGAACGGCGGACGTTCGGCGAGATCGAGCGGCAGCTCCGACGGGGTCACGACGACGGCTCCAGGTACGGCTCGAACGCGTCGACGCTCACCGTGGAGCGGGGGTCCGCCGACGCGCCCCACAGCTCGTTGGCCTCGAACACGACCGTGTAGCACCACTGCGGATCCGGGCCGTGCCCGTGGGCGTTCGCGTCGGGGAACACGAAGACGCCACGCACGGACTCGACGGTGCCGGCGTGGCCGCGCACGTAGCGCGGCAGCCGGGTGTGCCCTGCGACGTGGACGTTCACCGCCCGCACCCGATCGCCGACGGCGAACCGGGCCGGGTGCGGTGCCGGCCGCTCGTAGGTCGACCTGGCGGTCAGCGAGCCGGCCGCGTCAGCGCCCGGCAGCGGCGGCCGGCGCGTGGGGGCGGGATCCCGCAGCGAACGGCCGGCGCGGAGCTCGTCGTCGCCGACGAGTCCCTCCTCGCGCAGCAGTTGCTCGAGTCCGCTGGTCCAGATCTCGTAGTACGACGAGCCGAGGTACACGGCCGGCGGCAGCGACTCTCGGGTGTGGCGGCTGCGGTCGATGTTCCAGTGTCCGAGAGCACCGACGGCGAGCGTGAGCGCGAGCGCCCTCCCCTCCCACGGGGCGTGGAAGACCGGCTCGTCGCGCTCGCGCTCGGGGGCCACGGGCCCGAAGCCGTGCATCCCGCCCAGGTCGTGCGGGCCGTTCACGATCCGGCCTCCGCCGGGCCGGCGCCCTGTGGCGCGAGCACCTCGGTGCCGATCATCGAGTTGCGGGTGACGATCGCGGCGAGCTGCTCCTCGCTCCACCCGTCGGTGCCGGCCGGACGCCGGGGCACCACCAGGTAGCGCAGCTCCGCGGTGGAGTCCCACACCCGCACGGTGACGTGGTCGGGCAGCACCGTGCCGAACTCGGCCAAGACGCCGCGCGGGTCGATCACGACACGTGACCGGTAGGCCGGCGACTTGTACCAGACGGGCGGGAGGCCGAGCACCGGCCACGGGTAGCACGAGCACAGCGTGCACACCACGACGTGGTGGGTGTCGTCGGTGGGCTCGACGGCCACCATGTGCTCGCCCTGCCGCCCGCCGTACCCGAGCTCGGCGATCGCGGCGGTCGCGTCCGCGAGCAGTCGCTCGCGATACGCCGGGTCGGTCCAGGCCCGAGCGACCACGCGGGCGCCGTTGCGGGGTCCGACGTCGTGCTGGTACGTGTCGATGATCGCGTCGAGCGCCGCCGGGTCGACGTAGCCCTTGTCGATCAGCACCGACTCGAGCGCCCGCACCCGTGCGGCGATGTCCGTCAGGTCCGAGTGGTCGTGGTCGTGGTCGTGGTCGTGGTCGTGATCGTGATCGTGATCGTGATCGTGATCGTGGTCGTGATCGTGGTCGTGGTCGTGATCGTCGTGATCGTCGTGATCGTGCACGAGGCCATGCTCGCACGATCGGTCCCTGCACCACCCGCACGCCTCGAGCGCGTCGTGGTCGAACGAGATGCAGACGCTGTTCTTCGGGGTCATCTCGGTGTCCTTTCGTCGTCGCTCGTCCGACGGGTCGGAGGGCGCCGACTCGTCGGTGCCCACGCGATCGCCGCTCGTGAGGCGACCGGCCGGTGCGTGCACCGGCCGGTCCGGGCGCTGCCCTCCGTGAGGGCAGCGCCCGGCGCCGCGCCGTGCGCTCGCCCCCGGATCAGGACCTGGTGATCCTCAGCTCCGCCGTCGCGAGGTCGACCGAGATCGACGCAGCAATCGGTGTCGTGGACCGGAGCGGGTCGGTGTCACCGGTCTGCGGATTCAGGCTCCAGGCGGGAAGGTCCGACCCCGCCAGTTCGAGTCGGAGCACGGAGCCGACCCCGATGTCGTGGGCGATGTCGCCGAACGGGATGGTGAGCTGCCGGTTGGAGCCGACGGGTGCCGCGCTCCTGACGTGAGCGGAGCGGATGAGGCGGCTCGACCCGTCTGCGTCGACGGCGAGGAGGCGGGCCGACACGTCGATCGAGGGGGCGTCCGCGGTCACGTCGACGACCAGCTCGAGAGGGCCTCGCAGCCGCAGCGGGTCGGTGAGGGGTTCGGAGTCGAACCACACGACGTCGGTGCGGCCGGTGGTGGCGAGGGAGGGGTTCTCGCCGGGGCCGCTGAGGGCGACGAGCGACATCCCGGCATTGGTCGCGATCGGATCGGTCGGGTCGGAGATGAACGACACGCTGCCGCTGCCGGCGGTGGCGGCGATGGTGCCATCGCCGAGCCGGAACGCCTCCGAGTCCGATCCGGTCGGAGGCCACACGGAGGAGCTCTCGAGTTCGGTGGATCCGATGGCCTGCCAGGTGAACCGGTCGAGCGTGCGCTCGCCGTCCATCAGTGTCTCGCGGAAGAAGTCGAGCATCGGCGTGACCGGCCAGTTCTCGGGATCGTCGATCTCGTAGTGCGAGCCGGGCATCGCGAGGAGCCGGAAATCGGCCCCGCGCTCCTGGGCGTCGAGGGCGGCCTCGAAGCTCGAGCGGGCGAACACGTCGTGCCACATCGACACGGCGAGGACGGGCACCTCGATGTCACCGATGGTGTCCATGCGGTCCCGAACCCCGGGGTCGGCGGTGAGGTACTGCTCGAAGGCCGGGATCAGCGGTGCGACGTCGGGGAGTGCGGTCCGGTCGAGCTGCGCCCATCCGGCACCGACCGGATCGTCGACGCCGCCGACGAGGGTCTCGAGGTCGCCGCCGAGCCGCTCGATCGGGCCCTCGAAGGCAGCCTCGTCGACCCCGCTCGCGTCGTAGTGCTCGTCGCCGAGCTCGAGCATCTGTCCGCCGGTGAAGGCCACGATCGACTCGATCCGCACGGCACCGCCCGGCGACGTGAGGTCGTCGATCAGGGAGTGACTGGCGTTCTGGGTGTAGAGCGCGTCGAGCGACGGGGGCTGTTCCGCCGCAGCGAGCGCTGCTGCCACGCCTGCCGCGGAGTCGCCCATGATGCCGATCCGGCCGTTCGACCAGGACTGGTCGGCGACCCATTCGATGGTGTCGTAGCCGTCGGGGCCCTCGGTGGTCAGCAGCGCATTCGCTCCACCGGATGCACCGGTGCCCCGGGTCTCCTGGACGACGAGCGCGAACCCTGCGTCGGTGACGAGCGGCCAGCCGACCTCCTCGTCGGGCAGGCCGGTCTCCTCGAGCGCATCATCGTCCTGGTACCCGCCGATCGGCGTGAGCGGGAGCCCGTAGGGGGTGCGCAGGACCAGCGTCGGGAAGGGGCCCGTCCCGGCCGGGAGGTACACGTAGGTGGCGAGCTCGACGCCGTCGCGCATGGCGACCCGCTGCACCACCTCGACGTCGTCGGTCGTGACGGAAGCCGAGGTCGCAGCCGTGGTGGTGGGCGTGGCCGTGTCGGCCGTCGGCGCCGATGACGCCGGGACGGCCGGGGCTGTGGTCGGGGCTGCGGTCGGGGCCGGCTCGGCCTGGGTCGATTCGCCGTCGGACGAGCAGGCGACGGCGCCGAGCGACAGCACGACGACGGCAGCGGAGGCGAGGAGCCGCCGGCCGGCGCCGCGCAGACGGAGGGTGGACAGGGGTTCGGGGAGGTGGTTGGTTGTCATGACGAGCACGGTACGGACGCCCCGATTCGGCCGAGCCAGCCCCTCGACGGCTCTGCCGTACGACATCTGACGTACGGCCGCCGCGCGTGCGGTCGCGTCAGGCGGGGCCGCTCGCGAGGCCGGCGCGATGCGCGATCACGACCAGCTGGGCGCGGTCGCGCGCGCCGACCTTGAGCATCGCTCGCCCGACGTGGGTGCGGACGGTCGCGACGGAGAGGTGGCGTCGCCGCGAGATCTCGAGGTTCGACAGGCCCTGTGCGGCATCGGCGACGATCTCGCGTTCGCGGGCGGTGAGCAACTCGATGAGTGCCGTGCTCTCGGGATCGGGCCGGCTGGTCCGGGCGACGACGTCGAGGATCACACGCGTCACCGCGGGCGACACCAGCGAGTCGCCGCGAGCGACGGTTCGGATCGCGTCGGCGAGGTCGTCGGGCTCGATCCCCTTGAGGACGTACCCGCTGGCGCCGGCCCGGATGGCCTCGATCACGAGACCGTCGTTGTCGAAGGTGGTGAGTACCAGCACCCGGGTGCTCACGCCGGCAGCCGTGATCGACCGGGTCGCCTCGATTCCGTCGACACCGGGCATGCGGAGGTCCATCAGGACCACGTCGGGCCGGTGCCCGAGCACGGCAGCGACCGCTGTCGCGCCGTCGCGGGCCTCGCTCACGACGTCGATGTCGTCATGGTCGTCGAGGAGCTGGCGGAGGCCGGCCCGGACCAGCGCCTGGTCGTCGGCGATGACCACGCGGATGGGGTCCACCTGCTCGCTCACGTGGATCGCGCCAGCGGGATCGTGGCGCGGACGGTGAACCCCGACCCCGCGTCCGGTCCGTGCACCACCGAGCCGCCGAGCACGGCGACCCGCTCACGGATCCCGGCCAGTCCGAAGCCACCGACCGTGGTCGGGTGATCCTTCGCGGGGCCCGGGTCGCGGACCTCGACGGTGAGCGCTCCCTCGTCGACCCCGATCGCGACGTCGGCGCGGCCTGCGGCGGAGTGGCGCACGATGTTGGTGAGGCCCTCCTGCACGATCCGGTGCGTGGCGAGCAGCACCGCCGGCGGCACGTCCTCGAGCAGCGCTTCGTCGATCGATGCTCGGATGGCGAGGCGGGGGCCGTCGAGTGAGCGGACGAGCTCGACGATGGACCGCGCCGACGCGACGGGCACCTGCTCGTCGCCGCTGCGGAGCAGGCCGACCATCGTCCGCAGCTCGTCGAGGGCCTGCGCACTCGCCGTGCGGATCGAGCCGAGCGCCGCCTCGGCGGGCTCGTTGCCCTTCACGTGCCGCAGCGCGACGCTCGACTGCAGGTTCACGACCGTGATCGTGTGCGCGATGACGTCGTGGAGTTCGTGGGCGAGCCGGAGCCGGTCCTCGAGCACACGCCGCTCCACCTCGAGGTCCTGCGCGGTCCGCAACGCATCGACACGGCCCTCCAGCGCAGCCACGAGTGCGTGGCGGCTCGCGACCGCCTGCCCGCCGGCGATCGACACGACGACGAGCAACACCCCGGTCACGATGTCGGTCGAGCTCTCGGTGTCGATCGCGACGAGACCGACCGCGATCACTCCGCAGACGGCGGCGACCAGCGCCGCGGTGCGGGGGGCGACGCGTTGACCGACGGTGTACAGCGCGACCATCGGCCCCGCCTGCACGAGCCCCGGCTCGTCGAGGACGGCGACGACGACGGCGAACGCTCCCAGGCACACGACGGCGACCGCGATCGGCGCAGCGCGTCGGACGACGAGCGCCAGGGCGGTCACCGCCGCCGCTGCGACCGCCAGCGGTGGGGCGCCGGCGTCACCGATGACGAGTTGGAGCGCGCTGAGCGCACCCACCAGCGCGCCGACGACGACGTCGGCGAGGGTGAGGCCACCGGCGCCGAGGCCACTGCGGGCGAGGCCACTGCGGGCGAGGCCGCCCGCGGTGTGCACGGCGCCGCCCGCGACGGGGCTCGCAGGCGGCGCCGCGTTCCGGGACGTCACGGTCGTGCCATGCCCTTCACGGGCGAGGGTCGGGTGGCGCTGCGGGCAGGGATCACCGCGACGGCACAGGCCAGGGCGACGAGGGAGCCGGCGATCACGGCGACGCGCACGGCGGGCAGGGTCCAGGGCACCGGGTCGTCGCCCGCCAGCAGGTCGACGAGCACGACCGACGATCCGAGCCCCACCGCGAGCGACATCACCGCGGCCAGCACACCGGCCACGAGCGTCTCGGCGGTGACCATCCACCAGACCTGCACCTTGGTGCCCCCGATCGCACGGAACATCGAGATCTCGCGACGCCGGCTGCCCACCGACAGGACGATAGCGCTGAGCAGCCCGACGACGGCGATGAGCATCGCCACCCAGGCCAGACCGTCGATGAGCGTCCGGGCCGGGCCGATCTGGCCGGCCGGATCGCCGTAGTCCGATGCACCCCGCACGATGCCCACGCTGGGGCCGAGCAGGTCCGCGACGACGTTACGGGCATCGGCGGGGTCGACGTCGTCGGCGACGCTCACGAAGATCTCGCTGAACAGGCCGGGTCCCTCGACGGCCGCCAGCACATCGAGCGACACGAGGTAGTCGGGAGCCCCGAAACCGGCGAACCGCTGGCCGAACACGGCACCGACCGTGAGGTCGCGGGTCGTTCCCGACGGGAACTCCAGCGAGACGACGTCGCCGACGGCCAGGCCGAGGCTGTCGTGCACGGCGACGGCGCCGGAGCCGAGCTGCACCAGATCGCCGCCGACGACGTCGAGGTCGTACGCAGCGAGGATCGTCGCCGGATCGACGGCGCCGACGTCGACGGACTCGATCGCCGCACCGGGTACCGGGGCGGTCGCCGCCTCGACCATCCGGATGGCCGACACCGCGGTGATCCGGTCGTCGGCGGCCAGGCGGGCCACGGTGTCCTCGGCGATGGTCGGCACGTCGTCGTCGGCCGACGACCCGATCACGTCGGCCCGAACTGCCGATCGCGCCGTGTCGGTGAGCGACGCCGTCAACGATTCGGACAGCACCGCCGTCGCGATCAGCAGCGCCGCGCCGAGCCACAACCCGGTCGCCGACCTGGCGACCCGGGCGGGGTCGCGACGAGCCTGCCGGAGCCCGACGAGGCCGGTGGTGTCGACCAGGGCGACCGGTCGCTCCGCGACGGCGCCGACGGCTCCGACCAGAGCCGGGGCGAGCACGACTGCGGACACGGCGAGCAGGAGGAAGCCGGCGATCGACGGGACCCCCGATGCGAGCACGAGCACGAGCGCGCCGACGACCGCTCCGAGCGAGGCGGCGACGATGCGCACCCGGCCCACCGCGACCCGGGCGACCTCGGCGCCGCGCAGGCTCTCCACCGGCGGCGTCGACGCTGCGGCGAGTGCGGGGCGGATCGCGGCGACCAACGATGCACCGACGCCCACGATCCCCGACAGCAGCAGGATCTGCGCCGACGGTGCACCTGCGTCGGCGGGAACGTCGATGGCCAGGCGGCGCAGCACGCCGGACGCCGGGCCGGCGGCGATCACCGACAGCGCGAGGCCGACGGCGACGCTGACGACGGAGACGAGGCCGACCTCGGTGAGCATCGACGCGAACACCTGTCGGCGATCACCTCCGACCAGTCGCAGCAGGGCGAGGTCGCGGCGGCGCTGGGCGATGGTGATCGCGATGGTGCTCGCGACGACGAGCGCCCCCACCGACGTCGCGAGCACCGCTGCGCCGAGCAGGATGCCGCGCACCAGCAGCTGCGAGCCGTTGAACGCGTCGACCGCCTCGTCGGTGGCCGCGCCGGCGGTCAGCACCTCGACGTCGTCGCCGAGCTCGGCGCCGATGGCGTCGAGCAGCTCTCGCTCCGTGCGCGTGTCGCTGCGGGCGACCACGGTGTCGTACTGGCCGACTGCCTCCTCGATGACCTCGGGGTCGAACATCAACGTCGCCGTTCCCGGCTGCCGCGCGGCGGCCCCGTAGGCCACGATGCCGACGACGTCGGCATCGATGATCCCGGTCCCGTACAGCACGCCGACTCGGTCACCGAGCGCCACACCCGACGCGTCGGCCGTCGCTCGGTCGATGACGATCTCGCCGCCACCGCTCGGCGGGCGACCGTCGACGACGGCGAAGCGGGCGAGTCCGGGGTCGTCGACCCAGGCGCGCCCGACGTAGGCCGACACGTCCTCGACGACCACCAGCTGGCCGTCGACCACCAGCTGGGCGAACCGCTCGACGTCACCTGCTGCCGCGTCGACGCCGTCGATCGCGGCCACCCGGTCGAGCACCTCGATGCCGAGCGTCTCCCGCAGCACCGAGGTCTCCCCCGGCGCGCCCTCCTCCGATGCGATGGTGAGGCCGCGGACCACCACGTGATCCGTGGTGCGGGCCGCTCGGATCTCGCGCTCGCCGGCACTCGTCAGGGTGGCCGCGAGGTGGAGCACGGTGGCGGTGATGGCGACCGACAGCACGATCGCAGCCGCCGTCCCGATCCAGCGGGCGCGGTCGAAGCGGACCTGTGCGATCGCACGGCCGACGACGCTGCGACGGCCGCTCACGACGCCACCGACCCGGCAGCGGCCGGCGTACCGGCGTCGTTGAGCGCAGTCGTCACTCGGTCGAGCGTCGGCGCGTCGATCTCCTCCACGAGCCGGCCGTCGCGCAGCACCAGGACCCGATCCGCGCGGCAGGCGGCCGCGGCGTCGTGGGTCACCATGACGACGGTCTGGCGCCGCTCGTCGCAGGCTGCCCTGAGCGCCGACAGCACCTCGGCGCCGGAGGTGCTGTCGAGCGCACCGGTCGGCTCGTCGCACACCACGAGGTCGGGGCGGCCGAGCAGGGCCCGAGCGATCGCCACGCGCTGCTGTTGGCCGCCGGACAGCTCCGACGGCCGGTGGTGCAGCCGGTCGGCGATCCCGAGCGAGTGCACGAGGGAGGCCAGCTCGTCCTGGTCGACCCGGCGCCGGTCGAGCTCGCTCGGGAGCACGATGTTCTCGCGTGCTGTCAGCGCGGGCATGAGGTTGAAGCTCTGGAAGACGAACCCCAGCCGGCGGCGCCGGAGCAGCGTCAGGCCCCGGTCCTCGAGCCCGGTGATCTCGGTGCCGCCGATGAACACCTCACCGGCATCGACCCGGTCGAGGCCGGCGAGCACGTTGAGCAGGGTCGACTTCCCCGACCCCGACGGGCCCATGATCGCGGTGAACACGCCGGGCGCGAAGCCGATCGTGACGTCCCTCAGCGCCCGCACGGCCTGGTCGCCGGCGCCGAAGGTCTTGCTCACCCCTCGGAGCTCTGCGGCGGCGCTCGAGGTGGAGCCGGGAAGGCGGCCGGAGGGTCGGGACGGGGAGGTTCTGAAGCTGAGACGTTGGCCCATGTGCCAGAAGGTACGGATGCACGGGTTCGGGCGAACCGGCCGCTCGACGGCGGTCGCGTACGTCATCTGACGTACGCGAACGCGCTGCGGTACGGGGGCCACGGGCCTGTCGACCCGCCAACGGAACCGACCGGCGTCCGATGACGGTGGCACCACCGGTGGCCGACCATGACGGGCGAGGCGACGAGGTGTCGCCCGACCAACGATCACAGAACGGAGCACATCACCATGGGTATGAAGTCGAGAGGGCTGTACGTCTTCGCAACGGTCGCGTCGGTGGCCATCATCGGGTGCAGCACGGACACCGACCCCACTCCCGAGGCCGCCCACGCCGAGCGGCTCATCGGGACCTACGAGCGCGTCTCCCCCGTGCCCGCCCCCGACGGGAGCACCGCCTACCTGCTCCAGACCGTCGAGCTCGAGGGCTCGACGTCGCCGAACACGGTCACCCAGCGGCTGACGACGGAGGCGTTCTTCGACGAGGGCCTCACGCAGCAGGTGCTCGCGTACGAATCCGTGGGACCGTGCGAGGTCATGAGGCCGTCGTCGATCCCGGGAGGCTTCGAGGTCGACTGCACCAATGATTCGTCGACCCTCACGGTCTTCGAGACCGATCCCGGCCTCCTGCAGGGTCTCGGGATCGACGACTGCGATCTCGCGGCCGGCGTGCCCAAGGACGTGTCCAACGGGTGCGCGGCTCCGACGTTCCAGGTGTCGGCCTGCGTCGACATGGACGTCTTCGCGCTCTCCGAGGACGGCAAGGAGTTCCTGTGGGGCGATCAGACCCAGGACCGCTGCGTCCGGCGCACCACCGACCTCGAGCCCGCCGGCTTCGACCGGGTCCCCTGACGATCGGAGGCGGATTCGGCCGGGGCCCGCGCACTCCACCGGGACGAGGTGCCGCCGACCGAGGCGGGTGGTCGCCGCAGGGAACGGTTCGAGCGGCCGCCGGTGGTCACTCGCCGGTGGTCACTCGCCGGTGGTCACTCGCCGGGGCTCACCAGGCCGGTCTCGTACCCGATCACCACGAGCTGCGCCCGGTCGCGGGCGTTGAGCTTGCCGAGGATGCGGCTCACGTGGGTCTTGGCCGTGAGCGGCGACATGAACAGCGCCGCACCGATCTCGGCGTTCGTCTTGCCACGCGCGACCTCGGCGAGCACCTCGCGCTCGCGCTCGCTGAGGACGTCGAGCGGTCCCGGATCGCCCGGACGGGACACCGGCCGACGCACGAGGTCGGCGACGAGCCGGCGCGTCATCGCCGGTGAGATCAGCACGTCACCCTCGGCCGCGGCCCTGATCGCCTCGAGCAGGAGCCGCGGCGGGGTGTCCTTGAGCAGGAACCCCGATGCGCCGGCGCGGAGCGCCTCGTACACGTACTCGTCGAGCGCGAAGGTCGTCAGCACGAGCACCTTGGTGGTGCGGAGTCGGTCGTCACCGCAGATGGCCCGAGTGGCGTCGAGTCCGTCCATCCGGGGCATCCGGATGTCCATGAGGACCACGTCGGGGCGTGTCCGCCACGTCTCGGCGATCCCCTGCGCCCCGTCCTCGGCCTCGCCGACCACCTCGATGCCCGGCTCGTTCGCGAGCAGCGCTGCGAACCCTCGGCGGACGAGCTCCTGGTCGTCGACCAGCAGCACCCGGATGTCGCGCCCCGCGTCGAGGGCCGCGTCGTGATCGGACGTCATGCCGCACTCCCCGTGGCGGGCCGGTAGGGCACGAACGCGTGCACGGCGAACCCGCCGCCGTCGGTGGGCCCCGCTCGGAGCGTGCCGCCGAGGAGTTCGGCTCGCTCCCGGATCGCGATCAGGCCGATCCCGGTGCTCGGTGTGGCGCCGATCGGCGTGACGGGCGCGGCGTTCGACACGGCGACGTGCACGCCGTGCTCGGCGTGACGGAGCTCGACCGTGGTGGGCACGTCGCCCGCGTGGCGGCCGACGTTGACGAGGCACTCGTGCACGATGCGGTGCACGGTGACCACGCTGCTCTCTGCCACGTCCGCAGGATAGGTGCCGTCCTCCACCACCTCGATCCGCGTCGAGGTGGTGGAGGAGCCGGCCGCCGCGGCCACCACGCCGTGGAGTCCGGCCGGGTCGGCCGGCACCGGACGCAGTGGGACGGATTCGTCGGACCGGAGGAGCCCGAGGAGCGACCGCAGTTCGTCGAGCGATCGTCGGCCTGCGTCGTTGATCTCCACGAGTGCGGACCGGGCGGCCTCGGGATCCCGGTCGAAGACGTGTGCGGCGATGCCGGACTGCACCGTGATCGCCGAGAGCGAGTGGGCGACGACGTCGTGCAGGTCATGGGCGATCCGGAGCCGCTCCGCCTGGAGCCGTTCGGCGACCTGTCGTTCCACCGCGTCCGCCCTGCGGCGGACGTTGGCCCGGCGGGCGTCGGCGGCGGCGATGGGGAGCAGCAGGACCGCGGTGTCCGTGGACCACTCGATCCAGAACGGTTCACCCGTCACCGTGGCGCCGAGGCCAGCGACGACCACGGCGACGAGCGATCCGAACCAGATCACCGAACGCTGGTCGCTGCGGCGCACCAGCCAGAACAGCGCCACGGCGAGCAGCGGCCGCAGCGCGACCGGGCTCGAGGCGGTCGCGAGGGCGACGACGTCGAGGACGGCGACCGCCACGACGGCGAGGCGACCCAGGCGGCCGCCACGCCCGAACCACCCGAACCGACCGGTCGCACCGAGCAGCAGGGCCGCCACGACGGCCAGCGCGATCCCCACCATCTGCCGCTCGCTCGGCACGTCCGGGTGGAACGAGAGCGCCCCGATCGAGATCGCCGCGGCGACCGCCAGGACGGCGAGTTCGGCCGGGCTGGTGCGGTCGTCCATCTGTGTCACACGACGATCATCGTCACCGGACCCGCCGGCCGCGTACTCCACGGGGAGATCTCTGCACCCGGCACCGAGTGGCGCGGTGCCGGGTGCGGACACGGACGTCAACGGCCGCGGCTCACCAGCTCGAGCACGGGGACCCGGGAGACCCGGTAGGCCGGCCACGCCGCTGCCGCGACGCCGGCGGCGACCGCCACACCGAGGGTGACGGCGAGCCGGACCCAGGGCACGACGACGGACGGGAGATCCGTGCCGCCGGTGACCTCGATCAGTGCCCACCCGAAGCCGATCGCCACGGCGGTCCCGATCGCGGCTGCCACGAACGACAGCAGTGCGGCTTCGAGCCGCACGATGCGGCGGAGCTCACGTCGTGTCGCGCCGACCGCACGCAACAGCCCGATCTCGCCCGAGCGCTCACTGATCGCCAGTGCGGTGGTGTTGGCGACCCCGAGCAGGGCGATGAACCCGGCGAGGTAGAGCATGCCGTCGATGAAGTTCCGGAACGCGTCGACCTCGCTGCCGCTGTTCGCGACGTGTTCGGCTCGGGTCGACAGGAACGAGCCGGGCGTTGCCCTCACCAGTTCGCGCACGGCCGCCTCCGCCCGGGCGGCGTCGCCGTCGGCGAGGTCCACGAAGACGAGCGCGTCGAGGAGACCACCGACGGATGCGTCGAGCGCGCGGCGGTCGACGAAGTGGGCCGGGGCGTCGAATCCACCGGTGCTCCTCGCGACCACGGCGACGATCGGTGCCTCGAGGGTCGAGCGTTCGAACTCGACCACCACGGTGTCGCCGAGGAGTGTCGGGTCGTCGCCGACCACCGCCACCCCGCCCGATCGCAGGTCGCCGAGATCGCCGGCCACGGGGTCGAGGTCGAACATCGACGGGAGCACGCTCGGGTCGATCCCGCCGACGGCCGTGGGCTGCCCGTCGACGATCCCCTCGGCGATCGCGAGCGACGCCACCGAGGTCACCTCGGGCAGCGCCCCGATCCGTCCGGCCAGCGTGGGGTCGATCGTCGGGAAGTCGGCCGTCGCCGAGGTGACCACCAGATCCGCCCGCAGACCCTCGCGCACGTCGCTCCCCACCGCGTTCGTGAGCGAACTCGCGACGATCGCGAACATCGTCACCATGGCCGTACCGAGCATCAGCGCGAGCGCCGTCGACGACGCCCGCCGTGGGCTCGTCGCCAGGTTGCCGGCCGCGATCGACCCGCGCACCCCGGCGAGTCGGCGGGCCACCGGCGCGGACCAGCGAGCAGCGGCGGTCACGATCGCGGGACCGCACAGCACCAGCGCCGGGACGACGGCTGCGGCGAGCAGCAGCCACGTCGTGCTCGTCCGCGCCACGGCGGTCACCCCGCCGGCGATCGCGACGGCGGCGAGACCGAGACCGACCGCGGTGCGGACCGGGCTCACGACCCGCGGCTCGGCCGCGCTGTCGCGCAGCGCCTCGATCGGCGGCGTGGCCGCAGCACGACGGGCCGGGATCCACGCCGAGAGCAGGGTCGCACCGACACCGACCGTTGCCGCGATCACGATCGACGTCGAGCTCACGATCGACGGCCCCGTGAGGAGGGTGACGCCCGTGAGCCCCACGAGCCATCGCAGCACGCCCACTCCGGCGATGCCACCCGCCAGGCCGGCGACCGTCGCGACCGCACCGATGAGCAGCGCCTCGACCACCACGCCACCCAGCACCTGACGTCGCTCGGCCCCGATCGCACGGAGCAGCCCGGACTCGCGTCGACGGCGGGCGACGGTGAGGCTGAAGGTGTTGAAGATGATGGTGACGCCGATGAGCACGGCCACCACGGCGAACGCGAGGAGGAACACGGTCAGGAACTGCAGCGGTGACGTGGCGGCGTCCTGCATCGTGCGGACGTGATCCGGGCCGCTGGTGACCTCGACACCCGGGAGCTCGGACAGCAGGCCGATCACCTCGGCTCGATCACTCCCCTCGGCGATGTCGACGACGACCTCGGTGGGCGCCTCGGCGTCCAGCCAGCCGGGCACGGCGGCGTCGGGCAGCAGCACCGTGCGCTGCAGCGGCGCCGTGTCCGCCTCCGCGTAGGTGGCCACACCGGTCACGGTCGCGTCGTGCATCCCCGTGGCCGTGAGCACCTGCACCTGGTCGCCCGGCTCCACGCCGGCGGCACTCGCGAGCGACCGGTCGATCACGATCTCCCCGGCCTCGACCGGCGCTCGTCCAGCGGCGAGGCGGAAGGGGCTCAGCACGGGATCGGCGATCCAGTTGCGACCCACGTCGGTCGCGGTACCGGTGCCCACCGACGAGCCGTCGACCACCAGCTTCGCGAAGCCGATCCACTGCGGCGCAGCGCCGGCGACACCGTCGACCTCGGCCACCCGTTCGGCGACGTCCGGACCCAACGCCCGGCGCACCGAGCCGCCGAGCTCGCCCGGTCCTCCGTCCGATGCGCCGAGGGTCACGCCCTGCACCACGGCGTCCGTCCCGGCGAGGGCAGCGGCGATGTCGTCCGCTGCCCGACCGCGCATCGAGTCCGACAGCACCAGCGTCGCGACCAGGAACGCGACCGACAGCATGATTGCCGCACCCGTCAGCACGAACCGGCTGCGACTCGCCATCACGCTGCGCAACGCGCTCCGGAACATCCCGCTCATCGCCCCAGACCCTTCATCACGTCGAGCACGGTGTCCGCCGACGGGCGATCCACCACGTCGTGCACACGACCGTCGACCACGAACACCACATGATCCGCCCAGGCGGCGGCGTTCGGGTCGTGGGTCACCATCACGATCGACTGGCCGTGCAGGTCGACGGCCGAGCGCAGGAACCCCAGGATCTCCTGACCGGTCCGGGTGTCGAGGTTGCCCGTCGGCTCGTCGGCGAACACCACCTGCGGCCGCGCGACCAGCGCACGGGCGACGGCCACGCGCTGCTGCTGGCCACCGGAGAGCTCGGTGGGCCGATGGTGCAGGCGATCCCCGAGGCGCAGCATCGACACGACCTGGTCGAGGACCGCTGCGCTGGGGCGACGACCCGACAGCGTCGACGGAAGGCAGATGTTCTCCTCCGCCGTCAGCGTGGGCACGAGGTTGAACGCCTGGAACACGAACCCGATCCGCTCGCGACGCAACGTCGTGAGCTCCCGGTCGTCGAGCGTCGACAGATCGGTGTTGCCCACGAAGGCACGACCCGACGACAGGCGATCCAACCCCGCCGCGCAGTGCATCATCGTGGACTTGCCCGAACCCGACGGTCCCATCACGGCCGTGAACCTGCCCGCCGGGAAGGCGATGGTGACGTCGTCGAGCGCGACGACCGACGACGACCCCGAGCCGTAGCGCTTGACGGCACCGACCAGCATGGCTGCGGCGTCGTCGGCGCCGGCACGGTGGGTGCCCTCGGATCCTCGATCGAGGACGTCGGGATCCTGTGCGGTGGGGCCCAGGACGGTGGAGTCCAGGACGTCGGAATGCGGATGTGGGGACACGAGACCTCCGATGCGTAGTTGGTGTCCGCCACGATGACGAAGGCCGCAACGCCCGGCGTCCGCCCCGGGGAGGCAACGCGTACTCGCACGGGAGTACCGGGCGCCACCCGCGTGCCACGGTCGGCACCCGGCGCAGTCCGGATCGGCGACCGATCGTGCGCGCACGCGTCCCTCCCCGGGCGGACCAGGATCCCTCCCGCGGCGGACGCTCCGTCGGCGCGGGTGGCGCATCATGGACACATGGCTCCCCTCCCCCCGGCCCACGCGTCCTCAGCAGCGTCCGCTCGGCATCGCCGCCCACGCGCTGCACGGCGGGTCGGCCTCCTCGTCGTCGCGCTCGCGGCGAGCGGTCTCGTCGCCTGCAGCAGCGACGAGGGCACCGACGCCGGCACGTCTGCCAGCACCACCGCTGCCGCACCGGCCCCGACGACCGCCATCGGCACCGCCGATTCCCCCGATTCCCCCGATGCCACCGATGCCACCGATGCCACCGACGGCATCGCCGTCACGCCGTCGACCGCCCTCGACGACACCGACGACACCGGCGAGACGGACGACGCTGCGGCGATCGAGGCGACCCGAGCGGTCTTCGCCGCAGTCGGCGCCGACGACCCCGGGTGCACCGTCGCCGTCGGACGCGACGGCGAGGTGGTCTACGCCGAGGCGTTCGGCGCGGCACACCTCGATCCCACCGAGCCGATGACCACCGAGACGATCGTCGACATCGGCTCGACGTCGAAGCAGTTCACCGCGACGGCGATCCTGCTGCTCGCGGAGGACGGCCTCGTCGACCTCGACGATCCGCTGTCGGTGTACCTGCCCGACCTGCCCGAGTGGGCCGACAGGACGACCCTGGGCCAGCTCGTGCACCACACGGCCGGCATCCCCGACTACATCGGGCTCCTCGTCGACCGCGGGTTCGAGCTCACCGGTTCGAGCACCGATGCAGATGCGCTCGACGCGCTGGCGGAGGTGACCGAGCTCGACTTCGAGCCCGGCACGGCGTGGTCGTACTCGAACTCGAACTACTTCCTGATGGGCCAGGTGGTGCTCGCCGTGACCGGCTCGACGCTCGCCGAGTTCCTCGCCGACGAGGTGTTCGAGCCGCTCGACCTGGCGATGGTGATGGACCCGGTGGCAGCGCTGCCCGGCAAGGCGACCTCGTACGAAGGCACCGGCGACGACCGCACGGTGGCCGACAGCCGCTGGGAGCAGCTCGGTGACGGGGGCATCCAGACCACCCCGACCGAGCTGGTCCGCTGGGCGAGCGAGTACTGGCGTCCGACGATCGGCGGCGACCGCATGCTCGCAGCCCGCCTCGACGGGGCCGAGGCGCTCGGCGACCCGTCCGATCCGACGGCCGTGTACGGCGCGGGCATCATGAGCAGCGAGATCCCCGGCATCGGCACGGTGCTGTCGCACTCCGGTGGGTGGGGCGGCTTCGTGACGTTCTTCGCCGTGGTCCCGGACCAGCAGCTGGCGGCAGCCGGCACCTGCACGAGCCCCGACACGCTGGCGCTCGTGGACGCCGAGAGCGACGCCGACCTGCTCACACCCTGGCTCGCCGACGCCTGACGAATCGCCCGGCCCCGCCGACGGTCGGCACCTGGAGCGGTCCTGCTCGATCAGGTCGTGTCCGTCCCGTCGGGTCGGTCGACGAGCGCAACGAGCTTCTTCGGCGCCATCACGCAGAAGCTGTCCGTCACGAGCTCGCGCACCTCCTCCCAGTCGGTGTGGTCGTCGAGGACGAGCCCCATCGCATCCCGACCCCACCCGAGCTCGAGGAAGGGAGGTCCGGCGAGACGGAGGATCTCCAACTCCTCGCCTTCGGAGCGGAACGACAGCACCGGCACCGGGTCGGCCCCGTCGAGACCGATGCCGAGCACGTGGGCGAAGTTCTTCTTCCGCACCACCCAGCGCGTGCCGACCCAGGCACGTTCCTCCGTGACGTCCGGGAGCCGGAGGCAGATCTCGCGCAGCCGCTCCTCGACGTCTTCGGGGACGTCGTCGGTGTAGCGACGTCGCTGCTCGGCCACGAGCCGAAGCCTATGCGGCCGGTCGGCCCGACCCGGCCGGTACACACGTCGCGATCAGGTGCGGCGGGTGCCGTCGATCCACACCTGTTCGACACGCGAGCCGAGGTCGTCCACGGCCAGGACGTCGCCGGCGAACACCACCAGGTCGGCCGCCTTGCCGGGTTCGATCGTGCCGAGCCGGTCGGCCACGCCGAGCAGCTCCGCCGCGCTCTTCGTCGCCGCGTGCAGCACGGCGGCCGGTTCCATCCCGGCGGCCCGCATCAGCGCGACCCGACCACGGCGACGACCGCGTCGCCGGGCTCGGTGGCGTGCGGCAACGACTCGTCGCCGTACGTCGACAGGTCACCGGTGCCGTCCGTGATCCGGAACACGTGGTTCGCGTCGGCGACCACCACGTCGTCGACCAGCGCCGACCCGAGCGCTGTCCGAAGCGATCCGAGCGACTCGCAGGGCACCTGCACGTCGAGCTCGGCGCAGGCCAGCACCACCGCCGCGCGGTCGGGCAGCGATGCTGCGAGTTCGAGCGGGTCGCGGCGGTCGGCGTCGACCAGGAACGCGAGCGACTCCGCGGCGAAGAGCTGCGAGAGGATCGGGTCGGTGATCGGCGTCGTGAGCCGGCCGTCGGCGCGGAGCTCGCGAACCGCGAGCTCGTACGCGTCGAGCGCCGCCGCCGAGACCTGTGTTCGGAGTTGCTCACCGATCAGATCCAGGTAACGACCGCCGGGCGGGGCGAACAGGCCGACAACACCCACGGCATCGGTCGCCGCGACATCGAGGGCGACGAGGCCGCCCTCGCTGTGTCCGATGATCCCGACCCTCGCGGGATCGACACCGGGCTGCTCGCGCAACCACGCGAGCACGTCGCGCGCCTGCTGCACGTAGTCGGTGAAGTCGATCGCGGTCGGATCGCCGTTCAGGGGCGTCTCACCGACGCCGATCTTGTCGAAGCGCACGCTGCTGATCCCCGCTTCCGCGAGCTGCGCGGCCAATGAACGAAGGTTGTCGATGCGACCCGGCACGAGCGGGTTGTTCCCGTCGCGATCCGTCGGGCCGCTGCCCGCGATCAGCACGAAGGCGGGATGCGGGCCCGTCGACACCGCCTGGGCGTAGGTCGCCGCGGTGGTGCCACCGGTTCCGTCGATGACGACGGTGCGCTCGTCGACGCCACCGATCCCGCCCGTCGAGGTCGGTGCGGCGCCGATCGACGTGGTCGTGTCGGCCGGCCGCTCCGTGGTGGGCGGAGCGGGCGTGGACGTCGGGGCGTCCGACGAGCACCCCACGGATCCCAGGACCATCACGGCGCAGATCAGCACGCGGCGCATCAGCGGCCACCGCCACTGGACTCCGCGGCTCGTCCGAGGAGCGAACGAATGACCTCGACACCACCCGCTGCATGGTCCACGGTGACCGACAGCCGCCGGCCTCGCCGGTCGGTGATCCGCAGCGCCTCGCCGGAGCGCACGACGACGGCGGCCGTGCCGAGCAGCATCCTGCTCCCCCGGTACCCCCATCCGAGATACCGCCAGGCCCGGACGTCGACGACGTCGGCACCGACGATGCCGTCGAGCGCCACCCGCGTCCGGGGCGCACCGACCCACGAATACCGGATGATCAAGCCACGACGGTCGACGGTCACCGTGACACGACTGAACAGACCGACCACCGCGCAGGCGAACAGTGCAGGAGCGAGGACGCCGACCCGGGCGGGGCGGATCGCCGTCACGACGACGACGGCCGCCGCGCCCGCGATCACGGCGATCGGGTGGCTGTACGCACGGCCGATCCACATCGGTCCGGGGCTCATCCGTACTGCTCCACGATCTTGCGGACCGCCGCCCTCGACAACCCCTGCCGGCGGGCCTCGGCCATCAGATCACGTGCCAGGTTGTGGAGCCGTTGCTGATCGGGCGCGGCCGCGACCAGCACGCCCCGTCCGCGGCGCACGTCGATCACTCCCTCCGCCGCCAGCACCTCGAAGGCCTGCAGCACGGTGTGATAGCTCACGCCCAGACCGTCCGCGAGGTCGCGCGCCGACGGCAGGCGGTCGCCTCTGGAGAGTTCGCCGCTCGCCACCGCCGCCCGCACGCTGCGCGCGATCTGTTCGTAGAGCGGGCCGTCGTCCGAACGGAGCGTCAGATCCATTGATCTGCACTATACAGATCAATCACCGCGCGGCGCGGTGTCACGACTCGAAGGTGAGCTCCAGGCCGGCGAGATCGCCGGCGTCGCGCCACTCCTCGAGCAGTCGGTTGAAGGCACCGATGCCGCGCGGGTAGGCGCCGAGGAACGAGTTGCCGCCGGTGGAGCGGCCCTCGTTGTTGTAGTAGCCGGGGGTGCACGACTTCAGGAACCCACCGCTGCCGTCGCCGCCCGAGCTGGGCGGGGTGAGCTCGGCGGCCCAGGCGTCCTGGCCCTCCACGGTGGGCTCCACCGTCCGGGCGCCGCGGGCCATCGCCTCCGCGAGGATGTACGCGATGTGACGCGCCTGGTCGTCGAACATCGACGTCATGTTCACGCTGAACGCGTTCTGCGAGATGCCGATGGAGAACAGGTTCGGGAACCCCCGGGTGCAGAAGCCGTGCAGCGTCCGCAAGCCCTGGCGGCGCAGGTCGTCGTAGTGCACGCCGTCACGACCGACGAGGTCGACGCCCGTGCGGCGACGCAGGTCGGGTGAGGTCTCGAAGCCCGAGGCGTAGACGATGAGGTCGACCTCGTACTCCTGCCCGTTCGCCACCACACCCCGCTCGGTGATCCGCTCGACGCCCTTGCTCTCGCTCACGTCGACGAGCGTGACGTTCGGCCGGTTGAAGCACGCCAGGTACTCGTCGTTGAACGTCGGCCGCTTGCACATCACGCGGTAGTACGGCTTCAGCAACTCGGCGGTCTGCTGGTCGGCCACGGTGTCGTCCACACGCCGGCGGATCTCCTCCATCTTGCGCATGTCGGTGAGCTCCACGATGCGGTCGCGCTCCTCACGCGTGCGCGGCCGGTTCTCGCCCTTCGGCGACGAGATCGACCGGAAGATGTCGGTCCACCCGTCGTCCACGAGGTCGACGTCGACGGCTCGGCCCATCGAGATCGCGTCGAAGTTCTCGCGTCGCTGCCGCTGCCAGCCGGGACCGAGCGACGACCACCAGTCGGGATCGGTGGGTCGGTTGCGACGGAAGTCGACCGACGACGGCGTGCGCTGGAACACGAACACGTGCTGCGCGTCGCGGGCGAGGCGCGGCACGCTCTGGATCGCGGACGCGCCGGTGCCGACCACCGCGACCCGCTTGTCCGCGAGACGGGTCATGCCGCCGGTGGAGTCGCCGCCGGTGAAGGCGTAGTCCCAGCGCCCGGTGTGGAACGAGTGGCCGCGGAAGGTCTCCAGCCCGGGGATGCCGGGCAGCTTCGGCCGCGACATCGGCCCGAGCGCGGACACCACGAAACGGGCACGGACGTCGTCGCCGCGGTCGGTGCGCAGGTGCCACCGGGCGATCGTGTCGTCCCACTCGATCGTGGTGACGCGGGTGGAGAAGTGCGTGCGCTCGTAGAGCCCGTAGTGGCGGCCGATCCGCTGCGAGTG
>Ga0315904_10003203_pt1 | contig 24445 bp, 38 predicted proteins | sample LakEriMetagenome_6_FD_203529 | JGI IMG/M metagenome (GOLD analysis project Ga0315904, IMG submission 203529) | Freshwater fungal communities from buoy surface, Lake Erie, Ohio, United States - Buoy 12 MA120 | ecosystem: Environmental > Aquatic > Freshwater > Lake | place: USA: Lake Erie, Ohio... | reverse complement strand
TAACGCTTTTTAATAACTTTCATTACAAGTTCTTCGGCTTCATCAGATACTTTTTTGAATTGCCTTAAATATTCAAATGCTACATTCATATATTATTAATTTCAATTTTTACTTTTTCCCAATGTTTAATTCTTCTTTTATCTTTTAATATACATAATTTATTTTCTACATATAAATAAGAAAATCTTTTTGCATCTTTATAATTAAAATAATATTTATTCTTGGCATAATCAAATAAAAATTTTGCATCTTCTTTTGGTGTCATAGTTCAGATAGTTTTTTATTCCCTAATATAGAAAGTTTTTGTTTTATTGATTCGGTTGTAGGTTCGATTTTTGTTCGTGCTATCCATCCGTTTACTGCGTGTCTCCAAGATTTCATTTTGTTTTTACCTACAAACCACCCAACACTTTCGTAATAATCAAAGAATCTTTTTGCTTGATATGAAGCGGTTTTATCATCCCACTTGTTTAGCATTTCTTCTTTGATATCTTCAATCGTAGGCTTATTAAATCCTTTTCCTTGTACTTCTTTTGTTTGATACTCTACATCATACTTGGAAAGCAAATCTATAACCTTTCTATGAATAGGACTTGAGGGGTTTAACTCTGTTCCGTATTGAAACTTTACAAAGTCAATGCAAAGTATTTTCCCATCCTGTAAACGCTCAAATTGATTTCCGTTATCAATATTCAAAAGCATTTCTTCATCTACTTTACTTCCGATAACATAAGTTGCTAATGTAAAATTAGGCTTCCAGATACCGGCTAAATCGCATTTATCTCTTACATATTTAACTAAACATTTTTCGGTTGGAGTGCAGGACATAAACCATTCTTTCTCCCAGATATCAGTATCAACGAATCGTTTCGGCATTTTCATAGTATTTTAAATTGCTTAAAAAATCTAAATCACTTTCATATCTAACAAAAGGTGTTTCGTGTAAAATTAACCTTTTAACTTCAGTATTAATTCCGATTAATTCTGCATACTCTTTAACTTTTTGATAATAAGGATAAAAATAAAAGTCCTTTGTTTTGATATAATATTCGATAGTTTTTCGTTGGCAAGATAAAGGAGAATGATCAGAATACCCAACCATTGAGGCAACTTCTTTTATTCTTAACGGAAAGTGCATAAAGATAAAATAAGAGAGTGCTTGTCTTATAGAGGCTAAACTTACATCTTTACCTTTTCTATTTACTAACCTATTTGGAAAACCAGATTTCTTTTTCTTTAAATCTTTCATTGTGATTCCGTATTCCTCACAAATCATTTCTATTAGTTTGTTTGCTTGTATGTGGTTATTCATTTTTTAAGTTTTGATATTGTTCTATTGCTTTAAATATTTGATAAACTACTTGTGGGACTATGGCATTTCCTCCGGCTTTGATTGATTCGTTTCTCCATTTAGGAAAGGTAATAGAGTCCAATCTGTTGGAAAGCCCATCATCTCCAATACAAATTGGGGAGACAGTTGGGAAGTTACTCCAGTTGTTAATCTTGCTCTTTTCGTTAAACTGTCTTGATTCTCCTTGCCCCCATCTGAAGCTTGTGGAGTCGGTAAAAATCCTTTCGCTGCCATTTCCATTAGTGTTACTGAATGTCTCCCACCTTGTTCTAAATTGCTGCTTTTTCTTCCCTGTTTTATATTTGCTATATCCATACAAGTTGGTGTGGGCAATAAACCAAATTCGGTCTCTACGGTGCGGAGCGTTAACGGCCGCAGCTGGCAGTAAAAACGGGAATACTTCGTACCCTTCAGCTTCCAAGTCAGATTGCACTTCGTGGAATACCAACCCTCCATTCCAATTAACAAGGCCGTAAACATTTTCGCCCACAACCCAACTTGGTTTAACCTCTCTAATTGCTCGCAACATTTCTGGCCAGAGATGTCTGTCATCTTCTTTGCCGAGTCGCTTCCCGGCTTGGGAGTATGGTTGGCAAGGGAATCCTCCTGTGAGAATATCAATTGTGTTTGCATATTTAGTAAAATCAGTTTTTGTAATATCCGAAAAACTTTCGGCTTGTGGCCAATAATATTTTAGGACTTTTTGACCAAACTCATTCCATTCACAATGAAACACATTTTCCCATCCCATCCATTCAGCCGCCAGGTCAAAGCCGCCTATTCCGCTAAATAGTGATCCGTGTCTCATTTGTAAGTTTCAATTATTATTTCTAATTCACTCCTTGACCATTTCTTTGTGCGTTGTTCTGCTTCCTCTTCCAATCTCAAAACAAATTCTTCGCCATACCTTTTAACAAGTCCTTGTCTGTATTTTATTAAGTTACCAGATAAGTACATATTGCATCGAATACATTGTCCGTTAGTATTAAAATAAGCTACTTCGTGAGGTAAAGCAAATCTTAATGCAGAGTGCTGACCTTGAGAAAAGTAATGCCCTGCTTGTTGCACTTCGCCACCGCAACTGATACAACCCAACTCTTTGTCTCGCTCTCTAATATGAGCGTTAAATTTGTCTTGAGCTTTCTTTAAAAGTTTCGGAAGTGGGGTTAATTTAGCCATTAGAACGGAAGGTCATTGGGTGGAGTGTTATCGTGTGTAAACTTTGGGTCTGGCTTATGCCTAAATTCAGATTCCTCTGGCTTCCAAGTATCAATTGAAATAGAAACATCTTTTCCGTATTGGTCGGGTTCAGATTTAATATTGATGTTTACTTTAATAAATCGGCTACCCTTATATTCTTGGATATGTTCTTTAATTTTGTCCAAGTTGATTGAGGCTTGTAACCAAGTGTCTGACTTTTTCTTACCGCTACCGCAGTAGATTTTTTGTTGTTTTTCCATTGTGTTTAGATTGTTTCGTAAATTAATTGTTTTTTGTCTGGTAATCCTTCTTCTTCGATGTGTTTGGCAAACTTCATTGTAGTTTGATAAACTTCATCTTCGTTTGATGCATCGAACAAAAAAACTTTAATAATGCTTTCATATTCGCCATCAGTTTGATAGACAGAATAATACTTGCGGTCAAGCGTGACCTCTCGATAAACTTTTAGTTTCATAATTTAATTTTTGATTCGAAGCCGGTGGGAGATTCGAACTCCCATCTCTCTTTGCAGAGGCGTTACCTTGAGTGGTATTCATTCCCACTTACGCCAACCGGCTTACCCATTAACCTTGCAACTGCTTTCTAAATTGCAAAGCCTTACGGAGCGAAGTAAAGTTTTTACTTACTCGGATTCCGTTTGTTTGAACTCGTACTCTGTACGAATTGCCTTCTTTCTGAATGTTCGAAGGTGTTTTTGCTTTCATATAACAGGGGTTTAGTAAAAGATGCTTCTTATATCAAAATCAGTTTCTATTGCTTTATCTACGATTTGTTCATCTACCCAATCCGAACCTTCAATCCATAAAATATTCCAATCGTATTCATCAGCCTCAAAAGGTTCTACTCTACCAACATACAAAGTAAATTCAACTTTGGCTTTTATATCCTCGTACATTTCTGTTTCGGGATTAAATACTGTTAGTGTGATAACTTCGGTGCGTGTCATTATTTTAAATTTACGGATATAGTAGTAGTAGATGTTTTATTAGGTGGATATAAAGTTACTACTTCATCTTCAATTAATGTTTGCAATCCTTGCGGAGATAAAGATTTTAAAACCATTTCTCTGGCTTTAATCTTTTCTTGTAACGCTTCTAACTCAATTTTTAGGCTATTGTAAATAGGGTCATTACAAACCGAGTAATCATATTTAACACTCATTTCTTTTATCTCGAATTTGGCGTTGTAATGCTCAAATGTCTTTCCGTATTTATAGGCTTCATCTAAAGTTAGTTCTCGATAACTTGGATGGCTTGTTATCTGCTTAATCAAGTCCTCTAAACATTTAACTTGTAGATGTAACTTTAAAGGGTTTAGGAGACCTTCCTTTGCGTTATTTATTACCGATTGAGCAAACTCTTGCCTTTCGGTTTTAGAGGTCTCAAATAGGCTTAAATCAGTTTGAGTGGCTATATTCATTTTATAGATTTTTTGAGGTGATTGTTAATGTCTTTTTGACTTGGATTAGGTATAGCACCAATGCCAACTTGATTCGCCAATAAATCCTTTTTAGCCTTTTCATAATCCTCATTAGTTAAAATTCCTGTTATACGAATATAAAGTTTATCCCGAACCTTTCCTTCATAAGAAGAAGTTTCAAGTAAATTTAATAAAAAATCTCTTCCATCATCCCCAACTTCATCTTTAATGAAATCCATCTCTTCGGCAGGAGTAGCCTCAAAACCTGCGGCTTTCATAAGCCAAGCAAGAATATTCCGATAGGCTTTCCCTACTGCTCTTGTTTGAGCCATTGATGCGATTGCGTATTCATCGAATCTTCTCTTGGAGTTTTCTTTATTAGAACAAACTGCGTAGCCTCTGGAAAGTACAACCGAATCAGTAAGGCGAATAACCTCAACCATTGCTTCGTACTTTAATTCGGTATCAGTAGAGAGATTTTTAACTTCTTTAACAACAGGGATAAGTCCTAATTGGCTTCCGGCAAATTGCCAAGCCTCAACTAATGGATAGTTTTTACCTTGAATGTTGGCGGTAAGTTTTCGTTCTGTAACAAATGTCTGGAGCGTAGAAGCAACTTGTAAGGCTTCGTTTGGTTTAGTTAGTTCCATTGTTTTATTTTTTTATAAAGTGTATGTAATTCAAATAAGATGCAAACCGAGATATAGATTGTATAAGCTAATGTACCGAAAATTAAATAGTGTATTATTTTTTCTTTGAGGTTCATAGCGGTATATTTTAAAAGTTAGGGGGGCATTTTTGACCAAAACCCAGATTCAACACCCCCCTTTTTCGTTGCAGATTAAAGTCCTTAACGAGACGGACTTTTAAGTAATGAGTAGATATAATTAATCCACTCGTTAAAATCTTTACAGGGGTTGGGCGGATAAACTGTTTTCATTGTTAAAAACTTCTTTTTTGATTTGATCAATAGAGCATTGCATTCCTGCATAAAAAAATGAAGAAGCAATAGTTTCAGAATCGGCTAACGGAGAGAAGTAAACATCAAGGACTATCAATCCATTTGGTGCAACGGAATTGAAAGAAGCCTTGAATTTAAACTTTTCAGTAGCCATTAAAAAGGCAGCGTTTTCGGCAGAGACAGAGATTTGGATTTTCATTTGTTTTGTTTTTAAAGTGAATGGATATCTTGTAAAAGTCCTACAAGGTACATTACTAAAATTAGAACGATTGCGAGTTTTGTTTGTGGTTTCATATATTTATAAATTTACAATTTGTATTCTATTGTTAAAAGTTTCTGAAGGTCCTATTGCAGTTTCCATCCACTTGTTAAAAAACAACTTAACCTCTTTCATTGTCATATTAGGTGTGCGACTATATAATACAAAAGAGAAAGCCTTTTTTGGATGCATACAAAATACTAATCCTTTATCATCAGACTTGTAAGAATAAAGGGTTTCATTTAGTAATCCTTTTGTTTGGTTTGTTAATTTGTAAGTTTTCATTGGGTTTTGTTTTGTTTTATAAGCGTGAATTTATATACTATTTCTAAACCAAAAAAATTTTTTTGTATTTTTTTTATATATTTTATAACTTATTGAATATCAATATGCTACAATATATTAATAATAGGTATTAAATAGCTATTTAATAGGTATAGTATACCCTACCGTATAGGGTACAATATAAAGAAGAATAAGAAGTATAATATAAAGAATAAAATATATATAGTAGTTTTATATAGAAAGTGAATAAAAATCAAATTATACAAGATCTATATCTTTCTGAAGATATTAGGAATGCAATTTCAAAAATGCAACCTTATGAACTTCAAGAAGATTTACTTCAAGAAGTCTTTCTAGTTTTGTGTGAAATCAATGAAGAAAAAATAATTGATATGCATCAAAACGGATATTTAAAATATTTTACTGTAAGAACTATTTTAAATATGGCTAAAAGTAATAGAAGTGAATTTTATATAAAATTTAGAAAAATATTTGAAGAAATACCTATATCATATCAAGATATTAAAGAAGATTATGACGAAAATATATTTAAAAAATTAAATGAAGGAATGAAAGTTTTGCATTGGTATGAAGCGGAACTTTTAAAACTATATTCTCACAATAAGAATCTTTTAGCTATTTCCAGAGAGACAAAGATTCCTTATCGTTCACTATTAAAAACAATTCGTAAAGCAAAGACACTTTTAAAATATAAAATTAGAAACAATGAACTTGATTGAAATTATTTTAGCGGCTAACTTTTTTTCGTTTTACTTTATTACTCAAAATCGATTTCCATTTAAGTGGCATTTAGATTTTAAACCTTTTAACTGCACACTTTGTTTAACCGCTTGGGTTGCTCTTTTGCTTTTCCTGCTTCCGCAAGTTGTAACTGATGCGGTTGTATGTATGTTCGGAGCCGGAGTTATATCGCCATTTTTTAAAAACTTTTTAAATAATTTGTATGAACCAAAAAGACCTTGATTATTGCAAACAACACATTATTAATTTTGAATCTGTTAAACTTGGATTCACTCGTAACATTCCTTTTGATGTTCTCGGAGAATACGAAAGAATGTACCGGGAGTATTTAGATGCACAATTCTCTTTAACCTATTGGTGTGGGGAATGTGTATTTGATATGCTGAAAAGATTAATTGTACTTTATGAAAATGCACAACCTAAAAATCCAATAGAAACTGCACAACAAAAAGTGCAAACAGAGGTTATTCAAAACACAATCGAAGAAGTAAAGAAAAAAAGAGGCAGACCTAAAAAATGAGAATACTTGTTTTAACATCACAAGGAAGCGGAGTTGGTTACCACCGAATGATGCTACCGATTTACTATTTAGAGAAAACTTATGCTTTCTTTACTGATACTTTAACGGATGAAGTATTAGAAGAAAACTTCGATATTCTTTTGTTTAATCGTTTTATTGCAGGAACTAATCTGGAAACTCTTTTAGAGAAACGAAAAAAGTATGGCTTTAAAATGATTTGCGATATAGATGACTATTGGATATTAGATAGGTCGCATATTTTATCAAGTGTTTACCCAACACAAGAAATCATTAATCACATTAGAGAAGCCGATTTGGTTACTTGCACTAACGAAAAGTTATGGAACGAGATTAGACCTATAAACTCAAATGTTGCAATACTTCCAAATGCTCTTCCGTATGGTAATGACCAATTCACAGATGTAAGAGAATACACCGACAAAGTAAAGTTTGTTTATACAGGCTCAATAACTCACGAAGAAGATATTAAATTAGTTCAGTTTCCTTTTAAGAAAGTCGCTTCCGATTCTTCTTTAAGAAGTAAGGTTCATTTTCAACTTTGTGGCTTTGATGATTCTGGAGAGGGTTCGGCTGCAATTTGGCATCGGATGATATCAAACTTTACTTGTGGTTTAAAGTTAGGAGATGTAAGAAGATTCCTTCCTGTTACCGAGTATATGAATTTTTATAACGATGCGGATTGTTCTATCGTTCCGTTACGAGCCACGAAGTTTAATTCAATGAAATCTAATCTAAAACTTTTAGAGGCGGCTTGTAAGAAGATTCCTGTAATTGGTAGTCACGTTGAGCCTTATTTAAACTCGCCAATGATACAAGTAAATCAGCAAGGAGATTGGTACAAGGAGATTAAAAAAGTTACCGAAGATGCTATTTATAGACAAGAGAAAGGTTTGGAACTATTTGAATGGGCAGTTACAAACTATAACTTATTTAAAGTAAACGAGAAAAGAAAACAATTATATGCCGGTCTTAAAATGTAAAAACGGAAAGTATAGAATAGGAACAGGAGCGTGTGTATTTGAAACAAAAGAAAAAGCAGAGAAGGCTTACAAGGCGATTCTTGCTCAAGGCAAATTCAAGAAGAAAAAAAATGGTAGTTGAGTTATGGCTAAATCAGGAACTATTGGAAAGATATCTTTCGGAAAGAGAAGAAAAGGAAAGGCTAATAAGGGAACTAATAAACACAATAGAAAGGAACGAAATTATCGTGGGCAAGGTAGATGATATAGAATATTTAAAAGTTAGCAACTAATGTTTATTCATCATACCGCAATAATTTATCCCGGAGTAATAATAGAACAAGGTGCTTATATTGGGGAGTATTGTGTTATTGGTTCCCCACCCGAATGGAAAGGCTATGAGCATAACGAAGGATTAGTCCTTATAATGAGCGGAGCAAGATTAACAGGATTGGTTACTGTTGATTCTGGTACGGATAAAAGAACTGTAATCGGTAGGGATTGTTATTTGATGAAGCATTCTCATATAGGTCACGATGCTATACTTGCCGAGAATGTAACAATAAGTTGCGGAGCGAAAGTAGGCGGTCACACAATAATTGAAAGGAATTGTAATATAGGACTAAACGCAGTTATCCATCAAAAGTTAAGAATACCCGAAGGGTGTATGATTGGTGCTTCTGCTTTTGTAGGAAAGAAATCTATTCTAAAACCTTTTCATAAATACGCAGGAGTTCCTGTAAAAGAAATCGGATTAAATGCTCGTTAATATTATCTTTTTAGATTACGAAAGGCACGACTTTACAGAGCAAGTAAAGAACCGAAACTTCTCAAATGCAGGGTATGACTTTTCTTTTACTCAAGTAGGAATGAAAGGAATATCCAGAGCCTTAAATTATGGAATATCAAGAAGCAAAGCCTTCGATGCCATAGTAACAATGGCTAATGATATTTTGATGCCAGATAATTGGCTTTTAAGAATGGTGGAAGCGGCTTTAAATATTCCAAATACGGGAATGTGCGGAATACATTGCGTAGAAGGCATTAATCCTTTACAAACAATTAACGGAATACAAATACACCCACAAGATGCTTCTTTCGGAAATGTCTTAATACCAATGTCAGCAATAGAAAAAATAGGATATTTTAACGAGGCTTACGACCCCTATGGAATGCAAGATTCCGACTATGCCTATCGTTTAAAAATGACAGGACATTTAAACTATTATTTGCACGATTTAAGATCAGAACACATAGGACACGATGTAGGACAAGACACTCCTTACAGAAAAATGAAAGATGAAGGATTGAGTAAGTGTGATTACTTATGGGTAAGAGAAACACAAAAATACCACGATAACAACGATTACACTATCTTCTTAAATGAATACGAATGATAACGATTGGAGGTCAAATAGAATCAATCTCAAGCCGAAAGGACAAAACAATAAAACTAACCATAGGCACACAAGAGTTAAACCATAATCAAGCGGCTGAACTATTTACACTAACTCAACAATTTTGCTATTTAGCTTTAAAACCAGAATACTTTACAAAAGAAGAAACCGACCTAATAAATAAACTTAAAACAGACCTTGAGACACAAAAGACACCTTCTCAAAGATTAAGAGGTATTTTATTCCTTAACTATCAACAAGATAACAAAGGTTACAAGGATTTCTCAACCTATTATCAGAGCGAAATAGATAAGATTTGCGAACATTATAAAAATAAACTGTGAAATAAGTGTGAATATGGCTAACGAACAGAACCTAAAACCATTTAAAAAAGGTTACGATGTAAGAAGAAATTATGATGGTGCTCCTCGTAAGGTTATATCTCATTTGTCTGAAGTAGGTTATACCAATAGAGAGATTGTAGATACTATGATGGCTATTGTCGCTTTAACACAATCCGAACTTCAAGAAATCATTGATAATGAAAGCAATACTGCTCTTGAAAGAACAGTAGCCAAAGCAGTTTTAAAAGGTTTAGAGAAAGGTAGCTTATATAACTTGGAAACATTAATAACGAGATCTATTGGCAAACCAAAAGAAACTCAAGAGATTAGCCAAGATTCAAGGATTGAAGTTGTTTTTGTTAATGGCAAAACGATTCTATGAGGATTGAACTACCTAACCCACATACTAACCAACAAAAGATAATAGATAGTAAAGCAAGATTCAGAGTGGTACTTGCCGGAAGGCGATTTGGAAAAAGTGAACTATCTCAAATTGAAATAATAGTCAATGCTTTACAAGGGAAACAAGTTTTCTATGTTACACCTACTTATAACTTGGCAAGGGTATTTTTTGACCAATTAGCCAAAGCAGTTCCCTTTGAATCTAATAAATCTGAACTATCAATTAAGTTCCCAAATGGCGGAGCGGTTTACTTCTTTACCGGAGAACGATTAGACAACCTTCGAGGTAGGAAATTTCATTTCGGGGTTATTGACGAAGCCTCTTTTATACCAGACCTTGAGAACGGATGGCTCAACTCAATCCGACCTACCTTAACCGATTACAAAGGAAGAGCCTTGTTTATCTCAACCCCAAAAGGCAAAAACTTCTTTTACTCTTTATTTTTAAAATCTGGGGAACCCGATTGGGAATCGTTTAAGTTTACCACCTATGACAACCCTTATATCGACAAAACGGAAATAGATGATGCAAGGCTTCAACTACCCGAAGTTGTCTTTGAGCAAGAATATATGGCTAATCCTGCCGAAAATGCCTCTAATCCTTTCGGGAGTAGTTATATCAAGCAATGCACATTTGAGGTCAGCCACGAGGCTCCTATTGTGTTTGGAATCGATTTGGCGAAGTCGGTTGATTTTACCGTAATCATAGGACTTGATAAAAATGGCTCGGTTAGTTATTTTGATAGGTTTCAGAAGGATTGGAGACAGACAAAGCAAGTAATAAATAATTTACCTAAAATCCCGATGTTAATAGATTCAACAGGGGCAGGAGACCCAATCTTCGAGGACTTACAAAGGGATGGGTTAAACGTAAGTGGTTTTAAGTTTAGTTCTACCTCAAAGCAACAATTAATGGAAGGATTGGCTTCGGCTATTCAACAAAGAAAGATAACCTTCCCACAAGGACACATAACCGAGGAACTCGAAATCTTTGAGTACCAATACACCGCAACAGGGGTTCGTTATTCAGCACCGCAAGGCTTTCACGATGACTGCGTGATAGCTTTGGGATTGGCTTGGCAACACTATACAAGGAATACAGGACAGGGGAAGTATAGCTTTGCCTGATGTACAGATATATGTACATAAAGTTATAATTTGACTTATATCCCCAAAAAGTAAGTCAAAATCTTGACTTTTTGACTTGTAAAGGAATCCTTGACAACTGAAAGGGTTTTTTCTATTTAAGGGTATGAATTGGAAAGACCTTAATGTATTTCAATGGCAGCAACTCAATGACCTTTTCCTAAAAAGTAAAGATGCTACCGATTTAGATTTGGCAATAAGTGCTGCTTCTATTTGTACCGGCTTAACGGAACACGAAATTGATTCTTTGCCTGTAAGCGATTTAACGCCTCTTTTAAAGGTTATTTCTTTTATCCACGAAGAACTCAAGCCACAACCCGAAAGGTTCATAAAACTCAAAGGAAAGCGTTACAAGTGTATCTACGATGTTCGCAAGATTCCTGCGGCTCGTTATATAGAAACTAAACACTTTGGCAAAGATGTAAACGCTAATCTTCACAGAATTGCGGCTTGTATGGTTATGCCGATGAAAAGAACATTATTTGGTTGGAAAGTGGTTAAATACGATGCAAGTCGGCACGAAGAATACTCGCAGGATATTTTAGAAGCACCAATAACGCAAGTTCTCGGAAGCGTGGTTTTTTTTTATCAAGTTTACAGAAATTGGATAAAGAGTTCGAAGGATTATTTGATTCGGGAGATGATGGAGAACAAACTAACGAGATATCAAGCCGAGGCGGTACATCAAAGTTTATGCAGTATTATGGATGGATATACCAAACCGAACTGGTTGCTGCATTCGAAAGAATCACGCTTGAAGAGGCTTATGAGTTACCTACAATCCAATTCCTTAATGACCTCTCTTATCTTAAATCGAAAAGCGAATACGAAGCAGACCAACTAAAAAGAGCGTATGCCCAAAAGTAGCAAACAAATATTAGATGATGTTTTTGCAGGGTTAGAAACAAGAAACAAACAACTCTACGAAGAAGTAACAGGTTTACCTGCGGCTGAACAATTAATTCTTTTAAGTGCTGCTAACTTTATTTTGAATGTTCAAGATAATTTAACGAAAGCAAACAAAATAGATACAGGCGATTTATTCAACGATATAGCACAAGGTGACTTAATTAAAACCGCAACAGGTTATCAAATTACATTAGGTTATCCGAAAGGCTCAAAGGCTGCAAAGTATTATGACTTTGTAAATAAAGGGGTACAAGGTTTTAAAGAGCAAACAAAAGCACCCAATTCTCCTTACAAATACAAAAGCGAATATCCTAAATGGGGTGGCGAGTTCCACAAAGCAATATTAGGTTGGTATCGCAGACACGCTTCGTTAGGTAGAAAAGAAACGCAAACTACAAACCTTTCTGGCTTACAAAAGAAAAGAAAGAAACTTACTAAAATGGTAGATGCAGAAAAAAGCAAGAAATCACTTGCTTATGCTACCGCTATAAGTATAAAACGAAAAGGATTAAAAACAACAGGCTTTTTTGATAAAGCAATCCAACAAAGTTTTGGTAAAGAGTTTACAAATCAATTAGGAAAAGCAATAGGTAGAGACATTCAATTATTAGTATCTTATGGCAATAACAATCAATAGTTCACCAGATATTTATTCAAGCCTACACGCTCCGTTGTGGTATGTAGTAGGTTCAAATAATACCAATCAAACAAATTTTAAATATGTTTGCGAGGTTTATGTAGGCGGTAATTTAGTAGCCACTTTAAAATCATTTCCTCAACCTGTATCTTCAAAATGTATTTTTAATGTTGCTCCGATAATTCGTAATTATTGGGCATCTTATTTTAAACCCGATATCGTAACACCTTCGGCTTTTTCTTATACAGGCTCGGATATCTATGTAGATTTCGAAATTAAATTTGGAGAGCAATACGATAGCACTACTTATTTGAATTTAGCAACAAGCACAAAGAGAGCATACAACTATGTTCAAGATTATCTTTATACTCCAACAAGTCCTATGTATCTTACTCCATTAGAGTACGAAACACAATATCAAGGTAACTTTATTTCAAATAGAGATTATGCCAATATCTACTTTAACAAAGAAAGATTGCAAACAGGGTATTTATTTCTTTCCTTTTTATCAGATGCGGAGAATACTACTAAAAGTCACTCTATTGATGTGTCTGTATGGAACGGAAGCACAACAACAAACTATACAGGAACAAGCGTAAGTTTTAAGGACTTTGCTTTATTGGATATTTCTCCAAGAGCAATAAATGATTATATCGCATCTTCAATTATTACTACAAATACCGTTTACTATGATGTAAAAGTAAAGATTGCTGGTAATTTAAGATGTACCGCAAGAGTATATTTAACTTGTACACAAAACGATGTAGTCACTTTACATTACTTAAATGCTCTCGGTGGATATGAAACTATGGATTTTACCGCAGTAAACCGACAAACAAGAAACATAGAAAAGAGTTCTTTTGAAGCTATTGAGTGGGGATACAAGGATGGCGTTTATGATGGCTCGATGAACCGAGCAAATACTTATGGTGTTTTGTATGGTGGTAGTAATCAATTCGCCACAAGACAAAAGTTAAGTTATAAGTTAATCTCCGATTGGTTAAGTTATATTGATTATTTGGCTATGAAAGAACTCATTGCCTCTCCAGAAGTATATTTAGAAAGAGGAAGCAATTTTATTCCTGTTCAAATTACAACTAATACTTGGACAGAGAAAAAGCGTTACGCAGATAAGAACTATAATTTAGAACTTGATATTGAAATAGGAAATCCAATAAACTCACAATTTAGATGATAACTGAAATCTACATAGAAGATAACAGGTTAGATTTAAGCAAAGATTTATCATCAGAGTTTACTTACGCTATTGATGATATACAAGATTTTGCATCAAGGAATACTAACTTTTCCAAAACCATTATTCTACCGGGAAATGCAATCAATAATAAAATATTCGGACATACTTTTGAGTTCACATCAAGTAACTTCTATAACCCTTCAGCAGATAATGTGGGTTACAACTTTAACGCAGCCAAGTCAGCAAGTTGTGTTATTTATGTAGATAAGATTCAAGTATTTAAAGGTATTATTCGATTAATAGAAATTACTATTGATAGAGGTTCTATTGAATATGAGTGTGTTGTGTTTGGGGAGTTAGGTGGCTTTATTACAGCTTTAAATAATGATAAGTTAGAAGATTTAGATTTTAGCGAATATGACCACCAATGGACATACGATAATATAGTTAATTCTTGGAATCAAGCCTCTGGAACTACCGCATCTGGAATGGGGTATTATTATCCTTTAATTGATTACGGACAAGTTTCGCATCCAGATAATAACCACCCAAAAAGAAGTTGGTCATATAAAGCCTTCCGACCTGCTCTTTTTGTTCGTGAGTATTTAGATAAAATTATAACAGGAACAGGCTATACATACGAAGCACCTTTCTTTGATACTAACTTATTTAAAAGATTAGTAATCCCAAATAACCAAAAGTCATTTTCGAGATTAAGAAACTATAATTTTCAAAGGAGAAACTCAAGTTACACATTTACGGAAGCAGATGGAACTACTAAACTATTTCCTTTAAGTATTTCCGAACTTACACAAAACTACACACCTAACGGAGCATTTACACAATTCACTTATACAGGCACAAGTTTTACAGGTCAATACGAAACCGATATAAGATTGTTTTGGCAAAAGAATAGTGCGATTCCTTTTCATTTTGATGTATTAGTAAACGGAACAATAATCGGAACACATAGTTGGGAAAGTTACACTTCTGCAACACCGATAGAATACCAATTACAAGCAACAGGTTTAATAACATTAAACACGAATGATATTGTAAGTTTTAGATTTAGACAAGATATAGCATCTGACTTTGAACTATCAGTACAAGTTGGGCAAGGATTAGTAAAAATAAAAACACCGGGTTTAATACCTGTTGATTTTGTTTTAGGAGATGTTGTTGAAGTAAATCAATCTGTTCCAAAAGGAATATATCAAAGAGATTTTGTTGCTTCTATTGTTAAAATGTTTAATCTTTATATTGTCGAGGATACAACAAAAGAAAAGCATTTAAAGATTATTCCATTTATTGATTACTATACAACTACTGCTAACTTTTTACAAGTTAATGACCTTGAAGAAGAGTTATTAATTGATAATACAGACCTGCTTTTATTAGATGATTATTCCGCTACTCACTTGGATTGGACAGGCAAAATAGATAGAAATAAACCATTTAGATTAAAGCCAATGTCTGAACTCAATGGAAGATTCTTTGAGTTTAAATATAAGAGTGATGTCGATTACTATAATGAAGATTACGCTAAACATTATTCAAAAGGTTACGCAGACCATATCGAAGATACAGGGTATGAGTTTGCAAAAGATATCCAAACTACTGAAGTAATTTTCTCCGCTACTTCATTGGTTGGTTATTCTGGAGAAGATAAAGTATTTCCGACAATCTTTAAACTATCAAACACACAAAACACGCAATCCGAAGACCCAATAGACCATAACTTACGAATAATGCAAATTAGGAGAATGTCTGGTTTAACAACTTGGTATATTAAAGATGGCAACCAAAATATAGGAGCAGGATTAACTAATTATGGTTATGCAGGGCATTTGGATGAACCAGATGCACCAACCGCAGATATTAACTTCGGTGTACCTAATCAGTTATATTTTACATTGCCTGTTACTTATCCAACCGCTAATTTATTTAACGGATTCTGGAGTGATTATGTTGCGGAGATTACCGATAAGGATAGTAAACTTTTAACTTGTAATGTCTATTTAAAGATAACCGATATCTATGGTTTAGATTTCTCAAAGCTAATCTATATTGATGGTGCTTTGTGGAGATTAAACCGAGTTATTGACTACAATCCTACGAACCCCGAAAGCACTAAATGTGAATTTTTACGAGTAATTGAATTAACCTACGAATAATGAATTTAGATATTAAAAAAATACAAGAGAATTTTATTTTATCTAACGAAAGTATTTCTTTCGGCTATAATTCTATTTCTGGTTTATTGAATATTTATTCATTTAAGCAAGAAAAATCAATCGTAGAAGCACAAAACAAAGTTGCACTATCTCAATATTTGCCTACCAATAATACGCTACTACTGAAAGACAAAAGGGAAAAACTAAAATATGTTACACCCGACACTTGGACAGATGCTTTTAAATTAATTAAACTATTATGGCAAACGAGACAGTTGGCGTAAATGTCAATATAAAAACCAATGTTGCAGGTTCTATTGGCGAATTAAAGGCTTTAAAAAAGCAATTAAAAGAAACCGCAGCAGGTTCAGAGGACTTTAAAAGGCTTACCAATGAGATTGATGATTTAGAAGATAAACTCAAAGGTAGTAAACAAGCCGCAGGAGATTGGATTGACCAATTATCCGCAGCACCCGGTCCTTTGGGGCAAGTAGGCGGTGCGTTAAATAAACTAAAAGTATCTACTCAAACATTCGGTGGAGCGTTAAAGGCTACCGGAATAGGTTTGTTTGTAGCGGCATTAGGTGGTTTGATTGCTGCGTTTGCTCAATCGGAAAGAGCAACAAAGAAACTTCAGCCTTTATTAATAGGGTTTCAAAAGATATTTAATGGCATATTCGCCGCCATTGAACCTGTCTTTGATGCGTTTATAGATTTAGCGACACAAGCCTTACCTTATGTTACAAAAGGTTTCGGTGTTGCATATTCAGCAATTACTGCATTTTTACAAGGTCTTGGAAGTTTAGGTAAAGCAGTAGGTAAATTAATTCAAGGGGATTTTGTTGGTGCGTGGGATAGTGCAAAAGAAGCGGTTACAGGATTTGGCAAAAGATACGATGAAGCAAATAAAAGATTTATAGCCGGAACACAAGAGGTAACAAAAACAGAGCAAGAAGAATTAGACAAAAGAAAAGAAGCACAAGAAAAAGCCGCAGAAGAAAGAAAGAAGAGAGAAGAAAAGTCGGCAGAAGAAGAAAAGAAAAGATTACAAAGGCAACTTGAATCAAGAAAGGCATTATTGCAATTTTATCAAGATGAAGAAACAAAAAGGGCAGCAGAACTTCAAAAGAAAAAAGATGAAGAGTTTGCAAAAAACACACAACAAGAATTAATAAATCAAATAACATCAGCACAAGAAGTTAGTAGTGCATTATCGGTAATTACAAGCAAAAACATTCAAAGTGCGAGAGACCAATACGCAGCGTTATTAGGTTTTGAAATTGAATCTGGTAATTTATCTTTTCAAGAACAAGAAAAAAGATTTCAACAAATAAGAGAACTTGAAAGGCAAAAATTAGTAGATAGAAAAGCAACACAAGCTGAATTTGATTTATTTGATAAACAATCGAAAGAACAAGAAAAGAAAAGAGATGAAGCAGCAGCAGAAACAAAGGCTGCGGTTATTTCTGGTGCATTAGGTACAATCGCAGATGCAGTTGGAAGGAATACAGTTGCAGGGAAGGCTTTATCTATTGCTCAGGCTACTGTTGATACTTATGCAGGAGCAAACAAAGCATTAGCGACATATCCACCACCATTTGGTGGGATTGCGGCAGGTACGGTAATCCTTGCGGGTTTATTAAATGTTAAGAAAATTTTAGCTACAAAAATACCACCACCACCGGGTGCAACAGGAGTTAGTGACAATACACAAGCACCTTCAGTAAGTAACACTCCACCAATTAATCCCGGACAATTTATACAATCTAATCCTACTTTGTTAAATGCTCAAGCTATTCAGCAATTAGGTTCAGCGACAAATAGAGCGTATGTCCTTGAAAGTGATGTAACTAACTCACAAGAAAGAATTAGAAGAATTAACAGAGCTGCAAGATTAGGTTAAAATCTATTTATAGTTATGGAAAAAGAATTACCAATATACCGATTAGATATAGTTGAAGATTTAGAATCTAATGTAGAGGTTGATTTCGTTGCGTTAGTAGATAGACCTGCGATAGAAAAATCATTTTTAGCTTTCCAAGATTCTTATTCTGATTATCCTGAATCCGTAAGTAATAACGCAAAGGCGGCTTTAAAATGGGCAGAAGAAAACGGATGGGGTTCTTGTGGTACTCCTGTTGGTAAGCAAAGAGCAAACCAATTAGCAAAAGGCGAACCGATATCTTTTGAGACAATTAAAAGAATGTACTCTTTTCTTGCCAGACACAAAGAGAATGCTGAAAAGTCAAAAGGTTACGGAGATGGTTGTGGGCAATTAATGTACGATGCGTGGGGTGGAGCGAGTGCTTTGAGTTGGGCAGAGGCTAAAATTAAATCAATAGAAAGACAAAAGTTTGCCATTCAAGATGAAGAGGAAAGAATCATAAGTGGTGCTTTGATGTTAGCCGATACTCCTATTTACCGAAACGATGGAAATGGAGAATATTATGTTGTATTTACAAAAGACACTATTAAAAAGATTGCTCAAAAATATTTTAAGAAAGGTTACCAAAATAATGTAAATTTGATGCACGATTCTGGTCAAGTGATGGATGGGATAACAATGTTTGAGAGTTGGATAGTAGATGAAAACAGAGGCATTAAACCAATGAAAGGTTTTGAAGATGTAAAGGATGGTAGTTGGTTTGGTTCTTTTAAGGTTGAAAATGATGAAGTTTGGCAGATGATTAAGGATGGCAAAGTACAAGGGTTTTCGGTTGAAGGGATATTTAATTACAAAACCCAATCAAAAGAAGAAAAGATGATGCAAGACATTATCGACATTCTAAAAGAGGTTTCATAGTTAGTTTTCATAGTTTTGTTTGAAGGGGGGTGTTTCTACACTCCCCTTTTTCTATTTGGTCACATATATTATTGTTTACTATTTATGGGTAAATTCTTTATGTCTCCACAAGAAGCATTATTAAAAATCAAGGCGATGTTCGCTGAAGCTACTATCGAGCCATCGGTAGATGCTCCCGAAGTCGCTGTTGCCAATTTCGCTGAATATGTTTTAGCGAGTGGCGTTAAAGTTATGGTTGATAAACTTGAGGTTGGCGGTAAGGTTACTCTTTTAGATGAAGCCGGAAACGAAGTTCCTGCTCCTGCCGGAGAGCATACTCTTGCTGATGGATCTGTTATCGTTTTAGATGAAACAGGCACAATCCTTGAAATCAAAGTTCCAGAAGTTGAAGTAGAAGTTGAAGCACCTGAATCTGAAGTTGAATTAATGAAGAAGAAGGTTGCTGAAATGGAAGCACAACTTGAGGCTTTAAAAGGTTACAAGAAAGAAGCTGAAGTTAAAATGAGCGAGAATATTGCTCAAATGAACGATAAGTTCTCAAAAGCTATTTCTGAACTTACAGATGTAGTTATCGAACTTACTAAAACTCCTTCAGTTGCTCCTACTCAACCTAAACAATTCACAAAGCATTTCGAATCTAAAAACGATAAAATCTCTCGTTTTCTTTCTAATTACGCAAAATAAATTTTTAAAAACTTAAAATTTAATAACAATGGCTTTTGATGTTTCAGCATTAGCAAATTATACCAAAGAGAATGAAGCTCTATTGGTAACTTCTTCCGTACTCGGAAGCAAAACCGCTTCTTTGATTAAGAGTCAAGGAAACGTAATGGTAGGTGTAAAATCTGCCGAGACAATCAACATTATGGATACTGACGCTATCTTCCAAAGCGGTGGTACTTGTGGCTTCAATGCTTCTGGTTCTACTACTTTCACGCAGCGTACTGTAACTGTTGGTAAGATTAAAGTAAACGAATCTCTTTGCCCTAAAGACCTTGAAGCAAAATATTTGCAGAAGGCTTTACCAGAGGGAAGCCGCTACGATTCAATCGCTTTCGCTTCTGACTATACAGACAAGAAGGCTGCTCGTATCGCATCTCAACTTGAAACTGCTATCTGGCAAGGTTCAACAGGAAGTGCGAATGTAAACCTTAACAAATTCCAAGGTTTAGTTACTTTGATTGGTACTTCTGCGGTAGAAGCTAACAACGCTACTTATTACGGTGGTACTGCAACTGCAATCACTACTGCGAATGTTGTTGCTATCTTCGATGCTCTTTACAAAGCAATTCCTGCTACTGTTGTAGATAAGGATGATATGACTATCTGGTGCGGTATGGATGTGTTCCGTACTTACACTATCGCTTTGAAGAATGCGAATATGTACAACTACGCTTTCGATGGAAAGGCAAATAGCGAGTTCTTCTTGCCCGGTACTCCGATTAAAGTTGTAGCAACTCCCGGTTTGAACGGAACTAACAAGATTTATGCTATCCGTTTGAGCAATATGTTCTTGGGAACAGACCTTCTTAATGAAGAAGAGCGTTTCGAACTTTTCTATGCAAAAGAGGCTGACCAAGTTCGTTTCGTGAGCGAGTTCAAGATGGGCGTGAATGTTGCCTTCTTGGATGAGATTGCTTCTTTCATTATCTAATTAAACGAGTGGGTAATCTTTCTGGGTTACCCACTCTTAACTTAATAAACTCAATACAATGGCTTGTGCTTTAACACAAGGATACACTCTGGATTGCAGAGAAAGTTTAGGCGGTATCAAAGCGGTATGGCTGATTGCTCACGCTAATGTGAGTTCAGTTACAGAGGCTTCTGGTATCGTTTCAGCTATCACAAAAGCAGCCGGAAAGGTATTCTACAAATATGAGTTAGTTAAGAATACAGGTGCTTTGACTGAAACAATTACCGCTTCTGTTGAGAACGGAACTGTGTTTTATGCTCAAGAACTATCTATCGTTCTTAACAAACTTCAAGCAAATACAAGAAATGAAATCTTGTTACTTGCAAAAAATACATTAATGGCAGTTGTTCAAGATGCTAACGACAAATATTGGTTGTTAGGTCGTTATTCTGGTTTAGATGTAACCGGTGGAACTTCTGCAACAGGAACCGCACAAGGAGACCGTAATGGATATTCTCTGACTTTTACAGGTGGCGAGAAAGAACTTGCTCCCGAAGTAAATAGCGGAATTATCGCAGGTCTCGTATCATAAGGCTTTCGTGGTTCGTTATAGGTAGGTAGATTAGCCATCCCTTCGGGGGTGGCTTTTTCTTTATTGTAAAAATTCACGATTTATCTATTTAGTAGTATGATATATTTAACGAAGGGTGCAACAAGTCAAATTATCCTTACTTTAAAGGAGAAGCAGACACTTTCAGCACCGAATTATTTATTCGTTTTTACGCATAGGGGCAGTAATATAGAGGTTAAATTTGTTATCCTAAACGCTGCCGATACTTCTGCTTTTAAAGATAGGTTTAATCAATTCTCAATCGTTACAAATACTTATTTCGGTACTCAAGATTCTGGGGAGTGGGAATATCAAATCTATGAGCAAACTTCTACCACGAATACAAACCCTGCCAATGCTACCGGATTAGTGGAAACAGGCATAATGAGGCTTTCGGAATCTACTTCTTTTACATATACGAAACACCAACCAAATAACACATTTATAGTACGATGATGGATAATTTAGTTATATTAACATTTGCGGAAGCAAAGCAACCCGAATACAAAGAAAAAAAGGGTGTAGGATATATCGAGTTTGGAGACAAAAACGATTACCCTAATTATTTATTAAGCCTTTACAATAAGAGTGCGAAACATAACGCTATTGTAAAAGGTAAGGTAAATTACATTACAGGAAATGGATGGGCAGCAAAAGAAGATGATGTAAAAGCCGAAGAGTTTATTAATAAGGCTAATCCTTACGAATCTTTGACTGATGTTACTCGTAAAGTTTCCATTGATATAGAGGTTTTCGGTGGTGCTTATTTAGAGATAGTTTGGAGTAAAATTGGTGGTCAAATTGCTTCTATTAGTCATATTGACTATACAAAAGTTCGTTCTAATAAAGACAATACTCAATATTGGATTAAAGATTGGAACGATAGAAAAGCCGAGGCAGAAGTTGTTTTAGGATATAATAAAGATTTAAGAGAGGGTAAGCAGATTCTTTACATTAAAGAATACAGACCGGGTTTAGATACTTACGCTTTACCGGGTTACATAGGTGCGTTAAATTATATTGAAAGTGATGTTGAGGTTTCCAAGCACGTCTTGGGTAATGCACAAACAGGGTTTTCTGCAAGTAAACTTATTACTTTACCTAACGGAGAGCCGACACCGGATGAAAAGAGAAATATTGAAAGAAGATTTACCGAAAGATTTAGCGGTTCGGATGGTAAGAAGTTTATTCTTTCTTTCGTTCAAGATATCGCAAAGAAACCTGCGGTTGATGATTTAGGAGCGAGTGATTTAACAAAAGAAGATTTCGGAAGAGTAGATACAATGATTCAGCAGAATATTTTTGCAGGACATCAGATAACTACGCCTTCTTTGTTTGGTATTTTGGTTGAAGGTTCTTTGGGTACTCGTTCCGAGATTAGAGATGGTTACGAGGTTTTTAAGAATACTTATGTAAACGATAAGCAACAGTATTTAGAGGGTATTTTTAATTCCTTGGCTGAAATCAACGGAGTAACTACTGAACTTTATATTAAGCCGGTAGAACCGATAAACTTTGAGTTTAGCGAGAGCGTTATTTCTCAATTTGCTCCTAAAGAGTGGATTCTTGAAAAGATTGGTGTTGATATGACCAAATACCAAACACCTGTTGAACCTACTCAACAAGGGCTAATCAATGAGCATTTAAAGGGAATGAAAGGTAGAGAATGGCAAAATTTTCAACGAATAATCCGTAAATACAATAAAGGGGAAATAACAAGAGACCAAGCCATACAAATGTTAAAGAGTGGCTATGGATTAGATGATGAAGCAATTAACACTTGGTTAGGGGATGAAACGTATGAGCAGAGATTTAGTGATATTGATTCCGTTATTTCTATGTTTGATGAATACGGAGAGAAGGCTGAAAACTTTTCTGTATTAGCAACAAGACAAGTATTTAATGCGGATGAAGAAATGCAAATGTTCGCTGAAGTAGTTGATGATACATTAGATAAAAAAATCTTGAGTATTATTGATAAAAATAAAAACATAGTTGCAGAGGATATCGCAAAAGCATTAAAAGAAGATTTAGTTGTTATTCAAGAAAGGATTAATAAATTAATAGAATTAGAGTATTTAAAAATAAATGCTAAAACGGGATTACCTACTTTATTAAAGCCTTTAAGTGAGATTATTGATAAGCCTATTAAAAGAACTTTTTTGATTCGTTATGCTTACGAATGGAAGCCAGAAGTTCCTTATGGGGAAAGAGATTCAAATGCACATCCATCGAGACCTTTTTGCCAACGAGTAATGGGATTAGATAAGTTTTGGTCAAGAACGGAAATAGAAACGCTTTCTCGTAGATTAGGATATTCGGTATTCGATAGAGGTGGCGGTTGGTGGACAATGCCAAACGGTATTCATTCTCCTTCTTGCAGACACAGATGGGTTTCAAAAGTTGTAGTTAAAAAATAAGAAATGAGCAGGAACATACTTTTTATTTCAGTAGATACTATTAAGGACAGAACAGGACTTCACAATAATGTGGATGAAAAGTTAGTTAATCCAGAAATCTTAACCGCACAGGATATGTATATCCTTCCTGCTTTGGGAACGGCTTTATACGAAAGGTTACAAGATGGGATTGCTAATAACAATCTAACGCAAATTGAAACAAGCCTTTTAGATACTTACATAACACCGACACTCGTTTATTATGTAATGAGTGAACTTCCTATGGGATTGAGTTATCAATTCTACAATAAGGGAATGGTTCGTAAATCTGGAGAAGGGCAAGAGAATCCTTCGGCTGCGGAGATTATTGATGTAGCAGATAGATATAGAGCAAGAGCCGAGTTTTATAAACAAAGATTAGTTAAGTATTTAATTGATAGAAGCGGATATAATACTTTTCCAGAGTACAACAATCCGGGTTCTACTTACGATACGATGGTTCCAGAAAGACAAGCCTATACTACTTCGATTTGGTTGGATGATTCCGATTGTTGTAGGGGCAAGAGTTTTGAAGAAAAATATCAAGGTAATATAAATCGTTGTTGTGGCGAATAAAACCTATTCTCTAAAAAATCAAAAAAAGCTACGGCTTTACTTACAAAAACAAGAAAATGGCACTAACGCTCAATCAAATAGTGGCACAGATAACAAGCCTCGGGAATGCTCACAAGCAGATAAAAAGCGTTTACTTCGGTGACTTATCGGATTACCTATCAAGGGGAACGGAGAATATTTATCCTTCGTTGTTCTTTGATTTAACAGGTGGTTCAGTTGGAGAAAGGAATGTTACTTTAAATTTCTCTTTATATTTCTTTGATAGGATGTTACCAGAGGACACTAATGAGGCAGAGGTTTTGAGTGACCAATTAGAAATCTGCCAAGATATTATTGCTCAATTAAGGTACAATAACTTTGATTTTGATGAAGGTTTAAGTGCTACTTTGACTTTCTTTACGGAAGATACTCCCGATTTGT
>Ga0315904_10003202_pt1 | contig 24455 bp, 17 predicted proteins | sample LakEriMetagenome_6_FD_203529 | JGI IMG/M metagenome (GOLD analysis project Ga0315904, IMG submission 203529) | Freshwater fungal communities from buoy surface, Lake Erie, Ohio, United States - Buoy 12 MA120 | ecosystem: Environmental > Aquatic > Freshwater > Lake | place: USA: Lake Erie, Ohio... | reverse complement strand
GGGGATGCGTCTGCCAAAGAGGCACCTTATCAGATCCATGCGCCGCATTTTACGGTCTACTTCCGCACCATGCTCTACGATGGAGATTCGTTGACCAAGGCCTTGTCGATCTTCAAGTCGCAGCCTGCCACGAAGCGTTATCACTTTGTTTTTGGCGATGGGCAGACCGATAAGCGGGCCGTGAAGGTCCGAGCCCATTCGCCCGAGCCGGCCGATAAGCAATTGATGATTTGGAAGGATGCCGATCCGACTGACGAATTCGCCCCGAACGTACTTGCGTGCGTAGTGTACAACGACGAAGGGCGCGGAGCATTTCCGACTCTACAGAAAGAAAGAGGCATGCTCGATGGACCGAAGCTCGTGGAGCTTGCCAACAAGATCCCGATCAAGGGTGGGAATGTCGAAAACGTCGTTTACGACGCTACGGCCCTGCGGATGTGGGTCTCGTACGCCAAGGCGGGCAAGGAGGCCTACACCCGGCCCTACACCTACATCGACCTGACGCAGATCGATGCCGACGGCAACGGCAAAGCGGACATAGGCGAATAGAAATCTGCTCGCTCGCTGGGAGCTCGAACGCGATTCCAGAAAAAAACAAAAATAACTAAAAAAAAGTTCCTTTCGGAAAAAAAAGGCAAACATCAGTTTTTTTGGGCTTTACACAGTTCTTCTGCAGTAGCTTTTCCGAAAATTGAAAGGAAAGTCGGCAGAACGACCGCAGGCCAATTGACGTGAAGATCACACGTTGGTAAACTGGCGTTCCGGACGCAAGATCGAGGAAGATCGATCGTAGTACGCGTAAAACAGTGGTTGGAGTTTCCTAAAAGGGGATTGTGAAATGATTAGAGTTTTTGGTTTGATTGTGGCTTTGGCTGCATTGATTGCGCCGGCACAAGCTGCGTTGCTGACGTACGGCTTTGCAAATACGGCTGTGGGTGTTGTGGATCCGGTTTCCGCCGGTACTGCGGCTAATTTCGCGGGTTCTGGGTTTGTTGACGCTACCAAGTGGAACACGGCTGGTTTAGGCACCACGAGGCTCAACAATTTTTCATTCACCGCTTCAGGTTCGAGCCCCGGAATTGCCATTAAGGATTTGGTGGTGAACGCCAGGCGAGGCACCGCTACCAGCCCCAACGGTGCGCAGATTGAGGTGTTCTACAACATAGGTGCTACCAGCACTGGCGTAAGTGGTACATCTTTGGGTTCCAATACGCTCAGTTCGACTGCCACCCCTTTCGCTTCCGATATCAACGTCCAGTTGTCTGCCGGTCAGACGATCCACTTTACTATTCGTTCGTCGAGGACTGGGACCTACGCAGGTACCGCAATGTTCGAAGATATTACGCTCAACGGAGATTTGGTTCCAGAGCCGACCTCCATGGCGGTCTTTGGTCTTCTGGGGGCTGGAATCGCTGCCCGCAGAATTCGACGAAAAGTCTAGTTCTGTTGATGAATTGAGAAAATAGAGGCCCAGGATTCGTCCTGGGTTTTTTTTTATAGTGCCATTTTTGGTAGGCTTTGGTCCCTCGCTACAGGTGCTACTTCTTGGTTCGGCCTACCATCATTACCGAGATTTTCGCTTGCTCTCCCCGCCCCTTTTTTTCCAAACCATCCGATGCACCCCGAGAAATCAGCCAGCGAGAATCTCTGGATGCTGAGCTGGATTTCTTCCTTCGCTTGGGATCGCCGGTGCGATGGCGTCAAGCCTCGAGCGGCTTGGCCAGTTTGGCATAGGGGGATATTTGGAATTTGCTCTTCTGGGGATGTCCAAGCAATAACCAAACGATGCGTTGGTTAACCAAGTTTTGTCGGTGGGGATTTTTACTGTTTTTCTCCTTCCCACCATCGGCCATTAGTGTAGACTGTCAAGTCGGATAGACGAATAGGATCGGCGTTTGCCTAGGGCCTACTTCGGTCCTTATGGTGTACACTGCTAGGTTGTACTGCAAGATTTTCGTCGATTTGCCGGTTCTTCTCAGGTTCCCGGGTGTCGCCGACCGTGGCGGAGCTCTGGTCTTGTTTAGAAACCCCTCATATTGTTCATTCTGTTTCTTGATTGAACGTACAGAAGACGTTAGTTGTTTCAGCGACTTCTGATTCCAATTTTTGAAATTATTGTAGAATTCAATGCAGAATCCGTTAGCGATCGTCGGTCTTGGGTATGTAGGACTTCCGTTAAGCCTACAATTTTGTCGCAAGGGCAACCATGTCGTTGGCTTGGACATCGACCAGGTCAAAGTAGAAAAGCTCAACCGTGGAGAGAGCTTCATCCACCACATTTCCTCGGCGAGCGTTGCCGAGGAGGTCCAAGCTGGGCGTTTCATGGCCAGCACGGATTTTTCGCAAGTAGGGAAGTGCCATGCGGTTGTCATCTGCGTTCCCACACCGCTGAATAAGAACCGCGAGCCGGACATCTCTTACATCATCGCCACCGGCAAGGCGATCGCACCACACTTGCGTAAGGGAATGTTGGTTGTTCTTGAGTCCACGACGTATCCAGGCACCACCGACGAGGATTTGCGAAAGGTTCTCGAGGAAGGGTCAGGGCTCACGGCAGGCTCGGATTTCCACTTAGCATTTTCACCCGAGCGGGAGGATCCAGGCAACCCCGATAGTGTTGTCGCTAAGATCCCCAAAGTGGTGGGGGGGCTGACCCCTGAGTGCCTTAAGCGGGCTACGGAGCTATACAGTTCAGCACTCAACACGGTCGTACCCGTTTCGAGTTGTCGAGCAGCCGAGGCGACCAAGCTCCTCGAAAACATTTTCCGAGGCGTCAACATTGCGCTGGTCAATGAGCTCAAGGTTGTATACGACGCGATGGGAATCGATGTTTGGGAGGTGATCGAGGCGGCTAAAACTAAGCCGTTTGGTTTTATGGCTTTTTATCCTGGTCCAGGCCTAGGTGGGCACTGTATCCCGATCGACCCATTTTATTTGACCTGGAAGGCTCGCGAGTACGGAATGTCGACACGGTTTATTGAGCTTGCGGGCGAGGTGAACACGTCGATGCCCGATCATGTGATTCATCGTTTATCGGACGCCCTGAATGATGCGGGCAAACCACTTCGAGGCAGCAAGGTTCTGCTTGTTGGTTTGGCGTACAAAGCCAATGTAGATGACGATCGCGAATCCCCCGGTTATGTGCTTCTTGACAAGATGAAGGCCAAAGGTTGCCAGGTTGCTTTTTATGACCCCTACATACCGGTTATTCGTTCGAGTCGCGAGCATGGTCATTGGGCAGGAACCAAGTGTATTCAGTGGGACCAGCCAACGGTATCTGAGTTTGACGCGGTGCTTATCGCAACGGCGCACCAAGTCGTCAATTATCAGCAGCTCGGTCAGTGGGCTAAGTTGATCATTGATACACGCAATGCAATGAAATCCACACCTTCAACCGCAAGGGTGATCAAGGCCTGATTCGTTCTTTGTGGACATTGGTCTGGCTAGTCCTGAAGGTGCCTTGAGGGATAGTTGACATGTACAAAAACGCGACCGAAGAAAACGAGCGAGGAACCTCTCGGCAAGATTGGCTCGATTGGCTGAGGGTCGCAGCGACATTTTCCATCATCGTTCTTCATGTGACTACACGCGAGAAAGTCCGATTGAAGCAAGAAATTTCAACTCTTGACTGGTGGACTATCTCAGTCATTGAGTTGATCACTCGTTTGGCTGTACCTGTCTTTTTTATGATCAGCGGATTTCTTATCATAGGAAAATGCGTTCATGATCCATGGCGCTACATTGTTCCCAAAGTGCAAAAGATCTTCCTAGTGTTGGTTTTTTGGATGTTTTGCTACTCAGTTTGGGAATGGCTGAAAAACAATGTAGAAAATCCTTTGATCTTTTCGCTAAAGCTATTTGTGGGTGTACCATATTTTCATCTTTGGTTTCTTCTTGCATTAATAACATGCTACTTGTTCGCACCGGTACTTGCGATTTGTCACGAAAAATGGCCTAGTTACTCCCGTTATTGTCTTTGGGCAATGCCCTTAATTGTGGGGGTTGATTTCGTGATTAACTTCACTTTTGCGACAGGCGATTACTTCAGGTCGAGCTTTCTTGAGCTAGGGTTGCCCTATATACCGCTGTTCTTTTCGGGTTTCCTTGCTACAAGAAGTGGATTCATGAACACGAAACCCACGGTGTTTTTGATGATTGCTGGTTTAGCCGCCTCATTGATCGCGTTTGCCATTCTTAAGAAACTTGATGTAGAGAGTTACGAGAAAGTCTTTTTGCCTTTATCACCTAGTATTGCAGTCGCTTCGATCGCGTTTTTTCAATATATTTTTTCGATTCGAAAGACCTTACCCCTGCTACCCAAATGGGCGGTGAAGTTGTCACGAGATTCTTCTGGAATCTATCTTTTACACCCGATACCGCTGGACATATTTAACCATTTAAAAATTTACGGAAGGGATCCTAACCTTCTTTTTGGAATACCCATCCTTGCATTTTTTGTGTTGTTAGCATCCTGGGCGATGGTGTATTCGTTCAGGGTCACAAAGCTTGATCGCTATCTGTTGCCGTAGTAAGGGATGTTATCAGATGGGCGCAATTGTAACATACATTGTTTTTGGGGTCTCAGCTTTATGTTCGCCGTTATTTCCTTACATAGGGGCGATGGGCTATGTATGGTTCGTTGCAATGATTCCAGCATTTCTGTGGAGATATTCGCTATTTGACTACCGATTTGAATTCCAGAAATATATCGCTATCGCAACCATAGCAGGTTTTGTTCTTTCCGGCTTACGAGGGCTCTCGCTAACAAGTTCTGCCAAGATATCTATTTGCGGGCTATTGCTTTACTGGGGTGCATCTACCGTAGGGACATTCTATTCAATAGAACCTGATCGGTCCTGGTTCTTTCTTGAGCAAATATCCAAGGTTTTCGTAATGTCGTTGGTGATTACGAAGGTTATGGATTCAGGACGTCGTGTATACACCATCATCTGGATTATAATTGCAAGTACGGGCTGGAATTGTTTAGAAATCAATCGAGACTATTATTCCAGAGGTTTTTCTAACGTCAACCAGGATGGATGGGCATTTCAGAACGCAAATGGTTACGCACTAATTGCGACGATGGTTTCATTGATTTGTGTTTCAATGTATCTCTCCGTAAGCAGGTGGTCGTTCAAGATTTTGTATATAGGGATCGCGCTGATTTGTGTGCATGCTATCTTTATCGTTGAATCTCGAGGGGGGATGCTTGGCCTTATTGCCGGAGGATTAATTATCCTCGCGATATCAAAAAAAAACTTTGCCCTCTTCGCTTCGTACGCAGCTGCTTTAGTCATGGTGCTGTTGCTTGCAGGGCCATCTGTGGTTCAGGAATTCACCTCCTCGTTTGGCGACAATGAAACATTGGATCGATCCGCGTCTGATCGATTTATCATTTGGAAAGGTGGTGTCGAATTAAGTCTGGATTACCCAATTATTGGGGTCGGTCCCTGGGCCGCCGAAAAAATAATGGCGAGCCAGTACGCAAGCCAGTCCGCTGTTGCAACCACTGGGAGAGTCCACTTACACAACTTACCATTGGAAATCACGACAGGGTCTGGTGTTCCCGCTTTTCTAGGTTACTTTATCTTCTTCTTTCTTCCTTGTTATTCCCTTTGGAAGAAGCGTGGAGAATCGCTTGGTGAACATTTTAACGGTCTTCGTGTAGGTTTCATCTCCGCAATATTTGGTTATTGGGTAGCTAGTTTTTTCAATAGTGGTGCTCTATTGGAAATACCATATATGATCGCGGCGGCAACTATCGCTTTACAAAGTCTGGCTGAAAATAAAATATTGATTGAGGAGGAGAGTTTCATAGACTCGGATGAATCCGAAAGTTACGGAATTGAGATCGCTGAAGAGGATTATGTTTTCGAATCCCCTGCAACAGAGTCACGTACAACCGAGTCACAATTGGTCTAAGTGTCCTTTCGATGCTTCGACAGTCAACGCTGTCATTTGTATTTAAATCCAACGAATCAGATTATTCTGTTTCGGTCTGTAGTTCTTGTCCGATAAGCGAACATTATTTTTTGCGAAGCGAAGCGCAAGGCGTACGATATGCACATTGGGATTTTTCGGACTGAAAATCAAACGCTCAACATTGATAGCTATAATTGTCAAGAAATTGGTCTTGCAAGATCCTTGGCGAAAATGGGAAACAGGGTCAGTGTCTACATGAGTGGTGATGAACTCGTAGAACCTCTTATCGACGAAGTGATACCTGGCTCGCAAGTCACAATCTTTCGTAGCAAAGCTCGCAACATAAAATTAATTCAACAAGGAATAAATCGCGCAAAGATCAGAGCAATTCAACCAGGAAAATTTGACTTCATACAGATCAACGAGTATAACGAAATCGAGAGCTTTCTACTGGCGATCAGAGCACGAAAGGCAGGAATACCTTTTATAATCTATCAGGGAATGTACACAGATATACAAGGTAGGGTTCAGAAGCTATACCAGAGAATATTTGGCAACTTCGCATTGCCTTTTCTCAGGCGCAATGCTGAATATGTTCTAACCAAGACCGAGTGGGCGGCTGAATTCGTCCGGAGCAAAGGCTTCTCAAAGGTCCATGTATTACCTGTCGGATTGGATCCATCCCAACTGGATCGAGGTACAGAACATCATTGGCGCGATCAACTGAATATTGCTCCTGAGGTACCGATCGTGCTCTATGTTGGTCGCCTAGAAGCTCGTCGGAATACGAATTTGCTTTTGAAAATAGCGGAGAGGTTTAGCAAACGCGGTATTGCATTCATTTTTGCTGGGAGAGGCGAAGATTTCGAGCGAGCGGAAAACTTTGTCAGGGCGCAGAAACTCGAGAATGTACATTTGCTCGGCACAGTACCCCAAAGCCAGCTTCGGAGCCTCTATCAAACTTCAACCTGTTTGGTTTTGCCCAGTAACTACGAGATTTTTGGGATGGTACTCTTGGAGGCGATGTACTTCGGCCTACCACCGATTTCTTCGAGGACAGCAGGGGCAGAACAGATCATCCAGAGCGGAAAAGATGGAATAATAGTGGATAACTTATCCTACGAATCATGGGAGGCTGCGATCAATCTCTTGTTATCGAACAAGGTCCTTATTAGCCAGTTATCGAACAATGCCCAGGATAAGATTCGAAGCTCAATGCTATGGGATCACATCGCGAGAGATTACCTAAATTATGTGCCGAAGGCCACCACTGGGATTGGTTTTGGGAATCAGTGATCCTGAGTAACTCAGGATACTTGTGGTACGGACAGCACCGCATCAACGCAAATACATTACTCAATTTTTTCTGATAGAATGCTCGGTTTTTTTGTAAATAGCACCACGGATCTTTATCGCAAGATTCGTGCGATGAACCAGGGCAATTTCTCTAAATACATTGAATTGGCTTTTCACACAGTAATTCATTCTCTGAATTGGATTGCAGGGATGCTCGCTGGTTTGTTGTTATTACCCATTTATTCGAAAGAGCTCTCCGTAGCAGAGTACGGAGCCTTGGATCTGTCTCAGCAGCTCAGCGGGCTTGTACGTTCTGTTTTTGCGTCGGCGTTCACTTACAGTATTGCTAAGTTCTATCATAGCGCGGTGTCGGTCAAGGAAAAAGGCGAGGCGATCTGGACCAATGCGATCAGCCTCTCGACCTTGGGGATTTGCCTTTGTGGTATGTTCGTATTATTTAATGATTCCTTGACGATGACGCTCTACGGGCGAAAGGAGTACGCATCCTTTGCCTTCTTAACAACGCTTTCACTGGCGGTAGATTTTTGCAACATGGGCTTTTCTAGCCAGTTTCTTGTAGAGAAAAAATCCCTGATCTTTGTTTGTTTAGCTGTTCTTCGCTTGTTAATCGCCATCGCTCTTAACCTATTTTTCTTGTTGAGTTTAAAGCTCGGTGGGAATGGGATGTTACTCGGAGGCTTGATTTCTTCGGGAATTGTGACTGCCGTCTCAATAGTCATTTGTTTCAATAAGTTCTCCTTCAGATTTAACCCCAAGCTTGCGCGTGACATGTTTCGTGCCGGCTACCCGATGATTCCGGCTACCTGTTTAGCGTTGTTTCTGCATCAAGGGGATCGTTTTTTTCTGAGCCATTACAAAGGACTCGATAGCTTAGGTTTTTTTACGATGGCAGTCCAATTTCCCTCGCAATTGAATGCTCTCTTGCTAACATCATTTAATCAGGTTTGGATCAATAATTATCTTCATGATTCCCAGGTTCGCACAAGCTCTGAAAATTATATCGCTAAATCAGCGGCGTTTTTTATGGCTTTCTACCTTGGATGCCAAGCCCTTTTGTGTGTATTCATACCCTTGATTTTCGCGAGCCTAGTGGACGATAAATTTCAGGAAAGTCTCAGTCAGGTTCCTGTCGTTTCCCTGGCCTTCTGTGTGCATGCGGTATATATATTCTTGACGACTTCTGGCTTTCAAACAGGCAAGTTCCTGCCACTTACGTTATCGTATTTGGTAGCGTGTTGTACTAAAATCGGGATCTATCTTTTCTTTAGAGATTCCGGAGTGTTTTTGCCAAGTGTGAGTATGTTAGTTTCTTATGCAGTTTTTGTTACTTGTTGTTATGTTTTTTACAGAAGGTCGAATAACAACCAAGTTGACCTTCGAATTCATCTGCTTCAGTTCTTGATTTTTTTTGCTGTCGTCTTTGGCATCGGTCCGCAAGGTTCGGCAGAACTAAGTTTGTCGAACGCAATTTATCTATTATGCTGGAGTTTAGTTATACCGGCACTGATGGTTTTGCCGCTTGGTTTATTTCTGAAAATGCGACCCTTGCGGCATGGATAGCTCTGCGGTAATTAGTTGAATGATACCTAGTGTTTCCTTGAGGTTGATGTGAAGAATTTTTTAAAAGCAATTGCTTCGGCAGCTATGCCTAATTTGACAAACAAACTTAGGGCGGCCAATTTGCTGCTTGATTCACCGGATAGTTACTTGATCAAAACCGGTTGGTTCAATAGTTTTTTGTCCGGTAGTCCTGCCAGACCGGATGGAACACCTCTCCCATGGATGAATTACAGTTTTGTTAATTTCCTGGAAGGTAGGATGAGCAATAGCCATCGATTATTTGAATATGGGAGCGGTTTCTCAACCGCTTTTTATGCAAAGCACGTGATGCAGGTTGTTTCTGTAGAGCATGACCAAGATTGGTTTGGTCATGTTGTCAAAGGTTTGCCCTCCAATGCGACCGTACTCATGAGAAAATTGGACCAGGGGAGTGAGTACGAGGATAGTTTTTTGGATTATTCGCAGGATACAGATATCGTTGTTGTAGACGGGCGTCGGCGCGTCAAGTGTTGTGAAATTGCGTTTAGTCGCCTAAAGTTTGATGCTGTTGTGGTCCTGGACGATTCTTATCGCGAAAAGTACCAGCCAGCGTTTGCCATTGCAAAAATGCAAGGATTCAAGTCGCTTCGGATTCAGGGGCTCAAGCCCACCGGTCACTGGGTGGAAGAGACAACCGTTTTCTACAGGGCTGAGAACTGCCTCGGCTTGTAGAGGTTTTACGGACACAAATCACTACACACTCTGGTTAGTCTTTGGGAGGCGGAATACCATTTTTTGCTGAGTGTGTTGGGGAGATGCAAGTATTCTGATGCAAGCGAGCGTGATAATTCCAGTTAAGAATGACTCCAAGAGGCTCCATCGGTGCCTTGAGAGCATTTACCGATCGTCTATCCCGGTCGAAGTAGTGGTTATTGATAACGGTTCGACAGATGATAGCGTGTCTGTCGCACGTTCATCCGGGGCAATTGTGAGTGTAGAGCCGAACCTTAATATAGGAGCATTAAGAAATCGTGGTGTTGCTTTGAGTCAAGGTGACGTATTGGCCTTCGTCGATTCCGATCATGAAGTTCCTCAAGATTGGGTTGCGAGTGGATTAAGGTTGCTTGAGTCTGAGGCGACTGCCGTTGCAGTTGGAGCCCCCTGCTTGCCTCCCGAGGATGGCACCTGGGTACAGAGAGTTTGGGCAATCCATCGTTTGCGAGGGCCGGTGCGTTCTGAAACTCAATGGTTGGGATCCGGCAATTTGATGGTCAGGAGATTGTCGTTCCTTCAAGTATCGGGTTTTCGCGAGGATCTGGTTGCCACCGAGGATGTGGATCTGTGCTACCGCTTAAAGGCCGCTGGCGGTAGGCTCATCCAGGACAAGGCGATTCGCAACGTCCACCATGGCGAACCCAGAACTGTATGGGAGTTCACCAAAAAAGAGTATTTTCGTGGGAGCAGCGGTTTGAAGTCTTGGTTTGCCCAGGGGTTTCCTGCTCGCGACATACCTAATTTAATTTGGCCGCTATGGTTTGGCGGGGTAGGGACAGCATGGATGGCAATGTTCATTCTGGTGCTCTCCGGATTGGTCGTTAGATTTTTTGGATTAATGCCAGAAGTCACTGCTTATGCGTTCCGTGCACCAGAGCGGTATTCGATTACCCTTATTGGTTTATTATTTTTATGGTTTACCCCAGCATTGCTTTTATCAATTAAGGTTTGTTGGTCGGAAAAGAAATTCGGAAGTGTTCTTCGTCTCGCTTTGCTTTACGCTTTGTTCGGAATCGCAAGGTTTGCCGCGATGGTACGGGGGAGATAATTTCGATGAATTCCGTCGGATCAAACATGAATTCCGAGCATTCGATACCGTTTCCATCAACCGGCTTGCTTGATCCGCAAACGTTTACGATTACTGTGGATACGGAAGAGGAGTGGGATTGGAGGCTAGGATTCAGGGCTAACGTTGGAAGCACAGCAAATATCCTGGGAATCCCCAAGTTTCAGGAGACCTGTGAGCGTTATGGGGCAAAAGTCACCTATTTCGTCAACTACTCGGCTCTTGCATCACCTCATTCTGGCGTGCTTAAGGATTTATCCCAAAATCCCAACGCGGAAATTGGTCTTCATTATCATCCTTGGAACACGCCGCCACTGGCGAAAGAGAAAACCATTGCTATTGAGCATACCTTTCTTGCAAATCTTAACTGGGATTTAGCGGAAAAAAAATTGGACTCAATATTTGACCAATTCGATCGATTAGGTATCATTCCAAGATCGTTCCGCGGTGGACGTTATTCGACAAGTGATCAGATTCAAAAGTATCTATCTAAACGAGGTATCCGAGCAGACTGTTCACTCTTTCCGTTCTGCCAGTGGAACGAACCCGGTGCACCCGAATATTCTCGTAGAGGTTTTGAGATAAAACGCAAATCGTTTGCCGAAGACAATTCTTTTCTCTGGGAAATCCCGCTCACACGCGGATTCACTCGTGGAGACTGGATTCTCTGGTCGCATTTGTTTCTTTTGCTGAGTCAACCTCCCTGGCGAATGCTCAGGGGTATTGGGATCCTCGATCGGCTTGGGATTACGAAACAGGTTTGGCTCAATTTTGAGGAGTTTCTTGGTAGTCAAAATTACCAACTTAGAAAAGTCTTGAATAGATTGCGATTACCGACAATCAATTTCACGCTACATAGCTCAAGTCTGATTGCAGGAGGAAATCTTTATGTTCCGACAGCGACAGCACTCGATAAGTTCTACAGGAATCTGGAGCATACCTTATCCTGGTTAGAAAACGATCGTATATATCAGTCCGTAACAGTTACAGAATTAGTAAATAAACTTGAAAGGTACTACCATGCGTGTTCTGGGAATTAGTCCTCTAGATAAAGATTCAACTGTATCTTTCGTTGAGAATGGTAGAATAATTTTTGCTTGCGGTGAAGAGCGTTTGACGCGAGTCAAGCTTCAAGATGGGTTTCCAACACTTGCGCTCGAAATGGGCCTTGCCAAGACCGGCTGGACTCTTGATTCCATCGATACAGTCGCTTATTCCTTTTACAGGGCAGAAGAGGAAGAGAGATTGATTAGGTCTTCGAAAGACGCGGATGCGAATTGGCAAAAAACTGTCTCAAGTGATGAATCGCTAGCTTTTCTAAAAAAGCAGACATCAGGCAGTTACACCCCCAATTTTTCTGTGCCTGTACCTGGTCTCGACCAAGACAAGGAGTTTGCCGATAGAAAAACGTGGTGGAAACGGGTAGCTTATGATCAGACGCTTCGCTCCGGTGTTATCGAGCGATTTGCGCACGAGAAATGTTTCAACGAATGGATTGAGATTGCAGTTGCGGACCACAAAAAATGGACCGATGTACTTGAGTCGGAACTCAAAAAACTTGGGCTTCTTGGAAAGCTAAAGAGGTACAACCATCATTTGTGCCACGCCGCAAACGCGTTCTACTCATCAGGCTATGATCAAGCGTTGATCATTTCACTAGATGGATATGGATCGGGCAACTGCGGTGCTGTTTATCTTGGGTCAGACGCAGGCTTAGAAAAACTACACGAATTTGCCTTTCCCTATTCGCTAGGTCAGTTCTACGAACAAGTCACAGCGGCGCTCGGATTCAAACCGGGACGCCACGAGGGGAAAATCGTGGGGCTAGCAGCATATGGAGATCCGGAGATTGTCGGTCCAGTTTTGAGAAATAGGTTCCACGGACTCGATACGGGCGATATTAAAATAGCCAATGCATCCAATATCTACCTCTCTAGATATCTATCGCAAAATTTTGCGATGCGAGATATTGCGGCAGCTTATCAAAGGGTGCTTGAGGAGGTTGCTAGTCAAGTAGCGACGTATTGGCTCAAAAAAACAGGCTGTGATAGCGTCTGTTTATCAGGTGGTGTAAATGCCAATGTCAAATTGAACCAACGAATTTACGAGTGTCAGGGAGTGAAAAGCGTATTCGTTTACCCGAACATGGGGGATGGTGGTTGCGGTTCTGGTGCCGCATTCGTAGCATCCTCTGAGTCCGGAATCAGACCCGAAAGGGTGGACTCAGTGTACCTGGGACCCGACTACACCGACGAAGAAATCGAGAGCTGTCTAAAAGAGGCTCAATTGAACTACCTTCGCTTATCCGAACCTGAGTCTGAAATCGCACAGGAACTCTCTAAAGGGAGGATTGTCGCTCGATTTAACGGAAGAATGGAGTACGGACCTCGAGCCTTGGGCAATAGATCAGTGCTTTACGAAGCAAAAGAACCAGAGGTAAACCTTTGGCTAAATCATCAATTAGGCAGGACGGAATTTATGCCTTTTGCCCCAGCTGTTTTGGCCAACAGCAGCGGCGAGTTGTTTTCTAACCTCGCTGGAGGAGAACGAACGGCTGAGTTTATGACCATTACATTTGATTGCAAGGAAAAGATGTGCGTCGAAAGCCCTGCTGCCGTTCATATAGATAAAACAGCTCGACCTCAGTTGGTAACACCGGAGAGTAATCCCAGTTTCCACAAGCTGCTGACAGAGTATAAGAAGATTACCGGCCTGTCTGTGCTAATCAACACATCCTTCAATATGCATGAGGAACCAATTGTATGCTCGCCCAGGGATGCCGTGAGAGCATTTCTTGATGGTCGAATTGACATGCTAGCGATTGGCAACTATCTAGCTTTCCATCCGCAGCTTGAAGAAATCGATGGCGAACGAAAACGGCTTTCGCGAGCCTAACTCATCGTCTAGTAACGTCTAGTTCCGCACGGATCAGATTCATGAATAATAAAGCTTTCACCGTCATCATCCCTACCAAAAATGAGGAGCGTTTCATCGGAAACTCTATTCGATCTGTTTTGGATGTATGCGGTGGTTCTGTACGAGAGATCATCGTTGTGGACAACCATTCTACGGATCGAACTCGGGAGGTTGCCGAATCGGCCGGAGCTCGTTTCATCAGGTGTGGAGGAACAATCGCCGCACAACGAAACGCTGGTGCGAAACTAGCACAGACCGAGTATATCGCTTTCCTCGACGCTGATTGCACTGTTCGAGCGAATTGGAGTGAAATATCGATCAATTGGCTCTTGTCAGACGATGTAGTCGCCGTGGGAGCGAAACCAGATGCGCCCATTGATCAATCAACATGGGTCCAGTCGACATGGTGTTTCATCAAAAAATCAAGTTCGAGTGGGCCGTCCGAAGTCAAATGGCTGTCCTCATGCAATCTCTGGGTGAAATTGGCTCCATTTAATGCAATCGGTGGTTTTGATGAATCCTTCGAAACCTGTGAAGACGCAGATCTGGGGTACCGAATCTCAAGATTAGGTAGGATTATTTCGGATCCCGGTATTGCCGTCGTGCATTTCCGAGAGCCAGCAAGTATAAAACAATTTTACCATAAGGAAGTGTGGCACGGAAAGAACAGCCTCGACGGAGTGCTGCGAGGGAGGCTGACACTCCATGAATTGCCAAGTCTACTGTCTCCACTAATATTTGGAATAACATTAATATCCTCAGCGATAGCGGTTTTTCAAATAGCCATAATGAGCCAAACATCCATGTTGGCCGCCTTTATCCCCATCGCCATCGCAATACCGTTCATCTACACCCTAAGGGCTCATTTCAAGAAAAGTGAGTGGTTTCGATTTCCGCAAGTGTTTTTGGTCTACACCGTTTATTTTCTTGCTAGATTTGTCGCGTTGGTAAAATATTTGATTCCAAAAAAATGGTCTCGGTAATCGAGGCCTTCTAAAGGCTATAATGAGTTTCAGCTATCTAGCAAAAATATCACTTAAGGAAATATCCGGCAACCGCCGATTGCGCGAACCTGTTTGCGTGGGGGTGCCTATAGCAATTTCAAGTGTGGAATCGATTCAAATTCGATCATCCCAAGAATTCAATCTTGCACTCGTCGATGAAAACTATAGAGAAGTACCCGCATCATTCGATCTTTTAGACTTTCAGGCAAATTCAAATAATTTCTCATGGTTTTCTGTTCGATTCCTCGCTGATTGTGATCCTCTAAAGGAATCGTATCTATTTGTTATAAACAAAACACGAAATCAAGTTCAGTCAATATCATTAAGAAAAAGCAACGCGGTAAATTTAACTGCGAGTAACCGGGCTAGGCTTTCGCTGGATTCCCTGAGTACTATTGATATTGACTTGTTATTAGGTTATTCAGGTCGGAAAGAACTATCAGTAAAGTGGCTTCAGGAAAAAAATACGCAAAAAATTGCAACCGATGCGATGGGTAACGAGATCTTTCGATCGTACGAGTACCGCGCGAGATCACATGGAATAAATTTTAAGCTTCTTATTGAGGAATGGGATGACTCAAAACTGATTAAGTTTATGTTGATCGCCCACAATCCGAACCGAGCAGAGCATGCTAAGGGCTTTTGGGATCTTGGTGATCCGCAGTCAATTTTAATGGATTCCATCGATTTACGTGTTTCTTTTCCAGGCGATTGGGATAAGTCGTTCCACCAGATAAAGCCCGATACTGAAATCGCTAGTTGCGATGGAGATCATTGGTGTATCAGGCAAGAGAGTTCTGGCGGAGAGAACTGGAATAGTCGCAACCACATAGATAAAAGTGGAAAAGTTCCCCTGGAAAGATGCGGATTCACTTGTGACGATGGTCAAAGGAGAAGTACGGGATTAAGGGCGTCGCCCTGGCTTGCAGTTGGCAACAGGTCTGTTGGAGTCGCAATCATGGCTCCCAACTTCTGGCAGACATTTCCACACGGCTTTAAGCTTCAAGAAAAGACTTTCAGTTGGGAGATTCTCCCCAAGCAATCCTACGAGCATGAGTTACAAGCAGGTGAGCAATTTGAAAGGACTTTGTGGCTGGAGGTTATAGATATATCCTCTCCCCATGTTAGCCGCGCCGTTACACTTCGGAATCCAATTGTCCCAAGGCCTATTGTAGACCAGCAAACAAAAGCGTTACCTGAACCTCTTCTACTTTTTAGCGATCAGGTTTATCTCACAGGGATCGAGAAGTCGGTTAGGGCGATGTTTGCAAAGGGTGAAGGTTTCTTGGCTAAGCGTGAGATTATCGACGAGTACGGGTGGAGGAATTTCGGTGAGGTTTGGGCAGATCACGAACAATCCTACGCGCAATGCCCTTCTCCCATTATTTCGCATTACAATAATCAATACGATTTGCTTTATGGATTCTTATCAGAGTTCCTCAGAAGCGGCGACCCGAATGCCGCTCTCCTTGCATACGACCTTGCAAGTCATGTTCTAAATATAGATATTTATCGTACTGAGGACGATCGTGCTGCATTCAACAATGGTTTATTCTGGCACACAGCCCATTACAGAGATGCTCTAACCAGTACACACCGATGCTATTCTCGCGGTATGCTTACCGGTTCGCATAGGGTTCAAGGTGGTGGATTGGCCAATGAGCATATGTACACACAGGGATTTACTTTATTCTACCTCCTTACTGGAGATGTTAGATATCGAGAAACCGTGATAAAGATGGCCGAGCGTGTCATTTTGATGGATGATGGAAATCATCATTGGATGTCGCCTTTTTCTGCAGAAAGAACGGGGGCAGCGAGCGCGACGGCAACGGATGGATATCATGGACCAGGAAGAGGTGTCGGAAATAGCATAAATTGCTTGATAGATGGATGGTGCCTAACTAAAGACAAGAAGTTTATTGAGAAAGGAGTGGAATTGATCACCAGAATGATGCATCCACAAGATTCAATTGAGTCCTTCGATCTTGGGAACGCGGAACTCCGGTGGTCCTACACCGTAGCTGTTCAATCGATGGTTCGGTGGTTGATGATTATTCCTGATGGCAACGGTATTCACTCTTACATTCGAAAGTGCCTGATCAACATCGGTGACTGGATGCTTGAAAATGAGGGGCTTTATCTCGATAATCCGGATCAGTTGGAATTCCCAACCGAAACTTGGGCCGCACAAGATTTAAGGAAAGCAAATTGCATGATTGCTATCAGCCAATTGATCGACGGAGACAAAAGTAGACTCCTGCGTGAAAAAGGGGTAGCCGCTTTCGACTCCGCCTGGAGGAGCTTGACCTCTTTTGATTCCTGCAAGTTTACAAGGCCTTGTGCAATTTCCCTGCAACAATTGCCATTTTATTTCACAGAGACTACCCTAGCCAACTTAGAAAAGAGCAAGCAGGGTCAAGCATTGCCCGAAAAGCGAGAGTTTCTTTCTCAGAAAAATGACGTCAAGAAAAAACTCAAGAATTTAAGAGGAATCATGTCGATGATAAAGCGTGCATTAATAAATCCTGGTTTTGTGGTTCGCTTTATTTCTAATACATCGCTTGGTTCGGGGGGTCGAAAGCTAGGACGGTTTTTGAGGAATTTCTCGAACCGGTAATCAGAGAACAACAATTATCTAGATTTTGGTCCCGACCAGTTGAGTTAAAAGAACTGACAAGCTCGACGGAGGGAATGATATCTATTTATGGTAAGGCTGCAGCAAGTGATTCCAAGTGCCCCAAAGTGGTTCAGTCCACCTACTAACGTTAACAGACCAGCTATTTGCCATGTCTTGCATAGTATGAAGACAGGTGGAGCGGAGGTGCTTGCTGCTGATTTTGGACGTATGCATCGGGAGGCGTTCGATGTGATGTATTTATGCCTCGATGATGCAGGCGATCTTGCTGACTCGCTCAAGGAGGAAGGTTTCGAGGTTGTGGTATTGGGTAGGAATCCGGGATTCGACTATTCCCTACCGAGTAAACTGGGGCGTATCCTTAAAAACAAGCAGGTGGATATTATTCATGCTCATCAATACGCACCGTTCCTCTATAGTTCATTAGCTAGAGGAATTCTGCATTCTCGCCCGCCTATAATTTTTACCGAACATGGACGCACCTTTCCTGACTATCGGAGGCCGAAAAGGTGCTTTGCAAATAAGTTCCTTTTGAAGAGTTCGGACCGCGTGGTGGCGGTTGGGAAGCAGGTTAAAGAGGCCTTAATTAAGAATGAAGGTATAGACCCTTCTCGGATTGATGTGATATATAACGGTGTGTCGGTAGACCGCTTCTCGCGTAAGCAGGACCAACAACGCAGGTTAGCGACCCGAATGAAGGAGGGGGTTTCTGATGATATGACAGTTATTATCCAGGTCGCTCGACTAAATCCTCTTAAAGATCATATAACTGCAATTAGAGCGATGCGGCAAGTTGTAGATAAGATACCTAGTAGTATTCTGTTAATCGTGGGTGAGGGGGAGGAGAGAGCTGCTATTCAAGATGAGATCAACCAATTGGGGCTGAGCCGAAATGTGCGAATGCTTGGTAACAGATATGATGTCCAGGATTTACTTGAAGCGAGTGATGTTTTTATTTTAACAAGCGTTTCAGAGGGTATTCCCCTGACTGTTATTGAGGCGATGCTTTCAGGATTGCCGTGCGTAGCTACAGACGTTGGTGGACTGAGTGAAATCATTGAAGACGGAGAGGATGGGTTCCTCGTTCAGGCAAAAGATGTTCTCGGATTAGCTAGTCGAATCGTCGAGTTGGTCTCAGCCCCGGAGATCGCGAGACGATTTTCAGAGGTTGGGCGTACTAAAACAAGGTTGAACTTTTCCAGCGAGCGTATGCACGCAGCATATCTCGAACTATATCAGAACATGTTGGGAAGATGATTCCTAGGGCAGATATATTATCCTGCAGCGATTTGAAATCCTGGCTTAAACCGAATCGAGAGCAAGTCTTGTGACACAGAAAATTTTGCATGTTCGGTGTGTGAACGGTTACGGAGGAGGACCGGACAAGACCGTTATTAATTCCCCGAGGTATTACCCCGAGTTTGGTTATAGTGGACTCATTGCTTTCCTGCATCCACCAGGAGATCCTGGCATTAAGGAGATTAGAAAAAGGGCGGAAGATGCAAAATGCGAAGCATTATTCATTGAGGACCGTGGACCAAGCGACTTTAGAATTCTAAAGAAGCTGGTTGCTATCGCAAAAGAGAACAAAGTTGATTTGTGGCAATCCCATGATGATAAGACTAATCTATTAGGTTTGTATGTAAGGAGATTTCATCCGATGAAATTGGTGTCCATGGGACACGGCTGGGGGGCCGATCTAGGGTTGCACCCATGGAAATCTCGATTGTACAAGAGTTGTAGCCGTTTTGCTTGCCGTTACTATGACGGGTGTATCGCAGTCTCCGAGGATATTGATTCTATGTTTCATAGTTGGGGGATCCCAGACTGTCGAAGATTCTTTATTCCTAATGCGATAGATACAGATTATTTTATAAGACGCCATGATCAGAAGAAAGCGCGGGAGTCGATTGGACACGAATCGACTGCGCAATTCCTTATCGGTGCACTAGGTAGGTTAGCACCCGAGAAGGGTTTCGATCGGTTGATAAGGGTAGTTCGCATGGTCCGTGATTCCGGAACGATGCTCGAACTTTGGATCGCGGGCGAGGGCAGTAGGCGTAGCGAGTTGCAATCACTTATCGAATCACTCGGGTTGGAGAGTTCGGTCAAGCTTCTTGGGCATCAGAAGGATCCAAGGCTGTTTTTGGAGTGCCTCGACGGTTTCGTTCTTAGTTCTCTAGCAGAAGGCCTTCCAAACGTGATCTTGGAGGCATTATCGATGGAAACTCCGGTTGTAGCAACGAGGGTAGCGGGCGTACCTGGTGTGATAACTGACCGCAAGGAAGGGCTACTGGTTGATATTGATGATGTTGAGGGATTGGCTAAATCCATACAAGAATTAGAGCTATCAAGAAGCCTTGGATTTGAACTTGCAAAAAATGGCCGCAAGCGGATGGTTGAATGTTTTAGTTTTCGAGAGCGGATGCGAAGGGTTTGCGAAGTTTATGATACAATTTTGCAGGTAAAGTAGATTTAGAGAGTATCATGCCACAGAGTAATGAAAAATCTCCTTCTGCAGAGAAGATTGTCGATCCGGTAGAACGATCTGGATTTATAATTGCTGTGAAAAGAATAGCACAGGCTGGTTTTCTTGCATTGGTTCTACCTAGGCTGCTTATCTATTTTTTAGGTCAAGGAGTCTTTGGCGATCAAGCTTTTTCTTCCGCGTCAGAAAGTATAGCAAGAAAGAGTGGTAGGTGGGGCGTTTTCATGCGGCAAGCGTTTTATGGAAAACTGCTTTCATCCTGTGGTAAGGATGTGTACATCGGTTGGGGAACCGTGTTTTCGATGCGAGAAGCGTCCCTTGGAGATCGCTCGTATATTGGTAGAAACTGCAACATCGGCTACGGGCGAATAGGTAATGACGTCATGCTTGCGGACAGTGTAATTGTGCTCAGTGGAGGTCGGGAGCATTCCATGGACGCTGAAGCGGGGGTCATGCACGATCAACGGCAGGTCTTTCGTCAAACTGCGATTGGAGATGGAAGCTGGATAGGCGCTGGCTCGATCATTATGGCAGATGTCGGAAAAGAGTGCGTCATTGGAGCCGGAGCTGTAGTTAACAAGCCAATCCCGGATGGAGCAGTGGCAGTGGGAGTCCCCGCGAGAGTCGTTAAATTCCGACCTGGATTTAGCGATCAGAAATCATAAGGAACGAATATCTTTTCCATGTGGTACCTTTCCTTCGAGATGCTATTTATATATTCTGGTATCTAAAGAATGAAATGCATCAAGAAAATATAGGTTTATCGGCTTTTCGAGGCGGGCTACCGCCAGAGATGTAATATACATAAATTATGTGTGGAATTAATGGTGGAGTATGGTACTCGGAGAATCGACGTATTTCAATCGAGCAACTCGATGCGATGACAGATTCTCAGTCGCACAGAGGGCCAGACGGTCGTGGGACTTTTATTAAGAACTACCCTTGTGGTTTAGGGATAGCCTTGGGGCATCGTAGGCTATCGATCATTGACATTGCAGGTGGCGCCCAACCACAATACAACGAAAACAGAGAGGTTAGCATTGTCTTCAATGGCGAGATATACAATTATATTGAATTGTACGAGACATTGCTCGGACTTGGTCATCGATTTGAAACCAAGTCCGATACTGAGGTAATTGTACATCTGTATGAAGAATACGGCCTTGAATGCCTACAGCACTTACGTGGTATGTTCGCGTTTGCGATTTGGGACGCTTCGAAACGAAGGCTCTTCTTCGCACGCGATCGATTAGGTCAGAAACCATTTGTTTATGCTCAAGACTCACAAAGTTTCTTTTTCGGAAGTGAGATAAAAGCTTTATTAAGTGTCGCGAGCGTGCCTAAGAATTTCCGTAAAGACTCTATTGCCGAGTATCTTCTTTACGGTTACGTACCTTCCCCATATACTGCATTTGAGGGGATTAAGAAGCTTCCTCCGGGACACTACGGCGTTTACGAACAAGCGAAGTTGACAGTTAAAAAGTATTGGAACCCGAAACTTCAGCCAGACAAATCATTGCAACTTAAAGATTGCGAGGAAATGCTGAGGGAGAGATTGAGGGAATCGGTACAGATGCAGTTGCGCAGCGATGTACCCCTTGGGTGTTTTCTATCCGGAGGTATCGATAGCACTGTGATTGCCGGTGCGGCTCAGGAGCAGCTCCGAAATCCACTAAATACATTTACGATTGGGTTCGGCGTTAAGGGTTACGACGAGTCAGTATTCGCAAAGCAAGTTGCTGATCATCTTGGAACCAATCATAGATGTTTGGACGTCGAGCCGGGATCCACGGATATATTGTCACGCTTGGTTTGGCTTTTTGATGAACCTTTTGCCGATAGCAGCGCAATACCAACTTATTTCTTGTGTCAGGAGACCGCCAAATTTGTTAAAGTTGCATTGACAGGGGATGGCGGAGATGAGAATTACGCTGGATATGGTAGGCATTTAACAAGCGACCGGTTGAATTTTTTTGACAATTTACCGAGGTTTGTAAGGCGGGTTGTTACTGGATCCTGGATCGATGTGCTCTCCAGAGAGAGTCGGGAATCCAAAGTCGGAAAACTCAAGAATCGATTAACGGTTCTTCGCCGCGATTTTGCCGACAGGTATGTGGATTGGGTGAGCCCTTTCTCCTATCAAGAGGTATCAGAGTTGGTGAATTTCCAAGGATCGGATTCATCTTTTGAGAACGCTACAAGCTATCTTTCATCGATCATCAGGGGGCTCCCGCCGATGCGCGATGGCACCAAGGCGATGCGTGCAGATATGCTTTCCTATCTTCCAGGCGACCTTTTACCTAAGGTAGATATCGTAAGCATGGCACACGGTTTAGAGTGCCGTAGTCCCTTTCTTGATCATCTCCTAATCGAAGATGCGATGCGGATTCCATTTAAATTCCTTCATCAGCAAAATTTCACAAAACCTATGTTGTCTAGAACTTTCCTGAAATGGTTCCCCGATGGTCTTGCCAATAGGCCAAAGATGGGTTTCCGTGTTCCACTGAGTTTTTGGTTTCGCAACAACGGTCTTGATGGATTCAAGAACCTTGTATCAGAGTCCTCTTTTTGCAGTAACTTCATCGATCCGAAGAGAGTTTCTGCAATTGTCGAGCTTAATCGGCAGGGTAAGTGGGACTTTGGCGATAGGATCTGGGCGCTTCAGTTTCTAGAGGCTTGGGGACGGTCGCATTTTTAAGCTTCTGCGTTCCCCATCATCGATCGACTCGTTGCCGCAGTCAAGTACAAGGGGCGCGGAGATTGAGAACCTCCCGCCTGTCAAGTGCCACCCGCCCTACAGTGAGGTTAACTCTGGGGTGTGGTGCTGAGCGTCCCAAGACGCACAGCAACTGTATTTTGTTCATTACAACGCTAGAATTAACTAACCCTAACGCCACTTGCGCCGAGCAAAACCGCCCAATTTAATTCACTTTTACCAAAAAAATACGAAAAGGGGCATCCTTGAACCTTCTTACTATCCTTGGTCTTTTCGGGGTTCTTTTTCCACCGGTTGTATATCCAATTCTCCTTGGCTCGATGTCCTGGTATCGGAGCCTTTTCAAGTCTTCGGGAGCGGGGCAACCTGATCTAACCGATGCGGAGTTACCGTCATTGAGCATGGTTCTCTGCGCCTACAACGAGGAAGCGGTGTTGAGGAGCAAGTTAGCCAATACCCTTTCGCTGAATTATCCTACCGATAAATGGGATGTTCTGGTACTCTCGGATGCCTCGACCGACGACACCGACAAGATTGTGTCGGAATTCGGAAACCCACGCATCCGGCTATTGCGCTCGGAATCCAGGGTCGGAAAGTCGGCGAATTTGTCCCGTTTTGTCCCATCTGCTACAGGTTCCATATTGGTGTTCACCGATGCCAATTCAATCTACCAGAAAGATGCTCTGCGGCGATTGGTTGCGCATTTTGTCGATCCTAAGGTTGGGTATGTTGTCGGTGCTCAGCGCTATATGTCTCGCGTCGACAACCCGGACCATGACTCAGAGAACCAATACTGGGAGTTGGAATTGAAAATCAAGGAATGGGAAAGCAACGTCAGCAGTGTAGTTGGTGGAGACGGGGCGATATTCGCCATGCGAAAGGACCTTTTCGAGCCACTGCAACCGAGCGACATCAGCGATTTTCTGGGCCCATTGAAAATCGTCAACCAAGGTTACCGCGGCGTATTCGATCCCAAAGCAGTTTGCTACGAGTCACCTGTTTCCTCGATGCATAGGAACTTCTATCGTAAAGTCCGCATTGTCACCCGAAGCTACCAAGCGGTGGCTAAAGTTCCCAATGTATTGCTCCCTTGGAAAACTGGCTGGTTCGCTATGCAAGTCTGGTTTCACAAGGTCTTCCGGTGGCTTTCACCAGTTTTCCTGATTATGACGGTCGTCGGTGCTGCCATAGACACAGCGCAGGGTGGACAAAGTGGAATGATCCTACTTGGCATGGTCGCAGCGTGGTTACTGTTGGCCGCATTGTACCTGATCCCTCAAGTTCGTCGGATATCCGTCGTATCAGCGGCATGTTACATATTGGTTGTCAACGCGGCGGCATTCGTCGCGCTCGTTCTGGTGCTTACCGGTAGAAATATCAATACTTGGAAACCCGATCGATAGGAACCCCTTTCACATTCAAGCTTAAGTTTGTCCCTGCCTGGTTGGAACTTGGTCTTTTTAATTACGCACGGTGCGTCGTTTCTAGGCCAAGTCAGGCATTTCTATAGAACCCCGGATCATGAATCTCTATCTTCTTGTGTTGTTTTGGATAGCCATATTGCTTTTTGCGTACACCGGTTTTTTCTACCCAATTTTCATGGCAGCTTTGGGACTCTTGTATAGGAGATCCCAAAAATCAAACGATGTTCTATCAGAGCTACTCAGACCGATTACGTTGTTGGTGCCGGCCTACAACGAATCGGCTGTTATTGCTCAAAAACTCACGAATGTCGGTCGCTTGGAATACCCCGAGGGGAAACTCAATGTGATCGTAGCAAGCGATGGTAGTAGCGACGGAACCCAGGGGATCGTTCGTTCTAATGCTTGTAATCGACCGCTGAAGCTTCTGGACTTCAAAGAGCGAAGAGGCAAGGCTTCGGTCGTTAACGATGCGATCCAGGAGTGCACCGACGAATGGATTTGCCTTTGCGATGCGAATGTCATGTTCCATCATGATGCGCTGATTCGCTTGGCACACCGTTTAAAGACAGCCAGGGTCGGAGCGGTGACCGGGGATGTTAGGCTTGCGAGCCACGAATCCGATTTTGGTCGAGGTGAATCGCTGTATTACAA
>Ga0315904_10003201_pt1 | contig 24459 bp, 36 predicted proteins | sample LakEriMetagenome_6_FD_203529 | JGI IMG/M metagenome (GOLD analysis project Ga0315904, IMG submission 203529) | Freshwater fungal communities from buoy surface, Lake Erie, Ohio, United States - Buoy 12 MA120 | ecosystem: Environmental > Aquatic > Freshwater > Lake | place: USA: Lake Erie, Ohio... | reverse complement strand
CGCGCTGCTGCGGATCAGGTGGTGCCGGAAGAGCCGCTCCATTATGGAGATCAGCGCTGGATGTTTGAGCGCGATGCCCGCCAGGCTTGCCGCAAGAAGTTCCTCGCCATCGCCGCCGAGCTGGAGGCCGACAATGGCTGACATCACCCGCTACAAGCTTGACGCTGCCTTTGCACCACTGAGCAAGTTCGATCATCTCGCCAAGCCTGATGATTTCATCGAGGTCTCGCTATGGCGCAATGGCGAAGGCTTTGATGCTCACCTGAGCAGCCATGCCGAGCAAACCATCAGGCTCTCGTGGGGCGAGTACAAGGCTTTGAAGAAACTCATCAAGGAGCTGGATCAATGACTGACTTTCGTGCGCTGTGCGCTGAGCTGGTAGAGCTGTTGGAGGATGAATGGTATGGCGTTACCCGCGAACCTAGCGCTCTTGTGAATGCCCGCGCTGCGCTTGCCCAGCCCGAGCCGCAGGGGCCGAGTGAACTGGAACTAGAGGCCATTGAGCTGAAGCTATGGGACAAGCACCGAACCAAGGGATACATGGGAGAAGAGTTTATGTATGACAACGACTTCAGCGCTGCCTTGGATGAATACCGCGACTTACTGGCCCGGCCCGAGCCGCAGGGTCCGACGGATGCGGAGTTAGATGCGCTGTTCACCGAAGTTGACCAAGGCGGAGAGTGCCAGTCCTGGCGTGCTTTCGCCCGCGCCGTCCTCGCCCGCTGGGGCACACCCGCCACTACCGGAGAACAACAATGACTGACTTTCGTGCGCTGTGCCAAGAGCTGATGGATGAAGCGATCTATCTGGGATCGCTTCCCTATGAGCAAGATCCAGATTCCGATCTGATTGCCCGCGCCAGCACCGCCCTAGCCCAGCCCGAGCCGCAGGGGCCGACGGATGAGGAGCCAACGGATGAGGAGCCAACGGATCAAGAGATAGAAGAATGGGCAGACGCTGCTGCGGAAGTCCCCTTAGAGGAAATGGACCCAGAAGTGCATGGGTGGCGACGTTGTTTCAAGTCAGACGAATTCAGCGAAACGATCCGCGCCGCCTTAGCCCGCTGGGGCCGCCCCGCCATCGAGCCGGTGCCTTGAAGCCGCTCCAGCTGTACCGCGTGGCATTCGGCCACGCCACACCGCTCCACCTAATGGCCCGTGACCTTGCACACGCCATCACCAGCGCCAAGGAACTGTGCCCCGATACCCAGTTCCTGAGCGCCACGCTGGTGCCTGAATGGGACAACATTGATGACCTGAACCATGAGCGCTGATTCAATGAAGGATTACCTAGCCGAGATCGGCAGGTTCCCGCTATTGACTGGTGAGCAGGAGATCCAGTTATCCCGCCAGGTGCGGCGGATGATTGAACTGCAAGCCATGGAAGGCGAGCGCACGAAAGCTGAACTGCGCGAGATCAAGCGCGGACAGCGCGCACGCGACACGATCATGAATTGCAACCTACGGCTAGTTGTTCACATTGCCAAGCGGTACGCAACTCGGCTCAAGTGCAATGGCCTTGAGATGATGGACATCATCCAAGAAGGCGCCATCGGGCTGCATCGTGCAGCCGAGCTATTTGATGGCAGCAAAGGCTACAAGTTCAGCACCTATGCCTACTGGTGGATTCGTCAGTCAATTACTCGCGCGATTGATACCAAGGAACGAATCATTCGAGTGCCTCAGCACCTGCTGGATAAGATCTACCGCGCAACCAAGCTGCAGCGCGAATACCTCCAAGAGCATGGCCGACCGATTTCAATGGTGGCGCTGGCAGAAGAGATGGAAATGACTGTAGATGAACTGCAGATGATCCTGCAGCGCAATACGCCGCATAGCAGCCTTGATCAAATGGTCGGTGATAATGGTTCGCCGTTGATTGATTTGATCGCATCAGAAGATCCCGAAATTGGCGATGAACTATCGCCAATGTATGCGGAGCAGCTGAAGCTAGCTTTTTTTCGTCTAGGAGAACGGGATAGGTATGTTGTATCTGCCTACCATGGATTGAACGGCCCGCAGCAATCGCAGCGGGAGATTGGCGAGACGCTTGGCATTTCGCGCAGTGCCGTTGGCCAGCGCCGAGAAAATGCCGTGCGCCGCTTGCGGCTGATGATGCGAGCCAGTTAGGAATTGCTCCATCTCGATCTTGGCAATATGCCCTACAGCTTGCTGCATCAGCTTGTTCTGGTAGGCATATTGCCTGATCAATGATGAGCACAACTGCCGCACTTCGTCAGCGCTGTGATGGTTTAACGCGCTGCGAGATTGCGCTTCAATTTGAAGCTCCTCCTCAAGCGTCCATTCAACGATCATCCAATCGCCCTAGCTCATGGCGCTGACATCTGCTGATCAATGCTAATCAGCCAGCCAGTCATCAATTCGCGCCTGGCGTTTGGCGCAGTGGAACCGCTGAGCCTCGAACCACTGCCGCCAGTCTTCGCTGCCCTTGCTGCGGTTGCATTCGCGGCAGGCTGGCACGAGGTTGCTGGCGACGGTGTTGCCGCCTTTGTGGCGCGGCTTGACGTGATCCAGCGTGTCGGCGGCAGCGTCGCAGTAGGCGCAGCAGTGTTGCCATGCCTCAAAGATCTGCTGCCTGAATCGTTGCTTTGCGGAGCGCTTAGGGACGAGGGATGTGCCATCAATCTGATGATCCACGCAACTCCGGGATGGGTAGAACGTTGACCGAAAGGCCAAGGATGTGATCGTTGGATGGCGCCAACTCAGTGAGCCGCGCCACGAAGTTGTCGCTCACGTTTTCGGGATCGTCGTCTTCGCTTTCAACGACGATCGTGTACTCAACCTCTAGGACGTACTGTCTCACGCCGCGTGACTTACCAGCATCGCCCAGCCGGTGCCGGGGCCATCAACCTCCCAGCGGCGCAGCCAGTTCTTGCGGCTGTAGGCGATTCCAGCGCCTTTGGTGTGGTTGACGTAGCCGCCGTTCACCATGTCCGCCTCGCCGTTGGGGTCGTTGTGGACGTAGGCGCCGCTGGTTGCCCCGATGATCACGCTCCAGTGGCCGCCTCCGGTTGGTGCGCCGACAGGCCCCTTATGCAGCCAGCCGACCATCACGGGGCGCCCTGCCTCTAATTCGGTGTCAATTACGGCGGGATTGCAGTTAGTGCGAAGCCGTGCTGTTAGCGCCAAGGATTGCAGCGCCTTGATCTGCGCTTGCGCGTCGGTGGTGTCGCCATACTTGGCGCGGATCTTGTTGTAGGCATCGTCGCTGGTGATCTTGCCGTAGAAGCGGGCCACCATGGCAGCGCTACTGCTGAAACATTCGCGGTAGCCGGTGCCGCTGGCATTATCGTTCTGCGCCTCATACGGCACACGCAGCAGGATGCCCTGCTGTTGCAGTTGCGGTGCGCCCTTCTGCCACAGTGCGCCTTCGGCCTTCCGCCGCCGCAGTAGGCCAGCTTCGACGTTTGTGCCAGGGTTGCAGTAGAGCAGCAACGCAGCTGGCACCGATGGCCAGTCCTTGTCACGCAGCGCTGCGCTGATGGTGTCAAACCCAGCGCTGCCGTAGAACCCAGTGCCGAGGTTGTAGGCGAAACTTACAAGTGCGCAGCGCTGCGGATCGCCCATGCTTGCCCAGTGCGGGGTTGTGCGCAGTCGGTCTGCGATGCGGTCCACCTCTAATCGGAGCAGCATGTCGGCTTCGATGACGTTAATCTTGTCGCCGCGCTGTACGGAGCTGCCATCCGGGAATCGCGTGGTGCCATAACCAATCGTCCACGGATCGCCGCCGCTCAGCGGATCAGGGTAGGCGCTGAGGTGGCAGCCCTCAAACTCCTTGATGATCTGGATCGCATCAGCCAGGTCGGTTTGCTTGCCGGGGACGCTCCAGGTCTTGAACCATGGCTGGTCGCGGTTCAGCAGTTGCGGGGCGCGCTTGTTGATGGCGGACTCGAGCTCGCTGATCGAAGCCAGCTGATGCGGCAGGCCCTTGAAGTACCGAAACAGGTCAATCAGCCGCAGTGGTTGCGTCATGGCCGTTGGATTTGCTGCGGCATGGACTGCCGGTAGCTGAAGGCGCCCTTGATCTCGGACCAGATAACAGGGCTCAGCATGGCGGCGACGACGGCCAGGATGACCACCTGCGCCATGCGCGTCTCCAATCGGCCAACGCGGACGCCCAATCCGCTCCGCTCGGTCTTGTCGGAGATGGCGGCATCCAGCAGCTGCTTCAGCTGGCCTTCCAGCACGCCGATGGCGCGAAGGATCTCGCCGTGCGTTGGCTCAGTCACCGCTTACGCGAAGCAATGCCACGCAATGCGCCAAGGATCAGCTGAACCCAGCCGTTGGCCTTGACGCCAGGCAGGAGACTGAGGATTTCGGAGCCCGCCAGCAGCGTTATGGCAACGCTGGTGATCCCCTCGGGAGTAGGTGCCATAGCTGGCGTGAATCGCTATCTCAGGTTAGCTGCCCGATGCAGCACCACCAGCCAGCGTGCAGGTGACTGTGGAGGCTAGGCCGGAAGATGCTGCAGCAACCACAGCTGGCACGCTGATCAGGCTGATCGAGACGTTCACATAGCCGGCGGATAGGTGGTCTTCCTGCGGCTGTGCGGCGTAGCGCCAGTGCGTGGAGGTTGGCACCAGATCGGTGAAACTGGTGTGCCCGGCCCAGGCTTCAGTGCTGAGCGGGAATGCGATGTAGCCGCCCTGCTGCTCGCGGTAGTGATCGCGCAGCAGCTTGGCCTCTGCCTGCGTCAGCGCAGCGAAACTCAGTTCGAGGTTGTGGCTGTAGGCGGTGGTGCCATGCCGGAAACGGATGCTGCCACCACCGAAGCCCTTCTCCTCGGTGACGGGGAAGGTGCCCATGCTGTAGCGGCGTGTTGTCGGCTCCAGTGCCGGGAAGGTGGCCATCAGTTCTGCAGCGTGATGACGCTGGAGCCCAGACTAAAAGTTGCAGAGCTGCTGCTGACATCGGCGCCGAAGTCCGCATAGCAGACCAGCTCATCAGCGCTGCTGGCACCGCCGCGCGACTTGTAGATCACAGCAGCTCTGGCGGTGATGGTGCTGCTGGCCCAGTTCACAGCAGCAAAGCTGAGGGTGACGCGATCGTTAGCGGTGCTCTTGGTGACTGTGCAGGCGCTGGTGACGCCACCGGCGGTATAGCCGGTGCCACTCACTTCATTCGTGACGGCAGAGCGCTTGAGATCAGTGTCTTTGTTCGGACTGTAGGCCGATGTGACCAGCATCACCTTAAAGGTGTCGGTGTCGAAGTCGATGGCACCACGGGCCATGTCATCAACGGCTGAGTTGTAGATCAGGCTGGCCATAGTTGATGCTCAGATGGATTCATTCTGCCGAGATGGCAGGCGGCTGCGGCCAGGTGATGTCAAACGGGTTGGCAGCATCGGCCAGGTCGCGCAGGGCCTGGCGGTAGGCGGCCCAGGCTTCACGATCAGCGCCGAGGTCGTAGTCAACGATTTGCGTCCAGTCGCTGGCCTTGAGCAGCTCGATGCGCCGTTCGCGGACCTTGGCGTGCTGTTTTTGCAGCTCATCGAAGTTGTAGGGGCGCACGACGTACTCAAGCGCCTCACCGTCCCAGTCCACCTTCTCGGTCCTGTAATCGCACTTGGGGCGCTCGTAAGGGCCGCTGTAACCGGCACGTTCCAGCTCGTCAGGCGTGAAGGTGCTGGCGTCGGTGCGGGTGCTGCCGTCCGCAAAGCGGATGCGATGCGGCAGGGGTGCTGGGTTGGCTTGGCGGTGGGAGTACAGCATCATGCGTTAGGGAACGGCGCAGCAGGTGGGGTGAAGCTAGCGGTGTAGCGGGCGACGCCTTTTGTGATCCTTAAATCATCCATATAGCCATTAAAAAGTACACTACCACTGCCCATGACAGTGGTGGGGGTCAATGTGCTGCTATGAGTTGCAGTCGCGTATAGGGTTCCACCTCCGAATAGGCGCAAGGTAGAGCCGGATCTTGTCAGGGCCAAGTGATGCCAGCTACTGTTCGACAATCCTACGGCAAGGTTGTCAAATATCTCAACACCTTGATTGTACAAGTAAAACTTGTAGGGATTGGATCCGTTCTGGTCTATTTCTATTCTTGAATTAGCGGCGGCCAGGTTGAATAATCTGCCGCTACTTGCCAAAGCATATAGCCAAAACTCAATAGTGAAATCACCTGTCAGTTGCAGCAGGCTCGTTGAAGGCAGCGCCAGTTGATCATTGGTGGCACTGGTTGACCGATATGCGCCGGTGCCATACTTGACAACATCTGTGCTTATCTTGGCGTTATTGCTAGGAGTTACCGTTAGAGCGTTTGCGCTGCTGTCGGTGAAAGTAGTGCTGTTATTCGCCCCATCCATGTGAAGCAGTAGCGACACACTGGCAAAGTCAGGATCCATGGTTTGAACAATGGGCCAAATTTCAGCCCGCTTTGCCACGCTCTGCTCATTCTGAAACCACAGCCCCGATGCGGCGCTGCCTGTCGGCGTGCGCCTGACGCCCATCAAGCCACCGTTAAAGCCAAGCATCAGCTGATGTCCTCATAGGAGATGACCAGCTCCAGGTCGCCAGCAGCGCTGGCCTGTGCGCGGAGGCTGTGGCCTTCCTCCAGGTAGATGTACGCCTCGCGGGTTACGAGGACTTGAGTGGCGTCGGCTGGCACGGTGATCGTCTTGCCGATAGCGAAGCCGGTGGTGCCGTTGTAGTGCTCCAAACTGATGTCAGCTGCTGCGGTGCCGTCCACGTTGGCGCAGTAGACACTGTTGATCTTCAGCACCTTGCCGCTGCTGGCGCCATTGCTCAGCGCTGCCGCCATCGAGGTGGTCACTGCGTAGCCCACGGTTTTGCCGGTGACCGTCGTGACCGAGCTGCCTGATTTGATGTTGGGAGCTGCCATGAATCAGTCCCAGACGGTGTAGGGGTCTTCATCCCAGTATAGGAATGAAGAGAAGTCGTAACCGCCACCATCAGCAACCACAGAAGCCGAGCCGCCTGCCAATGTGATCGCGATGCTCTGCTGTAGGCCGTTGGTGGTGACAACAGTTCCAGGTGCCAGCGTGATGATTACTGCCAGCTCAGTGCCACTGGCAAATGCACCTTCAGGCGGCACCGTTTCCAGTGCCAGTTCGACGTTGTAGCGCCCGCAGTAAACGTCATCCACGGATGGCGGATCCGTGTATCGCCAGCGGTAATCCGTCAGCTGGTAGTCGCTAATGGTGGTGACGCCGCTCCAGATGCTGGACGGCAGCGTGAAGCTCTCGAAGCTGCCGAACTGGCCTTGGTAGTGGCTGAGGATGCTGAGCATGTCAGCTTCAGCCAGGGCGATGAAGCTCAGCCGGACTGAGCTGCTGAGCATCACATTGCTATGGCGCACGCGATTCTGCAGGCTGTTGTAAGTCGTGAACGGCGTGTGCGGATACTCGCCTGGCGTGAAGGCGCGTGTGGCTGGCGTCAGAGAAGGAAAGGTAGCCATTACGGAGCGTACGGCGGCGCGTTTGGATCGCTGTCATAGATAAGCGTCTGCACTCCGCCAATCATTTCAAAGATTCGCCATGTTCTGATTTGCGGTGGAGACACTCGACCATTCGGGGCAAGTGAGCCATTGCTGGCTACATTGCCAGCTTCATCTAGCCTGTACATGTTGCCGTCTACCGTGCTCCACGAAGGTGAGCCATAGCTAAGAGCAAGCATCGTTGACCAAACCAGCACACCTGGTGACGCTGGCCCAAGTATGGTTAGCTCTTGATCTTGATAGATGTACTGATTGGCGGCGGTTGATCTGCCGCCTGTTGTAGAGCTTTCGTATGTAGAACCGTTAAAGCATTTTGTGATTGATGTATAAACTCCAGTCTGAGTGCTACCGATCGCCAGGATTCCAGGTGTCGTGCTGTTGAGCCACGTCGGCATTGCCTGCCCAGGTTCATTCACTACGCTGATGGGATTGCCCGAAGTGTTAAACGTAACTGTTGCGAGCTTTGTGCCGTCCTTGAACCACGTAATTGATTCGGTTTGATTGACGCCGCACGGGCCGTAAGGGCCAGTGAATGGGGCCAAGGTGCTGCCGACACCAGCCGTAATGTCTGCTGGGAATAGGGGGTTTGGAGGGAAAGACGTTGAAGCATCCAACCCATCATCAGCGTTGCCGGTGTCGCCAGTCGGCGCTGAATCGTTGAAGCCCAGCCCGCCGCCGCTTGGTGATAGCTCCAGCGGGTCAGCACCATCCGCATCCGTAAACGTCTCAGCGGGGATGGTGTTGTCGCTGCTGGAGTTCACATCACAGCTCACGCCGGTGCGGCCGCTTGGCAGGATGATGCCGGTGCCGACAGCAGCGGCCACATCTAATGCGATCAGGCTGCGGCCTTGGTCGTCGATCGGGAAGTGCGTGGCCTCATAGCTCACATCACCCGCCAGCGTCTTGGTGATCCGCTCCACCTGGTAGAGGTAGTCATGCACCGAGTTGGCGTAGGTGGTGTTGTCACGGGCCAGCTGCACGCGGATGATGTCGCCAGCGCTGATCAGCGTGTTGTGCTCCTGCGGCCGTGCTGCAAATCGAATGGTGTGCGTGGTGTAGAGCCGCTTGGCCAGGATGTAGGCGCCAACCTTGACGGCGTGATCCTCGCTGGTGCAGAACGTCGAGAGATCATGCGACTCATACGGCCCGGTTTCGGCGGTGCCGCTGTAACGCACCTCAGCGGTGCGGATGATGCCGATGTCGCTCTCCAGCTGCTGGCGCCAGATCACCTGCGCCACGAACGGCTGCCGGTCCGCCAGTGACAGATAGTTGATCTCCAGCGTGCCGGGCAGCACGGTGTTTTCTGTGAAGGTGTACTCAGCCGTGATTGCCGTGGTCTTGATGGCGCCAGCGCCAGTCACCGGCAGCAGTGGCCGCAGCCCGCGCTTACCGCCTGCGCTGCTCTCGGCCAGCAGAAAGTAAGGCGCCAGCCTGGCGGCGAGGTCGGAGTAGTTGGTGCTCTCGCGGATCTCGATGTTGCAGGTAAACCCGTTCACCTCAAGGAACGTGGCTGCTGCCAGCAGTGCGGTGTTGTCGATCATCGCCGCTGGCACCCTGCTGGTATTGACCAGCAGCCAGTTCACCAGGTCCGCGAAGTTGTCACTGGGGCCAGTCACGCTGTCGTAGATCCGGGTGACGGCCATGCCACCACGGATGAACAGATGCACCTGGCGGTTGTACTGATCGAAGCCGTCCGGGATGGTGACGTTGAAGCTGAGCGTGCTGATGCCGGGATAGCTGCCAACGGTGCCGCAGAAGAATGGCGCCTCGGGCAAATCCTTGCCTGCACGCTGCACCAGGAAGTTGCCGGGTGTCCAGGTACCGGCCCTGCGGTCGTAGGTCTGCGTATGAGCGCCAACGCGGCAGGCACGCTGAAAAACATCCTTGACCGGGATGCTGTCGAGCTGGCCCTCGCTCAGTACCAGCATGTAATAGGCGGTGACGTTGTTGCTGGCGTCATTCTCGAAGCGTGCTTCGGTGGCGCCGGGGCTGATCAGGATGCCGCCTTTGCTGTTGCGGAATCGGGCGAACACGATCGGCACCGGCTCGCCAATCTGCGCGAACCGCTGCGGGCTATCTAGCTCTGTGGTGCCCTGCGCGGCGGTCGCATCAGCTGGTGCATTGATCTGACCGGCTTGGATGGCCAGCAGTGCCAGTGGATCGCTGGAGGAAAGGAAGCTCACTGCCTGATGCCCTGCCCCATGATCGCCAATGTCAACCGGCGCGGCGGTACTTGCGCTCCAACGGGAGACAATGCCGAGCCGAGTTGTATGGTCAGGCTAGTCAATCCGCCATTGCCGCCAACCACTTGGCCGGTGTATGCAGCCACCAGCTCCTGCCCAGCTTGCGGTGTGTTGTAGTTGATGGTGGAATCGAACTGGTAAATGCTGAGATCCACCAGGCGGCCATCGCTGATGGCAGCAAGGAACGCATCCAACACCAGGCCAGTTGCTGCAGCGGTGACGGATACTGACTGCTCAGTGCCACTGCTGCCGGCGGTGATGCCATCAGCAATGAACGGCACGTAGTTCCAGCTGGCGCCGGACCATGTGACGCTGGTGTTGGCGTAGTAACTCTGCCACCGCTGATAGGTGGTACCACCGGCGTCATAGATGCGGAGGTATTGGCTTTGCGCTCTCATCAGGCCATGCCCAGCGCGATGCGTGCAGACGGTGTACGCAGCCGGCCGATCACGCCTTCAGCGGTCAACCGCATGGCGCGTTCCATGTCGGCCACGGTGACGTAGCGCTGGCCGTCGAACTCCATCACCGGGCCGGTAGTGATGTTGATTGTCGGCGATCCGCCGCCCGATGCCGCGCCAGCCAGCACTGCGCCACCACGGGCGCCTGCTAGGAAGTTGCTGCTGGCTGCTGCCATCTTGGACTCAGGCACCACGTACTCGCGCTCGCCGCCTTCGCCCACCATCGCCAGCGTTGGCCGGTTCACCACGCCGCCCTGCGCAAAGGCTGGCACTGCGAGGCTTGGTATCAACGGGATGTCGGGCGCCGGCAGTCGGTTGAACGCACGGATCAGCACATTGATCAGTCCTGCCGCAAAGTTCACTCGATCGGATAGGTACTGCAGCACGCTGCGAAAGACATTCTTAATCGTGCCGACTACTGCTTCAAATGCCTGGCCGATCGCGCTGCCGATGTTCTTGAAGATTGCTACTGCGCCATCGTAGAGACCAGTGAAGAATCCAAGAATCGGCTTTACGTAGTAGTCCATGTAAGCCTGCGCACCAGCCTTTAACAGATCACCGATCGTATTAAAGGCTGCGCCGATGAAATTAACCACAGCATTGAATGCCGCGCCGATCTGATCACGGAATGCGTAGATCGCAACGCCAGCTGCAACCAGCAGCGCCACGATTCCAACTGGGCCAGTGACCAGCACAATGAACGCCGTGGCAATGCCAGCGATGATGCTGCCTGCGCTGGCCAGTGCGCCGCCCGCTGCGAACAATCCAGCAATCGCGCTGCCGATCGAGATAATGGCCGAGATAGCTGGTGCCAATGCAACCAGCGCTGCGAGCAATCCGCCGATCACCAGCAGAGTGGCCTGAATCGGTTGCGGGAGCGCAGTGAATGCTTTGATGACGCCGACAATGCCCTGCGCGATGCTCGTGATTGCAGGCAGCAGTGCTGTGACTGCTTCGTTGAATGGTCCGCTCAGGCTGCGGCCGATTGCATTCAATGAATCATTGAACTCATCAGCTGACTTCGCCATGTCGCCAGAGATCGTGGCTTCATATTGCTCAAGCGCGGCGCGGCCTTGATTCAACATTGGAATCAGCTCAACGCCAGACTTGCCGAATAGCTGCATCGCTAACGCAGACTTCTCAGCGCCGTCTGGCATCTTGGCGAAACGATCGGAGATCTCAAGCATTACAGCATCAAGGCTGCGAACCTTGCCCTGTGCATCTCTGGTGGCAACACCGATGCCGGAAAGCGCCTTGCTGGCGGCAGAGCTTGGATCGGTGATGCGTTTGGCGAGTTGCCCCATGCCCTTGGCGACGCCTTCAATGCTGCTGCCGCTATCCTGCGCTGCCTGCCCAAACCTGCTGAGCGATTCCACGGCCACGCCAGTGCGCTGGCTCATGTCATTCAAATTGTCTGCCGCATCAATCGAACCCTTAGCGATTGCGGTCAGCCCAGCAACAGCCCCTACCGGCAGCAATGCGCTCATCAATCCGCCGACGCCCTTGGCGGCCTGACCCATGCGGCCGAGTCCGCCGCCCGCCACTCCGGCTTGCTTGTTCAGATTGCCAAGGCTGCGGCTGAGGCCATCGATCTCGCCCTGGCCCTGAACATCCGCTTTGACCCTGAGGATTGCGTCAAGCTTCACGGCTCACCAATCGCAGGACTTCAGCCTCGATGATCTGCAGATCGCTCAACATCGCAGATTCATCCGCCACTGACCGCAGTCTAAACAGCCACGCCACTGCGCCATAGTCCAGTCCGATCAGGCCGCCAGGGCCGGTGCGCCATTGCGTCTGGCAGTCAAGGAACATCATCAGCGCAGGCCACGCATCAGGCTCAACCTTGAAGTGCTCAGGTTGGCCGGGCTCAAATCCGACCACACCAAGCACCGCGGCATCATCTGCGGTTTTGTCGATCACGCCGCCCTTGACCCAATACTGGGCGGCGTCCTTCAGTTTTTTGCTTTGTTGCCGGTGACGCTCTCGAAGTACGCCACCACAATGGCGCTGGCCACTGCCGGGATGTTCAACAGCTCGGCCTTGCTGGCGGCAGTGAATGGCACATCCTCGCCGTCCTCATCCTGCACATTGCTCCAGCCGGCTAGCACCTCATCAGCTACTGATTGGTCGGTCAGTTCGATGCCATCATCGCCGCGCTGTTTTGCCCTGAACAGGTCTTGGATCTCATTGATCCGCGTCTGCGCCAGTCGATTGAACCGCGCATCAAAGGTCTGCTTCTCGTAGCGCCCGCCATCAATCGGCAGGCGCAGCACCACCGGCCACTCATAGGTGGTCGACTTCTTCAGGACAAATGCCATGCAGGATCAGGAGAAGGTGATCGAGACTTCATCATTGCCGGCGCCGGTCGGGATTGCCACATAGGGCAGGTTCAGCATTTGCACGCCGTCCTGGTCAGCATAGGTCGGGTTGCTGATGTCCACCTTGGGCGCCACCAGCGAGACCCTATTGCCAGCGGTTGTGCCATGCAGCAATGTCAGCACGCCGGTGGTGTCGTTGTTGGCAATGGCGAAATAGTCCTTCGTGGCGATCGGCACAGCCTCGATCATGCACTCGCCGGATGGCGCGCGATTGGTGATCATGATCTCCTTGGTGCAGCCAACCAGTTCGCGGTAGACCAGCTCGTTGGCCATGTCAAGGCTGAGCGACTGCAGGCAGCCGGCATAGCTCAGGAAGCTGAACGTGCTGCTGTTGCCCGGCTTGAAGATCAACGGGTCGGCCTGTGCGGTATAGGTGCTGGCCGGCGCCGCCGTGTCAGTCGGCGCGTTGTAGATCCCGGTGAACTCAAAGTCGATCGTCGGAATCGCTCCCACTTCAGCGCTCAGCGAGAATGTGCCGCGGCAGCCGGTGGCCTTGTGCAGCACGCCGTCGTTGTTGTAGTAGATGGTGACGCTGCTGAAGCTGCTGCTGACTGGCTTGTAGCCGACGTTGGCGGCGATGCTGTAGGCACTGCTGGCGCCAGGCGTGAAGGTGGCTGTGGTGGCCTGCACCGTTGCCACCTTCGTGCTGCCCACGTAGTCGGTGATCACACCGCTGCTGCCCGATCCGGTGCCGCTGGTGATGCTGATGATCATGCCAACGTAGGCGTCGTCCGTAGCGCTGGCGCCTGCCGCCAGGGTGATGCTGCCAGCAGAGCCTGCCGTAGCGGTGCCGGTGACTGCAGAGCTGGTTGTGGTCTCGGCCATGCCGCACGCCTTCAGCAGGGCGCCGAATCGCGGAGCTGTAGCAGCAGTGCCGGAGCCGGTCAGCTCAATCTGGAAGTTGATCAGCACGCGCTGATTGGCCAGCAGCTGGTCGCTGTTGCCCAGCCATGGCCGGATCAACTCGCGGCTGACGACATCCGACTCAAGCGGCGTGACATCAATCGAGCGGACCAGCAGCGCATCCGTCCCAGCCGGGCTGGAATCAGTCGCGTACGTTGCCTCGGTTTTTACGAGAAGGAGTTGCTTGCGTGTCAGCAGTGCCATCGGTAATAGGCTCGGTTTGGCTTGGAATCACCGGACGCCTAACGCCGGTTTCGGGATCCAAGACGTAGGAGCCGCCTTGGCCGTGGTACTCATCCAACATGCTAGCGATCTCACCCTGTTGCCAGATTAGCGACTGCCGTGCGATACCTCACTGCGTAATCGCAGCTGATCACGCCTGCAGGCTGGTCAGCCTCCACCATGTCGAACTGCGCGCCACGCGGCTCAATGCTCATCGCGTAGCCACCAACTGTCTGGTCGGCCATTACCTTGGCGTGCAGGCTTTCGATAGTTGCATCAGCCTGCTGGTCTGGGATCGCGCCGCGCACGATCACGGCGATCCGCACCGTCAGGCTCCAGTCGGTTTTGCAGAAGCTCACGTCCGTGTTGGCCTGGTCCGAGATCGGCTCAACCACAATGGCCGGCGACTCGCCGCGCGTGATCGGCTCCACCCTGCTGCGGTAAATGCGCGTGCTGACGCCTGTCGTACCAGCCAGCGATGATGCAATGGTGGCCAGGATGCTCTCGCGGCGTGTTGTCATGGTTCAGGCGCTGGCGACTTGGGTGACTGTGCAGATGATGCCAGGGATGGCAGGATTTGATGCACCTGCATCCTCAGCATGAATGTAAACGTTGAGGTTGGTCGCAGCCCACATCAACTCGATGTAGTCATTAGCGGCTAGCTCCATCACAAAGTTGACAGTGCCGATCACATTGCCATGCACGCCGCCATGGCTTGAGATGATGCTGAAGCGGCTATCCGAGTTCGGCACATCGCCGGGCGTACCGCTGTCATTTTTGCGTAGCCAAACATTGGCATCATGAATCTGCGAATCGCTATTGCTGAATTGGATCGAAAATGTGATGCTGTAAATGCCGGGATACAGCACCGTGATGCGGTTGTTTGACGCAATCGCAACGCCATAATTGGCAAGATCGCCAGAGCGCAGAAAGATTGCAGTTGGCGTGTTGATCGTCGCCACATATTGCGATGTGGAATCCCAGAAGCTGCCCCAATATCCCGGGCAGCCGTGATACGCCAGCTGATTCCATCGCTGCGCGCCATTGCCGATCTTGATGTTGCCGGTGTCCGATTCGCGGCCAAACTCACCAGCCAGCAGGGTCGGATTGCCTGTAGCCCAAGCTGCGCGAGTGTTGCTGCGGATCGGTGCGCTCATGTCTTCTGCAGCCCTAGCTGTACCATTGCGCCATCGTCAATGTACTGCGTCTCGCGCACGGTGTACGTGACTCCGGCCACGGTGATACTGTCGCCATATTGCAAGCTGCCGAAACTTGATGCACGCGCAGTCAAGGTGTAGTCAGTGCTCAAGATCGCATCGCTGAGCAGAACCTGAGATGGCATGTCAAGAATGCCCAGCGCAGTCACTGCTCCAGCGGTGCATGTCACGCCGAAGTCATTGAGGAATGCGTCTAGGTTCTCGGTGATGGTCACGCGAATATCCTCGATGGGTGCTTGGGCTCGACGAGGTAAGCGTCCCACCCATCAGGCAAGTCACCGATGTAGTTGACGTGCCAGCCGTTCAGCAGCACGGGTGGGGTGATTACCTCGCCGGTGTCGGGGTCAAAGGTGCCACCTGTGTAGATGGGACCAATGACATCCAGGGCGTGGGCGTGGCTGGCGGTGAGCACCACGGTGTCGCCGTCTTCATTGGTGGTGGTAAGACCAGCAGCACCCAGGGCGGCCATGCCGGTGGATTCGTCGGGGAAGCGGATGTAGTGAGTCATTGCGTGATCGACTGCAGCGTGGAGTTGGGGAGGCGCTGGGGCCAGTAGGTCAGGCGGCTGATGGTGCCGTTGAGAGCGGTTGCGCCTGTCGGGTTGACACCAATTCTTAGTTGATTAACAGTTGGAATTGTTGCGCTTGTGTCTTCAGTTCCAAGCGTTCCAGCATTTGCAAAGTTAATTGAATTTAGTACATAAGAAAGTGCGAACTGTTGTTGCGTTCCAAATGTATAGGCGATGGAATTACTTGCTTGAGTTATGCCTCCTGTTACAACGCGAGCAATGCGGGTGTTTGTGCCAGTGTCCGCTTGGATGCGATTGTTTGTAGTCCCATCAGATGCTGAAAACAAAGTTGTACTAAGGGCTGGATTAATTGCATTAACAAGCACCGTCCCTTCATCCTGCCGATACCAAGAGCTGAAGTTTGTGCCCGTGATGCTGGCAACGTCCGCGCTGCGGGTGGCGGCTGCAGTGGTGGTGGGGATGTATGAGGTGGGGAAGGCACCGGCTTCTAGTTGGGCGCTGGTGACACTGCCTGTCACCGTCAGCGTCAACGTGCCAGCAGATGGCGTAAATGTCAATGTTGTCCGCGCCGGAAACGCACCGGTACCAACAGCTGGGCCTGCCGTGCTTGCTCCAGAAAGTGTGACAGTCCCCGAGCCGTAAAAGGACAAGGTCTGAGCGACCGCTGTAACGGTGACTGATTGAGTCGATAGCGTTGCTGTATTCAGTAGCAGATTCGTCCTCTGCTCCTCCACCAACAGCCCCAGGCTTTCGCCGGTCGTGGGGTTGTGGTCAAACCTCGGCACATCCACAGCTGCCGTCTGCAGCGTTCCCGCACTGTCGATGTAGGTCGCGCTGCTGGCGCGGGTGAAGCTCACCAGCGGGCCGACAGTCTTGGTGGCGGCGAAGTTAAGGTCGAGGCTTGGCACCGCTTGCGCAGCCCGCGCCAAGCTGTCACCAGCCCAGCCTGGCGTCAGCACATAGCGGAAGACCGGCGCGCCAATCATTAGAATCCAGCCTCAAGCACCTTGACTCGCAGCGTGTAGGCGGTGCCGCTGGCAGGCGTATAAGCGCCCAGCGTTTCCAGCACTGCGTATAAACTGGATGATGCCGGCTGCAGCTTCATAATGCCGCCCTGGTAGTAAGCCTGCACGCGCAACATCGAACCACGAACAGCAGGCGTGCCAAGGTCGTAACTGTCCTGCCATGCTGCAGCATCAGATGTCGTGAACGTATAGGCAGCGTTGTCAAGAATTGCGGTAGGCGCCGCCGAATACAAATGCACGCGGAATCCGGCCATGCCGGATGGCACCGTCGTATTGTTAATCAGCAGCTGGATCGACTGCACAAATACAAACGACGATGAACTTGCCGCGCCGGTCAATTCATGGATCGCGCTAGTTGCACTGCCGATCACATCGCCAGCGGTATAGGCGGTCGTGTTCGCCGGCCGGGTAAACGTGATGCTCGGAATGCTGGCGATGGCCATGGTGCAGTAGCAGTTGAGTTCAGTCTAGGAAAAGCCCCAGCGCAAGCCGGGGCCATCATTGAACAGCTCAGCCGTACTTCTTCAGGCCGAAGCCGAAGCATGTGACAGCGCTGGAAGCGGTGCCCGTCTCAGCCGTGCAGCTAAGACGGATGTAGCGCTTCAGGTTGTCGCGATCGAAGGTCTTCACCTCCTTGTAGGCAGCGTTGCCGATCGCGGTGAAGGTGCCGCCGGTGACAGCAGTGAAGGTGCTGTTGTCAGAAGATTCCTCGATGCGGAACGTCAGATCAGCACCAGCGCCAGCAGCGGTGCCGGCCAGGATGATCTGAATGTCGCCGTCGTACTCCAGGAGATCGACGCCGGCTTGGTTGCCGGTGCCGGTGATGGTGGTAGTAGCCAGCAGCGTGAAATGCTGCAGCTTCTCAAGCGTCTGTTGAAAGATTGCCATTGGTCCTCTTGCGGGTGGATTTGCGGGAAGGCTGCGGGCAAACTGCCGGGGCCGGCTCCACAATCGGAGCCGGCTGCGCTTTGCCCATGTTGATCAGAGCGGTGGCGTCCGATTGCTCGGTATCAATCACCTGCCCTGCCTTGACAGCCACGCCCCTGATGGACGTGTCCTTAAGGATTTGAATCAACATCACAGGGTGTTGTTGCCGCGGCAGAAGCCTTCAGGGTGACGGACCGCAAAGTCCACATCCTGCAGTGCCACCACGCGCACAGTGCCGCTGGTGCTGTGGGTGTAGGGATCCACGGTGAGATCCAGTCCACTCCACATCGCCATGATCAGCTGGCTCCACACCGCGAAGAAGATGTCGCCAGACTCAACCTGATTGCTGACGACGGCGCTGTAACCGTTGACGGTGCCGCCAGGCTCGAACACATAGGCGCCGGTATCGGTGCCCTTGTCCTTGGTCTTCAGGTTGCCGCGCATGGTGGCATTCATCAGATACGCCATGGCGCCGATGTCGGCGTTATCCGCGGCGATCTTGGATTCCATGCTCACCACCTCGGCATAGGTAGGGGTGGCGGCGCCGAAGTCCTCGGTGTTGATGCCGGTGGTCAGCTTGATGCCAAGCGGCTGGCTGGTATTGCCCAGGCCATAGAGGCCAACGCGGTCGATCTCAAGCGCCAGCACAGTGGCAAGATCCTGGCGGATCATCTGCTCCACATCGATGCTGGCCTGCAGCATCAGGCGCCGGCTGTAGTCGGTGAAAGCGCCGACCGTCTTGGGCGACAGGTTCACCTGATCGACGGTCTGCTGGCTCTCGGTGGGCGAACCCGATTCAGCCACCCAGTAGGCGGTCGCCGCAGCGGTCTGGCGAGGGATTGCCACATTGCCGGTCAGTCCGGTCAGGCTGGTAACGCCAAGGCCGGCCAGTGCCGAGCGGTTGCGCAGCAGTTCGATGAAGCTGCCAGGACGGAAGTCAATGCCGACCAGATCGCCAGCGCCGGATGCGGTACCAACAGTCAGATCACGGCGCAGCACCTCGCTCGGCACCATGATGCCCTGAGCAACCTTGCCGGCGCGTGCAGCGGCAGCCTCGGAGCACTCGCGCTCGAAGGCCGCGGCCTCCTGCAGCTTGCGGTCGCCCGGGTTGGCCAGTGCGTTGATTGCGCGCTGGAAGCTGAACTCACGGGTTTCTTTGGCGCTGAGGCCAATGTCGCCAGCGGACTCGCTGACAGGCTGCGCCTTGCTGCCAAGTTGATCGAGCACAGCAGCGCGGGCATCATCAAGGCTGCGGCCGGACTCAACCAGCTGGCGGCCAAGGTCGGCCATGCCGTGCTTCTCGGTGATAGCAGTGATGCCAGAAATGCGGATGCGCTCAGCCTTGGCAGCCTCTGAAGCCGCCTCAGCCCGCACCGCCATCAGATCGGTGGTGGTGTCTTCCATATCAGTAGAAGTTGGGACAAGTGATGCGGCTGTGGCCGCGAGGGGAGCATCCATTGAACGCCCTACACCAATTGTAGGGTCGGCAGGAATTGACACTAGCGATAGCTCGTGCGCGCTCCATCGCGTCACGATAAAGTCTTCGCCGCGCTGCTCCATGTCATTGATCGCATAACCGAAGCTCACATTGCGCAGCACGCCATCACGAACATCGTTCATCACCTCCTGCGCAAATGGATTGCGGCTCATGCGCACGCGTGCGTAGCCGCGCTTCTGGTCTTCATCCACCCATGCGCGCTCAACCACGCCGATCAGCTTGTCCGGGTCATGATTGAACAGCAGCGGCGCGCCATCATTCAGCCGCGCAAGATCCACGGCCTCACGGGTATGAGCCAGGATCTCATTGCCGAAGTAGCGTGCGACCGGGTACTCACTGGAAAACGGGAACTCAAGCGTGCGGTCATCTTCTGCGATCTGCGCTGATCGAGTGAATGACACCGGTTCAGAGCGCTGCATCCGCTCGCCGGTTGCCACCTCGAACAGGATCTCCTGCATGTCATTGTCGCTCAACCATTGCCGGGCCTCGTCGGCGCTGAACCGCGCTGCATCAAAGCGAATGGCCTGCAGTTCAGTGTTGCCATCCTTGATCCCATAGATGAAGTCAACACCGGGACCGCCTTCATCATTCACGCGTCGGATCTCATCGTATTGATCAGGATCGGTCAATCGCGCCGCGTGATCATTGGGATACGGTCGTTCCATTGTGCGATCTTGCAGTGCCTTAATCCTATCGGCCTTTGATGTAGACCAACTCTGACCAGCATCGCCGCCCCATGCCGCCCATGCCACGCGGCCCGGTGATGGGTAGCCGTCTTCACCTTGGCTGAAGCCCTGCCCTTGCTTGTCCACCTCATGCCGCGCAAACCATGCCGCCATGGTGATCACGGTGTCAGGCGACAGCTCATCGCCACTCAGGATTTGCGATGCCCTGGTGGCTGCCACATCAGTGCCGCCCTGCTCACCATCGGCCTTCCATGCGCGGTAGCGCTCAGCCTCCTCGCGCATTCCAGCGGTTGGCATCAGGTTGATCTCGGTGCCGTTGACGTTGGCCATTAGGCGGGCTCCTCGGTAGGTGGCTGCGTCTCTGGGTATGGCTGCATCTGCTGCTGGCCGGCGCTGGTCACCTGCGTCGGATCGCTGTCAACGACGATGCCCATTTGATCGAGCATCGCCAGCTCGGCCTGCCGCGCCAGCAGCAGCTCATCAAGATCCCCGCCCTGCTCGGCAACCACCTCGCCCAGAGTCTTGAAGCCGCACCGCACCGCTTCCTTGTACGCGGCCACTTCCTTGGCGGGATCAACCCATGCCCAGCCACGTGGCATCCAGCGCGCTGCCTTGAAGCGCTCGGGTGCCAGCTCGTAGCCGGGCAGCGATAGCGCATTGCTCAGCACTGCCAGCTCAATCCACTCGTGGAACACGCGGCGGTGGAAGTTCTCGATCATCCACGATTGCAGAATCCGCCAGTGGTCGCGGTCTTCAATCAGGCTGAGCCTGCTGCTGGAATAGTTGGAGGTACTAAAATCGCGGGAAATTGTCTCGTAACTGCAGCCGATGCCTGCAGCCATGGCGCGCAGCATTGCCCGCAGGAATGGCTCGAACTGACCATCGGGGCTGTCCAGGCTCGGCACTGTGACCGACTCGCCGGGATTCAGGTATTTGAAGACCCCAGGCTCGAAGTTTGAGACGCGCTCGCCGTCCATCACGTCATCACCAATCAGCTCGCCCTCGGGGCTGGTGATGAAGCCCATCAGCGCGCTGCTTGCCCGTGCTCGTACCACCTCGGCCTGCTCGTAGCCCGCCAGGTGATGCAGTCGTTGGATTGCGCTGGCGAACCATGTGACGCCTCTCGTCTGGCCGGGGCGCTCGGCGCGGTAAAGGTGAATGATCTCTTCGGCCGGGATGCGCTTGTGCCGCTGCGTGCTGATCTGCTGGTTGCTGAACTGATAGTCGCCGGGGTGATATGCCAGGAAGTGATACGCGATCGGCCTGCCCCAGCCGTCCACCTCCACGCCCATGCGGATCTCGTTTCCCTGCTGGCTGCGGCCATTCAGGCCATCATCCAGCTGATCTGCCTCAATCACCTCCATCGCCAGTGGCACAGTGCCGCCACCAAAGATCTGCCGCACAAGTCGGACAAACACCTCGCCGCTCTCGGCGCAGGCGCGGATCACCAACCTTTCAATGTCGGCGAAGCTCAGCTTGCCGCCGGTGTGGCAATGCCGCGCAGTTGTCCACTGACGCCATGCCGCCTCGATGGCATCGTTCACCTGAGTGTCAAGCCTGCCGCCGCGCTGCATCCGCACCTGCGACTGAAACGGGATGCCTTGCCCGATCACGTTGCCTTCAATCGCGCGCAATGCCTGCCGCGCATAGTCATTATCCCGGCACAGCTGCCGCGCACGATCGCGCAACTTCTGCGCACTGCCGTAGATCTCGCTGTCGGCGCTGGTGTTACCTGTCACCCAGTCCGCAGTCAGCCTGCTGAACTGCGCGCCTTGGTACATCCGCCGCCGCGGTGCTGATGGCGTCGCCTGTTGCCTGCGCTTCTTGGCCATCAGCTGAACCTCACGAATAGGTTGTGGGGATTGCCCAGGCCATTGGCCGCCAGATCGGCAGCCTGCTCACGCTTCACATCAGATTTCAGCTTGGCCTCCAGCTGCAGCAGCTCCGTTAGCGGCAGCTTCTTCAGCCGCCTGCTGCCGATGGTGTACTCAGCAACAGCGCCGCCAGACACCATCGCGCGGATCGCAGCTTGCACCGCATCAAGATCCTGCTGTGCCTGGCTGCGGCCATCAAATGCACCAGGCGTGCCGGCATAGTTCAACGCCGCCAGCACCTCAAGCTGGCCAGCGCCGAGTGTCAGCTTCTCGCTGCCGGCAGTTGCAATCGCCTGCCAGTACCACTGCCCTGCGTCGAAGCCAGCACTCGTGGCGGCGGCAATGGTCAGCTCCCAGCCTTGGCCGTATGCGGTGCCGGTGATCGTTGCGCCTTCGCTTGCGGTATTGGTGCGCAGGTAATAGGTCAGCGTCCAAGTGCCGCTTGTGACGGCATTGCCGAACGCATCAACGCTGGCATCATCCCGCCACTTCACCGTGTCACCGGCTCGAATTGTCGCAGGGATGTTCACTGCTACCAGTTGCTAAGGAAGGCTGAACCAGCCTTAGCTGATCTTAGCGACGGCTTCACGCGTGCTTCTGCCGGCTTGTCGAGCTGGTCCCATATCGTCCGCCGGTCGTACTTCGTATACAGGTGGCACAGCGCCGCATAGGCATAGACCAAGCAATCCAGCGCCTCGTTTCGCGCTGATGGCTTCTTGACCCATTCGCGCACCGGGAACCCTGAGCGGTTGTATCGCATCACCTGCTTCTCGGCGGTCAGCTGCTCGAAGTAGTCAACCGTTGCATCCATGTGGAAGTGCAGGTAGCCGGGCCCGGGCTCGCTATGCCTGATCCGACCAAACAGCGTGGTCTTGATCGTGTCGCTGCCGACCGGATGCACCACCGCGCCGCGCTTCATGGTCTGGCCTTTGGCGTTGAGATCCACCTTGCTGCCCTTGCCGATTGGCGGCTTACCACGCTGGCTGGCGCCTTTGATCGCAATCACGCCCTGCCTGCCGCGCTCGCGTGCGTACTGGTACACCTCAGCGGTAAAATGGCCGCCGCTGTCGATCGCCACCACATGCGGCCGGATGCCATGCCCCTGCGCGTGCGGCCATTCGCGCAGCACCATCTGGTCCAGCTGCTTCCAGAGGTCTGCGCGGCTTGGGTCGCCGTGGATCTCCTGGTGGTCCAGCAGCCAGCCTTCCTCGTCGCGTCCCCATGCCCAGACGCTGATCGCCAGCCGGTTGTCCTGCACGTCAACGCCGACCGTGATGGCCGACGCACCATCTGGCACAGTGCCGGGCTTGTAATGCTCGCAGCGCTCCAGCAGGCCGCTGGCGCTCACCTTGCTGGCGTAGTCCTCTGCGAACGTCTCAGCCAGTCGCGTATTGACGAAGCTCTTAAGCATCGGCGCATCCGCCTTGCTGCGCATGAACTCGTCAACCATGTCACCCCAGCTCAGCCAGCCAAGCGGTGAATAGAGTCCACTCAGCTGAAAGCCAGCAGTCTTGCCGCCATCGCCAGGTGCAGTGGCGCGCCATTCGCCACCACGTAGCAGGCCCGGCTTGTGCAGCTCCCCGAATCGCTCTTTGCACGCCTCGCATTCATACCTCGCGCTGCCCGGATCATCTTTCTCCCATTTGAGCTGCGACCACTTCAGCCATTGCATCGCGCCGCAACTTGGGCATGGCACGAAGTAGCGGCGCTGATCGCTGCGCTCGTATTCCGCCTCGATACGGCTGAAGTCCTTGATGGTCGGCGTGCTGGTCAGCAGGATCTTGCGCCGCGCGAACGTCGTCGCCCGCTTCTCAGCCAAGCTGACCGGATCGCCCTCGCCGTCCACATCCAGCGGAAAGGCGTCCACCTCATCTAGGAAGATATACCGGCATGGCGTCGATCGCAGCCCGGTTGCCGAATTACTGCCGGTCAGCAGCAGCATTCCGCCCGGGAACTCCTTGCTAAACATCGTGTTACCGCTGTCCCTGCTCCGGCTTGGCGCGATCCGTTCCGCAAGCACCGGCGTATCGGTGATCATGCTCTCAAGGCGCTGCTTGCTCAGGCGCTTGGCCATCTCAACCGTGGGCTGCACCGCCAGCAGTGGGCCCGGCGCATGGTGGATGACATAGCCAAGCCAGTTGCTGCCGGCCTCGGTCTTGCCTGTCTGCGCGGCGAACATCATCACCACACGCTGCACGGTGCTCCCTGTGCTCAGGCAGTCCATCGGCTCGCGCAGGTATGGCGTCCTGCTGGTGCGCCATGGTCCCGGCTCTGCGCTGGCCTTGCTGCTCAGCATCCGATACTGATCGGCCCATTCGCTAACCGTCAGCTGCGCATCAGGTCGCAGGCCATCAAGGAATCCGCCGCGGTATGCGTTCATTCGCTCAGTTCCGACAATGCCGCCCGGTGCTCCTGGCTGAGCAGTTCATGGATCACCACCGGATCCGTCTCGCCAGCCAGCTGGTGGCTCAGGCGGTCCGCCAGGTTGGCCAGTGCTTCGCGGATGCTGCGCCCCAGCGCGAACGCCTCTTTCTTCACCTCATCGGCGCTGATGAGTTCGCGGCGTTGCTGGCTCACCTGCAGCTTGGCCAGCTCGGCCTGGTAGTGCTCACGCCGTGCGCGGCTTTCATTCAGATCCGGGATCTCATCATCTGGCAGCGCTTCAACGCGGCGCTTCAGCTCGCGTGGTGTTGGATCCGCCGGTGGTGACACCTTGCTATTGGCCGTGGCCCTGGTGTTCTTGTTCCACAGTTCCAGCGCCAGGTCGCGGTCGAGCCACCGCTGGCCGTCCTTGTCAACGATGGCAGCAGCGATGCGGCTTTTGCTTGCGTGGGTAACCGCACCTTTGGTGCAGCCCTTCAAGATCGCAAACTCAGCAAAGCTGACTAGCACGGGTAGTTTAATCACTAAACCAATGCTAAACCCTTGGTAAACCGCCTGCCGTAGCTGTGCTGAGATCCCTTGCGGCGCAACGGTTTAGGCGGTTTGGCGTCTGGCGCTAGATAAATGGCGCGGTTTGAACTTACC
>Ga0315904_10003200_pt1 | contig 24460 bp, 22 predicted proteins | sample LakEriMetagenome_6_FD_203529 | JGI IMG/M metagenome (GOLD analysis project Ga0315904, IMG submission 203529) | Freshwater fungal communities from buoy surface, Lake Erie, Ohio, United States - Buoy 12 MA120 | ecosystem: Environmental > Aquatic > Freshwater > Lake | place: USA: Lake Erie, Ohio... | reverse complement strand
CTGTTGCCGGCAGCTATGCATACGTTTGCACTTTTCATTCAGGGCAGGATGGCGTTTTCACGGCAGAAGCGGCACCCAATTCCGTTCAAAATGTTCAGCGCGCCGCCATTGAGATGAACGTTCGCACGACGGCAAGTGGAAATCTGCTAGTGCACGTTCTGAATGCTTCAGGCGACAAAGCGACCGTAACCATGTTGGACATTACCGGTCGAGAAGTGGCAATCTTGCATCAAGGTGTTGTAGCATCAGACGATTTTACCATTCGTCAGGATGTTTCAGCCCTCCAGCGCGGAATCTACTTTGTCCGATTCCAGGAAGGTGCTCGCGTTTCTACCAGAAAGGTATTGATTCAGTAAAAAAATACAAGTCATTCATAAATCCCGTCCAAGTGACGGGATTTTTTTTGCCTAAGCTGTTGCACAGGGCGTTGTGTAAAACGCGCTGAAGCATATTCGGAAGGTATGGGGTAGTCGTAGCATATTCGTGCACGACCTGAAAAACATGAAACACCTTCTCAATAAACTGCAAGGCGACCGAACCATATGGATGGTAACCCTCTTTTTATCGCTCATCTCTATTCTTGCTGTATATAGCGCTATTTCAACGCTTGCCTACAAAGCACACGGAAATAGTTTGAAGTTCTTGTTGAAACATACAGGAATGATTGTGCTTGGTTTTATCATCATGTACATCGTTCATCAAATGGCCTTTCGTTACTTTTCCAGGTTGTCGAAAATTTTATTGCTGGTAGCAGCCGGTTTTCTCGCTTATGCCTTGTTGTTCGGTCATAACCTCAATGATGCCAATCGTTGGATTGTGATTCCGTTTACAGGGCTAACCTTTCAGCCTAGTGATTTTGCCAAGATTGTTCTCATCATCTATGTGGGTCGAACCCTAGCCGTCAAACGCGATGTGCTGCATGATTTTAAGGAAGGAGTGATACCTGTAATATGGCCCATCGCGCTGATCTGCGGCCTCATTTTGCCAGCCAACTTTTCTACGGCTGCGATGCTGGCAAGTATTTGCTTTTTGATGATGTTTCTCGCTGGAGTCCCCTTTCGTCATATGAGCAAGCTGGTTGCTGTAGGGGTAGGATTCATCTTTCTGATTATTGTAGTTGGAGAGACAACAGGATTTCCGGCGCGCTACGGTACTTGGAAAAACCGCATAGTCAGTGCCATGGACGAGGATAGTGAAGGAAACTACCAGACTGATTTGGCGAAGTATGCTATACATGAAGGTGGTATCATACCGAAGGGCCCCGGAACGGGCAGTTCGAGGAACTTTCTTCCTCATCCCTATTCCGATATGATCTATCCGTTTATTATCGAAGAATATGGTTCTATTTTCGGAGGTATAACCTTGGTTTTGCTTTATCTGATTTTGCTGTTCAGAACCATCAAGTTGTCTATAAATAACCCGAAAATGGGTGCTCAATTGACCGCGCTAGGACTCGCTTTCATGCTGGTCATTCAGGCATTTATCAATATGGCTGTTGCCGTGAGTTTATTCCCTACGACAGGCCAGCCTTTGCCACTGGTGAGTATGGGAGGAACAAGCACGTTGTTCACATGCCTTGCTTTGGGAATCATATTAAGTATCTGCAGAAGCAAAGATGAACAAGAAGAGGATTTGAGTCTCACAAAGACCAAGTTCATGGAGCCTGTTCCAACCCCTTAATTTCAAAAAAATCATGCGAGTCATCATTTCAGGCGGAGGCACCGGAGGTCACATTTTTCCGGCGGTAGCCATTGCGAAAACGATACGTGCACAATATCCCCATGCAGTCATCCTGTTTGTAGGAGCATTGGGAAAGATGGAAATGGAGAAGGTGCCTTCTGCCGGTTTTGAAATTGTTGGGCTTCCTATTGTGGGTATTCAGCGTCGTTTGACATGGAAGAATTTGTTGGTTCCTTTCAAGCTATTAGCCAGCATGTTGAAGGCGCGTCGCATCGTGCGTGAGTTCAAGCCCGACATTGCCATTGGTGTAGGGGGTTATGCAAGTGGTCCTTTGCTTCGTGCCGCAGCCGGAGCGGGAGTGAAAACACTTATTCAGGAGCAAAATTCATATCCGGGTATAACCAATCGAATACTCTCGAGGAAAGTCAACACTATTTGCGTTGCATACGAAGGATTGGAAAAATTCTTCCCGAAGGATAAGATTGTCATGACCGGCAACCCGGTACGCCCGGAAGTGGTTCAGCTCCAAGGCAAGCGAGATGCGGCTGTGCAACATTTCAAGTTAGATTCAACGCGCAAGACACTATTGGTTATTGGCGGTAGCCTGGGCGCCCGCACCATCAATGAAGCGGTCGATGCACATGCCGAGCGCTGGGAGAGCCAGGGTATTCAGGTGATTTGGCAAACAGGAAAGGGATATGTAGAGCAATCGAAAAAGCGCTGTTCCGGGCTAAAACATATTCAGGCGCATGAGTTTATCAAGGAAATGGATTTGGCTTACGCCGCGGCTGACGTGGTCGTATCGCGAGCGGGCGCCATGAGTATTTCTGAATTATGCTTGGTAGCAAAGCCGTCGGTATTTGTACCATCGCCCAACGTTTCTGAAGATCACCAAACCAAAAATGCAATGGCACTGGTAAGCAAGCAGGCGGCGTTGTTGGTGAATGATTCGGAGGCAAGGTTGCGTTTGGGTGATACAGTAAGCGATTTGATGAAGAACGATGATCAGCGTGCAAGGTTGACCGCAGCCATAGGAGCCATGGCTCAAGGAAGCGCTGCGGAGCGCATCGTTGACGAAGTGATGAAACTAGTTCAAAAGTCAACTTGAATCGATTTCCATGAATTTTGAAAAAACAGAGGTCTACTATTTTCTCGGCATAGGCGGTATCGGAATGTCGGCCATTGCACGCTATTTCCATGCGCATGGCAATTTGGTAATGGGGTATGATAAAACTTCCACACCGCTGACCACAGAATTGGAAATGGAAGGTATTGCCGTGCATTTTGATGACTCTGTATTGGAAATTCCGCCAGTGGTAAGACATACACCAAAAGAGAAGGTCCTGGTCATTTATACTCCCGCTATCCCAAAAGACAGTGCCGAGTTGAACTGGCTGGCCGATCAGGGTTACACGCTCATCAAGCGTTCGCAGGCACTAGGCGTTATCACTGCTCAAAGCAAGAGCATAGCCGTTGCAGGCACACACGGTAAGACTACTACCAGCTCGATGATTGCTCATTTGCTTATGCATAGCGGCAAGGGATGTAATGCTTTTTTAGGAGGTATAGCGACGAATTACGCAACGAATTTATTGTTGGATAAAAATGCAGAATGGACCGTGGTAGAGGCTGATGAGTATGATCGGTCGTTTTTAACGCTGTCACCCACTATTTCTGTAATCACCAGTACAGATGCCGATCACCTGGACATATACGGCTCGCATGAATACATGAAGGAGTCGTTTAATCTGTTTGCCCAAAAACTGGGCAATGGTGGTCTATTGATCTATAGAAAGGATTTACCGATTGACGTTTCAGCCCTTGCGAGCGGTGTAAGCTATGTTGATTACAGCGGTTCTGTTGCTGCTGGTCATTATGCTGCCAACGTTGAGATTAAGGAGGGAAGGTATTATTTCGATTATCATACTCAAGAAGAAAGATGGTTCTCGGTAGAGCTTGGCTTACCCGGAATGCATAATGTCGAAAACGCAGTATCAGCAATTGCCGTATGCCGGGCGGTTGGACTTACCGAGCTTGAAATAAGGGATGGGTTGAGCTCCTTTAAAGGTGTGAAGCGCCGTTTCGAGTATCACATTCGCCGCGACGATATGGTATTGATTGACGATTATGCGCATCACCCCGAAGAGTTAAGGGCCTGCATTTCGTCGGTTCGCCAGCTTTATCCCGGAAAACATATCACCGGCGTCTTTCAGCCGCATCTATTCACCCGAACGCGTGATTTTCTAGAGGGTTTTGCCCGCAGTCTGGAGTTGCTCGACGATATTATTTTACTTCCCATTTACCCGGCTCGAGAGTTACCTCTCCCTGGAATTGATTCACAATTGCTGTTGGATAACATTTCCAAACCCACTAAAAAACTGGTCGATAAGCACAATTTATTAGCGGAGTTAACCGGAAGACCGCGCCAAGTGGTGGTAATGTTAGGGGCTGGCGACATTGATGCGCTTGTAAGCCCTGTAACAGCGGCTTTTTCGGAAAAGTGAACGGAAGGAATTCCTTCCGATATCTGCCAAAATCATGACGAAGGAGAAAGGAAATATCTTCATGAAGAACATTGAACGCCGCAAGCGACTGCGCGCGGTTGTTGTTTACTCGCTGGCCATCACAGGCGCAGTGGGTCTTTTCGTTGCTCTTGGTTTTGTAGGCAAAAAGCAAGGCGATACGCGCTGCTGGAAGCTGGAAGTTCAAGTAGAATCTACCGATGGCAGAAAATTCATCGATGAGCAGCAGATTGCTGCTTTGGCCGATAGTGCAACAGATGCGATTGAAGGCAAGGTGTTGAGTGAAGTTGACCTGGGAGCGATACACCGCGTAGTATCTGCCAATTCTTCTGTGCGAGAGGCTCATGTTTATACCACGGTTGATGGTCGTTGTGTCATACAGGTGAAGCAACGCACACCCATCGCTCGCATTTTCAATCGGAATGGTGATAGTTATTATCTCGATGCAGAGGGTTATACCATGGAGCTTTCGGAGCTCACAACGGTGAAGTTACCGGTATTTACTGGCGAGATTATCGACGGGTTGCGCAAAGAGAGTGTTGCATTGAATTTTCCGGATAGTCTGGCGCGCAACACGACGCTTGACGAGATTTATCAGTTTACCGAGATTGTGTCTCGTGACACGTTTTGGCGCGCGCAGATAGAACATGTTTATGTAAATGGTGCAGGAGAGTTTGAGATTATACCGCGAGTGGGTAATCAGCGGGTGAATGTGGGCTACATCTATCACCTTGACAGTAAATTGAAAAAGCTTCGTGCCTTTTATGAGCATGTAGTTGTAGCAGATGATTTAGATCGTTTCAGTACTCTTCAAGCTCAATACAACGGGCAGGTAGTAGGCGTGAAGCGATAGTATTTTGGATAATCGAAAAATTGAATAACAGAAAACGAAAACCCTATGAATTCAGAAATCGTAGTTGGCTTAGACATCGGAACCACCAAGATTGCTTGTTTGGTAGGCCGCAAAATGGAAAACAACAAAATCGAAATTCTCGGCATCGGTAAGAGCGAGAGTATCGGTGTTACACGTGGTGTAGTCTCGAACATCGAGAAGACCGTTCAAAGTATTCGCGCGGCCGTTGAAGAGGCAGAGCGCGAGAGCGGGGTCAACATACGATTGGTGAATGTAGGTATCGCGGGCCAGCACATCAAGAGCCTCCAGCACCGCGGCATGCGTACGCGTCGCAACCAGGAGGAGGAAATATCACGCACGGATATCGATGCGTTGATTGAAGATATGCATAAGCTGGTCATGCTTCCCGGTGAAGAAATTATTCATGCATTGCCTCAGGAATATACTGTCGATAGTGAAACAGGAATTAAGGATCCCATCGGTATGTGCGGAACTCGTCTTGAAGCGAATTTCCACATTATTACCGGTCAGATTACGGCGATTCGCAATATCTACAAGTGTGTCACCAAAGCAGGGTTGAATGTAGACGCGCTGACATTGGAGCCACTTGGAAGTGCTGCGGCTGTGCTTAGTGAAGAGGAGAAGGAGGCAGGTGTAGTGCTTGTCGATATTGGCGGTGGCACAACCGATGTAGCTATTTTCCAGGATGGAATTATTCGTCACACGGCGGTTATTCCTTTCGGCGGTAACATCATCACGGAAGATATCAAGCAAGGTTGTACCATCATGCGTAACCATGCCGAGTTGTTAAAAGTTAAATTCGGTAGCGCACTGGCGACCGAGAATAAGGACAATGAAATTGTTTGTATCCCTGGTTTGAAGGGACGCGAGCCAAAGGAAATTTCTTTGAAGAATTTATCTCAGATTATTCAGGCTCGTATGGATGAGATTATCGAGCACGTGTATTGGGAAATTCGCAATAGCGGTTTCGAGAAGCAACTTATTGGAGGTATCGTCCTTACGGGTGGTGGCTCTCAATTGAAGCACATGAAACAGCTGGTTGAATATATCACCGGAATGGATTGCCGCATTGGTTATCCCAATGAGCATGTGGTGAAAGCAAAGAATGAGAATCTGCTCATTCCGGCTATGAGCACCGGTGTTGGTCTGGTTATTCACGGTCTTGAGAAGTTCAATCCTTTATCTGGAACAGGAAATGTGGAAGTGCCAGCTGCGACTCAGGTTTCGGCCGATAAGAAGGGCAAGGTTACGCTCAGCGACAAGGTGCGTGAAACGAAGGATACACAAGGGTTTTTAAGTCGCATCAAGGAATTCTTCGATGCAGAGGAAGAATAATAGCTAACAAACTATCGCGATGGCGGTGCATTTCAATGGTTCATTGTGGTGCATCGCCTTTGTTTTTTTAATTACTTGAATTAATACCACACTATGTCGACCTTAATAGACTTTGTGCTTCATATTGATGAGCATCTGATGGCCATGGTAGCCAACTATGGATTGTACATTTACGCAATCTTGTTTTTGATTGTGTTCGTGGAGACAGGCTTAATTGTAATGCCGTTATTGCCCGGCGATTCATTGTTGTTTGCGGCTGGCGCTATTGCGGCGGCCAACAATAACGAAGGGTTGAATGTTTGGGTCATCATGCCATTGCTCATTCTGGCAGCCCTGTGCGGCGATAATGTCAATTATTTCGTGGGCAAGTTCTTCAGTGAGCAAATCAAAAAGCGCGAACGAATCTTGTTTTTCAAGCGAGATTACATCACTCAAACAGAGGCGTTTTATGAGAAGTATGGTCGGCAGGCTATTATCATGGCGCGCTTCGTTCCTATAGTGCGCACGATTGCCCCATTTGTAGCAGGTGCAGGCAACATGCCTTATCGCCGTTACATCACGGTTTGCTTCTTGGGAGCGATCCTGTGGGTTGTGGGTATTACGCTACTTGGATACACGTGCGGTGGTTTTGACATAGTAAAGAACAACTTTGAGATAGTGGTATTCGGAATTATTGGTGTTTCGATACTGCCCATAATTATTGGTGTTATCAGAGCCAAATTCAAAAAATCTTAATTCGTTTTGATCGATTCGAATGCGAAGCAGCGCTTGTTTGGTTTGGTGGGCTATCCGCTCGTCCATTCGTTTTCGAAGGGTTATTTTACCAAACGATTTATTGAACTTAATGAACCGAATTGTCAGTATGAGAATTTCTCACTTGAGCATATTTCTCTTCTCACGACACTTGTAAATTCCAATCCATCTTTGGCAGGTCTCAATGTGACAATCCCACACAAGGAGAGTGTTATTCCGATGTTAGATGATATTGATGAAACGGCGGCAAGTATTGGTGCTGTTAATTGCATTCGTGTAAAGAATGGATTACTGAAGGGTTACAACACGGATGTGTACGGGTTTGAGATGAGTATCAAGCCTTTTCTTGAGAATCGTTACGAGCGGGCGCTGATTCTGGGCACGGGCGGAGCTTCAAAGGCAGTTGCCTATGTGCTTCGCAAATGGGGGATACCGTTTCATTTCGTTAGTCGAACACCGACTGGAGAACAAGAGTTGAGTTATGATGTACTGAAAGCGGATGTCATGCATCATTTTCCGCTGATCATTAATACCACTCCGGTGGGAACCTACCCGAATATTGATGCATGCCCGTATATGCCGTATGAAGGACTTTCAGAAAGGCATTTCTTGTATGACTTGGTATACAATCCTGAGGAAACTACGTTCTTGCGTCTTGGCCGTTTGGCGGGAGCAAAGACTATGAATGGTTACGCTATGCTGGTGTTGCAGGCCGAGAGGAGTTGGGAGATCTGGAATGAATTATAGCATTGCGATGCAGGGTTTACATCTTTTTCATTTGATTCTTTTTCGCTTTCGAATGAAGTATGATTCGAAACGTGTGGTTGTTGAGAAATGAATGAATTGAATATCACTGGCCATTTGGAATGATCTATTTTCCAAACTGAAATCACGCAGTTTTCTTTCATTCGATACTATGCTCTTAGAGCGTTTAAAGTCATATCTGAGTTCTGAGGTTGCAGGGCGATTTTACGTTTTGCTGAGTGGTACTTTTTTCGCTCAGGCCATTGGCTATGCTTTAGCTCCTGTCCTAACTCGGTTGTATTCACCCGGTGAAATGGGAGATCTCAATCTGTTTCTTCGAATTACCGGTTTTCTATCGGCTATTGCTACGCTTCGTTATGAAATGTCACTGCCTCTGCCTAAGAAGGATGCTCATGCTTTTTTGCTTTACAAGCAATCATTTAAAATAACGGCGTACGTGTGTGCTGTTTTTTTAGGCATTGCATGGCTTGCAAGAATTGCATTTCCTCAGTGGTCTCTGCATGCTGCGCAGATAATCATGGTTTTTATTGCGACCATTTTTTTGGTGTCCATTAACCTGGGCACTAATTGGTCGATTCGTATGTCAGAGTTTAAAGAAGTTACACGCCAGAAATTGATAAATTCTGCTGTGTCTAACATGTTGAAATGGGTTTTTGCTTTTTTGCATTGGGGTGGTTGGGGCTTAATTCTCGCAACAGTAATCGGTTATGTGGCTTCTTCCATAAGATACCTTCGTGGTTATTCGCGATTGAAGGATAAGTTTTCAGGTATGTCATCGCGTTCAAAGACGCAGGTATTGTTGAAAGAACATCGCGATTTCCCGGTTATGAATCTGCCCATTATTCTTGTTGATAATGTGCGTGACTTATTGGTCGGCGCGGTAGTCTTCGGTTTTTACTCGGCCTCCATATTTGGTTCATATAGTCACACACTGGCGATGCTTTCGCTTCCGATTATGCTCGTGAGTGGTTCGCTGAGTCAAATCTTATTTCATCAGTTGGCTGAGCGGCGTAACTCAGGAAAACCTATGTATGGTTTCGTGCTGAAAATGACAGGGTTTTTAATTGTACTATCAATCGTACCCTTTGGTGCACTTCGTTTTTATGGGCAGGAGATTTTTGTTTGGGTGTTTGGTTCGCAGTGGTACGATGCAGGAAGGTATGCTGAGTTAATGACTTTTTGGTTGATGCTCAACTTCATCTTTTCACCGTTAGCTATTGTTCCGTTGGTATTAAAGAAACAGCAATACGCTCTTGTATTCAGTATTTGCAGCGCGGCTATACAGGTAGGACCTTTTGTATGGTCTTATATCGGAGGTCATTCCTCTGTGGCTGACTTTGAGTGGTCACTTACACTGTCTTCCAATATGCTGGCACTGTGGTTTGTATTACTTCTGATGGTTTATCTGTGGTGGGTTTATCGTAATGATAAAACGATGGCGAATAGCATTCAACAAAAGAATTGAACGGCTGATGCAAAATCTAACCTCCAAATTGGCACACGCATCCTATTTCGATGGCGTTTTAGTAATGCTGTCGTTTTTCCTTACCCTATTCATTCCCGATCTTTTCGTAAACTCTGCATTGCATATTGGATTTGAAGAGCTTCTCATTCCATTTATGTGCTTGCGATTGCTTTGGTTTCGTTTTATTAAGGTTGACTTTTTAGTGTTGGCGCTCTTATACCTTTTTTTGGTGATTGCGTTGTCGATATGGAGAAATGGTCAACACACCGACTACCGGAATTTTTTTGAGCTCTATAAGGTGTTCAAGTTGGGTGTCATGTATGTTTTTTCCTATTTCATATTTCGTGAGCAACGATTTCAGGAGTGGTTTTGTAACCTGTTGCGATCGGCATTTATAGCGCTGGCGGTTATCAATATCCTTCATTTGTTCAACATATTTTCAGTCAACGAGTGGTTCATTGCTCTCTATGATTATGATGGCCGCGACACAGCTACGTTTGGTTTGAACTCCTTGGGTGAGCCCGATTCAAGAAGAATTATCGGCACCATGGGAAATCCAAATGACAATGCGATTTTGTTTCTTTTTTTTCTGGTTTGTTTTATTTCGCGTCACGTCGCTGATGGCCCCAAGGAACGGAGACATATTCTTTCGGGCTACGAATGGTACATACTAATTTGCTCCGTGCTTATTATTTTGTGTCAATCTCGCACAGGGTTGATTGTCTTCGCAGGTCTTGTAACAGTGGGCCTTCGATATTCTGAATGGAGTTGGAAGAAATTGTTGTATTCCGTTCTTATATTGGTGGGATTGCTATTTCTTTTGGATGTATTGGTGCAACAGCAGGCGATCCGATATTTATCAAATACCCGCATTCAATTGCAAGAAAACAATTCAGTTTCCTCGCGCATTGAAATATGGAAGCGCTTGCTAAGTATGTGGAAAGACCGGCCATTGCTAGGGTATGGCCCAAATAAGGATTTTATCTATCGCGAGAAAATTTACCCTGAAAACGAGTACATATTTTACTTGTGGCGATATGGTATTATGGGGTTACTTGGTTTTGTTTTTCTTGTGGTGGGAGATTTGCTTCAACGGGGTCGCCGATGGTTAGACCAACCAATGCCTTTGTTAATGGTAATAGTTATTGGTGTTTCCGCCTTGACGAATAATCCGCTGACAAATCCGAAATTCGTCGTCATCTTTGCCATTGGTTGGGGGTTGGCTGCCAACAACACCATCACTTACAAAAGGCAAGTTCTGAAAGCAACATGACTCGATTGATGTATCATATATCACGCTGGCTTCGCTCCATTTACGGGCCTCGCATGCACGCGTATCGAAAAAATTTTCAGGGCAATTCAGTAGTCGGTCTTCGAATAGGGAGTTCAACTTTTATCGATTGCCCTGAGTATTTGAAATTAGCAAATCACGTGTATATCGGTCATTTCAATTTCATTGAGGCAAGTCATGGTGTTAATATTCATGCGGGTTGTCAAATCACCAGTTATGTCACTATAACCACGCATTCTAGTCACGATCGTATCAGGCTGGAGGGAAGCGCGTATGGTAAGTTGTCGGATGGTATCGCGAAGCATTCGGGGCCAATCGAAATTGGTGAATATACTTTTATAGGTCCTAATAGTGTTGTCATGCCAAACACTCGAATAGGCAAGGGTTGTATTGTACAAGCGCATGCCTATGTGCAAGGTGATTTCCCTGATTTTTCGATTATTGGTGGAAGCCCTGCCAAAGTAATCGGCAGCGTGGAATCTCGCGACACGGTTTTTCTCGAGGCTAACCCGGCATTGAATTCAACCTATATGAAATGAATATGAGTTGGATTCCGAATCTTCGTTTTATACTCGATCAAGTCTTATTTCCCAAATTGAAAGCGTCTGCTTCGCTCGGCGATAGCAAGGAGGGTATCAGGTATTTGGATTATTTCAACGCCCGATCATGGCGCAAGTTTTTTCTGCGTAATAAGAGATACAATTGTGCTATTATTGATTTGGCTGAATTCAGTGATTGCGATCAGTACCGATCAAGTGTGAAGGGGAAGAATTCGGCGGACTATTTTTCACGTCGATGTGAGAAGTTAGGCTATACTTTTTTACCAATTTCTCCGAATGATCATTGGAATGCCATTCTAGAAATCAATAGCTCGGCTCAAAGCAGGCAAGGAAAGACGATGGACGAATCGTATGTGAAGCCCATGGAGCATTGGCCCGAAGATGAGATAAATCAATGGTATGGTGTGTTTGATTCTGCGAATAAGCTGGTTGCATATGTATGGTCAATACACATGAAAGAGCTTGTTCTGATAAATCGAATTCTTGGTCATGATGCACATTTGAATAATAACGTCATGTACCTGTTGTGTGTTCACTTTATTGAATCGGCTCTGCTAAGTGGAAAGGCTCGTTATGTCATGTACGACACATTCGGACGCACAGATAATGGACTAGCAATGTTTAAGCGAAGAATTGGATTTAAACGCTATTGTATGAATTTTACAGCATGATAGGGGCACTGGTAAATAGAGTAGTTTCAGATTACTTCATTCGTAATCGGATAGCCCAGTATGAGCAATTATTGCGTATTGCAATCGAGGAAGGTTATGCAGTAATGACTCATCGTGACTACGTAGCAGCCATTCGCTCCGGAAATAAGTTGCCGAGTCGAGTTCTGCTTGTGCGTCATGACATAGATACGGATCCGGATTTTTGTTATCAATGGCTTCAGACAGAAAAAAAATTGGGGGTGCACACATCTTATTTTTTTCGGCTATCAACGGCACGAAGCGAGGTGATGAAAGCGGTGATTGATTCGGGAAGTGAGTGTGGTTATCATTTTGAAGAACTTGCCAGTTTTGCAAAGGATTATCGAATTCGAAAGGCGGAAGATGTTATTTTACATATTGAAGCAATAAGAGAAAGATTCAAGTTGAATTTGCATCAGATGTGTGAAAGGATTGGTGAACCCATAGTCTCCGTTGTCAGTCATGGGGACTTTGTAAATAGACAAATCAAACTTTCGAATCATGCAATCATTGATGCGAATTTTCTAAACGATTGTATGCTTGAGTACGAGGGTTATGATCCAGCAATAACGGGAACGTATTCTGCGAATATTTCGGATCATGTTTATCCGACGTTTTATCGTGGTACGCTTTCTCCGGTCGAGGCGTTGCGAAAGCATCTGCCTGTCATTCATTTGCTGGTCCATCCAAGACATTGGCGTTCTAGTTGGTATTGGAACACGCGAGAGAATGTGCTGCGATTCGTGGAAGGATGGATGTTTCGTTTTCTTCCAACAAAAAAAATTATGGCTTAAGGATTATGAGCAAGCGACTTCTCTTGGTAGGTTCTAACACCATTCACACCTATAATTATCTCGATTTAATTGCGGGATATTTTGAGGAAGTGACTGTAGTAACCAATGAGCAGCGCGAGGGAAGGAAGGAACATACGATACTAGCAGATTTCGATTACAGTTTGAAATCTCTAATTGCGACAAGGAAAAGAATCAGGAAGGAATTAATCAAATTCCGGCCGAGTATTATTCACGTTCATCAGGTCAATAGTTATGCCCTCTACACATTAATGGCTGCACGTGGTCTAGGCATACCTGTTATTCTTACTGCGTGGGGTAGTGATATTTTAGTCGCCCCACGTCGAGGCAGACTGATGCGAAAAATTGTGAGCTATTGCCTCCGAAGAGCAGATTTTCTTACGTCTGACTCCTCTTTCATGGCCGATGAGATGAACAGAATGGCTCGTCCAAAACACCCGATACTATTGGCGAATTTTGGTGTCGAAACCTTAGATCTGAATGCACAACGAGAGAATGTGATTTATTCAAATCGACTTCACAAGAAGCTGTATAATATCGATCTGATAATTAGATCGTTTGCGAAATTAGTTTCTCTTTCCGGACATGGCGATTGGAAGCTCGTTGTTGCCGCAACGGGTGAGGAAACAGAAAGCTTGAAGGAACTAGCTGAAGTGTTGAACCTATCTAATCATATCGAATTCGTTGGGTGGTTGACAAAAGAGGAAAATGCCAAATGGTATGCACGCGCCCGTTTTTGGGTTTCGATTCCGGATTCCGATGCAACTAGCATTAGTCTTTTGGAAGCGATGGCTTATGGCTGTATTCCGGTAGTTTCAGACTTGCCCGCTAATAGGGAGTGGGTTATAAACGGCGAAACAGGTTGGATAGTGAGTCCTGACAACGAATCATGTTTGCTACAATTAACCGGCTTGGATGAGGATAGAGCCCGCGCTATAAATAGGAAATTGATTGAAGAGCGGGGAACAAAGACAGTTAACCGTAACAAGTTTATTCAGCTTTATACAAATGCGCTGAGCCAGAAATGAACAAGGTTTGTCATATCACAAGTGTTCACCGTTGGGACGATACGCGTATTTTCTACAAGGAATGCAGCTCGTTGGCAAAATCCGGATGGAATGTAACCCTGATTGCAACAAACGGTTCACCTGGCATGTATGAAGGTGTCAAGTTGGTTGTTGTGAAGAATAATAGTACAAGTCGTATTTTTCGCGCTACCGTTGTAGCTGCGCGAATACTCGTAAAGTGTATACTGGAGAAGCCGAATGTTGTCCACTTTCATGATCCTGAACTTATATGGGTAGGTCTTATTCTAAGGATGCTCGGGAAGAAAGTGATTTATGATGTACATGAAAATCTGCGAGCTCAAATTGAAGATAAAGCTTGGTTACGCTTTCCGCGTTTGGTAAGGCTGTTATATGGCCATATGGAATTTCTGAGCGCACGTTTTTTTAAGATTATTATCGCCGAGGAGTCGTATGCTACTATTTTCAGTACCTACAATGTCACTCCAACGCGAGTATTTAACTACCCTCAGGTACAGGCATTGCAGCGTGCAGGTGGCTTATCTATTTCAGAAGTTTCTCATAATGGAATTTTGTATGTGGGATTAATTTCTCGAGGTCGATGTTTTGTTGAAATTGTTCAAGCCTTGCATTACCTAAAGTCCCAAAATCGTAGTTTTCATCTCCATGCGGTTGGGCCGATTGAAGATGGATTGATGAATTTTCTCGAGAGTATGATTGAATTTCGAGAAGTTAAGATGCAAATTCACTTTTACGGAAGATTGCCTGTTTTTGAAGCCTATAAGTTGCGAGAAAGGTGTTCGTGCGCTCTCAGTTTGCTGAAACCGCTACCTAATTATACTCGCTCGTTTTCTACCAAGATTTTCGAATACATGGCATTGGGAATTCCATTTGTGACATCTCGTTTTCCTATTTATCAATTTATAGAGGATGAAGGTCTTGGTCTGCTCTGTAATTCGGAGGACTACCTGCAGATTGCTGCGAAGATTGAGATTCTGATGACCGGCGGTTTGGAGATTGATAGAATGATTGGAAATGCGGGTGAAGCCGTAAGGAACAAGTATTCGTGGGAGAGTCAATCAGCGAATCTTTTGGTGTTGTATGAAGAGTTAATGAAGTGAAAATGCCAATCGGCTTAGGCCCCAGGAAGGGGTTACTATACCGATTGTGTTTTGAAATGAATAATTGCACGTGGAAACAATGAAAACAATCTGGTTTGTGTCGCAATACGCAGGTGGACCTGACATCGGTATGCAGTATCGGCATTACCAATTGTCGAGGGAGTTAAAGCAGCAAGGTCACAGGGCTCTCATCATTTCAGGTTCGTTCTCCCATTTATATCGCAACCCTCCATCGATTACACGTAATGGTCAGCAACAGATAATCGATGGTGTAGAGTATGTGTGGGTCAAGAATCCACGATACACCAAGTCTATTTCGCTTGGCCGATTTTGGAACATGCTCGTTTTCGCTTGGAATATACTTCGAATCGATGTGCGTAATCTTCCAAAGCCCGATGCCGTGGTTGTTTCATCGCCTTCTATGCTCCCGATTGTGGCCGCGTTGAAATGGCGAAGGCGTTTCGGGTGCAAGGTTTTTTTCGAGGTTCGTGATATCTGGCCTCTCACTCTCCAGGAGTTAGGTAATTTATCTCGAATACACCCACTGGTTGTGTTCATGAGATATTTCGAAAAGCTTGCTTACCAAAAATCCGATCTGGTTGTTTCCTTGTTACCAAATGCAGCAGATCACTACAAGAAGGGAGGCATGCCGGTCGGAAACTTCCGCTATTTACCAAATGGTGTGGAGAGCGAATTAATACAGTCTGATTATGAATTGCATTGGCCGACGGGTATAGGGGAATCTGATTTCGTGATAGGATATGGTGGAAGCATTGGAAAGGCCAATGCGCTGAAGTATTTGATAGAGGCTGCGCAGCTATTACGTGATGAAAAGAGCATTCACTTTGTTTTGGTGGGTAAGGGTGACCAACTTGAAGCTTTAATGCGACAGGCAGAGGGATTAGATAATGTGCATTTTTTGCCACCGGTAGAAAAGCGCGTATTTCTATCGATGATTAAAAAATTTGACCTTTGTTATATTGGATTGGAACGTGAAAGTCTGTTTCGTTTCGGCGTTTCACCCAACAAACTCTTCGATTATATGCTGGCACAACGCCCCGTTTTATATGCGATTGACTCCGGCAATAAACCTGTTGATGAAGCCAAATGCGGCTGGTCGGTGGAGGCCGCACATCCGATCGGGATTGCTGAAGCAATCCGACTTGCGGCCAATACAGAAGACGCCGAATTGCAACGTATGGGTTTAAACGGCTATCGTTTTGTAATGGAGAATCATACTTACCATCATCTAGCACAGCGACTCGTTTCGTTTGTAAACGAATAAAGGTTGGTTGTCTCTTTTTTATTGTCCGAGGCGCAGTTAGTATCTTGGGTCCATGTTTCGATTGTTCTATATCACGCTCTGCCTTTTCGCGCAGTTAGTTTCTGCCCAAAATGTCCAAGTGCCTTTGGATGATGTTGTTTGGCGCATGCGCGAACAAGTTGAAGGCAAGAAGCGAGGCGCAGACTGGATAACTGCTGATGTGCCGGGTTGCGTGCATACCGATCTTATTCGCGCAGAAAAAATCGAGCATCCTTTTTATGGAGCCGCAGAAACCGATTGCCAATGGATCGAGAAGAAATCATGGGTGTATGAGACCTTACCGTTTGATGTTCCTTCGGGCGTTTTTTCGAAAAGCAATATAGCACTGCGTTTCAACGGGATCGACACATACGCCAAGTTACAGTTGAATGATGTGGATATTCTCACTGCCAATAATGCGCATCGCTCTTGGGAAGTGGATGTAAAGTCTTTACTGAAGGCGCAAGGAAACGTGTTGCGAATCATTTTTGATTCTTCTGTTGAGCGCGCTCAGGAAGCGTTGAGAGCTTTGCCATACCCCTTACCCGGTGACTCGGTTCGCGCCGTAGTTCGCAAACCACAGTTTCATTTCGGTTGGGATTGGGGTCCGCGTTTGGTCACTTGTGGTATCACCAAACCCATTGAGTGGATTGCATACGACGAGGCTCGAATGACAGATTGTTATTTTGAACAGATTTCCATAGATAAGCAGATGGCTCAATTGCATTTTCATGCTTTTGTAGCTTCAAAGAATGCTTCGAAGTATACCGTGCGTGTTACGGGAGTAACTTCGGGAGGTACTTGGTCTGAAACCTACGATGCAATGGCTGGAGAGAGTGAAGTGTCATTCTCTTTTAAGCTTACAAATCCGCTTTTATGGTGGTGCAACGGTCAGGGAAGTCCGGGCTTGTATGCATTCGAAGTTGACCTCATTTCTAATGAGGTAGTAATTGATCATCGCAAAGAACTTATTGGCGTGCGAGATATTCGTTTAATAACCGAGCGCGACTCCATAGGCGAGTCGTTCTATTTTCAACTGAACGGCCAACCTGTTTTTATGAAGGGTGCCAACTATATCCCACTTCGCTACTTTCCGGGGGAAGCCACAGAGGCCGATTACAGACAGCTCATTCAGCAATGCAAAGACGCGCACATCAACATGCTGCGTGTGTGGGGTGGTGGTGTTTATGAAGATGAATTGTTTTATGATTTGTGCGATCAGAATGGCATCCTGGTTTGGCATGACTTCATGTTTGCATGTAGCATGTATCCCGGCGATGAAGCTTTTCTTCAGAATGTTGCAGCGGAAGCGGTTGAGCAGGTGAAAAGATTGCGCAATCATCCGTGTATTGCACTCTGGTGTGGCAACAATGAGAACTCAGAAGGGTGGGAGCGTTGGGGATGGAAGTCAGGTTTGACCAACGAGCAGATAGAGATACTTCAGAAGGGATATGATGATGTGTTTAAGAAGCTATTGCCGGGTATTGTTGGGCAGTTTTCAAAAGCAAATTATTGGGAAAGCTCACCCAGATTGGGTCGCGGTGATGCTCGCAGTATAAACGAAGGTGACTCACACTACTGGGGTGTGTGGCACGATGAAGAACCTTTCGAAGTATTGCAAGCGAAAGTGCCACGTTTCATGAGCGAGTTCGGTATACAGAGTTATCCTTCGGAAGAGGTGTTGATGGAGATGTTGGAAGAGGATGAGTTCAGCATGAGCGATGAAGGAATTGCTCAACATCAAAAACATGCGCGCGGTTTTTCACTGATGGAGAAGTACATGAACAACTGGTATAAACCGGTTAGCCGAGATGATCTGAAGAGCTACGCAGAGATGACTCAGGTAGTGCAGGCAGAGGGCATGATGATGGGCATTGAAGCGCAGCGTCGGGCCATGCCGAATTGCATGGGAACATTGTTTTGGCAACTCAACGATGTGTGGCCTTCTTTCAGTTGGAGTAGTATTGACTACAAGGGTACGCCGAAGCTACTGCATGAGGCCTTGAAAACAGTATATGCACCGCAACTCATTTCGTGCACAACTAATGGCGATGAGCTTCAGATTTGGTGGATATCCGATGCGCGAATTGACACCGATAAAATGGAACTCGACTATGCAATCTATGATGGAACTACTTTTCAGGGCGAGCCAAACGCTAAGCTGCGCAGCAAGGATGCGGCGAGTTATCAATCTCCCAAAATGGAGTGCACTATTGCTTATGGCTCACGGTTGATTCACACTATTTTACTTGAAGATATTGCAATTGAATCGCCGGAGAATCTGGTCATCGAAGTGCGTATCAGTTATCCCGGCCAGGCCAATCCGGAATACAAGCGGGTTCAGAAAATCATTGCGAAGAGCGATAAGACGATCATTCCGTATAAGGAGTCTTATTCCACATATAACCCGAAGACTCGCAGTAAAACGGAGTATTCGACCATTCTTTACAAAAGAGCAAAGTTTGATTAACGATTGATTTGGACGTCGTGCTTGATGACGGTTTCACCATCTTGACGCAACGTAAGATCGATTACTTTTTCGTTTTTGAAATCATCGATTGCAGTAACAATTTTGTACGATTCGTTGCCAGGTAAATTCAATTTTGCACGCCCCGCTTTGTCGGTCTCAACGCTCGCCACCAATTTGTTGTTCGATACGTAGTAGGCTTCTATGCGTACGTTTTTCGCGGGCTCACCGGCTTGATAGGTGCATGAAACAAGGATTTGTCCTGCAGTATTTTTTGCATAATCACCCGAGAGCAGTTCATACCTGCTTACGTCAATTTTGTAGATGTCACGCTCGCCGAAGCTATCATCGTATTCGGCAGCAATCATAAGCGTTTTATTGTCTTTCGTCAGTGAGAATGTCGATTCTTCATTTACGGTATTAATAGGGTAGCCTAGGTTAATGGGGACGCTCCATTCGCCATTCACATACTCCGTTTTGAAAATGTCATAGCTCCCCATCGTCTGATGTCCATTACTAGCGAAGAAGAGAGTTTTTCCGTTAGGGTGAATGAACACAAACTTTTCATCGAGGTCGGTATTGACCGTCGGACCCAGATTTTTCGGGCTGCTCCAGCTTTCACCTTTTTTTGTGGAAACATAAATATCACCTTGGCCCTCACCTTCGGGCCTCTCACTCACGAAGTATACGGTGCTGCCATCAGCGGTCATAGAGATAGATCCTTCGAAGTAAGACGTGTTGATAGGGCGTGGCATTTTTTGCGCTGCTGTCCATTCCTTTGTACCGGGTCGGAATTCGCTGAAATAAATATCGCCTGTATTCGATACAGTGTTTTTATAAACGTACATCCCATTGCCCGAAGGGAAAATACTCAAAACAGCATCGTAGGTTTCGGTGTTGAGGTCTCCTTCCACAGCGGTACTTTGCGTCCATTCTTTTGTTGATTCATCGTATTCGCTGAAGTAGATGTCTTCGAAATACTTGTAATCCCCTTCTTCGTCCATACGACCGCCTTTCGTGTCGTTGCGGCGTGCGGTAAATACAATCGTTTTACCATCAGCGCTAACGCTCGGAGTATATTCATCATAACGAGAGTTGATGAGATTTCCCATATTCTCAATGTTCACGTCAACAGGTTTCTTCATCATGTCGCGAGCATAGAGGCACTGCAGTCTGAATTGCGTGGCGAGTTCGTATTCGTAAGTGGTGGGCTTTTCTTTCGCGAGAAATGCATCGAATGCAATGATGGCATCATCGAGCTTAGCGGTGCGATGGTATATCTGACCTCGAAAAAACTCGGATTCAGACGAAATGCCCGGTTCCTTTTCTAGAGCCTTATTGAGATATTCAAGTGCCAGTTTGTATTTCTTCAGGTTATAGTAGCATTCTGAAGTTCCATAGAGTGCTGCCGCATTATTGGCGTCTGACTGTAATACCTCGCGATAGATTAGCATAGCACCGCGCATATTGTTGTCGTTGAATTCGTGTCTAGCTGCCATAATGCGAGGAGTGGCGAGTGCGCCGGTGAATATACTTGTACGGGTGCTGTCTTTCTGGGCGTTGGCCATGAAAGTGAAGAGCACAACGAATGTGCAAAGTGTAATTCGTAGCATGGTCATAATAGGTTGACAAGGTAAGTTAGGATTTTCGGACTATGGAGGGTCTTCCCGTGGCTTTTTTAACGGTAATCGTGTAAAAAATTGTATTTCATGTTCTGTTGAGTATGCCACGTGTCGATACATTTGAGCAAAAGCAAGCTATGAAGCCAACCACCGAAAGCGACAGCCATTACGACCGTTTGGAAGAGATGAGTGTGCGCGAATTATTGATCAATATCAATCGCGAAGACCAATCCGTTCCACTTGCGGTTGAGCGCGCCATTCCACAAATGGAGAAACTGGTGGCGATAACAGCAGAGCGCATGAAATCAGGGGGACGTTTATTCTACCTCGGAGCGGGAACAAGCGGAAGATTAGGGATTGTAGATGCTTCCGAATGCCCACCGACATATGGTGTAGAGCATGGCCTTGTCATTGGTTTGATTGCAGGTGGTGATCGCGCTATTCGCTATCCTGTGGAGTTTGCAGAGGACAACCGCGAACAAGGCTGGCTCGATTTGCAAGAGCATTCCATTACAGCTGCAGATGTTGTTGTGGGCATAGCAGCTTCAGGTGGAACGCCCTATGTAGTCGGCGCGCTTTCGAAGTGTCGTGAAGCCGGAATCACAACCGGATGTATTACGTGCAACGCCGGTTCAGCTGTTACCCAAGTGGCAGACTTTCCGGTGGAAGTGGTTGTAGGTCCTGAATTCGTTACCGGTAGCACACGCATGAAAAGTGGCACGGCGCAGAAGCTTGTGCTCAATATGCTTTCCACCAGTGTCATGATTCAACTCGGTAGAGTGCGTGGCAATAAGATGGTCGACATGCAATTGAGCAATCGCAAGCTGGTGCATCGCGGCACTGCGATGGTGATGCAGCAGACGGGATTATCGGAAGAAGAGGCGCAACGTTTGTTGCTACAGCACGGTAGCGTGCGCAAAGCTGTCGATCATGCCAACGTGAAGTAGCGATGCACGATATCGAACCATACTACAACTGGCGAGGCTATTATGTGGCATCGGAGGATCCGTATTCGCCTTTTTTTGAGCGCGAGTATTCCGAGTTTGAGTTTTCATCCAAGATTTATAACTATTACATCCATCCGCAGTGGGACAGCTTCGGCAGTCAAACGTTATTCATGAAGGTGTTGTATTGTCATTACGAAAATGGTTTTGCCATCATCGAGTTGATAGGAGAATGGAACGATTTGCTCTACAACGACATTATGTTCTTAAAGCGGGAAGTTGTTGAACTTATGATGCAAGAGGGCATTACGAAGTTCATCCTCATCGGCGAGAATATCTTGAACTTTCACTTTTCAGACGACAGCTACTACGAAGAATGGTTCGATGAAGTCAGCGACAGTGATGGATGGATAGCCTTGATGAATGTGCGTGAGCATGTACAAGCCGACATGGGCGATGCACAGATTGATCGGTATTTTGTTTCTGGGGGTAAGCTCAATGAAGTGAAGTGGCGCACGATGAATCCGGATCAGTTGTTCGAGTCGGTCGAGCGCCATGTAATGCGCAGATTGGCCATGTAGTGCAATAGGTTGAAAGTAGAAGGTTGAAAGTTGGGCCTCCCTATAATACTACAATCCTATAATCCTTGCTTCAGCATTGCAGCTACTCTCTTGTCCGCCGCAAAATGAAACATGTCTTCGCGAATGCTGCTAAGCTTCACCCACCGAAATGATTCTTCGTTGTAAATGCGTTGTTTGAAATCGAACGCAATCGAAGCAGCTGTGAATTGCTGTGGTGCAATCATACTAGCCGAGTAATAGATGGAAATAATTTGATCTTCAGGATGAAAAAACGACTGCAAATAAAAATCGGTTGTGTAGAAATGCCCGGTTACTTCAATGGGTTGTTTCATTTCTTCCATGGCTTCGCGCACCACAGTATCCGCCGGGCCTTCGCCAAAGTCGACACCACCGCCGGGAAACTTTGTGTAGGCATTTCCGAAGATGAGTTCATCGCTTACCAACACAGCATCCTTTGCTTCATTAAACAAAATGAAATAGGCGCGCACATTGAAGCGAGTGGGAATAGCGGAGTTATTGTCCATGGTTTGCAGGTTTTGTGGCACGCAGCATTTCGCGTTTGCCGGGTGGTCCGGGCAGGCGCTCAACGGTAAAACCGACCGATTGCATATCACGTCGCACCTGGCCTTTCGCACAGTAAGTTACGAGAATGCCTTCGGGCTTAAGTGCATTGAACATGCGCTGGAAAACATCGGGCGTCCACATTTCAGGCTGCGTTGGCGGTCCAAACGCGTCGAAGAAGATGACGTCGAATTGCGCTTCGCTTGCTTCCGATTGTACTTCGCGCAACGCTTTGTGCAAGATGAAGTGCGGCGTGATCACAACGTCTTGGTTCCAGGGTGCAGCATGCATCTTCAGAAAATTGGAACGCTCTTGTTCCGATGACGCATAGTTGAGTTGCTCCGCAAGTTCCAACGACAGCACGTTTGTCTCCAACGAAGTGAAATGTACATGCACCTGATGCTCCTCTGCCCATCGCATTGCTAGCAACGCATTCAATCCCGTCCCAAACCCCACTTCGTGAATGCGTGGCTTTTTACTTCCCTGCAAATGGCAGAGGCCGTGCTTTATAAACACCCACTGCGACTCTTGCATCGCACCGTGTCGCGAGTGATACGTTTCGTTGAGTGAACGCACAAACAGGCTATGGCTTCCGTCGGAAGTTTCGATGAGATGTATGTCCGTGTTATCTGGGCTCAATTGTCGACAAATGCTGTGAGTAATTTCCGAATTTAGGCTGAAAACGACCTTGCTGCGGTCAATACTTTTACTACATAAATCCGAATTCATGGCAAAGAAAAAGCAAACCACCGCTGCTCCGAAGAAAGAATCTTCGAAGCGCATCGTCAACGAAAAATCAGTCGCATTTCTCGAGCAATACATCAACAACCCCGCGCCCACCGGCTTTGAGAAGTCGGGACAGCAGTTGTGGTTGGATTACATCCGTCCGTATATCGACGATTATTTCGTAGACACTTACGGCACAGCCGTGGGCGTTATCAATCCCGATGCACCGTACAAGGTAGTGGTTGAAGCCCACGCCGACGAGATTTCGTGGTTTGTGCATTATATCACCAACGATGGATTCATCTATCTGCGTCGCAACGGCGGCAGCGATCACCAGATTGCGCCGAGCATGCGCGTGAACATTCACACCGACAAAGGCATTGTAAAAGGTGTGTTCGGATGGCCTGCCATTCACGTACGTGAACCGGGTAAAGAAGAATCTCCCAGCATGAAGAACCTCTTCTTGGAAGTAGGAGCTACTACAAAGGCCGAAGTTGAGAAGATGGGCATTCACGTAGGTTGCGTGTGCACGTTTGAAGACGAGTTCATGATCATGAACGATCGCTATTACCTCGGTCGTGCGCTCGATAACCGCATAGGCGGTTTCATGATTGCCGAAGTAGCGCGCATGCTGAAAGAGAAGAAAGATAAATTACCGTTTGGCGTGTACTTCACCAACTCGGTGCAGGAGGAAATTGGATTACGCGGAGCTGAAATGATTGCGCACCGCATCAAGCCCGATGTAGCGATAGTGACCGATGTGTGTCATGACACCCAAACACCGATGATGAACAAAGTGGTGAACGGTGATCTTGCTTGCGGTAAGGGTCCTGTGCTTTCCTACGGACCTGCCGTGCAGAACAACTTGCTGAAGCACATCATCACCGCGGCTGACAAGAACAACATTCCGTTCCAGCGCGCCGCCGTATCGCGCAGCACCGGCACCGACACCGATGCGTTTGCGTACAGCAACGCCGGTGTAGCGAGTGCGCTTATTTCATTGCCATTGCGCTATATGCACACCACGGTGGAAATGGTACACATGAAAGATGTGGAGCACGTGATTCAGTTGATTTACCATTCGTTGAAGGCGGTGAAGAATAATCAGGATTGGCGGTATATTAAATAGATGAAGGTTGCAGGTTGCAGGTTGAAAGTTTTTGGCTAAGGGCGGTTCTTTTGATATGAACAGTCAGCCTTCGGCGCAAACTCTCGGTCCGGGACGCACTGCCGTGCGTCCACCTTCACGAAAAGGAAAGACATACGATTTAATGAGCAGCATGCTGCGAAAGGAAGAGGGGCGATGGCCCCTCTTTTTTTACCCTCGGCTTCGCTCGGGTACCGGATGTTTTCCTATGAGCTTG
>Ga0315904_10003199_pt1 | contig 24462 bp, 19 predicted proteins | sample LakEriMetagenome_6_FD_203529 | JGI IMG/M metagenome (GOLD analysis project Ga0315904, IMG submission 203529) | Freshwater fungal communities from buoy surface, Lake Erie, Ohio, United States - Buoy 12 MA120 | ecosystem: Environmental > Aquatic > Freshwater > Lake | place: USA: Lake Erie, Ohio... | reverse complement strand
CTTGGCATTGGCCAAGCAGCTTGCCCACTTGGGAGGCAAGGATCGCATTGTCAGCGATACGCTAAACCGGATCGCGTTGCTGTTGGAGCAGACCGCCGAAAATCCACAGGCTCTTCTGGCATTTGGAGCCCAGGATCTTCGAGCCGTCGTTGCGAGTTTGGTCCGCAGTCGCTGGTCCGCGACTGGTGTCGGTGCTCGAAAGTGGTATCCGCCGCAGCGCAAAGCGTTCTCAAAGCTGGCATCGTTGATGTTGTATTTGTCCGACGGCCTTGGCAAGCCGCTGCTCGCCGACGCGGACGATACGCGGCATGATCCGGAGTTTTGGAACTCGGTTGCCGAATTGTGTTCCGGTGGCAAGAAATTAACGTTGGCGTGCGCTTCCTCGCTCCCGAATGAAGTGGGCCGAGCGTTAGGGCACAAGCCGAGTCGAATTCGGAATGACAAGTCCAATGATGCGAGGCTTCCGAAGACAGGAATGTATTGGGAAGCTAATCGCATCGCGTCCATGCGGCGATCGTGGCGCGAACTCGGCTGCCGTGTCGCGGTCGATTTCTCGAGCGATGTAATCTGGCTGGATATTACTGCCGAGAATGGGCAGCGAGTGTTCAGCGGCGATTGGGACATCGAGTTGACACGCGATGGAAAGAAGGTGGACATCGACGTTGCCTGGGAAGAAGTTTGTTGGTTTGCTGACGACGATGTCGATTATTTGGAACTCGAAAGCGATCTGGAGGAGACCTGCAAGATCCAGCGTCAGATCATGCTCATGCGCGAGGAAGGGATGGTTTTCATGGCCGATACGGTACTCTCCTCGTCGGACGCAAAGTGGGATTTGCGAACGCATTGGACGCTGGCCTCGGACATCGCATTCTCGCCCGAAACGAAAACCAACGAGGGGGCGTTGGTGTCGGGGGCTACGGACGAGCAACCCGCCCCGATTCCTCATGGCCTGCTGTTGCCCTTGGGTTTGCCGGAATGGCGACGAGGGACGCGCGACGCCTCTCTCGCATGCGAAGGACGGCGACTGACGTTGCGCTCGGCGGCTCGTCAAAAGCGGATTTACAGCCCATTGGTGGTCGCGCTTCGGGGAGTTGGTCGGCCCAAGCCCTACACGTGGCGCCCGCTCACGGTTGCTCAGGACCTCGAGCATTCTCCGGTCGACGTTGCCCAAGGGCACCGAGTGCAAATCGGAAAAGATCAATGGGTCTTCTATCGATCGCTGGGCCCAGTCAAGCGACGGAGCATTATGGGGCTGCATCTGAATACCGAGTTTTACGCAGCCCGCTTCCTCAGCGACGATGGGTCGTACGAGGCTTTGGTGGAGGTCAGTGCCGACTAGCCTGCCAGGACTCGCGCGGTTCGCGAGGCCGAGGTGGAGAATTCGGTGGAGAATGCCGTCATGTGCGGTCGGTTTACCCTGAAGACACCTGTTCTCGATTGGCTTTGCGATCTTTTTCCAGACGATCGAAGACTCTTGGAGCCAATCGCCCGAGCTCTTCAGCGAGCCAACCCTTTGCTGTCGGCACCCCGTTACAACATCAGTCCTACCCAACCGATTTGGAGTATTACCCAAACACCGAGTGGGCAAGAATCGATTAGCGACGCAGTGCTCGTCGAGGGCTACCCCGTTCGGATGATGCGTTGGGGCTTGGTCCCCTCGTGGTCGGAATCGACCAAGGTGGCGTACTCCATGATCAACGCGAGGTCCGAAACGCTTCTCGAGAAGCCGAGTTTTAAGAACCTGATCCGTAGTCACCGCTGTGCGATCGTTGCGGATGGATATTATGAATGGCATCAGCACGTTGGGGGCGCTGAAAGCGGGATTCCCAAGCAGCCGTTTTGGATTCATCGGCCAGGGGAGAAACCGTTTGCGATGGCGGGGCTATGGACGGAGAACAGAAAAGTTCAACCCGGCCATGTGCTCGCGAGCGCCACCGTCATTACCACCGACGCCAACGTCGATACGGTCAAAGTGCATGATCGGATGCCGGTCCTGCTGCAGGATCGGGAAGCCATTCAGCGATGGCTTTCGATCGACACGTCTCTCGAGGACATCGCCGGCATGCTTTCGCCGGCGGCACCCGGTTATCTGAGCACCCGCGCCGTTTCAACCCAGGTCAATAGCCCCAGGCACGATGGTTCGAAGTTGATCGAGGAGTGTTCGAACTCCGGTTGAACCAATTCGATGGTTTTTTTCGCGTTGGTTCGTCAGCCGGCGCGTCGCATGGAACGGTAGGCCACCAAAACGTCGAACATGTCCTCCGTGATCGAGATGGGATCGTCGTGGAAATCGTTCAACCAAACGGGCCGAGCTGCCGCTCTGCCAACCAACGCGTCGATCACGTCTTTGACTCGAACCGTAATCATTTTGGGGGCGATGGTCTCCTGATGCTCCAGAGAAGATATCACCCGGCCGCAGGCGCGCGATGGAGTTTCGGTCCATTGCGTTTCGTGGGGTTCCTCCGAGAGAGCCGCTTCAAAACCTAGAACGCGCAGGTTGGGATTCGTCATTTGCTTGCACTTGTAAGAGAGCGAGAGGAATCGACGTAATGTCGGAGGCGTTTCGCGACCGAGGAACGTCAAGTTGGATCGACTGGGGCTAGTTTGAGGCTTGAGGCAATTTTTCTAAATTTTGGGTGATCTGGCGCCGACGGGCCGCGCGTGGGCGGGAATGCTTGACAATTCCAAGCAACTCCCCTAGATTCCCAAGCTTGGAAAATAGCATTTGCAGTCAATCAGTCGCCCGCTTCAGGAACTTTTCACTCTTCTATTTCACGCAGGAACTGGCGGACCGAACCAGTCCATCCTAATGAGCTTAGCTAACCTCTCATGAAAGCCCTACCAGCGATTGCGCGTTACATGCGCCTTCCCGAGGAACAGCTTCGGTTTCCTATCGAGCTGATCCAGCAAGGTTACGAACCAAACTACTTGGCGATGTACCGTCCCGATGAATTGGGAGGAATCGACGTCGACACTTTGGCGCGCCTCAAGCGAGCCATGGAGTACGAAACGTCGTTGGCGGTGCACAAGGAAAAGGTTCTTGCGACCTTGGAGCGAGACAACCAGAGTTCGGAATCCGCACAGCAGGTGGTTGAGGAATGCACCTCCGTATCGCAGGTCGATGCGATTGTTCGGTCGATTCGCAATAAGAAGAATGCTCGGACGCACGCGGAGGAGTTCCCGTATGTGGAACGGCTTGGGCAAGCCATCTTGGTTTATCAAGGTGAAATGCCGCCGGATCTCCACGCCTGGGCTGCAGAGCAAGCGGGCGTTCCCGTTGAAGAGGGCCAAGCTGCGCTTGAACAAACCAAGCGATGGCTGCAGTTGCTGTTGAGCGAGGATCCTAAGCTGACGCTTCAATTGCAGCGAGCGATCCTGAAAAGTGCCGTTGTGTCTCTCTCCATTCTCCCGGAACCTGCCAAGGGGGACGAGAGTGAACCGGACGCAGCGAGTGTAGCAACATTGAAACCGGAAGTCGCAACCGATGCGCCCTCGTCATCGCCTGCATCTCTGGACGACGTGCCCAGCGCGGGTTCTGAACCCGCGGCAGAGTCCGTGGTTGAGCTGAATGTGGTCGGCGAGGGGGAGGAGACCGTTCCCGCCCAAGCCAGCGAAACCACCGAAGCTACTTCCGCGGTCCAAACCGACAGCGCGGTCCAAACCGACAGCGCGGTCCAAACCGACAGCGCGGTCCAAACCGACAGCGCGGTCCAAACCGACAGCGCGGTCCAAACCGACAGCGCGGTCCAAACCGACAGCAACCAGGAAGCGGCAACGTCCGCGGAACCGGGAACGACGGTGGCGCCGCTGATCGAGCAGTTCCACAAAGGGCGGAAGCAGACCAAAGCGCTTCGGACCAAGAGCTTGTCCGACAAGCAACTGTCTCCCCGACAGCGTCGGCGACGATGGCTGCGACATATCCTAGAGTCTTACTCCAAGCTGAAAAAGCCGCTGCGGAATCTGACCCCTTATCAGATTTTGATGATTGCCCGCGGAATCCGTTCCCGAATTGTCGATCTGAACTTTCAGCAGGACATGCGATCGTTGGTGCAGGCATGCCGCGAATCGTTGTGTCCTGGCCGGCATCCGATGCATGGCTTGCTGATGGATATCGCCGAATCGGGATTGAAGGAATTGATCCTGCCGAGATTGCACCAGGACGTGCTCGCCATTCTCGAAGAGGACGCGAATCAGGAACTGATCGAAGCATCGGTTCTGCACCTTCAGAACAACCTCCTGCAGCGGCCGGTCCGCGGCCATCGGATCCTGGTGATCGATGCCGTTGGGGTCAAGACGGCGGCAATCTCCATCGTGGATGTCGCCGGCAACGTGGTTGCCACCTCGGAGATTCCATGCAACAGCAGCAAGCCTGATGTTGTCGCCCAAAACATGAGCTTGCTCGGGCAGTTGGTTCATCAACATCGGGTCAGTTTGATCGTCCTGTCGAATGGTCCTGCACGGCGGTACTTGATGCCTGCGGTAGTCGAATTGCTCAAGCAATCGACGGAGGGTTCGCTGTATTGGACGTTGGTCGACCGCTCGGGGTGTGACGCGTATACCCAGTCGCGAACGTCGTTGGTGGAGCTTCCGCGTATTTCGAGACGTCATCGTGCAGCGGTTTGGCTTGCTTGGCGAATGCAGGACCCGCTCCGACAAATCCTCAAGATCGACCCCTCGCGTCTCCGATTGGGGTCGTATCAGCGAGAGCTCCCTCAGGCCGAACTAGAGCGGGCGCTGCAGGAGTCGGTTTCTGCGACGATCACCAAGGCCGGAGTCGATGCACTCTCCGTGGATGTCGAAGTCCTCAAGCGCATCCCTGGCATGACGGATGAAGCTGCTGAAAGAGTAGCTGACGAACGACAAAAAGGAACCATTACGAACCGCGAAGCATTGATGAAGGTGCTGCGGGAGGTTCTTACCGAGATGCAGGCAAGGCAAGCGATTGGGTTCTTGCGCATTTACGGTAGCAGCAATCCGCTCGATGGATCGATCATTCACCCCGACGATTATCGTCTCGCCGAGCGACTGATTGCACACGCCAATTTTGCTCTGCCGCCATCCGCTCCTGAGGGGTGGGAGAAACCTGACTACGAAAAGATCGCTGCAGCCAAGGCTGCGGTCGCGGGGTTGTCCATCGAATCGGTCCTGTCCGAGGATGCTGCCAGTGGCGCCACTGTGCCCAAGGTAGAGATCAACCCGGATTTTGGAAAAATGGATTCCGAGCCAGTCGATTCTATCCCGGAATCAGCCACGGAGGTTGCCGAAGACGATACGACGGAATCCGTTGCAGCGGAAGTCGCTGTTCCCATCGACGAGCCGGTGGCACAAGCCTCCGAGGCGGAGTTCGAATCCCAGGAACCTCAAACAACAGGTGATGTTGGTTCCTCGGAGACTTCGGTGGAAGAAACAGCGGAACAGAGTCCCTCAGTGCCTGCGGAGCGATCGCTGGCCGAAGCGCCTACCGAACCGATGGCTCGTCCCGAGTTGAGCGTCGACGCGGAGAAGTTGGCTCGAAGTTGGAGTGTGGGGCGAGCGAAGCTCAGATCGGTCGCCGCATGTCTGCAACACCCCTTTGCCGACGTGCGCGAGTTCCGTTACCCGGTTCCTCTGCGCAGCCAAGTACCTAGTCTGGGGCAACTGCCGCAGGGCACCATGTTGTCTGCGTTGGTGGTGGGTGTTGCCGATTTTGGTGTGTTCGTGGAATTGGGGCCGGATTGTTCCGGACTGGTTCACATCAGCCGATTGGCGAGTGACTTCGTTGAAGATCCTCATATGTTTGTGCAGATTGGCGACGTCATTCCAGTCTGGGTGGTGCAGGTCGATGACAAGCGAAAGCGAGTGGCTGTGAATGCCATTTCTCCCGGTACGGTCGAGCGAAAACGGGAGTCGATGGAAGATCGTCCCAGGGAGCTCGCTCCCGCGGCACGGCCAGGAGGGCGCGGAAGCGATCGAAACGAACGGCCTGCCTCCGGGCAGGCTCCTCGAAGTGGCGGTGCGCGGGGAGGCGATTCGAGCGCAGGTGCTCGGGACCAAGGCAAGCGACGCGGCGGCTCCAATGACCGTGGTCGCGGTGGTTTCAGCGGCAAAGGGAACGGCAATCGAGATCGCAAGACGACCGAGACGAGCGATTCATCGTCGACGGCTCGCAAGCCGGTCCGAATCGACAAGCCTCAACCCCAAAAGCCCATAACGGAAGCGATGCAACAAGGGAAGGAGCCGCTGCGTTCGTTCTCTGACCTGATCCAATTTATGCAGAAAAGCAAAACGCCTGCGAGCGTGAATGAAATTCCGGTGGTTGGGAACGATCCCATGCCCTCCTCCGAGTCGGGCTCGGTACCACCGGAATCGCCGTCTTCCGTTGCTGCGGAAGGAGACGCGACGGGAGATGTGCAGCAACTCTCCACGGATGCCAATACGACCGCGTAGTCCAACCGGCACGTTCTGACATGTCTGAATTCGAAGATCGTCTTAAAAATGCGGTAGCACGCGGCGCGAGTCGTGCGGAATCATTGCAATCTGCTGAGGAGCGCAAGCGGCAGGAGGCAGAGGAGCTCCGGCGCTTGCACACGAAGTATCGACTCGAGCTCACCGACCACATCGAGCAAGCCGTCAAGAAGCTGATCGATATGTTCCCCGGATTTCGTTATCAGGGGGTATTTGGTAGCGGAGGTTGGGGCAGCGCTTGCGTCCGTGACGATCTCGTGATCGAAAAGGGTAGTCGCTCGAACAAATACAGCCGCCTTGAAATTGTCGTTCGGCCTGTCAACGAGTTCAACGTGCTGGATCTTCAGGCCAAGGGAACGATTGCCGATCGGGAACTCATGACCCGTTCGCTGTATCATCCCGTCGCACAGGTCGACATGGCCAAGTTTCGGAAGTCTGTTGACGATTGGGTGATCGCCTATGCCGAACTGTATGCGATGAAGCGAGCTTGACCTCCGGGAAACGAGACCAGGCATCATGCTCGGCAGGATCGTAGATACCAAAACTGCAGACGGCATCCAGTTGCATGGATTTTTTTCCGCTCCCGCTCAAGCAACCGATGCCGTTTGGATCGTGGTGCACGGTGTCAATGGAAACTTCTATTCTTCGACGCTGCTGATGCATCTGGCAGCCACCGCGCACGCGGAAGGCCATGCCGCCTTACTTGTTAACACGCGAGGGCATGACTTGGCGAGTTTCGGTTCGACGGAGACGCCTGCTCGGTTGGGGTCGATGTACGAGACCATTTCGGACGCTAGGCACGATCTCGATGGCTGGATCGGATGGTGCCGCAGCGAGGGATTTCGTCGGGTGGGTGCCATGGCCCACTCGCTTGGGGCGGTCAAGGTTGGGTTTGCGCTCGCATCGGGACTCCAGGGGATCGAGTCGTGGGTTGCGATTTCTCCCCCTCGGTTGAATACCGAACTGTTGCTCCGGGATCCAGCGAAACGGGATGTGTTTCGAGAGCAACTGCAGGAGGCTCAGTCGTATTGCGACGCTGGTAAGGACAACCACATCATGCGAGTTCGATTTCCACTGCCGAATTGGGTGTCAGCACGGACGTTCGTCGACAAATACGGAAGTGGGGACAAGTACGATTACTTGACTTGGCGGGGGCGTCTCAATTTGCCAACCCTGTGGCTTTTTGGCCAGTTGGAGGTGCGCGAGGGCTCCGCCAATTTCCGGGACGCCGACCAGTTGCTCGCAAACGGAATTCAGGATGGGCACGTGGTCCGAGTGATCGATTCCGCAGACCATTCCTATCGTACGACCCGCGACGCGCTCCGACAGCAAATTGCCGCTTGGCTCGATCGGTGAGGGGCGTTTTCGGCGTTTTCGGGGGTTGAAACTTAGGTACAATACGCGGTAAGTAACATCTCGATCCCTCCCTAACGCTCTCACGTTGATTTGCTCATGACTGTGACTACCCCCAAATGGATCGCTGATCCTGCTGCGATCTCTGCCGCCAAGACCACCTTGGATCAACATGCCTATGAGATGGTTCAGTGGCATTTTCACGAATCGACCGGGTCGCCGTTTTGGCTCGCGAAGAAGAAGGAATTGAAGTTCGATCCGCTGAAAGAGGTGAAAGGTTTCGATGACATTCGGAAATTCCCGGAGTTCGAGGATGAATGGCTTCGAGGCGGGCCTGTCGAGCGGTGGATTCCCAAGGGGCTTGCCGGCAAGCCGACCTATGTCTTCGAGACCGGCGGAACGACCGGTATTCCCAAGAGCCGGGTTGTGATCGATGACTTCCGTATCGATTATGAGAATTTCAGCCATACATTGCCGGACCATTATTTCCCCAAAAACTCGAATTGGTTGATGCTCGGCCCGTCGGGCCCGCGTCGGCTTCGGTTGGCGGTTGAGCATCTCTGCCAGTATCGAGGCGGGATTTGTTTCTGCATCGACTTGGACCCGCGCTGGGTCATCAAGCTGATCAAGAAAGGATGGATGGAGCATCTCGAGGAGTACAAGAAGCATTGTATCGATCAGGCCATCACCATCTTGACCGCCAACCATAGCATCAAGTGCATGTTCACGACTCCGAAACTTTTGGAAGCGCTCGCGATGGGGTTGGCGGAGAAGGGGACGAGTATCGCTGAAGTTGGCATCACAGGCATCTTCTCCGGCGGAACCGAATTCACACCCCAATGGACTCGGTTTTGCGTCGAGGAATTGCTCGGCGGATTGCCCGAGCAAAGCGGCGTTTACATGACTCCAACGTATGGAAATACCTTGATGGGACTCGCGTGTTCCCGCCCGATCACGGACGAAGATAATTACACCATCGCTTACTACGCACCGCAGCCTCGCGCCGTTGTGGAAATCGTCGATTTCGATGACTCCAACAAACTCGTTGGCTTCGGTGAAACAGGGCGTGTAAAGCTTTACACGATGACCAAGGAATTCTTCGTTCCTGGCTTTCTGGAGCGGGACGAAGGAGAGCGAGAGATGCCTTATGAGAAATATCCGTGGGATGGCGTTTCTGGAGTTCGCCCGTACCGCGGATTCGCATCGACCACCACCGTGGGCGTCTACTGAGGTCGCCGCAATGTCGCGGCTGAGTTTCCGTACCCACTAACCGACCCAATCCGATTTTGTTGGAGGAGCACATGCTCACGATTAACCCGCTTCGCTGGGGCAAGCAGTACAAGTCGCTCGATACGTTCGACGTCATTCACTTTGACACTGGGGAAGCGATCGCCAAGATTGGGCAAGTCAACGGCGGGATGGTGCAGATGGACATGCGCAAGTGCGACCAGGCTCGCAAGGCGCTGCGAGCGATCCCGACCGAAGAATTGATTCGGAAATGCGAGCAAGCGGCCCAACTCTTCGAGAACGCAACGTTGCCGTTGGGGGATGGAACTCAATCGGTCGATGAGTTCATTCATCAGCAATCGGCCAGCACGGGTCTGCCAGAGCACATGTGCCGCAGCAATATGAAGAAGAACTCGTTCGTGCTCAGCAACATGAGCAAAATTTTGGATGCCCTCACTCGCGGCTTGGATCTCGATATTTTGTCGCGAGGCTACGGCGAAGAAGGGCGAAACGTGACAGTTAGTTTCCAATGCCAGTCTCCCGTGCTCGGGGCGGTGTTGCCGAACAACTCGCCAGGCGTGCATACCCTCTGGTTGCCGGCGGTGGCACTCCAGGTTGGATTGGTGCTCAAGCCCGGATCCCAGGAACCTTGGACGCCCTATCGGATGATCAGCGCCTTCATGGAAGCGGGGATCCCAGGAGAGGCATTCTGCTTGTATCCCGGGGGGCATGACGTCGGATCCACGATCATGGCGCGATGCGCCAAGAGCATGATCTTTGGTAGTGCCCAAACCGTGCAGCAATACTCTGGGAACCCGAGGGTGCAAGCGCACGGACCAGGTTTCTCCAAGGTGCTCTTGGGAGACGATGTCGTGGACCAATGGGAGGATTACCTCGATCTGATGGTGGAGAGTGTCGCCAGCAATTCCGGTCGCGGATGCATCAATGCGTCGGGGATCTGGGCGTCGAGGCATACTCGCGAAATCGCAGAGGCACTTGCTGCCAGGATCGGTCCGATGGAGGCGCTCCCTCCTACCGACCCATCCGCACAGCTGGCCGCCTTCACCAACGCACAGATGGCGACCGGGACGTGGGCGATGATCCAGCAGGATTTGAGCGAGTCCGGGGTCGAGGATATGACGGCACCCTACGGTCCGAGGTTGATCGAACGCGAACGATGCGCGTACCTGAGGCCGATGGTGGTGCATGCCAACTCAGCATCCTGCGGGGTCGCCTCGAAGGAGTACATGTTCCCCTTTGCGTCGGTTGTCCAATGCACGCAGAAAGAGATGATCAAGGCGATCGGTCAAACGTTGATCGCGACGGCGATCACAGGCGACGAAGCGTGGATCGATGAACTGACGAATTCCACGAACATCGATCGCCTTAACATCGGTCCTATCCCAACCAATCGGTTGAATTGGCTGCAACCGCACGAGGGGAACTTGACCGAGTTTCTTTTCCGGTCGCGAGCCTATCAAATCGCTCCGATGAATGTGGCGGTTGGCTAGCGGGAGCGCTTGCTGGAAGCGGGGGGGGCGTCCGGTTCCGACGGGTTGCCTCCGGTTGACTTGCGGACTGAAACATTTTTAAAATCTCATCCTGAGGGAAGGGAATTTCGTTTCGGGGCCGAGTCAAAAGCTGCTGCATGAACAATCAACCTTATGGTGTTCCCGACCGGCATTGGTCCCCCAAGCTAACCTATTGGTGGTACTACGCTGCGCGGCCTTTGCGAAGAAAAGCGATCCGGCAACAGCGGCTTGAGAATGTTCAGATCGAGGGGCTCGACGCCCTGCAAGGGGCTTTGGCCAGCGGTTGTGGCGTTATGCTTACGCCCAATCATTCCTTCCACTGGGACTCCTATTGTCTGTTGGAAGCCTCGGACCGAGTTGCGACTCCGTTCTACATCATGACCGCTTGGCAGGTTTTCGCGACCAGCAAATGGTTCGAACGCGAATCGATGCAGCGCTGCGGTTGTTTCAGCGTGGATCGCGAGGGGACGGACATGCAGGCCATGAAGACCGCTATCGATATCCTGCAGCGTCGGCGCGAACCGTTGGTTATTTTTCCGGAAGGGGATGTGTACCACACGAACGATCGGATAACACCCCTGCGCGATGGCGCGGCAGCGATGGCGTTGATGGCAGCCCGAAAATCGGACCGTAAGGTAGTGGTCATACCAACCGCGATCAAGCGATGGTATCTCGAGGATCCGACCCCCAGTATGGTTCGTACCGCCGAAGAGTTGGAGCGTCGACTCTTTTGGCGACCCAGGCACGATGCTCCGCTCCTGGATCGCATCCTCAAGATCGCCGACGGCGTTTTGGCCTTGAAGGAGATGGAACGTTTTTCGGCGACTCGCGAGGGGGCACTGTCGGACAGAATCGCGTTCCTCGCAGAAGCCGTCATGGACGAAGCCGAGAAACGGCTTGGCATTCCTGCTGGCCGAGGAATGTTGCCCGAGAGGGTCAAAGAGGTGCGACGGCGAATCATTCACCAGCAAACCGAAGAGGGGAACCGAGCGAGCGAATCACAGCGCCGGACGTGGAACGCGACCATGGAGGATATGTTCCTGGTGACCCAGTTGTACAGTTACCCCGGGGATTATCTCGCAGGGACCCCCACGCTCGAGCGGCAGGCAGAAACACTTGATAAATTGGAGGAGGACGTGTTGGGATCGAGCTATCCCACTCCTCGAGGCCGTATGTTGGTGCGCATTGGGTTCGATGCTCCGATCGAATTGCCCCAGAGCAAAGAGAAAAAAATGACCCCCAACGACCTGACCAAGACCATGGAATCCCGAATCCAGGCAATCCTGGACGGTTGGAACGAAAAGTACGTCAGTCAGATCGGGAACAGGTAAGCAGGAAAAGAACGGAAACGCCGTGTTTCGATTAGATCAAGTATCCAAAGCCTTCGGAGACACAACGGTTCTGCATCCCACCTCGTTGACGTTCGAGCCCGGCAAGTCGACCGTGCTGATCGGTCCGAGTGGATGCGGCAAGAGTACGCTACTGCGATTATTGGTTGGATTGATTCGACCGGACGCAGGTCGAATTTTTTTCGACGGCGAAGAAATGCGACCCGAGAATCTTTTGTCGATCCGTCAGCGGATGGGGTATGTCATTCAAGACGGCGGTTTATTTCCTCATTTGACGTCGGCGGAGAACGTCGGGTTGATGGCGAGGCATTTGAAATGGCCCGCCGATCGTATCCGCAAGCGAATTGAGGAGTTGGCGGATTTGACCCGCTTACCGCGAGCGTCGCTCGATCGGTATCCCACTCAGATTTCTGGTGGGCAACGACAACGGGTTGGAATCATGAGAGCACTCATGCTCGATCCCCCTGTGATGTTGCTCGATGAGCCGATGGGAGCGCTCGATCCTTTGGTACGCTACGATCTGCAAGAAGATCTCCTGAAAATCTTTCGCGGCTTGAATAAGACAGCGATCACGGTCACTCACGACATGGGGGAGGCGGGATTCTTTGGCGATCACATTATCATGCTCGGCGAAGGTCGCATTGTTCAGCAGGGCAAATTGGACGCCATGATCTCCCACCCCGCGAATGAGTTCGTCACTCGATTTGTACAGGCCCAGCGGCTTCCAGTACTCGATCCGCCGGGAGACGCGGCATGAACCAGTATCGAGGTTGGTATTTCCTTTCCTGGGGGTTGGTGTGTTTGGTGATGGCTGCGGAGGTTGCGAGCGGGCAGTCGCCCGAGGTGAGTATCGGGTCGAAGGCCTTTACCGAATCGGTAATCTTGGGGGAGATGGCAGCGCATTTGGCCCATAACGCCGGAGCCAAGGTTCAGCATCGCGCGGAGCTGGGCGGGACGCAGATCTTGTGGCAAGCCCTGACCTCGGGCGAGATCGACGCATATGTCGAGTACACCGGCACGATTCGCGAGGAGATTCTGTCGGACGCAACCCGCGAGGGAGTGACGCTGGATTCGGAGCAAGCGATGCGCGATGCACTAGCCAAACGCGGAGTTGTCATGTCGCAGCGCCTCGGTTTCAACAACACCTACGCGCTGGGGATGAGACGAACGGTCGCTGATCGCCTGAATATCCGGAGTATCAGCGATCTCACGAAACATCCGAACCTAGTCCTCGGATTGAGCGATGAATTTGTCGAGCGGCAGGACGGGTGGCACCCGTTGAAGGATCGCTACGCTTTGCCGCAAACCCAACTGCGGGTGATGGACCACAATCTCGCGTATCGAGGACTGGAAAAGGATTCGATCCAGATCACCGACTTGTATACGACCGATCCAGAGATCAAGTACTACAATCTGATAGCCTTGGAGGACGATCTCGGATTCTTTCCGATGTACTACGCTGTCGTCCTGATGCGAGACGACTTGCCGACCCGCGCGCCTGAGGTTGCCGCTTCGATCATGAAGATGGAGGGGTTGATCTCACCGGAGTCGATGTCCGATATGTCTGCGCAAGTGCGGCTCGATCGACGCATGGAGAAAATCGTCGCCGGGGAATTTCTGAACAAGTCATTGCACCTAAGTTTGGTGCTTCCTGGATCGAGCGCATCGGCTCAGGTGGGTCGGTTCGTGATGCGGATTTTGCATACGACCTGGGAGCACTTGTTTCTCGTTGTGGTTTCGCTCAGTCTGGCGATTGCCATCGCGATACCGCTGGGGATCGCGGCTTCGCGCAACGAGGCTTTGGGGCAGACGGTTTTGGGGGTCGTGGGCGTGATTCAAACGCTTCCTTCAATGGCTCTGTTGGTCTTTATGATGCCTTTTTTCGCGCTGTTTGATATGGCGATCGGCCCAGCTCCGGCCATCATGGCATTGTTCCTCTACAGTCTTCTTCCGATTGTTCGCGGAACGTACTCCGGCATTCGGCAAATCCCCGGGGCGATGCGGGAGTCGGCCGAGGTTTTGGGGTTGGACTCCAAGGCGAGGTTGGGATTGGTGGAATTGCCCCTGGCGTTACCGTCCATCCTTTCTGGGATAAAAACAGCAGCCGTTATCAATGTGGGGACCGCGACGATCGGAGCGTTGATCGGGGCGGGTGGATACGGCTCCCCGATTTTGACTGGGATCCGGCTGAACGATATGTCGTTGATCTTGCAGGGGGCGGTGCCGGCTGCGGTGATGGCGATCGCTGTTCAGTATGGGTTTGGGATTTTGGAGAAGCGGATTGTTTCGCCGGGGCTTCTGTCCAAGTGATTTTCTGGGGGTGGATTGGCCCGTTGCTGACGGGGCTAGAAGGGGCTCGCTTCACGCTTTGAGGCAAAGCATTCCACATTGGGGAGCAGGTCCGCGAGGAGTTTGGCGAGGGATTGCATGCCGAAAAACTCGCTCGCATGGTGGCCGGTCATGATCATAGCCACATGGAGCGCTTCGCTTTCGAGGCACTGATGGTAGGTCGCCTCGCCGGTCAAGAAGCCGTCGCAGCCTTGTTCTGCGGCCAAGCTTACCATGCTGCCTCCGCTCCCGCAGACGATGCCAAGCTTCGATATTTTGCGGTGGGGTGGATGTGTCGCGCGAAGGGAAGGTGTCATCAGGAAGGAAGCGATGGCCGTTTGAATTTCTTCGATTGTCTGGGGAGGATTCAATATTCCCGCGATGCCGGTCCCGAGATTCATCTCGCGCAATTCAGGGATCGTGGAAACCTTTAAAGGGGTAGAGTCGACGAGTTGAAGAGCGTTCGCCCATTGACGATTGATCCCTTGATGCGCATTGTCCCACGCGGTGTGTATCGAGTAGATCGCAATTTTGGAACGGATGGCGGAGAGAAGCAGTTTGCCGGTTGGGTTCTCCCCGGTGATTCGGGAGATCGGCTTGAACGGGATCGGGTGGTGGACAACCACTAAATCCGCTCGATGCTCGATCGCTTCGTCGAGAGTGGTTTGGGTCAGGGTCAGGCAAGTCATGATGCGCCCGACCTCGTCCGCGTGATCTCCTGCCAGCAAGCCGACATTGTCCCAGCTTTCCGCAAGGGAGAGAGGTGCAATTTGTTCAAGGACCTGCGCGACCGACTGAAGTGGGGTGCGACGGCTCATGGAGCGCTTTCCTCGGAGCTTGGAGAGACATTGTCGGATTCCGGCTCAATGTCGATTCGGTAATTCAGAATGCGCCGTGTTCCGACTTGACTGCATCGAAGCCACAGTGACTTGTGCATCAATTCACTGGCGCGAGGGAGGACGATTGTTCTGGTTTTCCTGTTTTCGACCGAGATGATTTGGATTCGTTCGTTTCTTCGTTCGGGAATGAAGAGCTGGCAGTCGAAGCTTGTCGGGTCATCCGTATGGTTGATCGCATCGAGATCGAGCCACAGTTCATCGGTTTCGCTGACGCGATAGGCCGTTTCGAACTCGACATCGTCGTTTCCGATGCGCAGGGGTCTGACCAAAGAAAATCGCTTGGGAGGGGCTGTGTTGAGGGAGACCACGACGCGAACGGGGGTTTCCTGGGAGGTCGCATCGGGGCGCAGCAGAACATCGATGGGCACGGTGACTTCCGACGAGGCTGCGGCGTAGAGAGGGGAGGATTCCGTTTCGTTGGCAAAGATACTGGGTGCCACCAAATCGATCTGTCCGGATACCGAGATAGCAAACGGATTGTTGAATCGGACTTGCAACTGTTGTGGCAGTCCGATCACGGAGTCCAGGCGTTGCTGTTCCATCGACAGTCCCATGCGCCATCTCGCAATTTCCGTATCGATGCCCCGAATGATGATGGGCCATTTATCGAGTTGTAGGCGATGCTCGGGACCAAAAGGGGTCTCGATCCTGTCGAGGTCGACATGGCGTCCCCATACGTCGGTCGCTTGGACATGGTCGCCCAGATAGAATTGCTCGGTGACGGGAACGGGGGACCAAAGGATGAAGCAGCAGTCGGTATCGGACACCAGCATTGCATTTCGGGTCGCTCCTTCCATCACAAGCTCACCCACGTATTCCCGTTTCTTGATCGCTTCGACCAGAGTTCGGTAGGGGAGAAACATTTCGCGTGGGGCACCGTCGGGGGTGAGGAATCCTGTGTCCGACGAGAATGGTTTGCGGATCCAGCCGATCGTTGCGCGTCCACTCCAGGGACGGATCGACGCGATCATTCGAGCGGCCAAGTCCTTGGTGCGGGTTGAGAGGGAGTATTTTTCTGCCGAAGCGGGTGTGATACAGGTCCAGTCGGGGAAACGGGAACGGGTATCTCCGACGACTTGCGTCCATTCGCTCTCGGCGATGGTTTCATCGAAAGACCATTGCCAACGGTCGATGGATTTCGATTGGGTCTCTGGAAGCCAGGGGTTGCGAGCCACGGTCAGGGTGGATTCCGAGCCATATCGCTGGAGGATCTGTTTTATCCAAGAGAGCATGTCCTCGTAGCGAGGGTTGCTGCCGTATTGCGTGTCTTGATCCCGCCCCACTTGAAAATCGAATAATCGCATGCACATCGACCGGAAGACCGGTTCGAGTTGGGGTTGCCACGCGATCGGATCTTCTAGGGCGGAAGTTGCCAGCGAGTTGGCTGGTTGTTGCGTCAATGGCCGATGGATGATGCCGACGCAACGAATACCCGCATCTTGAATACGGTCGATTGCGTGGCAGATACGATCTTCCTGGATGGGATCTTTGGCATCGAACCAGATGGGTAATTTGATGAATCCGGTTCCCCCCTCACGAACCAGAGTGATCAACTGATCGAGGCGCCAGTCCAAGACGCGTTCGTCAAGCGACCATCCGAAGCGTGGATCGAGCGCTGGTGATAACGATGGTGCGATGACGGCGAAGGTCTCGCGATTTTGAACGAACACGGAATTGCTCCGCTCCAGGCGGGACGCAATTTCGTAGTACCCAGATTTAAGATGACTGAGATCCCATTCGCAGGTACCTATCCATCGGCGAGCTTCGGCACCACGATTTGTCGATGAAGTGGAGACCATGTGCGCGTTGACAAGCTCCTTGGACTCGGTCGCGATCACTTGTCCTTCGTGATCGTAGAGCATCAAGTCCACGCGCGTCGAGCTTTTGAGCAGGCCCGACGCGAAAAGCGTGACCTTGACATTTTCGTTGGGCCGATAGAGGCGTGTTGGGCGATCGAGTGCAAGACGAATGCGAGGCATTTGTATGACTCGAATCCGGTCGAATCCGATGATGGCGCTGGTGGCTCTCGGAGAGATTGGATCAACGGTGAGAGCGACTTGGATCGAGGCGATTCCGCTGGGTGCTTCGTACGTTCCCAGTGTGCGTCGAGATTCCCATTTCGCGCCACCTCGTGTGGGAGAGGTCTCGATTTCGAAGATGAGTTTATCCGCGCGGTCGAAAAACCGCAGGCTTCCTTTCGCTTCGAAGTCCGCAGAGTCGCTGAAGGTGTCGATCTGCAGTCCGTAGAGCGAATTGTCATCGACGGCAATTTTTGGAGACAAGACCTCGGCCGCACTGCCATCCATGTCGATCCGCAAGTAGGGATCGATGAGCGTGTTTTCAACAAACTTCTCAATGGGGGGTGGAATCGTTTCGGGGATGATTGCCCAGGGGGATCGCTGGGTCTGCCAGCCCAAATACAGCTTAGCCAACGTACGCCGAATGTTTTCCGCTTCTGCGCTTTTGAGCCCCATTGAAGATTTCCGGTCGATTTGGACGGGGATGAATCCCGGGTGTCTGAAATCGGTACGCCGCGTCCAACCGTCGGGCCATCGGTCTGCTTTGGTATCTTCTTCGCTCCCAAAATCCCATTTCGCGATTGTTGCCAGTCCCATTCCGTCCTCTGCCCGCGTGGACGCACACCCCATCGCGGTTACAATGACGACCGCGATCAATGGGTATCGCGTCATCGGCATTGGGCGGTGCGGTTTCTTGGTCATGGGTTTGGGAGGTGGGTTTGCCTGGTATTCGAATCGGTATCCAGTTGTCGGGATTGCGTCTTCCTTTTCGACAAGCTTTGCACGTCGCAGCCCGGCTGGGGGTGGAAGCGGTCGAGATCGATGCGCGAACGGAACTTCGCCCTTCCGAACTTGTCGGCACGGGGCTTCGGCAAGTTCGAAAAATGCTGGAAGATCTGAATTTACGAGTTGCATCGGTTAGGTATGCGACACGGCGGGGGTACGAGATTGCCGACGAATTGGATCGCCGAATCGAAGGGACCAAGCGGGCCATGAAAATGGCTTACGAGCTGGGGGCAAACGTTGTGGTCAACCACGTCGGAACAATCGATGCCGACCCTCAACATCCTTCGCGGGAGATTTTGAAGAGTGTCCTTGCGGACTTGGGCGTTTATTCCCAGCGGGTGGGAGCCTTCCTCGCCTGCGAAACTGGCGGGGAGCCGCTCCCGAGATTGGGGGAGATGATCGACTCGCTTCCCCAGGGCTCGGTTGGAATCACCCTGAATCCAGGGAATCTTCTCGTCCACGGATTCCAACTGGACGGCCTTGCCCAAGTGGCCAAGCATGTCATGTTGGTTCATGCAAAAGATGGCGTTCCGGATCGGGCTCGTGGGCGCGGGACGCAGGTGCCCCTCGGATACGGTTTGGCAGAATTCCCAAATATTGCAGCTACGCTTGAGGAGCATGCGTATCGCGGATACTTTGTTGTAGAGCGGGATTTGGCTCCCAATCCGATCGAAGAGTTTCGAAACTCCGTCGAATTCCTTCGCAACATGTAGCCAACGCCCCATCGAACTCCTCCTGCCTTGAAGAAAAGGATAGTCGCCATCGCCATGAATGCTCGACGAATGTTTTCTCCGTGTTTTTTTGTCATCGCCCTCTCGGCTTTCGGTATCGGTGCGTTGTTGGTCGACGCCCAAGAGCCTGGGAAACAAAGCACGGATAACAGTGCGTCCTTGGTTGCAGAATTTGAAAAGTATTTGACCAACTCAGTGCTGACCGGAGTCTTCACGATCGACGGCCAACCGTTGAACAAACTCGAGGAAGAACGCTACGAGATCAAAAGCGCAAAGAAAGTCGAAGGAGAGGATAAGCTCTGGGCGATCACAACGAGAATCAAGTATGGAGACAAGGATCTCACGGTCCCTGTGTTTGTGACGATCGAGTGGGTGGGCCGGACGCCGATGATCGTGCTGGACTCGATCACCATTCCGGGACTCGGGACTTTCTCCGCCCGAGTGGTGTTTCATGACCGAAAATACGCTGGAACCTGGAAACACGACAACGTCGGCGGACACTTGTTCGGCCGCGTTGAACCAGCCCAGGCAAAGTAATTCCGATTTCTCCTAACCATTCGATTTTTGGGCACTGAAGATGAACCCGACCACGTACCGTTTTTTCCTGCTTGGGATGATTCTGTGTTCTAACCCCCTTTTCGCTTGGGATTCAGCGCGATCTATGCTTTCAATCGACAAAAAACCTTTTGGGATGGCCGACGGGGCCGCCGTCACTCTGTATACGCTCACCAACGCCGACGGGAACTCGGTTCAGATGATCGACTATGGCGCGATCATCGTGTCCATCCAAGTGCCCGATCGTGATGGAAAACGAGTCAACATAACAGCCGGCTTCGATTCCATGGATGGATACGTGCAGCGGCACCCGTACTTTGGTGCTACCGTCGGACGATTTTGCAACCGAATCGCCAAGGGGAAGTTTACGATCGAAGGCAAAACCTACTCGCTCGCAATCAACAACGGTCCTAATCATTTGCATGGTGGCGAAGTGGGGTTTGACAAGAAGATGTGGAAGGTGGAGGAATTCCGCGGAGATTCAAGCGTCGGGCTTCGCTTCACACTCATCAGTCCCGATGGAGATGAGGGATATCCCGGCCAGTTGGACACGATTGCCGAGTACGTTTGGAGCAACACCAACACACTGACATTGACCCTCAAGGCGACCACCGATAAGCCGACCGTGGTTAACTTGACCAACCATGCCTACTTCAATCTCTCCGGTCCAGGAAGTGGAACCATCTACGGTCATGAGCTGACACTCGACGCCGACCAATTCCTGTCCGTCGACGATACGATGATTCCTACGGGACAACTGACCAACGTCGTCGGCACTCCCCTTGATTTCACGAAGCCCCGCAAGATCGGGGAGAGGATCGGAGAGCTGAAAGCGACCAATGGTTATGACCATTGCTACGTCGTCCGAGGTAACGCTGGCCAATTGCGGCGAGCAGCCTACGTCGTGGATCCAGCTTCGGGGCGATCCATGGAGATTCAGACGACGCAACCCGGGGTGCAACTCTACACGGGCAATTTCCTTCAGGGAAATCCTGGGGAAGCGAACTACAAGATGCATGAAGCCTTCTGTTTGGAGACACAACACTACCCGGATTCGCCGAATCAACCAGGCTTTCCAACAACGCTCCTGAAACCAGGTGAAACGCTCCAGGAAGTCACCACGTTCATCTTCAGCGTGGTGCGATAAGAAAGAGCCGATCCGAAACCCATTAGCCGCTCCGCGTAAGCTGCTGTTTTCCTGGGTTTCGGATAGGCTCTCGTGTGGTTTTGACAGATAAGGAGATGCCTACACGTCTCCGCAACCGGCGTTGTGGACCAATTGGGCCCAGCGTGAAAACGCATCGCGAGTCGCGATTCTCAACGCATCCCGACGTCCAAAGCCGCGTTCACTGATTTCGATATCATCTTGGAGTCGGAATAAGCCCTCGTCGAAATGATCGCGCTGGGGCTGGCGTGGTTTCATAACGCGATGAATCACCCATACAGCCGCGGTTTCAACATCCGGGCTATCCACGATCCCGCGAAATGAACCGCTTTCAACATAGAACTTGGCCATATTCACCCTCCTGGATTCTTTGGACCGGACAATGCATCGGACAACACCTTGATGTTCGGAATGCAATGTGACACGTCCGGTCCTGCGAATTCCTAAACCGGAATTTCTTGACGTTGCGCGTCTTCGCCATTCGACGCGCACGAAGGGTTAATTATGCGCCGGTGTTTTCGAACTCGAAGCGTGAGCAAGGGGCTATTGTAGGACACAGCCGACAAAAGTGAGCCTGAGGCGCTAGCCGAGTTCATTCGCAGTGCAAAAATAGGCTAGCGCCTCAGGCTCATGGAAACGAAAATCGACTTTCGTCGGCTGTGTCTAGTAGGGAAGGCCTCGAAAGAAACGTCACGTCATCCCTCGCTTGCGCTGCGGGGTTGAGGCTAACGCGAAAAGAGCAACCTTAAAAAGCTTGTCCGAGCACGACGCCAGGCAAATGTCCACAACGTCGCATGGTGCACTGTCTCTGCGAGACCGGGTCATGAAGACCCTCCTTCCAGAGGATCCGCGATCGATCTGCGAAGTGATGAAAGGCGGGGAAAGAGCTCGCCTAACGCTGCAACCCCGAGGCTGCTCTGGCCTCTTCACGCTCGGCCTTCAAGGCGGCGGTTTCATTCGCCAGCTTGTTTTCTGAGCCAGCCGGGAAGTATTGCACATCGTCCATCAAGTAGTAGGGGCTTGGCAAGGTCTGACCGGCTACTTGAACTTGGCATCCCGACGTGAGCGACACTCCGCAAAGGGCGGTCGCGGCAAGGATCCAAAAACCCGAGTTCGTTTTGCTGGCTTTCATCGTTCGGTTCCATCCTGAACTGGTCGCAGACTCCCGTCCCAAACTCAAGGGCGAGTTTCTATGGACGCTACACTGTTCCAGTTATCGGTTCTTTGGATTGTGCGATTGAGTCAAAGTTTGACGTTTATGGGTCCAGCCGAACCCAATCGATATTCATCAGGCCGCTAGGCCGATCAGGATTGGTCGTTTCAAAATAGAGATCGCATCTTTGCTTGGAATTGACAATCTCCACCGACCGCTCGTACCAGGCGTCCCAAGAACCATTCGCGTCAACTTGGACACGTCCCACCTCAGGGCCGTTGAGGGAGCCCTCTCGAATCACAATCTGGCCGCCCCCCCCCGCGCTGGTAACGCGAAACGTGGCCGATCGAACTTGCGTCATGGGGATGTTCTTGAAGACAAAATAGGACCCATGGTTGATCGCCCCCAGGAATTTTCCGTTGCTAGCATTGTGAGTGCCCAGTTCGGACATGCCGTGGACTGCATCTGCCTTTTCAGCCTCGCGGGTGCGAGGGAGGAGTTGAACGGTCGCGGATCCGGTGAGCGATGGGATGCCGTCGCGTCCTAGGTCGGTATAGTTTGCAGTCAAACGGATCAAGGAGGATGTGAATCCCGGTTGGTCGGGGAAGGTGAAGGTGTTGCTCATGCCGCGATGGGATTGTCTGCTCGGATCAGGTTGGGCTGCGTAGACCCATTCGACCATCGATGCGATTTCTTCCTCGGTGTGCTGACCGTGGGGCAGCATCGCCACTTTGCCCCATACGCCGGTCGATCCGTTCAGGACGCGACGGATCGACTGCTCCAACGCCCCGGGTTGGTTTCGGTATTTGCCAGCGACATCGAGAAACGATGGGCCGACGATCGCGCGGTCGAGAGCGTGGCAATTGAAGCAGTCACTGCTGCGCATTCGCTTTAGGCCGAGCGGCATGGCTTCCTGATCGTCCGAAGCATTTCGGGATGGAAGCATTTGGGCTTCGACGAGCACACGATTGGGAGCGGACGGATCGAGCGAGTCCAGTTCGGTGGAGGCGATGACATTGTCGTCCGACGAACCATCCTCGGCATCGGTGATAGCAATTTGGTACGGGACGCCGGCTTTGGGGTCGAAGAAATCGCCGTCGCGTGGGGAGAGAAATCGAACCTCGGGGAGGGTATTGCCAACAATGACGGGAACGACAGCGGTATCTGCAGCGCCAGAGGGATCGGTCGCAGTGACTTGCAAATTGAAGATGCCTGGGGAGTCGAAGGTCCATTGGACCTCGGGTCCGCTGCCGATGTGTTCCCGTTTGTTGGGATCGCCAGCATCGGTTTTGGTCCATGAAAACGAGAGGGAGTCCTGGTCTTTATCGATTGATTCCGAGGCGGAAAACCGTACCGAGAGAGGTTCGCGTCCGAATCGATTGGAGCTGGTGATACGGGCGTGCGGAGTTCGATTGCCGCTCTGGTAGTCGATCCTCGCCAGTCGGGCATCGGGATTCACGCCCCACGTCTCTCCGTATTCCAGGACCAGGAGCGAACCGTTTTTATCGAATTGGAGATCGATGGGCCGAACAAAGGTTTCGTTGGGAAGAAATCGCTCCATTCGGTTGATTTGGGAGTCGGTATCCAGGTGGACTGCGACGATCCAACTTCGGGACCATTCGAAGATGAAGAGAGTTCGATCGAAGTAGGCTGGAAATTTCATCGGCGACGGATTGTCGGGGGAGAAGTCGTAGACGGGCCCAGCGCAAGCGGTACGTCCACCTGAGCCAAGGACGGGAAACTCGCCAGATGAACTTCCTGGGTAGTAGATCCACGCTCCCACAGCCGGTGGGAGTGTTTTCGGACCGGTATTGAAGCGAGAGAAATTTTGTGGGAGATCGGGGTCAAAGACTTCACCGATACTGCCATTGGCAAAGTCGACGCGGAGATAGGGGCGGTTGTTTGCTATGAAAAGGGGCCAGCCAAAGTTTCCGGCGGATCTTGCTTGATTCACTTCATCGTAGCCGCGGGGGCCTCGTTGACCATCGCCACCGGCATCGGGGCCCACATCTCCCCAATAAAGAAAGCCAGTGTGGTGATCGAGGTTCAATCGCCATGGGTTTCGGCATCCCATGACATAAATTTCCGGAAGACCCTGAGAACCATCCTTAGGAAAAAGATTGCCTTCGGGAATGTCGTATCCTCCCTCGGGCAACGGTCGGATGCGGAGAATTTTTCCGTTGTGGCTCATGGTGTTGGCCGACGTTCGCAGGGCATTGAATGCGCTGCGTTCTTCCCTCTCGTCGATGGGGGCAAAGCCCTGGGAGTCGCCGAACGGATTGGTGTTGTCTCCGGTACCGATGTACAAACATCCATCCGGCCCGAATTCCATCGAACCGGCGTGGTGACAGCATTCTTTGCGTTGTTCCTCAAACTTGAGGATGAGCACTTCACTATCGCGATCGATTTTCCCATCGTCCTGGATTCGGAACCGGCTGATTCGCTGCCCAGGAAAATCTGGGGGAGAGTATTGCAAAAACATCCATCGATTGGATTCAAAGTTTGGGTCGAGCGCGATGCCGAGGAGTCCGTTTTCTTGTTCCGTGGTGACGTCGAGTTTCCCGACCAATTGCACCTTGAAGGTTTTTGGGTCGATCGCTTTGATGTTGCCCGCAAGCTCGATGAGGAAGATCGTGCCGTTGGGGGCCAGAGCCATTTCCATGGGTTGGATGAGGCCTGTGGCGAGCACCGTTTTCTCGAAGCGGTCCATATCCACGTCGATGCTAGTCGGATCGGTCGCTTGGCATGGTACGTTGGAGTTTTGCAGACAGAGGTTCACGGAGGCGAGGATGCAAAGGATCGTGCGGATCCCGCGAACCGGGAACAGAGATTGGGTTGGCATCATGGGGGAGGGGTTAGCGAACGCGGCGGAATCGTTGTCGAATACGATCGTGAATACGGTTCAAATCCGCATCCGAGGAT
>Ga0315904_10003198_pt1 | contig 24467 bp, 15 predicted proteins | sample LakEriMetagenome_6_FD_203529 | JGI IMG/M metagenome (GOLD analysis project Ga0315904, IMG submission 203529) | Freshwater fungal communities from buoy surface, Lake Erie, Ohio, United States - Buoy 12 MA120 | ecosystem: Environmental > Aquatic > Freshwater > Lake | place: USA: Lake Erie, Ohio... | reverse complement strand
CCAAATGTCGCTCAACATTGTTCATCATCCGGGCAACTTCATCGAGCGAATCCTCTTTGAGAGGCTCAAGATCGGTGAGCATCAAGCGGGCTGTGATCGCGTAACGCGTGGGAATCTCCGACTCGCGTTCGAGCAACTTGGTCAGATTTTCCTCGCAAGGGCGCTTTTGGAGCAAGTGATGTTGGCAAACTGCGATGGTGAACAGCCACGAGGATGGGTCCGATGTCGAATCGACCGCGAGTGGGGACAGATGGTTCATCGCCTCGTCGATGAATTGGTGATGGACCAACGCTCGCGCATAGGCCAGTTGCAAGTCGGGTTTGAGCCAGGTGGGAATGGCACCATTGGCGATCAGAGAACTGAGTTGGGCGTCGAGTGCAGGGAGCGTTTCCGATCCCCAGTTCCCACGTAGGGCCTCGAGGAAACCACGAACCGACGGGTCGCAATCACCCGCAAGGTCCAGGACCGCTTCGTGCAACGCGATGCCTCGCTTCGAAGCCAAGGCGACCGAGGCATCGCGCGCGTCGCGCTGCGTTTCACCGCTCAGCGCACGATCGATCCAAGCGTCAAACGACGTTCGCCATTGCGTTGCCGGAGGCCAATTCCAACTCGCTTGCTTTCGAAGTTCCTGCGGATCCGAAGCCACGGCTGGACGGTGGACCGCGACGATTGCCAGCCCAATACCCAAGACCCGAAGAACAGAAAAGAAGTCGGACACGGGGACCTCGGGCTCTATAAGTAAAAATTCTAATTCGACGCCGCTATCGTAAGTATACGTGATTGAATGCGGGAAAGCGATACGACTGCGGGTGTCCGGGTGGAGTGATTTTTCCGATTGCGAATCGCAAGCGTTGGCGTGGAGGGGGTTTGGGTCGAGCGGACCGAATCGATCCCCTTGTCGGGGGCTGGTACGGGCTGAAAAATCCCCTCGCTGCATACGGTGAGTAGCCCGGGCACAACGGGAACCGAATACCCCCCAAATGGGGAGTAGGTGGTGAATTTCCGGGGTTCCACGTTGAAGGTGTCGGGAGTCCGAAGCAGACTGAGATAGGCAGGGATGCGATTGGTAGACCCCTCTGGGAAATCGAAAGGTGATCGGTTTTCCCAGTGTTTTCCCAACCGGCAGCAATACCGCACGCATTCCTTCATGGCCAACGTCGACCGAGCCTACAACCACGTACGTCAGGAGCTAGCCGAAATCGGCTTGTTGGCTGATGGTGTCTATTTGGACGTGGTGGAGTTGGTGGTATCGGGCGAGAAGAGCGAGGGGGAGCGAGGCTACGTCTTCGAGCAAGTCGGGCATTATGCGAAGTGGGGCTATGAACCGGGAGTGATCTATTTGCCGCGCGACTTGCCGCACCAGCCACGCAAGCCCGGGATGACTTTGTGCGACACGATTCGGCATGAATACGCGCACGCCTGGTTTTTTCATGATCCATCCTTTTTCCGGCACGACTGGTTTTTGCGGACCTTCGGTGCATCCTACAGCAATTGCAATCCGACCCCGTACAACCGATGGAGGCATCGCTTGAAGCGGAATCCGGAGTACTTGGCTGGGAAGGCTCGTTGTCGGTCGGAGAGGGGGCGGCTCCGTTTTTTCTATGGTTATTTGCTCGACGAGTTCATCACCGATTATGCGACCACCAATGCGAGCGAGGATTTCGCGGAGACGTTCATGTTCTACATGAAATACCGACGGTCTCTGGATCGCTTCCGAAATCGTCCGGGGGTGTATCGCAAGCTGAGGATGGTGGAGCGGGCGGTTCTGGCAGCTCGACGCCGTATCTGCAGCCGGGTTTGGCAGGGAACCCAACGTCGTTGGGCGTAGGGGTTCGGTCCGACGATTCCGTTCGGAACGGTTGTTTTCGATATGAGTTCTGACGCGGCTTGGTCTTTGCTTTCGCGTCAAAAGAGCCGAATTGGCTTGATGCTCTCAGGTTTTCCGGTCGTTACCCCTTTGTGACAATCGAACTTTTCTCGTATTTGGTAGGTGCGATGACGATTTCCCAGCTCAAACAAAGCGAACGGCAGAACGGCGTTTTTTCGAGGCAGCGATTCCTCGATTATTGCTTGGGTCGCGCAGAGTTGGCGGAACGGCTCATCACGATTTTCACGGAAGGTTTGCCGAAGGATTTGTTGGATATCCAGGAGGCGGTCGAGGCTGGGGACGTCCCGAGGATCGCCAAACTGGCGCATCGTTTGAAGGGAGCCTCGGCCAGCATGTGTGCGGAAAAGCTCTCGACTGCCGCAGCGACGCTGGAACGATCCGCCCGAGCTTCGGATACCGATCAGATTGCGGCGGGTTGGTTGGTTGTTGAGAAGGAAGTAAGCGCCCTATTGCAAGCGTTGCGGCACCCCTAACGAGGTTGGCTGGGAGGCGAGAAGAATAACATGGGAAGCGATAGGACATCGGGGTCGACAAAAGCCGCGAGCATGAAGATGCTCATTGTGGATGACGAACCGATTTCGTTACAGATCTTGGGGAGCTTTCTGACCGCCCTTGGGTACGAGTTCGAGGTGGCGACTGACGGCCGCGAGGCTTTGGAAAAAATGCGGCACTTCTCGCCGTCGATTGTCATTTCGGATGTCGAGATGCCCCATATGGACGGGGTCTCGCTGTGCCGTGAAATTCGCAGGCAGCGTTCGATCCAGTACACCTACGTCATCTTGGTGACCTGTCGATCTGAGCACGAGTCGCTGCTGATGGGGTTGGATGCTGGGGCAGACGACTATTTGAGCAAACCGATCAGCCTCGAGGAACTTCGACTGAGAATCAACGTCGCCAAGCGTCTATTAAGTTTGGAAGGGCGCGAGATGATGATCTTCTCGTTGGCCAAGCTCGCCGAAAGCCGCGACGATGATACCGGCGAGCATTTGGAGCGGGTTCGCGAAATCTCCAAACTGCTCGCCACGGAACTGTCGTACCATCCCAAGTTCGCCGAGGTGATCGATGGTCAATTCATCCAACTGATCTATCTCACATCCCCGCTGCACGATATCGGCAAGGTCGGGGTTCCCGACAAAATCCTGAATAAGGAAGGCAAACTGACGCCGGAAGAGTTTGAGACAATGAAGGAGCACACCAGGATCGGGGGGGAAACGCTCCGAGCCTCTGCCCAGGCTTACTCCGAAGCCAGTTTTCTGTGGATGGCTTATGAAATTGCGATCAACCACCACGAACGGTGGGACGGCAATGGGTACCCGAACAAGCTTTCCGGAGAGCAGATTCCACTCTCGGCGCGCATTGTCTCGGTCGCGGACGTGTACGATGCTCTCCGTTCAAAACGGGTTTACAAACCCGCCTTTAGTCACGAGAAATCGGTCGGGATCATCTTGGAAGGCAAAGGGACTCAATTCGATCCGGATGTGGTAGATGCCTTTGTCAAACTGGAGTCGATGGTTCGGGAAATTTCCGAGACGCACCAGGAACTCCCCAGGGGATCGGAGGTTGCCCCACGGATGGAACCCACGCTCCCGGATCAGACGACACTCGCGTAGGGATGCTTTAGCTCGCCTCGCGCGAGTTGTTCAAGCGCCAGCACAAGTTGATCGAGTTGGATCGGTTTCGTCAGGCACCCGTTCATCCCCGCCTCGAGGCATTGGTCGTGAATGCCGGCAAGTGCGTGAGCGGTCATGGCCAGGATCGGAACGTTCGCGGCTGGGCTTGGCAAGGCTCGAATCTGCCGCGCTGCCTCGAATCCATCGAGAATGGGCATTTCGATATCCATGAAGATGGCGTCAAACGTCGAGTCCCTTACCGCTGCCACCGCTTGTTCGCCATTGACCGCCATCTCGAACGAATGGCCAAAGAGTTCCAGAAACCCAGCGGCGATCTGCCGATTCACTTCGGTATCGTCGACGATCAAGATCCGAAGCGAGCGGAGCGGCAGCTCCGGATGTCCTGGCGAAGTGAAGCGGGTCTCGGACTGACCCAGGTAGCGTTTGACGTTTTGAACAAGCTCGAGGCTGCTGATCGGCTTGATCAGGCATTGATCGCTGTGGATATTCAGATCCGCGACGAGCGGACCGGGACCGCTGTCGGTTTGCGGCATCAAGACGAGGAGTGGATGTGATTCCAAGTACCTTCTCTTTTCCTCGGTATCGACTTGCTCTATCCAGGATCGATGAAAGTCGGTGTCGATCAACACGAGATGGGTTTTCCCATCGTTTGGCTCCGACGAGTTCAGCAACGTCGGCCAGGCTTCCTGGAACGTGCCGAATGACTGGCAGGCAGCTCCTGCGCTGATCAGCGCGTTGGTAAAGCTGTCGCAACTGCTGGGCGATTCGCAGATCAAGGTAACCCGTACCGAATCCAAGCCCTCGGGTGGATCGAATTGGCACTCCGATTCCTCGATGCGAATAGCAAAATGGAAGGTGCTTCCATTTCCAACCTCGCTCTCGACCCAGATGCGACCGCCGAAAAGTTCAACCAACTGGGATGCGATGGCGAGCCCAAGGCCGGTACCACCGTATTTTCTGGTCGTGGAGGAGTCGCTTTGTTGGAATCGTTCAAAAATCAGCTTCTGCCGATCGGCTGGGATACCTGGACCGGTGTCGCGAACCGAAAAATGTAGAAACGCACGTCCATTTCTCTGCTTTTCGAATCGACAATGGACGGCGACTTCCCCAACGTCGGTGAATTTAACTGCGTTGCCGATCAGATTGACGAGAATCTGTCGGAGTCGCCCTGGATCACCGACGATCATGGAAGGGACGTTTCTATCGAAGTCAAAGAGAAGTTCGATTTGTTTCTTGTAGGCATAGACCGCCATGAGTTTGACCGCATCGTTGACGGTCTCGTGCAAGTTGAAAGAAATGCGTTCGAGTTCCATCTTGCCCGCTTCGACTTTGGACAGGTCCAGGATGTCGTTGAGAATCGACAGAAGCGCGTCCCCGGACTGCTTCACGATCTTGAGACAATTGCGTTGTTTGGGGCTGAGATCGGATTGCAGCGCCAGTTCGGTCATTCCCAGGATCCCGTTCATGGGAGTGCGGATTTCATGGCTCATGGTGGCCAGGAACCGGCTCTTGGCGGCATTGGCCGCTTCGGCGGCTTCCTTCGCTTCGTTGAGTTCCCGCTGCGCGTGGAGGAGTTCCAGTGCGGTCCGTTCCAGTTCACTATTCGCGACGGCCAATTCGTTGGCGCGCGCCGTGATCGACTTGATGGCCTCGGCGACTCGTTGCTCGAGGGTTGCGTTGAGGTTGGCCAACTCGGTGAATCCTGCCGCATTCTCGAGTGCGGCGCCGGCGATGGTGGCGATGAAGTCAGCCAAGCGTTCCTCGTCGGAGCCGAACGGTTTTTTGACTTGGCCATTGACGGCGCATAGCCACGCTACCATTTGGTCGCGCACTTTGATCGGCACGCACAGTCCGGAGCGTCGCGATCCGATTTCCGTCATTTCACTGAAAGCCTCGTCTTCCACCCATACGATGGCCTTTCCTTTTTCCACGGCGTTCTGTACCAGTTTCACCGTGAAGGGATTCATTTGAAGTTTGCTCGAGGACAGGGAGCCATCGGTGGTGTCGGAAAGATCGATCAGGTAGCATTCTTCGGCACGCAGCAATCGCAAGGCAGCGTCTTTAGCTCTTTCAAAAATCTGTTCTGGTGACAAGGCAGAGGCAATTTGGCGACCCGATTCGAGGACGCCGTCGAATCGGTCAGCGAGCGACAGGGTTGCCATGGCGGGGTTGTCTTCGCGGTAGTTGGCTGACAGAGCATTGAGTTCTGCGAGAATGTGTTCCGACTCCTTGCGAGCCGCGTCGGCATCCATGCCTTGGAGCATGCTTCCAATTTCCGTGACCGCCTGCAGGGACAACGCAAGCTCGTACTTCATTTGATGATGTCTGGCTTTGCTGATACTTCGTTCGAGCCAGACCTGCGCGCTGTTGTAATCCCCTTCCATGGCGGCGATCAACGCCAATTCTCGTTGGGCGCGCGGCAAATCGTTTTCGCACAATCTCGACCATCGGATGTGCTGTCGGGCTGCTCGTCTGGCTCGCTGCAATAATTGCTTCGCAGGTCGCGGCGCGTAGATCAGTTCGTTCTGCGCTTTCTCCCGCAGCGCCGTGGCGAGCCATGCGGTGGTCGGCATGGTGTAGGCATTGATGATTCCGGACTCGGTAGCGATCTTGGCCCCTTTCTCCAGATACTCGATCGCCGCATTGTATTCCTTGCGGTACAGGGCTGCGATTCCCGATGCGATGTGAATCTGGCAATGGCTTTGCACCCCGCGTTGGTTCCTCGACATTTCCTGAAGGATCAGTTCCTGGGGTGTCCCGGCGCGAGCTGCTCGGGCCCAAACGTCGAGGATAATCGTCGACGCATGCTCATCCCCCAATTTCAATCCAGACTCATGGCTCTCACGAGCCAACGCCAGGGCCGCTTTGATCTCGCCGAGGTGGTACAGGGATGCTGCGATCTGGTACTGGGATATATGGTAATACCAATAATCCCCGGTGCTTTTCAATAGCCGGGCCGATTCGCGGCCTTTCTCAATGCACTCCGAGTATCGAGATGCGTAGTACAGAACGCAACTGTAGTAACTGAGCGTTTGTCCTTGTCCCCAGACGTCTCTAAATTGCTTGCGCAGAGCGAGGGATTTCTCCGAGTACTTGATCGCGCGATCGAACATCGGAATCAGGCTCACAGCGGGAGCGTGTTCCGAGTATACATCGGCGAGTTCTGAACTCGGAAGGAAGCGTTCCGCCAAATTTAAACCGCGGAGATGACACCAGAGGCACTGCGGCTTAGTACGGCAAAACCAATACGAGTGGGCGAGGCGGCTGAAAAGAGTAATCGCTAACCTTTCTCGCTCGCTCGGTTCTCTCTTGATTCGATGGACGAAGATTTTAGGAAGGAATGTATGGAGGCATTGAATGAATGTCTCGTAAATCAAAAATGGAAAGACAAGCAATAAATTCGATGGCACAAACCAACCGAGTAACTTCAACGTCGCTTCGAGACCGATCGTTGCTTTTTCCATATCGCCGCGTTTAAACCACAGCGCGGACTGTTTGACTTGAACCTTCGCCTTCGTGAATTCATCCTCAGCGAGTTCAAGTGCGTCTTCGAGTGATTTTTCCGCTTCGGCATATTTGCCTCGGAACATCAGCGTGTCGCCCAGTCCCTCCGTAATGCGAAAGAGAACATCTCTATTGGCCGAATTTGCTCCACGCCTTGCAATGCGAAACTGTTCCTCCGCGATTTCTAGAGAGAACTGTTGCCGGGCTTGTTCAGCCGCAAGGAGCGCATACTTGGCTGCCTCGGCGGTCTGGTTCGCTTGATCGTAGTGATATGCGATAACCGAGATCTGGGTAGGATGCTCGCGCTCATGGTATTCGGCAGCCTTATGATGCAAATCCCGAAGCGATTCCTTCGACGCGCGTTGGATCAATGCTGCTCGGATTTGGTCATGAACGAACGTGAAATGGGCGCCGTCGGCACGCGCCCAAATCAGATTTCTATCCCGAGCCTGATCAAAACAGCGAATCGCAGTCGCTGTTTCGCATTTTGCCAACAATGTAACCGCGTCGAGATTGAATTCCTTGCCGAGAATAGCCCCAACCGTCAGCAGACGGATGGTCTCCTCGGGCAAGAGTTCAATACGGCGAGTCAGAATCTCTGCTGCCTTGCGAGAGGACTGGAGATCTTGGAGAGCCGATTCATCGATCAACCAGCCGTTGGGTTTCGGTACTAGGGCACTCGACTCCACGAGTCCTCGCAACACAGCGGAGGCCATGAAAGGACTTCCTCCCGAAAGCGTTTGCACGGCAGCAATTGCAGGTTCAGGAAGACTGCCCGCCATGGATGCAATGAGTTTCGCGATCTGCTTTTCCGTGAATTCCTTTAGCGCGATGTGACAAGAAGGTTGAAGCTTTCGCAGGAAGTGCTCCTCCCCCACTTCGTCGGAACGGAAAGTCGTCAGCAAACAAGTGTGCCGAACCGTCGTACGGGAAGGGTTGGACCATTTTCGGAGCAGTCGATAGGTCAGTTCGTCCGCCCATTGGCAGTCATCCAAAACGACCAGCACCGGGTGCGCGGCCGTTCCCAGACAATCCAGCAATTGAGAAAGGGCTTCGATGGTGCTGTTCTCTCGAAAATCCTCGGGAACCGACTTGCTTGTATCCTTGGAAACAAGGAATTCTGACAATTTCGGAAGGGCCATTACCAGTGGCACGCAAAGCTCGCCAAGCGATTCTTGGATTCGTTGTTTCAGCTCGGGTGTTTCCTCGCACGCTTGGATCAATCCATCGACGATACCGTCAAACATTTCGAACGGATGCTGGCCTACTTGGTCGGTTCCCTGCCCTCGCAAAACCCAGAATCCTTTCGCTCTCGCCACCTTGACCGCTTCCAGAATCAACCGACTCTTGCCGCTGCCAGATTTCCCTTCGACGAAAATCAAATCCCCTTTTCCCTCCAAAGTCTGCTTGATTTCGCTTTCGACCAACTGTATCTCATCGGCGCGCGCAACGAACGAGGACTCGGTAATGGTGTTACGCCGGTCGGATTCCCCCACAACCAATCGAATCTTCTCGCCGTGACGCAAGGAGGTCGCGATGGTCTGAAGATCATGGGCGACGGCAGATGCGGTTTGATAACGATCGGAAGGATCTTTTCGCAGCAACCGCTGCACAACCTCATTCAATTCTCGGGGGATCCTCGAATCGATCGAACGCAAATCGGGTACTTTGGCCGTCAAATGCTCGCGGAGCACGGCATTCGCGGTGCGCCCCGCAAACGGTATCTGGCCAACGAGGCATTCAAACAAAATGATTCCCGCCGAATACAGATCGGATGCGGGGCCGACGTCGCACTCCACGGCTCCGGCCTCCTCCGGAGACATGTAATGAACCATCTGGATCGCATCGGAATCGCTGAGGTGATCGGAATCGAATCGCAATACGGTTCCGAATCCCAATAACTGCACCATCGAGTCCTTCTTTTTCCTCAAGAAAATATTGGAGGGATGGAATTTCCCGTGCAGCAAACCTTGCGAATGCATGCCGTCGAGGATCGTGAAAAGGGAAATCATGCACTCCATGGTTTCCCATGTCGTCATCCGACCGGATGCGAGGCGATGATCCAACCGCTGCCCGTCGAACGCCTCCATGACCACGAAGATTCCATTTTGCTCCTGTCCGAAATCGAGAATCGGTGCCAATCCCGGGATCGTGATTTTGGATCGGATCTCAGCTTCATGCAGCAAACGCGCGCAAACACTACGCGTCAGAAGTTTGTCGTTGAACAATGCCACGATGGTTTCCGCATTGCGATTGGAATCCCGACAAACAAAGAAACTGCGTTCCGGCGAGTGAGACCACACATCGCCCGATGAAAAGCGGGCCCAACGACCCAAAGGACCTGAACTCGGGTTCTGGACGGAATTGGATGGATCCATAGCCTGGAAACTCTCGTCACGCAAAGTCGCAAACTCAGAAAATTAACTCCTAAACCTACGTCACAACTTGGATAACATTGGCCCATTCGCTTCTTCATTGGTATGGAAATTCGTAATCCACCAGGCCCTCAAAGGCGGAATAATCGATCCAAGCCAACTTCGAGGTCGGCGTTCTTTGAATTTACAGTGAAAAACCGTTGACATTCTGAGTCCGTTTTGAGACACAACGCATCGTGATCACGCCTGCTGCGAATTTTTCTATAATTTGGTTTTTTTGTCGGTGCGTCACCGACCGAAGGAGATTTGGCGATGTCTGACTCTACTCAAAATCCCGTTGCCTTAGACAGCAACGCGGATTCGTCGCAGTTCATGCGGGAACTGGATGTGTTCACACGGGATTTAGCATTGATCGACAAAGAGATCGAAGATTCGGGTTCGTCGAACATCGACGAATCACGCTACACTCGGCTCTCGGAAACCGTTCAAGCGTCGATCGAAGCATGTCGCGATTTTGAATCGCGACACCAAGCAAACAAGGAATTGCTCCAGCAGGCGCAGTCCGTTTTTCGTCGTGCCACAGATCCGTACTTCCTGAAAAGCTGGTTTGCGAATCGAGCACGGACGAAACCGACTGGTTTCCCTGGCGATTACGAGATGCTGTGCAAAATTTACGGAGACTCGAAACCAGGAATTGGAATTGGCATTTACCTGGATCGAATCTTTATGGATGTCCCACTCGCATGTGCTGTTCGTGGCCGACTCGAGATGGCGAGAAAATTTCTCACGCAGGAAATCGAAACGCGAAGAGGTTCCCACGAGCCGGTTCGCATCCTCGACATCGCCAGCGGGCCATGCCGCGAGTACATGAATTGGCCATCCCAATTGCCTGCTATCGACGTCGTCGCCATGGATAGTGATCCTCGAGCGATCGAGTACGTCAACACGACCGTCGCCACTCAAATGCCGAAACCGTCGCGGCTATCGAGCATCCAGTACAACGCTTTTCGAACGCGATCGCCCGAAGCGACGATCCAGAAATTCGGGAAATTTGACATCATCTACAGCGTCGGCTTATGCGATTACCTGACCGACGATGTGCTCGTCAAATTACTCTCGGCATGGCACGAAACCTTGTCCGACAACGGCGTCCTCTTCGTTGCCTTTAAAGACACCATTCGATACGACCAGACCATCTACCAGTGGCACTTGGACTGGTTCTTCTACCAAAGAACCGTCAAGGATGTCCTGACGCTGTACGAGCAGGCCGGTTTTGATCTCGGCAACATCGAAACGTGTCGCGATGAGACGGGAGTGATCACCGGCTACTTCACGCGGCGGGATCGGATGCCTAACTTGCGTATCGATTCCGCGGAATCTGGCATTCGCAAGCCGACCCTTCGGCTTTTTGGGGATCGTTCCGGATTCCATCCGTCGGTTATGACCTCGGGAGGTACAGCCAGGAACTGATCATCGTCCAGTCGATTTTTGCCCTTCTCGACACTTCGTGGTCGAGCGAGGGATGTTGCGAGTGAATCATTCTAAGGCTCAACAGTGTCTTACGACTGCAGGACCTCTTCCAACACCACCAGCAAAGCATCGATCTCTCCCTCGGTGCCCACGCTGATGCGCAGTCCATCCCCCCAAGGGGAATAGTTCATGTAGCGAACCAGGATGCCGCGCGATTTGAGGGCTGCATAGATCGGTTCCACTGGCCGATCGTTCCGCGTGCACCAAAGGAAATTCGCGTGCGACGGGGTGACAGAAAATCCCATGGCTCGCAACGCGTCTTCCATCCGGCCGCGCGTCTGATTCATCCGGGCGACATTGGCCCTCAGCCAGGATTGATCCGAAATCGCTGCCGTCGCGCCCGCAATCGAGATCGCATCGGTGTTGTAGGAATCCTTGACCTTGCGCAAAACCTCGATGATCGATGGATGCGCGACCAAATATCCGAAACGCAAACCCGCCAGTGCATACGATTTGCTAAAGGTCCGGGTGACGAGGATCCGCGGATCCCGCGCAATCAGATCGATGCAATTCTGCGGCGCAAAGTCGACGTACGCTTCGTCGACGACGATGGGACAATCTAGGTCGCGTGCCAATCTGAGGAGCGTGTCCGGAGGGATCAGCGTGCCGCTGGGGCTGTTGGGGTTCGGAATGAAGACGAGTTTGAGTTTCGGATCGGGGCGAAAAAATTCCTCGGTCAACTGAAAATTTCGGTCAAACGCAACCTCTTCATGCGATGCACCTCGCAGGGCGACGAGTGTTCGATAGAGGATGTAGCTCGGAAACGGGAACCGGACTCGATCTCCTGGCGCGACGAAGGCACGGGTGACGATCGTGAGAATATCATCGCTCCCGTTGCCGCAGAGAATCTGGTCGGGGGATACCTCGAGAACATCGGCGGCCGCACGGCGGAACGACGTCCCGAGCGGGTCCGGGTAACGCTCGAGTCGTTCACTCGCAGCGAGAATGGCATCCTTGACACGCGGGTTCGGCGGGTACGGGCTTTCGTTGGTGTTGAGTTTGATGACCTTGGCCGCGCCGGGTTGCTCCCCGGGTTTGTACGGGGCCATGCCGACGATTTCAGGACGAAAGTATTTGTGCAAATCCATGATGATGTTATGACCGCTCAGCGATTTTCTTCAAGCATAATTCCTGAACGACGCGAGGATCTGCGTTTCGGTTTCGCTTCTTGGCTTGGCCGACCAATGCAGCGACGGCTTTTGTATTCCCCCCTTTGACTTTCTCGATCACGTCGGGGTTTTCGGCCAAGAGCGCATCGCACAGGGCATCCATTTCGGAGTCGTCGACGCGAACGATTCCCAGCGCGTCGATGGCCTGAGGAACGGTCCAGTTGGGATGTTCGAGAAGGAGGGCAAGAGCCTGTTTGGCCTGGCTGGTATCGATCTGCCCCGCCTCGATCGCACTCAGCAAGGCAGCCAAGGTCGGAGGGCGGATCGGATAGGCATCGATCTCTTTTTCGTGGTCATTGAGGTAGCGCAGGACATCCTGCAGCATCCAAGCCGCTCCGCGTTTGGTGGTCGCGCCATGAGCGACCAGCTGCAGAAAATACTCGACCATCTGCCGCCCTTGCTGCACCAATACCTCCGCGTCGGCGTCCCGCACCTGGTGGGTTTCCACGAGCTGCACTCGATAATGCTCCGGAGTGCAGGCGGCCTCATGAACGGCGCGGTCGCGCTGCTCTGGGCTGAGGACGACAGGCACCAAGTCGGGGCACGGGAAATACCGATAATCGGAAACCTCCTCCTTTTCTCGCTGCAGTTCGGTTTGGCCGAGAAGATCGTTCCAACCGCGCGTCTGCTTGGGGACCTGGCCCTTGGTGAAACCCGTTCGCAAGTACTCGCTGATCTGACGGTCGACTTCGAAGTCGATGGCCCGCTCGACCGCGCGGAAGCTGTTGAGGTTCTTGATCTCGACGATCGGCGTCGCAACGGTGGTCCCATCGCGCTCGACATGCAGGTTGACATTGGCATCCGCACGCAACGATCCTTCCTGCATGTTGCCATCGGAAATTCCAAGATAAACCATGATCAGCCGCAGTTCGGTCATGTAATCTCGCGCCTCGACGGCGCTGGACAGATCGGGTTCCGAGACGATCTCCAACAGCGGAGTTCCGGCTCGGTTGAGATCGATCCGGGAATCGGCTCGCCCTGCCCGTTCGTCATGCATGCTCTTGCCCGCATCTTCCTCGAGATGAGCCCTCAGGATTCGGATCCGTTTCTTCATGTGCTGACTGATCGCCGCATCGCTCCCCTCGACCGTGACCGGAATATCGAGATAGCCGTTGGAGCAGATCGGCAAATCGTACTGACTGGTTTGGTACCCTTTGGGCAGATCTGGATAGAAGTAATTTTTGCGATCCCATTTCGTGAACGGCGCGATCTCGCAATGCAACGCTGCCCCCGCCCTCGCGGCCAGCAGGATGGCGCTTTCGTTGAGCACCGGCAACGCTCCCGGCAATCCGAGGCATACCGGGCAAACCTGCGTGTTCGGGGGATTGCCAAAGGCGGTGCTGCATCGGCAGAAGAGCTTGGTCTCGGTCGCCAATTGGACATGGACCTCGAGACCGATGACCACGCGATACTCCAGGGGTGCTTCGGTCATGCCTGCACTCCGTACGGGGCGGGAATCGAAGGTTCGTATCCGATGGAGGTGTGATACCGATGGCCTGCCGCGAGCAACATGCCTTCCTGAAGCGCGGGGGCCTGCAATTGCATGCCGATCGGAAGCCCATCCCGCGTGCAACCCAGCGGGATCGACAAGGCGGGGATCCCTGCGAGGTTGGCGCCGACGGTAAACAGATCCTCCAGGTACAGTTGCACCGGATCATTCAACTTTTCGCCCAATCGAAAAGCCGGGTTCGGCGTCGTGGGGCCGATGAGCAGATCGACTTGTTCAAAGGCAGCGTCGTAGTCGTTTCGAATCATGCGACGCACTTTCAGCGCTTTGAGATAATACGCATCGTAGTACCCGGCGCTCAGGGCATAGGTACCAAGCAAGATGCGGCGTCGGACCTCGGGACCAAAGCCTTCCGAGCGGGTCGCTTCGTACATGGCGTCCAATGTCGCGACCTTGGCTCCGCTTCGCGATGCCGCTGCGCGAAATCCATAGTGCGCTCCATCGTAGCGAGCCAGATTGCTGCTGGCCTCGCACGGCGCGATGATGTAGTAGGCCGGGATGCAGTACTTGGAATGCGGCAGTGAGATATCGACGATCTTGGCCCCGGCGGAGCGAAAGACTTCGATGGCCGACTCGATCCCTTGACGAATTTCGGGGTGCAAGCCCTCGCTGTCGAGATGCTCGCGGATCCGTCCGATGCGAAGCGGTTGGCGCGAATCGGTCATCGCCGCAGCGTAATCCGGAACGTTCGCCACGAGCGAAGTTGAGTCGCGCGCATCGTGGCCAGCAATGGCCTGCAGGAGGATTGCGGCATCTTGAAGATCATGCGCGAACACACCCGCCACGTCGAGACTGCTCCCATAAGCGATCAAACCATAACGGCTGACCCGTCCGTACGTCGGCTTCAAACCGCACACTCCGCAGAAGGCGGCGGGCTGGCGAATCGATCCGCCGGTATCGGTTCCGATAGCTGCCGATGCGAACCCTGCAGCCACCGCCGCGGCCGATCCGCCGCTGCTGCCACCACAGGTTCGCTCGTTGTCCCAGGGATTGCGGCTCGGGCCAAAGATGCTGGTCTCGGTCGAGCCCCCCATCGCGAATTCATCGAGATTCGTCTTGCCGATGAGGATGGCTCCCGACTGCTGCAGTTGGCTCACCACGTGGGCATCGAATGGCGACACGTAATGTTCCAGCATGCGAGAGCCGCAGGTAGTCGGCGACGAGCGAGTGCAAAGGATATCCTTGAGGCCGATCGGTATCCCGCACAGCGGCGGGACGGACTCACCGCGGGCTCGCAGGGCATCGCATCGATCCGCCGCCTCGAGGGCCGCATCCCGATCGACGGAAATCATGGCCCGAATCGGCTCGTTCCAGCGATCGATTCGCTGCAAAAAGAATTCGACGAGTTCACGGCTGCGGATCGAGCCGGAATCGAGGAGCCGGCGAGCGCCGTGGACGGTAAAACGTGGATCCAACATGGGCAACAGGATAGGCCAAGCCCGATCGATCGGAAAGCCCAGAAACCCCCGCCTAGAACAGCTCTCGTATTTCGCGGAATCCAAAGTCCACGAGCGGGAAGGGGCGACCGGCAGGCCCGGGCAAGTGGGATTCCAGGTTCAATCCCATGGCATGAAAGATGGTAGCGATGATCTCGGGAGGCTCGGTCGGTCGATCGGCCGGTACTGCGCCGATCGGATCGCTCGCTCCGACAACTCGACCACCCTGCACACCTCCCCCTGCAAAGTAAACCGTAAAACATCCTGGCCAATGGTCGCGTCCACCCGCCGGATTGACTTTCGGCGTTCGTCCAAACTCGGCGACATTGCACACGAGTGTATCGTCGAGCATGCCGCGCTGCACGAGATCCTCGATCAGGGCCGAGTAGCCTTGATCGTACATCGGTGCCACGATGTTCTTCATCCCTTCGATCGAGGTGAAGGGTTTGCTGCCGTGGATATCCCAAGTGATCTCATCGAACACGGTCAGGAAGGTATTGATCGTGACGAACCGAACGCCCGCCTCGACCAAGCGTCTGGCCAACAAGCAGCATTGCCCGAATCGATTCATGCCGTAACGTTCGCGAACCTGTGCGGGTTCGGCGTTGAGATCGAAGGCTGCTCTGGCTTGCGGACTGGTCATCAAGCGGTAGGCTGCCTGGAAGTTGTCGTCCATCATCTTCGCGGACTCGCTGGCCTCGAAGGTGTCGATGGTCGACTCGATGATATCGCGCATCCGGCGTCGACGCTCGATGCGGGCTGCTCCGATCGAGTCGGGAGGAAGCAAGTCTGGGACTTTGAAGTCGGCTTGCGAGGGATCGGCCATGAGAGCGAAGGGATCGTGGGCCTTGCCGAGGAACCCACCCGCTTGACCGTTGGGGAGATTGCCTCCGCCTCGCCCCATCGTTTCCGGGAGAACTACATGGGGAGGGAGGTCGGATCGTCTGCCGAGGAGATAGGCAATGGCGCTGCCGACATGGGGCGTGTTGACCCCACCTTGAAATTGGCGACCGGTTTGCATGATCTGCCAGCCGGCATCATGCACCGCAGCCCCGCGATGAAAACAGGAGCGTACCAACGAGAATCGATCTGCGATTTTGGCATGCTTCGGGAAGATCTCGGAGATCTGGATGCCGGGGGCATTGGTGGGAATCGGTTTGAACGGGCCCCGGACCTCCGCGGGGGCGTCGGGTTTCATGTCGAACGTGTCGAGATGACTGGGAGCGCCGAGATTGAAAATCATGATGGCGGAACGCTTGGATTTGGAGGGATCCACCGCTCCGGCTTCGCTTGCGGCGAGATACTGAGGCAATCCGAGCCCGATCGCGCCCAAGGTTCCGACCTGCAGAAAATCGCGACGCGTGACACCGTTGCAGGTCTGCGTCGATCCGTTGCCTATCAAGGTCAACATGGAAACGTTCCTCGCGTGGTCGCTCGAAAGATACTCACTTCAAAAATCTTCTCGATTATAGCTTAACGAGTATAGCTTAACGAGACTTGGATTGTTGTTCGACGATGCGATAGAGGTCGAGATCTTCTCTCCCGCCGATCAATGCAAAAACGCGACGGATTTCTTCGAAGGCTTCCGGCAGTCCTGCTCCGGCCCCCTCCTCAATGGTCGCAGCCCGCAGCGCGTAATACCCGGGTTCGGCCGTGACGAACCGGGGGGCGTTCGCATCGATGCGCAACTCCGATCCGACCCAACCATCGGCATGGGCATGCAGTTCTGGGCCGATCGACCGATAGCGATACCCAGTACGCCGCATGGCGACATCGGTCTCGAGTTCGACGGTCGAGTCATCCTCTTTCAAGAGATTCCAGCGGAAGCTTCCATCCTCCTGCTTCGTGATGGATTCCACTCCGAGGGTCTCGATGCAAAGAATGTTGCGGTTCGAGGAGGATTCGATTTTGGATCGCAAGGCCGCGACCCGATCCGACTGGCTGTGGTCGCTCGGCCGCACCATCCACACCAGACGCGCATCGCGGTTCTGGGCGAAATGGACCAGCCAATCCGCCACGCATTGGCAAGCCAGGGCATGCTCGCCGATCAGACCGAGGCGTTTGCCTTCGAGGTGTTTGGTTTCGTACTTGCGATCGCTCGGCGCATGCAGAAGAAAGTCCTTTTCCAGATCGCGTTCTCCGATCGCGAGTCCCCCACCCGGCCCCATTCCGATCGGTTCGATCGCATGGCCGCGGCAGTCGAGGAGGCAATCGCCTCGCGCGGTCCAAGGTCCGCGATGTTGCCCTTGAACGACAACCCGGAATTCGTCGTTGCATCGTTCCTGGGGGTGGATCGGATCGCGCCGATGCGTTCGCCGTCTCGAGACATCGATGACCGGGCTCAAGAAATGAATGTCGTCGAACAGCAGATCCGTCTTTGCCAGGGGAAGCAAGTACTCTTCTGCATACTCGCGCCCTGTGAAAATACGATCGGGATCGGGCCGTTTGTACTCAGGGTTTTGGGCTGCGATGGCGGCATGTCCCAGCGAGGTCGTCACCTGCGACACCGGCAGGGCGAGCGGTCGATCGTGCCAGTCGAGCATGCGGTGCGCAACTCGTCGGCTTTCGAAGATCGAGACAAAGTAGCCCAGGAATCGCGCGTAGAGGGCCGCTTCGATGCCAACCGGTCCGCCACCGACGACGAGGAGAGTGGCTGGCGACTCCATCTCCGGATCCCAAGGCAATGCGAGCGTCATGGCAGCACGATACCGCCGAGAGAGTACTCCACCGTTTGCTGCGTAATCGACTGCGGTGCAATGAAAACAAATTCGTAGTCGGCGAGATCGTCTTCGACTTCGAATAAAAATGACACGCCCACATCGTCGTCGGTGACGCGCGTGGTCGACCAACCGGCATGTTCGATCCGATTTCCCTCGCTATCCTCGATGTAGGCTTCGATGAGCGATGTCCAGCCTTGCATGGAGTCGATCGATTGGTCGCCGCGCAAGGCGATTCCGACGAGAATTTCATAGACATCCCGATTCTTGCGAGACCGTTCGAGAGTGACCTCGAGGTCCCCCATGGACTGCACCTTGTTGCGAGCGGTTCCGAGTTCGGTAAATCGGATCGCTACCGGCTTTCCCGGGATGGCGCACAGGAATCGCCCTTTCCATTCGACAATTTCCTTGGCCGATCGGGTAGGACGATCGAACTCGAGCAGGGAAACCAATTGGGAACCGCTGGGGGTGAAGTCGGTTCCTTGATTGGGTTTGGGTCGCAAGATTTCGCCATTGTTGCATTTCAATTCCAATCCATCCAATTCGTACCGAACGAAGACGGGGTTGAGGCGTGGCTCCCAGGAGAGCAACAATTCGATGCTCGTCGAGTTGGCCTCCGGCTCGTAGAGTCGCTGAGTCTTGGTCATGGCGATCGGTTCGATCCGAAAACTGCCGGAGTAATTCGCCATCACCAATCGCTGCGGAAAGGTTTCTTGGCGAGGGATCAGTCGCAAGTCGTCGCCATCATTGGGAGGAATGGCCAGATCCAACTGGTCGAGAATCTCATCGAGCGCTTCCCAGTACAATGCATCGTCCAGTTCGACCGTGATGCTCGCATCGAGGCCTGGGACTTCTTTCAGCGACAAACGGTTTCCCGTCTGGTCGGCGATCGCATTCAACGCATCCATGCCCGACATGGTTCCGGTCAAGTTGACCCGCCCGGGCTTGTTTAGGAGTTCCTTGTCGGTCGCCAGCAGCGCGCTGCGGACACGGTTGAGTCGCATGCGATATTCGTCGGAGTCGTCGTCGGCAATCGCGGGCAAGTATGGGAGCGCCGCGGAGCCGAGGTTCATCAAGGTCTTCTCGGCTTGCTCGCGTTGCGTCTCGCGATCGGCATCGAGCATCGCCGCAAGCTTGCCCACCCAATCCCGCATGATTTCTTTGCGGTAGTTTTGCGACAGGGCTTCTTCCGACGTGTTCGATTTTCGCCATCGTCTCTTTTTTCCTTCGCCGGGAGCATCTGCTCCTCCGAGCAAGCCCATGCCGCGCAGGGTTTTGCGGGACATCTCGAGTTGCTCTCGCTCGTCGGGATTCTCTGGAAGGTAGACCGTGATGGCATCGATCCAATCGGTGCGAGTTTCCACATATCCCATTTCGAGCAGGTGAGCATCGAAGTCCGGCATGTGCGCGGCACCATAGACGATGGCTACGCTTTTGATGTTCGGCTCCCTTGCGATGATTGCGGACAAATCATCGAGGGTCACTCGGTTGCGGTCTTCGATGATGACTTTGGCAAAGACATCGTTGCTCGAATCCAACTTCTGGATCGGAGACTCGGCGAGCGATTCCAAGAAGTAGAGTTTTCCGGCGTTCTTCAGTCCGGGCATCCCTTGGGACATCGTCGACATGGTTTCCAGCAACCGGAGGGGCATCCATGCGTCTGCAGTTTTTCTCTCTTCGTTCGGCAGGCCGGACGCTGCCATCCGTTCGCTCACCTGGTCGGACGATAAATCGCTGCTCCGCCAGTTAGGTTGATCGTTGCGTTCGACATCTCCTTGGAATGCCAATCCCAGAGCGTGGGCCATACGAGGCATGTCGGTCGGGGCATTCATCGGTGAAAGGGATTGTTGGTTGGAGAGAACGAGGTCCGCGGCGTCTCCATCTCCTCCCCGAGCGTTGTCGCTGCCCCAGGACGCAATTTGAAGGAACGGCGTGGGCTTGCTGGATGAGTCGCTCGCGACCGGCGGGTCCGACTCCTTGGGCTGGACCAGGGAGAAGTGCCAATCGTTTCCCCATCCATCGGTTGCCAATCGATCGCCGAATGTGGGGAAGCCGACATCCGATTCCCGCAGCTCTTGAAAGTTCTTGGGTAACTTGCCTCGACGGATCTCGAAGACCTTGGCGAGGGTCGCCACGGTTTGCAGTCGCGCCAAGGTCGTGCGGAGTTTCCATTCCGCGGACTCGGGGTCCTGCAACGAGTACTCCGGACGGCCGGCTCCGGAAGGCAGAACCAATTCAAAAAGGACAACGTCGACGGGGCGCAGCAGTTCTTGATGTTTTTCGTAAAACGGTCGATCGGCGATATGCACCATGCTGTGGGTAAACACCACGGGGCCGGGAGTTCCCTGACGTTCGAACCGCCGGACGGGCAACTGCAGGACGATCTTGCCTGTTTCTCGATCCTCGATGAAGCGTTCGTAGAGTTTGGGGCTCGCGTCCTCTTTCTCCTGTTCCGGTGCTGGCTGGGCGGGTGCGAGCGAGGGAACAAGCAGCAGCGCTGCGGAAAATGCAATCCGCAAAAATCGTTGGAGGCTGTGGCGCCGCGAAGGTTGCTGGCTGGAGAACATGTTCAGCTCCATGGAATTAGGTACCCGGCGTCAAATGACCGGGTCCCTCGCACATTCAGAAAAAATCGGTGGCCTCCTAGCAAGGTGCTACGAATGCAAGGCGTCTTCGCGATCACGAAGTTTTTTGCGCCTGCATACGGAGCAAGAGCCTGCCTGGACTCCCCATGATATTGTAGCCCGAGTCGACGTGAAGGATTTCTCCAGTAATGCCGTTGCTGTAGTCGCTCAGGAGATACGCCCCGCTCCGGCCGACTTCTTCGTGAGTTACGCATCGTCCCATCGGAGCGACGTAGTCATAGTACTCTTGCATTTCTCCAACCCCAGCAGCGACCCCGGCAAGGGTCTTGAGGGGACCGGCGCTGACGGCGTTGACGCGGATGCCCCGCTCGCCCATGTCGAAGGCCAGGTAGCGGACAGTGGCATCGAGAGCTGCCTTGCAGACCCCCATGACATTGTAGCCTGGGACGCATTTTTCTCCGCCGAAGTAAGTCATGGTCAAGACCGAAGCGTTGTCCTTCAGGATTCCGCGCGCGGCGTTGGTGACAGCGATCAAGCTGTAGACGCTGACATCCATCGCCAGTTTGAAGCCCGCGCGGCTGGTCTCGACCGTGGAGCGCGACAGGTCATCGCGATCCGCGAAGGCGATCGAGTGGAGCAGAAAATCGAGCTGGCCGAGTTCCTTGCCAGCCAATTCCATAAACGCGTTGACTTGCGCGTCGTCCTGCACATCGAGCGGGTGGAGGAATGCGGTTTGGCTCGAATAGCTTTCGATGCACTTTGAGACGCGCATCCGGTTCTTTTTCTTTTCGTCGTCCGCGCGATCGGGGAGGTGCGAGAAGCCGCAGATGCCACCTTGGTCCATGATTTCCCGGGCGATCGCCCAAGCGATGGAGCGATCGTTCGCAACGCCGAGGATCAAACCTTTCTTGCCTTCAAACAACTTCATTCCACTTCTTCCTTTTCGAGCAAAAGATGACATTCAAGCGTATTGACGGTTCACGGACGATCAGCAGGAGTCGCAGCCTGGTTCCTCACCGGTTTGGCTCGCCGCGAGGCATCGCTGGTCGACCTCCGCTTGGGTCGGAAAGTAGCGATCGACAACTTCGTAGAATTCGGACTGTGTCTCCACGCGCGAAATGTGCGCGCGAAAGTGGCGAGCTCCCGGTTTGTTCTGTGCGTAGCAGCAGGCGAATTTGCGCATCAGCATCGTGCCGCGTTGGATTCCGAATCGCTCCACCACCAAATTGTAGTGGTGCAGCATGATTTGACGCTGCTCGTCGATGCTCGGATCGGGAGGGATGGGTCGGCCCTCGAGAGCTGCAGCCGCTTGGGCAAAGAGCCATGGTTTGCCCAGGGCTGCGCGAGCGATCATGACTCCGTCGACGTGGTAGTGTTGGTAAGCGTGCCGCACCTGTTCCGGTGTTTGCAGGTCGCCGTTTCCAATGATCGGCATGCGCTGCAAATGCTGCTTGATTTCCGAGATCCGGTCCCAGTCGGCTGAGCCTTTAAAAAAATCCTCGGCGGTGCGGCCGTGAACCGTGAGGGCGGCGGCACCGGCTCTCTCGACCGTCTGGGCAACTTGGATGTAATTCATCGTGTTGCGGGTACAGCCCAAACGCATCTTGGCGGTGACCGGCGTGGGGGCACAGACCTCGACGAGCCGGGAGATGATCGCGTACATTCGATCCGGATCTCGCAGCAGGTAGGAACCGCTGTGCGCCTTTTCGGTGACTTGCTTGACCGGGCATCCGAAGTTGATATCGACCACGCTGACGCGGTATTCCTCGACCAGCCTGCGGCCGACTTTGGCCATCGTTTCCGGATCGTTGTCCCAGATTTGGACGGCCAGCGGACGAGGTTCCTCGCGCACTCCCCAGAGCCGGTCCGGGTGCTCGCAATCGTGCTCGTCGAGCCAAACAAAACCGCGGGCGTTGACCATCTCTGTGGCTTGTAGCCCGGAACCGCCAAACTCGCGAACGATCTGTCGAAAGGCAAAGTTGGTGTAGCCAGCCATCGGGGCCTGCAAAATCGGCGGATAGACCTGCATGGACCCGATTGGGATTGGGAGCGGGACGCGCTGGGGCGAGGCCTCCGAGGCGGTGCCAGGGAGGGGGCTAAAGTCATCGGAAAATGAGCCGTCTGCCGAATCCATGCGTATTACTGTAATCCTTTCTTGGCTGTCCGCCGAGTCCAACCTCGTTCTCCTCTTCCTCAAAGCATGGGCCAAGCAAAATCCCCACCCCCTTGCGCCCTGTTCGTGGCCGCCTTCAGTTCGGATGCTTCCCTGTTGGATTTGATTTGGAAAAGACTCCAGGAGGCTTGGGGCCCGATCGCGGATCTCAGCCCGGCTTTCGATTTCGTCGAATCCGGCTACTATCATGCCACCATGGGATTGGGGCTCAAGAAACAGCTAGCTCTGTTCCGGGATCGGCTCGACCCGGCCGATTTGGCCGATCGGAAGTTGCACTGCAACGACTTGGAGGAGGAGTTTGCGGCTTTGTCGGAGACCAAGCGTCCCGTGAATATCGATCCCGGGTATGTTAGTCTGACAAAATTGGTCTTGGCCTCGACCAAGAACCGGGAGCATCGGATCTATCTTCGCGACGGGGTTTATGCGGAAGTGACATTGGCGTTTCGGGACCAGGAGTGGCAAGCGATGCCTTGGACCTATGCCGATTATCGGCGAGAGGATGTCCGATCGTTCCTCAAGTCAGCTCGACGCCGCTTCTCGCAATCGCTCCCTTCCACGCCGGCCGGACCGCAACCGGGCCTTGAGGAATTGGCATGAATGTCGCCGTGATCGCGGTCATCCTGGTCACCGTTCTCCCTGCCTTTCTGGTTTCGGTCTTCGCGGTAGGTTGGGTGGCTCGCCATGCGCAGCGTCTCGGTCTGCTGGATCGCCCCAACGCCCGCAAAGTTCACGCAACGCCGATTCCGCTTGGAGGAGGGCTTGGTATTTGGGCCGGACTGGTTGCAGTTTTCGCGGTTGGTACGTTGGCAACCTGGATGTTGTCCTCCAACCCGGTTTGGATGCGATGGTTGCTCCCCGAGAACATTTCGATGTTCGTTCCTGGGTTGGTGTCGCGGATCGGATCGATCTGGCTCTTGATTGCCGGTGGATCGATCTTGATGGTTTTAGGATTGCTGGATGACCGATTCGGCTTGGACTGGAAACTGAGACTCTTGGTCGAGTTTGGTGTGGCGAGCGCAGTGGTCTATGGACAGCATCTGCAATTGACGGCTTACATCAACGCGCCGTGGCTCACGTCGGGCCTGAGCGTGTTCTGGATCGTGATGCTGATCAATGCATTCAACATGCTCGACAATATGGACGCGCTCAGCGGAGGTGTCGCATCGATCATCTGCGCGATGCTCTCGGTGATGCTTCTGAGCACGCCGGAATCCACGGTGGGTCAACCGCAGTTATTCGTAGCCGCGATGATGTTGACGCTGCTGGGTGGATTGCTCGGATTCCTCAAGCACAATTGGCCGCCTGCGAAAATCTTCATGGGGGACGCTGGGAGTTATCTGGTTGGCTACTGGATTGCGGTCGGGACACTGCTGTCGACTTATCCTGGAGCCAAGGGTGCGACACCGCATGCAGTCCTGGCTCCTCTCTGCCTGCTGGCGATTCCTTTGTATGACATGGCGAGCGTGATCTGGATCCGGCTTCGCGAAGGTCGAAGTCCGTTCCAAGCGGACAAAAAGCATTTCTCGCACCGTCTGGTCGAGTTGGGGATGAGCAAGGTGCAAGCGGTGGCGACGATCTACTTGGCGACCTTGACCTGTTCCTTGGGTGCATTGATCTTGCCACGTACCGACTTGATCGGGGCTGGGATTGTGCTGGCGATCGTATTCGCGATGTTGGTCTTGATCGCGGTTTTGGAAAGTCTCACTGCAGGAACGGATCGATGACACATCCAACGCGCTCCGCGTTGTCGCTCCCCGAGTTGCCTTGGTTGGCAGCAGCGGCGCTGGCTCCAGCGATTCTCCTCCTTCAGCATTGGGAGCCTTGCGATTCGACAGCTTCGATCGCTTCAGGGGATTCGATTCTCTCAATCGGATTGTGCTTGGTGGTAGGAGTGTTTGTGGCAGCGGGAGTCGCACTCGAACCTATGTTCCAGCCGACCGCGAGGAAAATGA
>Ga0315904_10003194_pt1 | contig 24496 bp, 17 predicted proteins | sample LakEriMetagenome_6_FD_203529 | JGI IMG/M metagenome (GOLD analysis project Ga0315904, IMG submission 203529) | Freshwater fungal communities from buoy surface, Lake Erie, Ohio, United States - Buoy 12 MA120 | ecosystem: Environmental > Aquatic > Freshwater > Lake | place: USA: Lake Erie, Ohio... | reverse complement strand
TCCGCGGCTGCCGGGCATGCCGCAGGGCCTCCCAGGCGCGGTCGATGTCGGCATCGCTGCAGCGGGCCAGGCCGCACACGGTGGCGCCGGAGACGGCGGCCGCGATGTCGCGGACGCTCTCGAAGTCACCCGGCGAGGCGATCGGGAAGCCCGCCTCGATCACGTCCACGCCCAGGGCCACCAGCGCCTGGGCGATCTCCATCTTCTCGGTGAGATTCATGCTCGCCCCGGGCGACTGCTCGCCGTCGCGGAGCGTGGTGTCGAAGATGCGGACGGATCGGGAAGGGGTCATGGCGTCGGGCCGCAGGCAAACTCGGGGGGTTGCGGTCGATCGGCCGTGGGCCGGATCGAGGGTGGAATCGGGCAAGTCCGCATCCTACACGCCGCGCCAGCCGCGGGCATCTCGGCCGTGACTCCCCCGCGGGATTCGGCTTTTCGTAGAATCGTCCGGCGTTGTCGCCCCAGCTGGTCGGCACGGGCCGGTCGTTCCGGAGGAGCGCGGATGATTTCGGAAACGCGTGACGATCTGCAGGTGCAGGCTGCCGTCGGGGCGGAAGCCCGCGGGCACCACCTGCCGCGGCCGCGCGGCTCCGGCTGGGGGCGGCTGCAACGCGGCCTCACCGGGGTGGCCGTATTGGCGGCCGGGGCTGCGGCGTGGTGGTGGCTCGCGACGCATCACTTCGGGGATGTCGGCCATGCCGACGTCGCCCCGCCCGCGACCGCTGCGCCGGCGGCCGATCTCGTCACCCTGCCGGCGGGCGATGCGGCCGCGCGGATCACGCTGGTGCCGGCCGAGCGGCGCCGGCTGCGGGATCACCTCACCGTGCCGGGCCGCCTCGACTACGACGCCCGCTACCGCCTCGACTACGAGTCGCCCGTGGATGGCATCGTGTCCCGCGTCTTCGCCAAGGTGCGGCAACGCGTCGCCAAGGGGGAGTCGCTCGCCGAGGTGTCGAGCCCCGCCGTGGGCACCGCGCGGGACGATGTTCGCAAGCGGGAAGACGACCGTCAGATCGAGCGCAAGGCCGCCGAATGGGAGGCCACGATCGCCACCAACGTCGCGGCGCTGCTGGCGGCTCTCGAAAGCCATCCGCCCCTCGCGGAGATCGAGACGCAGTTCAAGGACCGCGTCCTCGGCAACTACCGCGAGACGATTCTCGGGGCGTACTCGCGGCTCCTGTATGTGGAGAAGGTCGATGCCGGCACCCGGCAGCTGGGGACGGGGGGCGTGCTCTCCGGCCGGATCGTGGACGAGCGGACCAGCAATCTGGAGGTCGCGAAGGCGAGCTTCACCGCCACCTGCGAGGAGGCGCTGTTTCAAACCCGTCAGAACCGCGACAAGGCCCGGGCTCGGCTCGACCAGGCCGAGCGGCTCGTGCAGGTGGCCCGCGAGCATTTGCGGACGCTCGTCGGCAGCAAGCTCGAGGCCGACGTCGGCGGCCAAGGGGCGGCGGATGGCGTGGCTGACGCCGAGGGTCAGGGTGATGCCGGAACCTTGAGCACGCTCGTCCTGCGGACGCCGTTCGCGGGCCTCGTGGAGGACGTGTTCGTGGCCCGGGGCGAGCGGGTGCAGGCGGGCGACCGCATGTTCGTCGTGGCCGACACGGCCACGCTCTGGGTGCGGGCCCAGATTCACGAGCGGCAGTGGACGACGGTCGAGGTGCAGGAGGGCCAGGAGGTGGCCGTCAACGTGCCCGGGTCGGCCGAGCACAATACGACGGCCCGGATCAACCACGTGGGCGCGACGGTCGAAGCCGAGTCGCGGAGCGTGCCCCTCGTGGCCGAACTGGAGAACGACGACGCCCACTACAAGCCGGGGATGTTCGTGTGGGTCGATCTGCCGCAGGGGCAGGAGCGGGAGGCGCTGGCGGTGCCGGCGGCGGCCGTGATGCGGCACGCCGGCCAGGCGTTCGTGTTCGTGCCCGCCGGCGTCGGCCGCTACCGCCGCATCGACATCGTCGTCGGCGACGGCGTGGAGGGCTACGTGGAAGTGAAGTCCGGCCTCGAGGCGGGGCAGCAGGTCGTGGCCGAAGGCGCGTTCCTCCTCAAGAGCGAACTGCTCCTCGAGCAGGAAGCGGAAGCGGCCGGTTGACCGGCGGGAAGGGGGCGCGGTGCTGACAGGCGTCATCGAGTGGTCGCTCGGCAACCGGGCGCTGGTGGTCGCGCTGTTCGTGCTCATGGCCGTCGGCGGTCTGTACGCCGCCACGCAGATTCCCGTCGACGCCGTGCCCGACCTGGTGAACGTCCAGGTGCAGGTGGTCACCGAGGCGGGCACGCTGCCGCCGCTCGAGGTGGAGCGGTCCGTGACCTATCCCGTCGAGATGGCGATGAGCGGCCTGCCCGAAGTCGAGGAGATGCGGAGCGTCTCCCGGCTGGGCATCTCGCTGGTCACGATCGTGTTCCGCGAGGGCACAGACATCTACCTGGCCCGGCAGCTGGTCGCCGAGCGGCTGCCGGCGGCGCGGGCGGGCATGACGCTCGCCGCCGCCGACCCGCAGCTCGGCAGCTTGAGCACGGCTCTCGGCGAGATCCTGCAGTTCGAGGTCCGCGGGCCGGGCCGCAGTCTCATGGACCTGCGCAGCATCCTCGAATGGGACATCGCCCCGGTGATGCGCAAGGTGCCCGGGGTGACCGACATCAACGCCCACGGCGGCCATGCCAAGAGCTACGAGGTGCAGGTCGATCCCGACCGGCTGGCGTCGCACGGGATCGCGCTCGGCGAACTGCTGGCCGCCCTGGAGCGGAACAACTCCAGCACCGGCGGTGGCTACATCGTCAAGAACGGCGAGCAGCGGTTCATCCGCGGCGAGGCGCTGCTCACGTCCGTGGCTGACATCGAGAAGGTGGTCGTCCGCAGCCCCGCCGGCGGCGTGCCGGTGCTCGTCCGCGACGTCGGCACGGTGAGCGTGGCGCCGCTGGTCCGGCAGGGCGCCGCCACCCGGGACGGCCGCGGCGAAATCGTGACCGGGATGGTGATGATGGTCCGCGGTCAGAACAGCCGGCGGGTCGTGGCGGCCGCCAAGGAGCAGCTGGCGGCAATCCGCGGCACGCTCCCGCCGGGCGTGGAGCTGGAAATCATCTACGACCGTTCGGAGCTCATCGCCCGCACGCTCGACACGGTGCTGCACAACCTCGCCGAAGGCGGCCTGCTGGTGATCGGCGTGCTGCTGGTGCTGCTGGGCAACGTGCGGGCCGGCCTGATCGTCGCCCTGGCGATCCCGCTCTCGATGCTCTGCGCCGCGAACCTGATGTGGGCCGTCGGCATCCCGGCGAGCCTGATGAGCCTGGGGGCGATCGATTTCGGACTCGTCGTCGACAGCTCGGTGATCATGGTGGAGAACTGCGTGCGCCGGCTGGGCCTCGCGCCGCCCCGGGCATCGAAGCTCGCGGTCGTCCGTGATGCCGCGGTGGAGGTCCGCGGGCCGACCATGTTCGGTGAACTGATCATCGCCATCGTCTACCTGCCGATCCTGTTCCTGGAGGGGACCGAGGGGAAGCTGTTCCGGCCGATGGCCCTGACGGTCCTGTTCGCGCTGGCGGGATCGCTCGTCATCTCCCTGACGCTCATGCCCGTGCTGGCGGCCACCGTGCTCGGCCGCGAGGAGGAGCACGAGCCGCTCGTGATGCGGGCCTTCCACCGCCTGTACCGCCCGCTGGCCCGGTTCGCGGTCCACCATCCGGTGGTCATCTCGCTGGCGGCCGCCGGGCTCGTGGCGGCGAGCGTGCCCGTGGCGCTGCGGCTGGGGGCGGAGTTCATGCCGCGGCTCGACGAGGGGGACATTCTCATCGAGGTCACGCGGTTGCCGACCGCCACGCTCGAGGACGCGGTTCCCATGGGCACGCGGATCGAGCGGCTGCTGGGCGAGTTTCCGGAGGTGCGGACGGTGTTCTGCAAGACGGGCCGGCCGGAGATCGCCAACGACATCATGGGCGTGCAGCAGACCGACGTCTGGGTGATGCTCCGGCCGCGCGGGCAGTGGCCGCGGGAGCTGTCTCGGGACGCGCTCGTGGAGCGGATGTCGAAGGCGCTGACGGCGGCCGTCCCCGGCGCCACGTTCGGATTCAGCCAGCCGATCGAGATGCGGGTCGATGAGCTGGTGGCCGGCGTGAAGGCCGATGTGGCGGTGCTGGTCTACGGGGACGATCTGGCGACGCTCGGCGACCTCGGCAAGCGGATCGAGGGCGTGCTTCGCGGCATCCCCGGCGCGGCCGACGTGCGGGCCGACTGGCAGGCCGACGTGCCCACGCTGCAAGTGGACGCCCGCCAGGACCAGCTCGCCCGGCACGGCATCGATGGTGCCGACGTCATGCAGACGGTGGCCGCGCTCGGCGGGATCCAGGTCGGCGTGATCTACGAGGGCCGGCCGCGGTTCCCGCTGATGGTGCGGTTTCCCCGCGCGTGGCGCGAGAACGAGGGCCTCGTGCCGCAGATTCCGGTCGAGGCGGCGGGCGGCCGTCCCGTGCCGTTGGGCGAGTTGGCCGACGTCCGGGTGGACGAGAGCCCGCCGTCGATCGAGCACGAGAACTCGCGGCGGCGGACGTTCGTGTCGGCCAACGTTCGCGGCCGTGACGTGGCGAGTTTCGTGAAGGAAGCCCAGGCCCGGATCGCTACCGAGGTGCCGCTGCCGCCGGGCTACGCCCTCGACTGGGGCGGCGATTTCGAGAACCTGCTGTCGGCGAGCCGCCGGCTGGCGCTGATCACGCCGCTCGTGCTCGGCCTGATCGCCATGCTCCTCTACGCGAGCTTCAAATCGCTGCGGCTGGCGACGCTGATCTTCGTGGCCGTGCCCGTGGCGGCCTCCGGCGGCGTGGCGGCCCTGGCCCTGCGGGGCATGCCGTTTTCGATCGCGGCCGGCGTCGGGTTCGTGGCGCTGTTCGGCGTGGCCGTGCTCAACGGGCTGGTGTGGGTGGCCGGCGCCGAGCACGCCCGGGAGTCGGGGCTCGCCGCTCGAGATGCCGCGTTGGCCACGGCCGACGTCCGCATCCGGCCGGTCCTGATGACGGCGCTCGTCGCCGCGCTCGGCTTCCTGCCGATGGCGCTGGCGTCCAGCGCCGGGGCTGAAATCCAGCGGCCGCTGGCGACCGTGGTGATCGGTGGCATCGTGACGAGTACGCTGTTGACGGCGTTCGTGGTGCCGGCGATCTACCCCTGGTTCGCCCCGCGGACGCGGACCGCCACCCCGCACTGAGGCCAACGACCGGCCCGAAGGCTCTCCCCCCGATGACGCTCCGCGAGTTTCAGACGCTGATCCGCACCATGTATCACGACAAGGACGCGGCCCGCGGCGTCGAGGGCACGTTCATGTGGCTGACCGAGGAGATCGGCGAGCTGGCGACCGCGCTGCGCAGCGGCACCCACGAGGAGCGGGCCCTGGAGTTCGCCGACGTGCTGGCCTGGCTGGCGACGATCGCCAATGTCGTGGACGTCGATCTGGAGGAGGCGGTCGGCCGCAAGTACGGCACCGGCTGCCCCGGCTGCGGCCGCTTCGCCTGCACCTGCCCCGACGCGGAGAAGCCGTGATGCGGCGGCCGGCGTCCGTCTGGTTGCTGGGGCTGCTCCCGGCGCTGCTCTTCCCGGTCGGCCGGCCGGCGCCGGCCGCGGAGCCGAAGCCGGCTGACTATGCCGTGGCCGTGGGTTTCGACGGCGGCTATTGCACCAACGCCTGGACGCCGGTGACCGTGGCGGGTGATGGCATCGCGGTGGGCGACCTAATCCATGTGTGGGCCGAGGATCCCGATGGCCAGTTCGTCCGCTCGCCGCCCGGCGTGGTCGCTGCCGGCGCCGACGGCCGCCCGGCGGCGCGGTTCACGGTGCGGTTCGGCAGGCCGACGGGCCGACTGCGGATCGAGCGGGTTGGGGCGGCCGGTGCCGCGATCGTCGAACGCCGTCTGCCTGAGCCGTTGCCCTCCACCACGCGGATCGTGCTCTGCGCGGGCGACCTGCCGGCGATCGACGAGGCCGCGCGGATCATCGCCCGCGAGGGCGAACCGCCCCCGCGGGTGCTGCCGCTCACCGCGGGCCGCACGGCCGCCGGTGCCGCGGCCCGCGACTATGACGCCGTCGAGGCGATCGTCGTCTGCGGCCGCACCGTGGCAGATCTTCCCGCAGACGTCGTGCAGGGCATCGATGCCTGGGTGCGGTGCGGCGGCCGGCTCGTTCTGGTGGCCGGCGGCTCGGCGGAAGGCCTGCCGCCGACCGCCGCCGTCTGGCTGCCGGCGGCCTGCGAACGGACCGTGACCCTGCGTCGGCTCGGCGGCCTCGAGACCCACGCCCGCGCCGGGCGGCTGCCGGCCCGCGCGGCGGCCGGCGTGCGGGTGCCGGTCTTCTCGACCGCCGGTCCGCTGCCCGGCGTCGTCGACGTGACGGAAGGAGCAGCCGACTCGGGCACGCCGCTGGTCGTGCGGCGGTGCCACGGTCTGGGCACGATCGCCTGGCTCGGCGTCGACATCGACGAGGAGCCGTTTCGCGACTGGCCGGGCAGCGGAACGCTCCTGGCGAACCTGCTCGGTGGCCGCCCCGAGCCGCTCGATGGCGAGGGGGCGGCCGCGGGGTCTGGCCGCGACACCGATCTGGCGATGCAGCTGCGGACGGTGATCGAGCGGTTCGCGGCCCCCGCGGCGTCGCCTGCCGTGACGCCGGTGCCGTTCGAGGTCGTCGCGGCGATCGGGCTGCTCTACGTGCTCTGCCTGTACCCGCTCGATTGGTGGTTCGTGTCGCGTGCCGGCGGTCGGCCCTGGGTGGCGTGGAGTTCGTTGGCGGTCCTCGTCACGGCCTTCACCGCGCTCGCCTGGGGCGTGCATGCCGCCCGCCAGCCGCGGTCCGCGCCGGGGGGCCGGACGTGGAACGTGACCGAAGTCGTGGACATCGACGCGGTCGGCGGTGGCGTGCGCGGCAGCGGCTGGGGAGCCGTCTACTCGGTCTTCAACGAACGGCTCGACGTGGGCCTCGCGGTCGAGCCGGCCGCCGAGCGGGCGGTGACCTGGTGGGGGGACGCCGGCCGCGGCTTTGCGGCCGTCGATGCGGCGATGCCGCACCCGGCGCTGGCCGCCGCCGACTACGCCTATGCGGGGTCGTTGGCGGCGCTCGCGGGCGTGCCGATCGCGGCGGCGTCGAGCCGCGTGTTCGAGGCGGAGTGGCATGCGCAGCGGTCGCAGGACCCGGTCACCGCCGACCTCGTCGCCGCGGCGCAGGGCACGCTGCGCGGCACGCTCGCCCATCATTTGCCGATGACGCTGGAGGACTGCCGGCTCGTGCATGGCGGCTGGCTGTATGACGTGGGCCGGCTGGAGCCCGGGCAGCGGTACGACACGGCGGGCGGCCGCGGGCCGCGGTCGCTGGCCGCGGCGCTCACCCGCCGGTCGGCCGTCAAGGAGCGGGACGTCGCCGCCCGCTGGAATCCCGCCGCGGCCGACGTGGAGCGGATCCTGGAGGTCGCGGGCTTTCACGCTGCGGCCGGGGGCGAGGCCTACACGCTCGGCGGCGGCGGTCGGCTCGCGCGGCTCGACCTCACGCCGCTGGTGCGGCTCGATCGCGCGGTGCTCGTCGGATTCGCGGCCCGGGGGCAGGCGGCCTGGTCGTTCACGGGCGGACAGGTGCCGGACCGGGGTCTGTATCGTATCGTGATCCCAGTGGCTCCGGCCGCCGCCACGGAACGGTGACAACGGCATGATCGAGACCATCGACCTCACCAAGAAGTACGGCGACTTCTTCGCGCTGGAGTCGCTCGACCTGCGGCTCGCGCAGGGCGACCTGTTCGGCTTCATCGGCCCCAACGGCGCCGGCAAGACGACGACGATCCGCATTCTCTCCACGCTCCTGGCCCCGACCTGGGGCGAGGCCTATGTCTGCGGCCACTCCATCTACACCCACCCGCGCGAGATCCGTCGCGCCATCGGCTACATGCCCGACATCTTCGGCGTGTACGACGACATGCGGGTCATCGAGTACCTGGAGTTCTTCGCCGCCGCCTACCGGATCGCGGGGCCCGCGCGGCGGCAGGTGGCGGAGCGGTCGCTGGAGCTGGTCGACCTCGTGGCCAAGCGCGACGAGCTCGTCACGAGCCTGTCCCGCGGCATGACCCAGCGGCTGGGCCTGGCGCGGGTGCTGCTCCACGATCCGCAGGTGCTCCTCCTCGACGAGCCGGCCAGCGGCCTCGATCCGCGGGCCCGGATCGAGATGCGGAACCTGCTCAAGCGGCTCCAGGGCATGGGGAAGACGATCCTCGTCTCCAGTCACATCCTTCCGGAGCTGGCCGACATCTGCAATCGGGTGGGCATCATCGAATACGGCCGGCTCTTGGCCTGCGGGAACGTGCAGGATCTGCTCGCCCAGGTCCGCGGCCGGCCCACGCTCCGCATCCAGGTCGCGGGATCGCCCGCGGCGGCGGCCCGGTCGCTGGAGCGGTGCCCCGAGGTCGCGGCCGTGACGGTCCGTGACGGCGAGGTGGTGGTCGCCATCGCCGACGGCGTGGTCGACCGGTCGCCGATCGCCGCCCGCCTGGTGGCCGACGGCCATGGCCTGGTTTCGCTGCGGGAGCAGGAAGTGAACTTGGAGACCGCGTTTCTGGAACTCACCCGGGGCTCGCTGGCCAGGCCGGCGGACGGGTAGTCTTGAGGGGCCGGTCCGAAGCGGACCGGTGTGATCTTCGTCCTGGAGGAACCAACGCATGCGAATCGACCGGGTGCTGTGCGGATGTTGCGTCGTGGCCGCGTGCCTGGTGGCGGCGCGTGGCCCGGCCCAGGGACCGGAACCGCTCGCCGCGCCCGCGGCCGCCGCCGCGTCGTCGGCCGACATGGGCTACGCGCTCGGCTATCGAATCGGCGAGCAGATCGCCGCCGAGCATCGTGAGATGGGCACGCCGGTCGATCATGCGGCGCTGGCCCGCGGGCTGGCCGACGCGGTCACGGCCGCGAAGCCGCGGCTCGACGAGGCGGGCTTTCGTCGGGCTCTCGCGGCGCTCGAGGCCGCGATGCAGCAGAAGCAGCGGGAGTTCGCCGACCGGATGCGGGCTGCCGCGCAGGCGAACCTGCAGAAGGGGACGAAGTTTCTCGCGGACAACGCCGCCCGCAAGGGAGTAACCGCGCTGCCCAGCGGCTTGCAGTATGAAGTGCTCGTGGACGGAGCCGGCCCCAAGCCCGCGGCCGACCATGTCGTCGTGGCCCACTACCGCGGCACGCACATCGACGGCAAAGAGTTCGACGGCACCGATCCGCAGGGCGACCCCGCCTCGTTTCCGCTCCGCGGCGTGGTGCCGGGCTGGCAGGAGGCGCTGCCGCTGATGAAGGCCGGCTCGAAGTGGCGGATCTATCTGCCGCCGGCCCTTGGCTACGGTGAGCAGGGGTCGCCCCCGGCGATCGAGCCGAACGAAGTGCTGGTGTTCGAGATCGAGCTGATCAGCAGTCGCCCCGCCGGCGCGGGCCGCTGAGCACTGGGCTGGCGCCGGCGGGGGCATGACCGTGAGTCGCTGCGGGGTTTCCGGAGGTCGGGGCTGCTCCTGCCACGTCAGCGGACGCCTGCACCTGGCCGCGGCGCGGGTCTCGCTGGCTGTCGCCATCGTGGCGGCGGCATGTGCCGCGATCGTCGCCGCACCGCCGGCCGACCGGTACGCGGCCGCCCGCGAGCGGATGGTCCGCGACGACATCGCCGCGGGCGGCGTCGTCGATCCACGGGTGCTCGAGGCGATGCGGCTCACGCCGCGGCACGAGTTCGTGCCGGCCGGGCAGCGGCACCTCGCCTACTTCGACATGTCCCTCCCGATCGGCGCGGCCCAGACGATCTCCGGGCCGTTCGTGGTCGCCTCGATGACGGAGCAGCTGGCGCCGAAGCCGACCGACCGCGTGCTGGAGATCGGCACGGGAAGCGGGTATCAGGCGGCGGTGCTGGCGCCGCTGGTGGGGATGGTGTATTCGATCGAGATTCACGAGTCGCTCGGCGAGCGGGCCGCCCGCACGCTCGCCCGACTCGGCTATCGCAACGTGGTCACGAAGATCGGCGACGGTTTCCGCGGCTGGCCCGAGCATGCGCCGTTCGACAAGATCATCGTCACCTGCTCGCCGGAGAAGGTGCCGCAGCCGCTGGTGGATCAACTGGCCGAGGGAGGGCGGATGGTGATCCCGCTTGGTGAGCGGTTCGAGCAGACGCTCGTCCTGCTCACCAAGCGGGATGGCAGGCTGACCCGCGAGGCCCTGGCGTCCACGCTCTTCGTGCCGATGACGGGCCAGGCGGAGGACGAGCGACAGGTGAAGCCCGACGGTGGCCGGCCCGCGGTCCGCAACGGCGGCTTCGAGGCCGCGCTGCCCGATTCGCGGCAGCCGGCGGCCTGGTACTACGGCCGCCAGATGGAAGTCGTCGCCGAGGCCGCCGTGCCGGAGGGATCGCGGTTCCTGCGGCTGGCGAACGCGCAGCCCGGCCGGCCGGCGCAGGTGTTTCAAGGGTTTCCGGTGGATGGCTCGCGGGTCGGAAGGTTGCGGATCGAGGCCTGGCTGCGCGGCGACCGGCTGCAGGCAGGCGCGGCGGACACGGAGCTCCCCGGGATTGCGGTGCGGTTTCAGGACGAGACGCGGGGCCGGTCGAGCACTGCCCGGATCGGACCCTGGGAAGGGACGTTCGCCTGGCGTCCGGTGGACGGGGTCGTGCTCGTGCCGCCCTGGGCCCGCGAAGCCATTCTCCAGGTGGGGATGATGGGGGGCACGGGCCGCCTCGACGTGGATGACGTCCGGATTACCGGGCTGGAGAAATGACCGCTCGCGGGGGGGTAAGGGGGCGAAAGAGAGCGTTTGTCACGGAAAAGCGTGGGTTTTTCCGCCGCTCCGAGGCGACCCACCGAGGGCTGCAAGGTTTCTCCAGACTGCTTGATTTACGTAATCGGCAAACTATCTTTGCCCTGTCGAGCGTCCCTCCCCCCTGAAATTGGTTCGGGGTCGGCGACGTCCGCAGCGGGAAAATCCACGGAGAATGATCGCAATGTTGGCGCAGCGTCGCTGGATGAGAATGGCTGGAGTCGTCACGTTCGTCGCCGTCGCCGCGGCGGCCTGTGACGTGCAGGCCGGATGGCATCATCGCTATCGCGGCTATGGTTCGTCGGGTGGCTCGTCCGGAGGTTCCTCGGGCGGGTCGTCCGGCGGTTCGTCTGGGGGCAGTTACAGCTCGTATGGCGGTGGCTCGTCCGGCGGCAGCTACGGTTCGTACGGTTCCTACGGCTCGCATGGCAGCTGGGGTTCGCATCACGCCTACAAGCGGGCCATGCGCGCCTACCGCCATGGCTCGTCCGGGGGCAGTTCGGGTGGCTCGGCGGGGTACAGCTACGGTTCCGCGGGCGGCTCGTCCGGCGGCAGTTCGGGTGGCTCGTCCGGTGGCAGTTCGGGCGGCTCGTCCGGTGGCAGTTCGGGCGGCTCGTACGGCGGCTATGCGGCCCCGGCCTACTCGGCGGGCTATGCCACGGGCTATTCGTCCGAGATGCCGATCGAGTCATATCGGGTGATCGGCGAGACGCCCTCGATGCCGGGCGGCGAGATCATCGGCGCACCCGTTCCAGCCGCGACCGATTCGACCCGCCTCGAGACGGTGCCGGCCGACGGTGCCCTGCTGGTCGTCGAGGTGCCCGCCGCTGCGAAGCTTTTTGTGAACGGCGCCGCGACGTCGTCGCAGGGGGCGGTGCGGCGGTTCCTGTCGCGCGGCCTCGTGGCCGGAAAGCAGTATGAGTTCGTCGTTCGCATGGCGATCGATCGGGACGGCACCACGGCCGAGGAGACGAAGGTCGTCTCGCTCACCGCCGGCGGCCGCTCACAGGTCGCCTTCTCGACGGCGGCTGCGGTCCCGGCGAAGACCAGCCTTACGCTGCACGTGCCCGCCGACGCCAAGGTCTGGCTGGCAGGCAGCGCCACGGCCTCGACGGGCGCCGTTCGGCAGTTCGAGACCTCGAACCTGAAGGCCGGGCAGACCTGGCGGAACTACGAGATCCGCGTCGCGACCGTCGTCGACGGCCGCGAGCAGACGGTGTCGAAGGTGATCGACCTCGCCGCCGGCCAGGCGGTGGAGCTCACGCTCGATCCGGCCACGCGGACGGCCGCGGCGGACACCACCGCCAGCCTCCGCTGATCAGCCCGGAGCGGCTGATTTCGTGACGCACGCGCTCCCGCGCGGCTCCGTGCCGCGCGGGAGCGTCGCGTTTCCGGGGCGGGGTTCGGGTACCATGGGGCCGGCCGTGCCATGGCATACCGATCACTCAAGAACATCCTCGGCGAGACCAGCCTGGAGCGGAAGTGCCGCTTCCTGTTCGGGCTCTGCCTGTTCGTGCTCATCGCCGGCAGTTTTTGGTGGTACGGCAGCCGCACCGAGCAGCTGGTCTACGCGACAACGCGGAACACCGGTCGCCAACTGGTCGATGCCTACATGCTCCAGTACCACTGGCAGAAGCTGGAGCCCGAGCAGAAATACACCGACCTCATCAAGCGGCTGGCCAGCGACCTGGGAAACCCCACCTTCGACTCCTCGCAGCTGCTGCGGCCCGATGCGACGGCGGCCGAAAGGGCCACGTACAAGCGGCTCGACCTCGCCGTGCTCGACTACTTTCGGAGCCGGCCGGCGGCCCCCGCCGCCGCGTCCGCCGGCAGCGGACCCGTGGGCTTCGGCGGCGATGCCGGCGAGTATCGTGAGTTCCGCACCGAGGACAGCTCCGAATACCACTATTACCAGCCAATTCGGGCCAAGCAGAACTGCCTCGTCTGCCACGTGGCCCGGAGTGGGGCGGTGGGGGCGGCGGCCGAGGCGGGCGGGCAGCGGCTCGCTGAGAACGACCTGATGGCGGTGGTGAAGGTGGTGATGCCCGACAAGGCCACGCAGGAGGCGATCAACCTCAACCGGGCGATCCTCCTGGCGACGGCGATCATGACCGTGTTCCTCGCCATGCTCGCGGCCTATGCGATCGTCCGGTACGTGATCGTCAAGCCGCTGGAGCACCTCCGCGACGTGAGCGACGAGATCCGCCGCGGCAACGTCCAGGCGCGGGCCGAAATCCACACCGCCGACGAGTTCGAGGAGCTCGGCGTGGCCTTCAACCGCATGCTCCGCGGCCTGATCGACTCCCAGGAGGAGCTTCGCAAGACCAACGCCACGCTCGACGAGAAGGTGGACGAGCTGGCCCAGGCCAACCTCAACCTCTACGAGATGAACCGGCTCAAGGGGGACTTCCTCGCCACCATGAGCCACGAACTGAGGACCCCGCTCAACAGCATCATCGGCTTCTCCGACGTGCTCGGCTCGATCCAGTCGCTCGACGACAAGCAGCGCCGCTACGTGGAGAACATCCGCACCTCCGGGCGGATGCTCCTGGAGATGATCAACGACATCCTCGACCTCGCCAAGATCGAGGCCGGCAAGATGGATGTCCGGCCGGCCCCGTTCCGGGTCGAGACGGTCGTCTCGGCCCAGTGCGACATGGTGCGGCCGCTCGCCGAGCGGAAGCGGATCGATCTGTCGTACGACGTGGGGCCGGGACTCGAGGCCGTCGAGCAGGATCAGGCCAAGGTGCAGCAGATCCTCGCGAACCTGCTGTCCAACGCCGTGAAGTTCACGCCCGAAGGAGGGCAGGTGGAGGTCGTGGCCCGGCTCGACGGGCTGGGCGACGAGCCGGCGGCCGACTTCGTGCTCGAGGTGCTCGACACGGGCGTCGGGATCGCGGAGGAGGAACAGCAGACGATCTTCGAGAAGTTCCGGCAGGGCCGCGTGTTCCAGCAGGGGGACGACGCCATGACCCGGGAGTACTCGGGCACCGGCCTCGGGCTCTCGATCGTCCGCGAGCTCTGCCGCCTGCTCGGCGGGGATGTGGCCGTGGAGAGCCAGCTCGGCCGCGGCAGCCGGTTCACCGTCCATCTGCCGCTGCGGCTCGCCCGCGCGGACGAGGCGGTGGCCGGCGGGGCGCCGCCGCCCGCCGTGGCGGCCCGCGCGGCAGGCTGACGGGACATGGCCTCACGACCAGGGAGTGGCACGATGCCGAAAGACAAGAACCAGACGGAAGTCGTCCTCTTCACCGACGGGGCCTGCAGCGGCAACCCCGGCCCGGGCGGCTGGGCGTTCATCCTCCGTCATCCCGGCACCGGCCGCGAGACGCAGGACTCCGGCGCCGAGGCCGAGACCACCAACAACCGCATGGAGCTGACCGCGGTAGTGCATGGCCTCAAGCAGCTCAAGCGGCCCGCGGTGGTCGAACTCGTCACCGACAGCGTGTACGTCGGCACGGGCTTGGCCGAGTGGCTTCCCCGCTGGAAGCAGCAGGGCTGGCGGCGCAAGGAGAAGGGCCGCCTGGTGCCGATCAAGAACGAGGACCTGTGGCGGGAGCTCGACCGGCTCGCGACGGCCCACACGATCCGTTTCTCCCACGTGGCCGGCCATTCCGGCCATCCGGAGAACGAGGCCTGCGACCGCATGGCCGTGGCGGCCTACAAGCGGCTGCAGGGGCGGGCGTAGGGGGCGTCGGGGTTGCCCATGCCCCATCGCCGGACGTTCACTGCGCCCATCCTGGGCTTCGTTCACTCGAGGCTGCCTGCGCTCCGGCATCCATGCCTGCGCTGGTCAGCCACGCCGTCTCCTGGGGCATGGGCAACCCCTCCCGGAATGCGTGGCGCACGCCTCCGGGCCGCTTACACTCTTGTGCTATGACCGCACCCCCTGCCGATCGCGAGCCGAGCCTGGGGACGCCGCTGGAGCGGCTCGTGGGCGTGGGGACGGCGCGGGCCGAGAGGCTCGCCAGGCTCGGGCTCGTCACGGTGCGGGATGCCGTGATGCACTTTCCCCGGGAGTACCGCGACTTCTCCGGAGCCCATGCGGTGGCCGACCTGCAGGCCGGGGAGCACGCGTCGGTCGCCGGCGAGGTCGTGGATGTCGGCACGAAGACGCTGTTCTCGGGGCGGCACATGCTCTCGGTCCGCATCGCCACCGCCACTGGGAGCGTGCGGGCCGTGTGGTTCGGGATGCCGTTCATGGCGAAGCGGTTCGCGCAGGGGATGCGGGTGGTGATCGCCGGCCAGCCACGGCACAAGGCGGGCGTCTGGGAGTTCGCCCATCCCGACGTCCGTTGGCTCGGCGAGACCGAGGAAGCCCACGCCTCCGACTGGCTCGCTATCTATCCCCTGGCGGAGGGCGTGCAGCAGACGCACGTGCGGATGGCGGTGCTGGCCGCGCTCGGCCATGCCGCCGGCATCGTGCCCGAGGCGTTCCCGCCGGACATGCTGGCCGCGAAGGAACTCCTGCCGATCGAACGGGCGCTCCGCGAGATCCACGTGCCGTCGAGCCGGGAGATGATCGACGCCGCCCGGCGGCGGTTCGTCTATCAGGAGCTGTTCATGCTCCAGCTCGCCCTGCGGATGCATCGCCGCCACCAGCAGGTGCGACGGACCGCACCGCTGCTGCCGGTCGATGCCCGGCTCGACGCCCGCATTCGGGCCCGGTTTCCCTTCGCGTTCACGGCGGCCCAGCGGCGGGTGTGCGGCGCGATCGCGGCCGACCTGGGACGGGCGGAGCCGATGAACCGGCTGCTCCAAGGGGACGTGGGCAGTGGCAAGACGGCCGTCGCGATCTATGCCATGCTCGCCGCGGCCGCGACGCCGGTGGCCGCCGCGGAGGGGGCGGGGCCCGTGATGCTCGCGGACGGCAGGCCGTTGCGGCACCAGGCGGCGATCATGGCGCCCACGGAGCTGCTGGCCCGGCAGCACATGGCGACGCTGGAGCGGCTGCTCGCCGGCACCGGCACCGAGGTGCAGATGCTCGTGGGCGGCCAGACGGCGCGGCAGCGGGAAGAGGTGCTCGGGCGGATCGCGTCCGGCCAGGCAACGCTCGTCGTCGGCACGCAGGCGCTGATCGGCGGAACGGCGCGGTTCAAGAGCCTGGGACTCGTCGTCATCGACGAGCAGCACCGCTTCGGCGTGCTCCAGCGGGCAGTGCTGCAGCAGGGCGCAGCGGAGCCGCACACCCTGGTGATGACCGCCACGCCAATCCCGCGGACGATCGCCCACGCCGTGTACGGCGACCTCGACGTCTCGGTGCTTGACGAGCAGCCGCCGGGCCGGCAGCCGGTGGCCACCTACCGCGTCGGCCCCGGCGACCTCGACCGGTGGTGGGACTTTTTCCGCAAGAAGCTGGCCGCGGGCCGCCGCGGCTACGTGGTCGTGCCGGCGGTGGAGGAATCGAAGCGCGACCTGGCGAGCATCGCCAGCGCCTACGAATCGCTGGCGAACGGCCCGCTGGAGGCCTTTCGGCTCGGCCTGGTGCACGGACGGATGAAGGCCAAGGAGAAGGCGGCCGTGATGGAGGCTTTTCGTTCCGGGGCGATCGACGTGCTGGTGGCGACGAGCGTCATCGAGGTGGGAATCGACGTGCCGCAGGCCACGATCATGACGATCCTCGACGCCGAGTCGTTCGGCCTGGCGCAGCTGCACCAGCTGCGCGGCCGTGTGGCCCGCGGGGCGACGCAGGGGATCTGCGGGGCCGTCGTCGCCGTCCAGGACGAGCCGCATCCGCGCATCGACGCCTTCGTGGCCACGACCGACGGCTTCGCGCTCGCCGAACGGGATCTCGCGCTCCGCGGGCCGGGCGACCTGGTGGGTACCCGGCAGAGCGGCGCGCCGCCGCTGTATCTGGCCGACCTGCTCCGCGACGGATCGGTCGTCGCGGAGGCTCGCGGCGACGCCCTGGCCCTCTTCGAACGCGATCCGGAACTCGCCGATCCGGCGCTCGAGCGGCTCAAGAAGCTGATCGTCGACCGCTGGGGTGCGACGCTCGGCCTCGGCCAGATCGGCTGACTCGTCGGCCGGTCACTCGGCCGCGTCGGCAGCACGCTCCGCACGCAGCCAGCGGGCATCGTGAGCAGCCAGCGGCACCGGTGCCCCCAGGGCGAACTCCTCGCCGGAGATCGCGTCGCTCAGCCGCCGGTAGCGGAAGCCGTCCAGCCGCAGGGTCGCTGCCCGGGCCGGTCCGTCGTTGACGAGGAAATAATGATCGGCCGCTGGGGCGGCGAGGCGGTAGACGATGGCGTCGGCGCAGGCGAATGGGGCCGCGAGCCCGCCGAGCGTGTGCTCCCGCAGCAGGGCCTCGCCGGCCGCGTTGTCGGGGCGATGGCACAGGCCGGACGCCTCGAAGCCGAGAATCACAGCGGTGCCACGGCCATGCCGGTGCTCGGTGATGGCCGGCCGGCCGTCGTCGTACCGGGCCACCACCCGGGCCGGTCCCGGAGTGAGCGACGCGACGAAACCCGCGAGCCGGTGCTCGCCCAGCCGGAGCTGGCGGTTGACGCCTGAATACTGGAAGTCGTCGAGCGTGGCGCCGAACACCGCTGCGAACGTCGAGCCCTGGCCGGTGGGGAAGAGCCGCGTGTATTCGTCGTACCATGCCGAGGGCAAATCCATCACGAGGCGGCCGCCGTCGGCCACGTATTCGGCGAGCAGATCGAAGACGTCCCGCTGCACGGCGAGCGTGGCCGGCAGGTAGATCACCCGGTATCGCCCGGCGAGTCCACGTCGCAGGTTGGCTGGCGTGACGTATTCGAAGGGGATGTTGCCATTGATCAGGGCGCGGCTCACCCCGATTCGCGCCTCCACCGGCTGGAGGCGGAAGCTCGCCCGCCCGACGGCCGACATCGCCGCCCAGACGGCCTCGTTCTCCCAGTCGCAGAACACGCCGACCAGCGGCTCCTTGCGTGCCTGCCAGAGCTCGACGCGGTGCCGTTGCATGGCCTGGGCGAGCTGCCCGAGTCGCACGGCCCGGTCCGTCACCGCTCCGTTGCGGTCGAGCAGGGCGTACTCGCCGGCCTCCCGGCCGGCGGATCGCGGGTTCCAGCACCAGATGCCGAAGCCGCGGAAGCCGGCCGCCATCTGGCTGAGGAACAGCTGCATCAGTTCGCCAGATCCGACGAAGTAGGAGTTCGGGGTGCCGCCGTCCGCCTTTCCGTCGAGCTGCTGGGGGCCGCCGGTCGATTCCCAGCCCCCCGTCCACCCGCCTTTGAACAGATCGGCCATCAGCGCCGCCTGCATGTAGAACGGCCGCGTGAGCTCGTGGTTCACCTGGTCGTAGTGCCACGAGAAGTGCATCGAGGGATAGAAAGAACCGTGCTCGGCCACCGCGCCGGCGATGCCCTCGAGGTCCACACCGAGCCAGGCCACGGGCACGAACAATCCGGTCTCTCCGCCGCCCCGGAAAGGATACAGGGGATCGAACGCGGCCAGTTCCCGCGCGAATCCGCGGATCCGCGCCAGGCTGTGATCCGCCTTGAAGCGGAGGATGTCGCGGGTGTGCCGGTACTCCCGCGCCGGCAGCCGCTTCCAGTGCGTCGCCACGTCGTCCCAGGTGCGGAAGGCCTGGGGATCGCCGAGGGACAGGCCGGCGTGCCCCTGGTTCCAGGCCTCGCTCAGCCGCTCGACCGTGCCGTACGTGTCCCGCAGCCAGGCGAGAAACAGCTTCTCCCCCGCCTCCGTCAGCTCACGGCCGCGGCCGCCGCACTCGGGATCGAAGGCGACCGAGCCGGTGCGGAGGAACCGCCGCTGCGGGCTCTGCCGGACGAACTCCGCGGTCCGCTCGATCCGCCGCCGCAGCTGGGCGTGCTGGTGGGCGATCATGGCCGGATGCCGCAGGGCGTCTCCCGGCGACGTTCCAGCCGGCAGCTGCAGCCGGACGGACAATTCCGGCGTCACCGGCTCGTAGCCCCCCTCTCCGAACCACCAGGGAATGATGCCCTCTTCGAGCGCGACCAGCTGGATGTCCTCCACCGTCGCATCCGGCAGCGGGATGATCTGCTTGAGGCAGTTGAAGCCGAGCGCCCGCATCTGGCGGAAGTGGGCCCGCATCTCGCGGTCCCCCTCGCCGGGCTGCTGGATGTAGACCACGCCCGCCGGCATCGGCGCCAGGGCCCGGAAGCGTCGCTGTGCCGGGGTGTCGTGGAGGGAGTCGTACCGGTCGACCAGGTACGGGTCCGCGGCCGCAGATCCGATCGGCACCACGCACAGGACCGCGGCAAGCCACGCGGGGAGTTTCACGGGACCGCCCTTCGATCCCGCCATTCGAGCCCCAGTTCACGGTCGATGGCCTCCGCCATGAGCAGCAACACCCGCGAGGACCACCGCTTCTGGCCCGTCGGTTCCGTGTTCGAGCCGAAGCATGCGACGATCGTCCCGTGCCCGGGATGCACCCACAGCATCTGCCCCGAGTGGCCCTGGTGGACGATCGCGCCATTCTTGGAATACGAGTGGTTGCGGTAGCGGTAGTCTCGCATGATCAGCAGGCCCTTGCCGGAGGTGTTTTCCTCGATCCACGCCGGGTCGAAGACCCGCGTGCCATCCGGCGCCAGGCCGCGATTGGCCCAGATGGTGCCGTAGCGGGCCAGGTCGCGGAGCGTCGAACTCAGCCCTCCACCGGCGAAGGGCACGTCGTGGCGGTCGACGCTCACCACGGCGTCGGCCACTGCCCCGATGTGCCGCCAGATGCTTTCCTCGAAGTATTGCTGCATCGGGCGGCCACTCTGCTTCTCGATGATCCAGGCCAGCGTCTGGCTGTTGGACCCCGTGTACCGCACCTTCTGCGCAGCCTCACCGACGGGCCTGGGCTGCCGCTCGATGGTGAGCAGCAGCTGCTTCACGCCGCCCGGCCACCGGCCGTCGTCGGTGAACCAGCCGATGGCCCGCCCCCATTGCCAAAACGGAGACGTCGGCGCGGTGTAATTGGACTCGTTCATGTCCACGTCGGCGTCCATGTCGGCCAGCTCCTGCACCGTGAAGCTTCCATAGCCCTTGCCCTTCAGCTCCGGCACGTAGTCCTCCACCTTCCGGGCGAGGTCGAGTTTGCCCTCCATCACCAGCCTGCCCAGCAGCATGTTGACCGCCGACTTCGAGATGCTCATCCAGTGGTGCCGCTGGGCAGGATCCATGCCGGGGTAGTCTTCGAAGACGATCTTGCCGTGCCGGACGACGAGGATGCCTTGGCCGTTGCCCATCTCGAACACCCGCCGGGCCGCCAGGGGCACGTCGCGGTGCGGAAAGGTCTCGTCGGGGATGGTCACCTGCGTCCGCTCGAGCAGGTCCGGCTGGCGGGCACTGCCGAACATCCACACCGGCCCCGGGCCGCGGCTGATCTCCGCGCACCGCACCACGCGGTCGAGCTGCAGCAACGCGTAGACCCGCATCCACCCGTCGTGAAACCAGGTGTCGAGCGTCAGCCCGGCCGGCCGCCGCAGCATCCCGGCCGGATACTCGCCGGCGAACAGGCCTTCGCGTGGTGGCAGGCCGGGCTCGAGCGCGTCCCACCGCAACGGTGGCGGCTCCGGGGTCGGCGGCGGGTCTCCGGTCGTGACGGAAGCCGCGATCAGCAGGAGCACGAGCGTCGTCATGGCGATCTCCGCAGGGGTGATGAAGGCCGGGCGACGTGCGCTTCCGGTCCCGGCGTTGTGAACCGGCGATTATGCCTTGGGGGTGACGCGGCTGCCACGACGATTGGGCGGCGGTCAAAAGCTGCCGCCAAGCAGATCCGGCGGCCCGGGAGACGGCCGAGACGCGGTCGGCCAGAAAATCAGCCGCGAAGCTGGCCGCGGTTCCGCAGGCCCTGCCAGGCGTGGCGCAGAGGGGTGGCGACGGCGAGGATGAGTCCGCCGAGTGCCAGGCCTGCGACCGCCTCGGCGGCATGGCTCGCGAGTCCCGCCACCGGAAGGGCGTGGACCGCGGTCTCGATGCCGCGGTGCAGGGCGGGCCATGAGTGGACGACGATCCCGCCGCCGACCAGGAACATCGCCGCGGTGCCCGCGATCGCGAGGCCGCGCATCAGCCACGGCGCGGCGGCCACGATCGCCCGGCCGACGAGCCGCGGGCCGGGCCGGCGGGCCGCCGCCAGCCACAGTCCCAGATCGTCGAGCTTCACGATCGCGGCGACCAGCCCATAGACGCCGACGGTCATTCCCAGGCCGATGGCCGCGAGGACCGCGGCCCGCACGGCGAAAGACGACGCCGCGGCGACGCCGAGGGCGATCACGATGATCTCGGCCGAGAGGATGAAGTCGGTGCGGATCGCTCCGCTGATCCGCTCACGCTCGGATGGCTGGTGGGGGTGCGTGCCGTGGGCGGCCTGATGGCGGCCGTGGTGCCACGCATGCCAGATCTTTTCGGCGCCCTCGAAGCAGAGGTATGCGCCGCCGATCAGCAGCAGCGGCTTGATCGCCCACGGGGCGAGGGCCGACAGGGCCAGCGCGGCCGGCACGAGGATCAGCTTGTTGAGGAACGACCCTGTGGCGACGGCCCAGACGACGGGGAGTTCCCGGTCGGCCCCGATCCCGGAGACCTGCCGGGCGTTGAGGGCCAGGTCGTCGCCGACCACGCCCGCCGTCTTGTGGGCCGCCGCCTTCGTGAGCGTGGCGATGTCGTCGAGCGCACCGGTGATGTCGTCGAGCAGCAGGAGCAGGCTGGAAGCCATCGAGTCCTCGGACCTTCAGCCCGTCCGGATCGGCTCGGCGGCCCGCCACGCCGTGCCGTCACGCTCGACACGATGGTAGAGCGTGTCGCGCTCCACGGGCTCGCGGCCGGCCTCGCGGATGAGCCGCTTGATCTCGTCGACGGAGAGCACCTCCGGGGTCGTGGCCCCGGCGTCGTGATAGATGAGCTCGTGTCGCACGGTCCCGTCGATGTCGTCGGCGCCGTAGGCGAGGGCCGCCTGGGCCGTGCCGATCCCGAGCATGATCCAGTAGGCCTTCATGTGGTCGAAGTTGTCGAGCACGAGGCGACTGATGGCCATCGTGCGCAGGCTGAAGGCGGCCGAGGGCTTGGGGATGTGGGAGAGCCGGGTGTTCTCAGGGTGGAAGGCGAGCGGGATGAAGGTCTGGAAGCCGCCGGTCTCGTCCTGCAGTTCGCGGAGCCGCAGCAGGTGATCGGTGCGGTGGAAGGCGTTCTCGATGTGGCCGTAGAGCATCGTGGCGTTGCTCCGCAGGCCGAGTTCGTGGGCCGTGCGGTGGATCGCGAACCACTCCTTCGTGTCGGCCTTGTGCTCGCAGATCTTGTCGCGGACCTCGGGATGGAAGATCTCGGCGCCGCCGCCGGGCAGGCTGCCGAGCCCGGCGTCCTTCATCTCCACGAGGATGTCGCGGATCGACCGCTTCGTGAGGTGGGCGAACCAATTGATCTCGACCGGCGTCCAGGCCTTGAGGTGGAGCGTCGGGTAGGCGTCGTGGAGGAGGCGGACGACGTTCAGATACCAGTCGTAGTCCTTCTGGTGGTGCAGCCCGCCGACGATGTGCATCTCGGTCGAGCCGGCCTCGACGGCCTCCCGGCCGCGGGCCAGGATCTGCTCGTCGCTCATCACGTAGCCTCGGGCTTCGCGAAGGTCGGCGCGGAACGCGCAGAACGTGCAGCGGTAGACGCAGACGTTCGTGGGATTGAGATGCGTGTTGATGTTGTAGTAGCCGAAGTTGCCGTTCTTTCGCTCCCGGACGAGATTCGCCAATTCGCCGAGCTCGTGGATCGAAATCCGCTCATCCCAGAGCATCTCGGCTTCGGCGGCATCGAGACGCACGCCTGCCTCGACCTTCTCGCGAACGGCGTCGAGTGATGGAAGAACGGCACGGATCATGGGGAAATCTCGGGACAGGGGATGTGGCAGGGGAATCGCGGCTACCACAAGAACCGCAGGGAACGGATTTCCGCAACCCGGCGGCCGTCAGGCCCATAAATCCGCGGCGATCGCCCCGAGCAGCACCAGGCCGATGGCGGCGTTGGCCGTGAAAAACGCCTGATTGACCCGGGAGAGGTCGTCGGGCCGCACCAGGGCATGTTCCCAGACGAGCAGCCCCGCGATCGCGGCCCAGGCGAGCCAATAGATCCAGCCGAGTTCCGGCACGAGGGCCGGCAGGGCCGCGAGCACGACGAGCGTGGCGGCATGCAGCCACTTCGCCAGACCGAGGGCTCGCGGCACGCCCAGGCGGGCGGGGATGCTCCGCAGGCCGTGGGCGGCATCGAAGGCGGCGTCCTGACAGGCGTAGATGATGTCGAAACCGGCCACCCACAGGGTCACGGCCGCGCCGAGGACGGCGGCCGGGAGAAGGTCGGCCGGGGCCGCGAGCACTGTCCGGCCGCGGAGCGCGATCCAGGTCGCGACCGGAGCGAACCCGAGCGCGGCCCCGAGCCACAGATGGGCCAGGGCCGTGAACCGCTTTGCATAGCTGTAGCCGAGCAGCCAGGCGAGGACCGGCACCGAGAGCACCAGCGGCAGCCAGTTGGGCAGGAAGAGGAGCGTCGCGCCGATGAAGGCGGCCGACGCCGCGACCACGAGACCGAGCACCTCGGCCACGCCCACGTCCCCCCGGGGCATGTGCCTGGTGGCCGTTCGCGGATTGGCCGCATCGATCGTGCGGTCCACGAGCCGGTTGAACGCCATGGCCGCCGTCCGGGCGGCGACCATGCAGAGGAGGATGCCTGCCGCCGGCCGCAGCCAGCCGCCAGGCCCGGCGGCGAGCCCCGGGTCGATCCCGCGTCGAGCAGCGAGCAGGGCGGCGGTCACGGCGAAGGGCAGGGCGAAGATCGTGTGGCTGAACCGCACCAGTTCGAGGTAGGTCCGCAGGCGGGCGAGGGCCGGCGTCGGCCGCGCGGCGTCGCCTGTGGTGACGGTCGCCATCAGGTCATCTCCCCCCAGCGGCGCATGAGCGCATGCGGCACGCGCAGTTGGTCGCAGATCCGCGCCACGACGAAGTCCACGAGGTCGGCCACGGTCGCGGCGCCGTGATAGAAGCCGGGCGCGGCCGGGAGCACGACGGCCCCGGCCTCGTGGATGGCCTGCATGTTCTTCAGCTGCGGCAGCGAGAGCGGCGTCTCGCGGGGCACGACCACGAGCTTCCGCCGTTCCTTGAGGTGCACCTCGGCCGCACGGTGGACGAGATTCTCGCCCATCGCGTGGGCCACGGCGGCCAGCGTGCTGCCGCTGCAGGGGCAGATGGCCATGGCCGCGGTCAGAAACGAGCCGCTGGCGATGGGCGCCATCAGGTTTTTGTAGTGGTGGTAGGTGCAGCGGCCGGCGGCCGGCGGTGCCTTGCCGAGGAGGGCGGAGAGCTCGAACCGGTCGAGATCGATGCGGCGGTCGGTCTCCGTGGCGAACACGGCCTGCCCGGAGGGGCTGACCGTGAGGTGGATGTCGCAGCCCGCGGCGAGCAGCACCTCGACGAGCCGGACGCCATACGGGGCGCCGGAGGCTCCGGTGATCGCGACGACGATGGGGAGGTCGGCCACGTCAGCCCGCCTTTCCCGAGACCCGGGTCGCCAGCGTGAGCGTGGCGATGCCGAACGTGAGCGGGATCATTTCGACGGTGTCGAAGCCGGCGGCCCGGACCAGCGTGGCCAGCCGTTCGCCGCTGGGAAACTCCTCGACGCTCTTGTTGAGGTAGGTGTAGGCGTCGGAGCGATTGCGGGCCACGGCGTTGCCCAGGAAGGGAAGCACGCGGCGGAAATACCAGAGGTAGCCGCCGCGGACGAGGGCGTTTCGCGGCAG
>Ga0315904_10003190_pt1 | contig 24507 bp, 14 predicted proteins | sample LakEriMetagenome_6_FD_203529 | JGI IMG/M metagenome (GOLD analysis project Ga0315904, IMG submission 203529) | Freshwater fungal communities from buoy surface, Lake Erie, Ohio, United States - Buoy 12 MA120 | ecosystem: Environmental > Aquatic > Freshwater > Lake | place: USA: Lake Erie, Ohio... | reverse complement strand
CGTTTTGGATGAACAAAATGGAAGGCCCAGAACGCGCCGCCTGTCGAGTGTACGGGTTTACCTGTAAAAACGAACATGCCGCGCACTTCGTATCCCTTCACGTCTCCTTTATCCGTAACCATTTCATTCCCTTCCGGATACACCAGCTCAGCATACTGCGTTCCCATGTAAAGCCCCTCTATTTCATGCGGAGCATTATATTTCAACATGGTATCACGCGCTTTCAGCAGATTTTCCAGAATGAACTGAGAAGAATCTTTGTAATCATACTGATAGATCATCACTCCGGAGAAGATCGCGCCGGCTTCCTGTGTCCCTGCTCCTACAAATTCCAGTGGTCTTGCACCCTCAGGAAATTCAAGGCGGAAGAAGTTCTTTCTTTTGCTTACGATCCTTGTTCCTTCAGGAAGGGAAAGATCTATTCCGAACTGTTTTCTCACCTCCTGCTGAACAAGCCTGTTCTCATCACGGCGATACTGCTTCAACAAGCGTTTCCATTCCATGTGATCGAATTCGCGATGAACAGCCTGAAGCCCGATCTTACACACATCAAGTACCTGATTGAAGTCCTTGCCGACAATATCCACCACCAGCTGATCGTTGGCCCACACCCCGACGCGTTTGTTTATGGTCCCCTTATCCCCTTTGTGTTTAGGATCGATCGTGATGAAAAGCGTGTTTCTGAATCGTTTGATCCCCTGCTCAAAGCGTGCAGGAACCCGATGCACCAATTCAAAGGTGGCCACATCCGGAAAATAAGGCATGATGAACTGCGTCAGATTCGTATCGAGGTAGTTCTTGATCTCGGAATTCCAGATACCACTTTCACAAACGACCAGAATCTCACCCACATTCCCGGTAACGGTCAAGCCGGGAGAAGTGAACTTACGATCAGACATACCACAATTCTGCAGCAAAAGCAGCATGGCGGGAATGATCAGCATTGATAACAACAGTTTCCTCATGTTTCCGTTTTTTTCTGTTCTCCGCAAAGATCGGGCAGATCATTTGATCCTGATACGCTGACCTACTACAAGGCGGTTTATATTGATCCCGGGGTTGAGTTTTCTAAGCAATGTGATCGACATTCGATGTTTTTCCGCTATCCTTGAAAAAGTATCGCCGGATCTTACCGAATAGTATTTTTTGGCTGCCGGTGGTGGTGGTGGTGGCGTTGACTTATTTACGCCCATGATCTTCAACCGCTGACCCACGTAGATGTTTGTGGTTTGTAATTCATTCCAGACTTTGAGTGAATCAATGGTGACCACATACTTTGTCGCAATGGCATTCATGGTTTCACCGGTTTTAACCGTATGATAGAAAAACGGCTGATTCTTTGTGCCCAACTGCGTGCTGTCAGAGGATGCACTGTTGTCAACAACAACCGGAACGGGCGGTGGTGGTGCAGTGACCTGACTATAGATCGCTTTTTCCAGTTTATACAAAGAATCTTCAACACTCACCAAGACACCGATCCTGTCCAAGGGACCCGTGATGCATTGCGGTGGACTGGTCTGCGGTATATAACTGGTCTTGTAGACCGGATTCAACGTTTTAATATCCTCAAGAGGCCAGGCGATCAATCGCTCGATAGTGGCCATGTGTACGCCTGTTCTTAGACAAACAGTATCAAGTATTGCGTAATTCGGCTTCATCTCACTCGGACGAATGTTATGCTCCGCATGATAGGTCATCATATAGGTAGCCGCAATAAAATTTGGAACATACCCCTGTGTTTCTGTAGGAAGGAAGGGTCTAACCTCCCAATAGGTCGTTTTATTTCCTGAGCGCCTTATCGCTTTGTTCACGTTTCCAGGACCTGCATTGTACGCTGCAAGAACAAGGTTCCAGTCACCATAGATACCGTAAAGTTTCTTAAGGAATCGACAAGCTGCATCGGTGGCTTTTGTGGGGTCCATGCGCTCATCAATGTATGAATTCTCCTTAAGTCCATAGTATTCCCCCGTTCGGTACATGAACTGCCAGAGTCCAAGCGCGCCGGCTTTAGATTTCACCTGAGGTCTGAGACCTGATTCAATGACGGGAAGGTATTTCAATTCCAGTGGCAATCCGTATTCAGCTAATTTCTCCTCGAACAGGTCAAAATAGAGTTCCGAACGCCCCAATGCGATGCTGATGAACAGTCGGCGTTTGGTTGCAAAGAATTTGATCGTATTGAGCGTGGCCTTATTGCAATCGAGGTGAAAGGGGCTCATTTTATTGATCTCCTCTAAACGGGCGCAATATTCTTCGTCTGTAAAAGAAGGAATATCTCCTTCTTCATAATTGAGTGCTGCGATGATCGAATCGTAATTTCCTTTACCGGCTGCATATTCTCGGTAGAACATCAACAAGCTCTGTTCAACCGTATTGACGAAAGGATCCTTGTTCAACGTATCACCGGGTCGCTGAAGGTGAACCGGCGTCTGAGCAGACAACGGACCGCCCGTGAGCAGCATTATTAAAAGGATCCCGTAAAATCGCATACTTATTTTTTTACCAGCGTTTCGAGGTATGAACAGAAGCCGAACATCCCTTTCTCATCAAAATGATCAGCCATAACCTGCACCCCAAACGGCAAACCATTGGAATGGTTACCAAGTGGTAACGAGATCGCCGGATTACCTGTTAGATTAGCATGTACCGTGAAAATATCCTGAAGGTACATCTGGATAGGATCCTTCACTGCGTTCAGATCGAACGCAGTTGATGGTGTTGTAGGAAGAAGAATAACATCATATTCTTTGAGGATCTCATCGGTTTTATTCCTTAAGACCCTGCGCACTTTCTGTCCTTTGGTGTAATACGCATCATAGTACCCGTGAGACAGAACAAATGTCCCGGCCATGATCCTTCTTTTGACCTCCGGACCGAACCCTTCAGAGCGCGAACGCACATAGGTTTCTTCAACACCCTTGGCATCGTTGCTTCTGTATCCGTAGTGAACACCGTCAAACCGGGCAAGGTTAGAAGAGGCCTCGGCAGTCGTGAGCACATAGTAAGTTGGTACCATGTACTCCAGATAAGGGAATGAAACCAACTCAACCGTATGTCCGGCTGCTTTCAATTTTTGGATCACCTCATTCATCAGACCGGCAACTTCGGGATCCATTCCTTCTGTTTCGAGACTTTCACGGATCACAGCGATCTTCAGGCTTAATGGTTGATGCGCCTCTGTGTACGTGTCAATAGCTCTGGATGAACTTGTTGAATCCATATTATCCTTTCCGGCCATCACTTCCAGCAAAAGCGCTGCGTCTTCGAGCGAATTGGTAAAAGGACCGATCTGGTCGAAAGATGAAGCGTAGGCGATCAAGCCGTAGCGACTGATGCGGCCGTATGTTGGTTTGAGACCGTAAGTTCCTGTGAACGATGCCGGCTGCCGGATCGAACCTCCTGTATCACTTCCCAAAGCGGCCGTGCACAGACCTGCAGCAACAGCTGCAGCTGAGCCGCCTGATGATCCACCCGGAACTTTATTCGTATCCAGAGGATTCTTTACCGGTCCATACGCTGAGTTCTCGTTGGAGCTTCCCATGGCGAACTCGTCACAGTTGAGGCGACCGATCATGATCGCATCCTCGTCGAGTAGACGCTGGACTGCTGTGGCCGTGTAAATGGATTCAAATCCTTCCAGAATTTTTGATGAAGCAGAAACCTTGTGCCCCTTGAAACACAGGTTATCCTTCAGGCCGATCACCATTCCGGCGAGTCTTCCTGCTTTTCCGTCGCGGATCTTTTGATCCACACGTTTAGCCTGTTCTTTCGCTGAATCGGTAAAAACTTCGAGAAATGCGTTTAATTCGGGACGTGCTTCGATGCGCTGGATATACAACTCAACGATGTTCAAAGCGGATTCACCCGAAGCAAGGGCCTTCTTTACTTCAGCAAAAGTTCTGTACATAGATTGGAGGGATTAGCTCTTTTTCTCTTCTGTTTTTTCTTCTTCGGAAGTTCCTTTGGAAGCGTCCTTGAACTCTTTCACTCCTTTACCAAGGCCTTTCATAAGTTCAGGAATCTTCTTACCACCAAAAAGGAGAAGTACCACTGCCAGGATAATGATCACCTGCCATGGACCGAATGTACCTAGAATCATTTCAAATCGATTTTAAACGTCCAAAGTTAAGGAAATAAAAGGTGATCGCGCTTTTGTAAAGTGCTGAATCTGTTAAATAGCATTAAAAAAGGCCACCCGAAGGCGGCCTTGTACTATTTTGAATGAAGTGATCAGAGCTTTCTTGCCACTTCCACTTCTTCGTATGCTTCGATGATGTCGCCCACTTTGATGTCGTTGAACTTGTCGATGTTCAAACCACATTCGTAGTTGTTCTTCACCTCTTTCACATCGTCTTTGAAGCGCTTCAGTGATCCCAAATTTCCGGAATGGATCACAATACCGTCACGGATGATACGTATCTTGGATGAGCGCTTGATCACGCCATCAAGCACGTAACATCCGGCGATCGTACCCACTTTCGAGATATCGAATGTTTCGCGTACCTCTGCAGAACCGGTGATCTGCTCTTCGATGTCCGGCGACAACATTCCCTCCATCGCCGACTTGATCTCTTCGATCGCCTTGTAGATGATAGAATACAAACGGATATCGATCTGTTCTGTTTCTGCCAGTTTGCGGGCACCCAATGTTGGTCGCACCTGGAAACCGATGATAATTGCATCTGATGCACTTGCGAGGTTGACGTCGGCTTCTGAGATCGCACCCACACCTTTGTGTACGATGTTGACCTGAATCTCTTCTGTAGAAAGACGCAACAATGAGTCTGAAAGCGCTTCGATCGAACCGTCCACGTCTCCCTTGATGATGATATTGAGCTCCTTGAAGTCTCCGATCGCCAAACGGCGTCCGATCTCATCGAGGGTAATGTGTTTCGTGGTACGAAGTCCTTGTTCTCTGTACAACTGTTCACGCTTGGTCGCGATCGCTTTAGCTTCGCGCTCGTCATCCATCACGTGGAACTTATCACCGGCACTTGGAGCGCCACTGATACCCAGCACGGATACGGGCTGCGCAGGACCGGCTTCTTTAAGCGTTTTACCATGTTCATCGTGCATAGCACGCACCTTACCGAAGTAACGTCCCACGAGGATCACATCACCTACTTTCAACGTTCCTGCTTCGACAAGCATGTTTGTTACGTAACCCTTACCCTTATCGAGTGAAGATTCGATCACAGTTCCGACTGCATTTTTGTCCGGATTCGCACGCAGGTTCAATAATTCTGCTTCGAGCAAGACTTTGTCCAACAACAGGTCGATGTTGAGGTTTTGTTTTGCAGAGATTTCCTGTACCTGGTATTTTCCACCCCAGTCTTCTACCAATATGTTCATCGCAGAAAGCTGTTCGCGGATCTTATCCGGATTAGCCCCCGGCTTATCGATCTTATTAATTGCGAAGACCATTGGAACGCCTGCAGCCTGAGCATGCGAGATCGCTTCCTTGGTCTGAGGCATGACGTCGTCATCCGCCGCTACAATAATGATCGCTACGTCCGTTACCTGGGCACCACGAGCACGCATCGCTGTAAAGGCTTCGTGTCCGGGGGTATCAAGGAAGGTCATCTTACGACCGTCTTTCAATGTCACCGAATAAGCACCGATGTGCTGGGTGATTCCTCCCGCTTCACCGGCTGTTACGTTGGCATTACGGATCTTATCAAGTAAAGAGGTCTTACCGTGGTCAACGTGACCCATCACAGTAATGATCGGTGGACGCGGCAAAAGATCTTCTTCCTTATCTTCTGTTACAGGTATGGCCTCCTGAAGTTCCGCTGAAACGAATTCCGTCTCATACCCGAACTCATCAGCAATGATGTGGATGGTCTCCGCATCCAGACGCTGGTTGATAGATGCAAAGATCCCCAGTGACATACATGCAGAAATTACCTGTGTCGGTGTAACGTTCATCATTGAAGCAAGTTCAGAAACGGTAACAAACTCAGTAAGTTTAAGTACCTTTTCCTGCATTTCTGCTGCTTCCATCTCCTCCTGACGGCGCTGAGCAAAGACCTCACGCTTCGCCCTTCTGTTCTTGGAAGCCTTTGATTTACCACCCTGATTCGAGAGTCGGGCAAGCGTTTCCTTTATCTCGCGCTGGATGTCCTGCTCGGAGATCTCAGGCTTATCAAAACGACCGCCTCCGGGACCTTTTTTGAAGCCCGGCTTACCGGCACCCCCTCCCTGAACTTCAGGAGTTTTCGTGATGTCGATCTTCTTAATTCGCTTACGCTTCTTGCGTTCCGCTTCGGATGCAGCATTACCTGCTCCGGGCTTGTTCCCAGGGGTCTTTGGTTTTTCAACCGGAAGTTCGATCCTGCCCAGTACCGTTGGTCCTGAAAGCACCTGGCGCTCCACACGGATCGTTTCGATCTCTTTTTCGGGCTCCGGTTCAGGCTTAGGCTCTTCCTTCTTCACCTCCTCAACAACTTTTGGCTGCTCCTCCTCTACTTTCTTTTCAGGCTTGCCTTTTCCGGAAAGCTTATCCAAGTCTATTTTACCAACTACCGAAACCTGAACTTCGGACTTTTGCTTTTCTGCAGCCGGATCCAGAATGGTTCTCTTGATCTCCTCCACATTGATAGGCTCACTATCCTCTTCCTCTTCTACTGCAGATTTAGGTTGTTCCTCTGTCGCCTTATCACGGATAGAGATCGTTTCTCTTCTCTCCTTCCTCGGCGTGCTGAACTTGGATTGTTCCTTGAGGGACTGATCCGCTGCAAATTCCTGTCTAAGGAGATCATAATGCTCTTCCTCTACCTTGGTATTGGGGTTCGGATCGATCTTTACTCCTTTCGATTCGAGGAATTCAACCAGCGTAGAGATGCCCACATTGAGCTCTCCAGCCGCCTTTCCTAATCTTATTGGTTTTCCCGCCATATTATTTTATGCGCTCTCTTTTTTATTTCGTTGAATGTGTCGATAATTTACGATTATGTTCTCGTTATTCGAACTCAGCTCGCAATATTCTCATTACTTCTTCGATCGTTTCTTCTTCAAGATCAGTGCGCTGAACAAGGTCATCGGTGCTCATTTCAAGCACTGACTTCGCTGTATCCAGACCGATCGCCTTGAGTTCGTCGATGATCCAGCCATCGATCTCATCTGCAAATTCTTCCAGGTCGACATCTTCAACATCCACTTCACCTTCACGGTAAACATCCAGCTCGTATCCGGTTAGTTTTCCTGCCAGCTTAATGTTGTGTCCACCCTTACCGATAGCCAAAGACACCTGGTCAGGCTTCAGGTAAACCTTCGCTCGTCCTCCTTCTTCATTGATATCAATAGATGAAATTTTTGCAGGTGACAGAGCTCGCTGGATCAACAACTGTGAATTGCCGGTATAATTGATCACGTCGATGTTCTCGTTGCGCAATTCGCGTACGATTCCATGAATACGAGAACCTTTCATTCCCACACATGCTCCAACCGGATCTATCCTGTCATCGTATGATTCAACGGCAACCTTGGCTCTTTCTCCCGGTTCACGAACGATCTTCTTGATAGTGATGAGTCCGTCAAATACTTCAGGAACTTCAAGTTCGAACAAACGCTCAAGGAATTCCGGCGCTGTTCTGGACAGGATGATCACCGGACTGCTGTTGCGCATATCCACCTTAGCGACAACTGCGCGCACAGCTTCGCCTTTTTTGAAGTAGTCAGATGGGATCTGCTCAGACTTCGGAAGGATCAATTCGTTCCCTTCGTCATCCAGTACCATGATCTCTTTCTTCCACACCTGGTAAACCTCTCCTGTTACGATCTCACCAATGCGCTCCTTATATTTCTTGTATAAGTGGTCTTTCTCAAGTTCCAGAATTCTTGAAATAAGGTTCTGACGAAGAGAAAGGATATTCCTTCTTCCGAAATCGGAGAACCTGAATTCTTCTGTCACTTCTTCCCCGATCTCAAAATCAGGCTCGATCTTGATGGCATCCGAGTAAGCGATCTCCGTATTCGGATCTTCAACCTCACCATCGTCCACAATTTCCTTGTTAATGAAGATCTGAACGTCACCTTTATCAATATTGACGATGATATCGATGTGCTCATCTGTATTGAACTTCTTCTTAAGCATTGAACGGAAAACATCTTCCAGTACATGCTGCATTGTCTGCTTGTCAATGCTCTTCAGTTCCTTGAACTCCGAAAAGGACTCAACTAATTCGTGACTGTTCATCTTTAACCTTTATTTAAACGAAATAACAATTTTTGTTTCTTTTATCTGTGTGAAGGGGAACGTATTCTGTTCCACAACCAATTCCTTTTTCTTCTTCGACTTCGACGAGCTCGGCCCATCCCCTTCCGGTTTTACCATTCGGGAATTCTCTAAGGTGATCGCGTGCTGATCTACCTGTGTAAGCACGCCTTCATGTTTTTCTCCACTTGTAAGAACGACCTTTACAGTTCGTCCGATATTCTTTACAAACTGAGCGTGAACGCGCAACGGTTTGTCAAGGCCCGCGGAGGATACGTGAAGCTCAAAATCTTCCTGCTCCCTGTCGAGGTTATGCTCAACATTCCGTGACACAGACACACAATCTTCAACCGTAACCCCACCCTCATGTTTATCGAGCTCAACGTGAATCACATTTCCCGAAGATACGGTAAGGTCAACAATGAACAAACCATTAGCCAGCTCGGCCATCCGTTCTTCAACCAGTTCCTGTACCTTTTGTTTACTGATCATGTGAGATAAAAAGAGGGGACTTTCGTCCCCTCGTTCCTGTGCTGTTATCAAAAATGCTCTGCAAATATACGTCAGAAATCCTCAATTCCAAACATTTCACTCATTTTTCCGAACAGGGGCATGTATCTTTGCAGAAAAAAGATGCTGATCGAGATCGGAGATAAGATCATTTCAACACAGATCATGGAGCGGAAATTCGTATGTGATCTGAATGCTTGCAAGGGCGCTTGCTGTGTTGAGGGAAATGGCGGGGCACCCCTTACTTTGGAAGAAGTTGATCTCCTTGAGGAACATCTGGATGACATAAAACCTTTCATGCTTCCAGAGGGGATTTCGGTAACTGAAAGAACGGGCGTTTTTTACGTAGATCAGGAGAATGAACCGGCCACAACACTTGTTAACGGACATGAATGCGCCTTCGTTTTCTTCGACGAGAATGGGATCACCAAATGTGCAGTTGAAAAAGCGTATAAAGAAGGGAAGATCCCTTTCAACAAACCGATCTCCTGTCACCTTTACCCGATCAGGATTAAGCAATTCGATACGTTCACCGCTTTAAACTACAACGACTGGGATATTTGTGCTCCGGCCTGTGCCTGCGGTGAGAAACTCGATGTTCCTGTTTTCCGCTTTTTGAAAGAGCCTATCATCCGGGCATTCGGGGAGGGGTTCTTCAGGGAATTGGAAGTTGTGGAGAGAGAGATCAGGGAGAAGGGGTTGGGGTATTGACCTCGGGCACCACAGAACACTGAAACAGCAGAAGGTATTTTACCACATAGTCACATAGAACACCACGGATTAAGTGATGAGTGCATTATGCATTATGCAACTGTGGAGCGCTAATGGATCCCCCCTTTGGAGTGGGATTGAGGGGGAGGACATTGAAATGACTTGGATCCGTGCTAATTCGCCTAATTAGTAGTGAAAATCTAGGGCGAACAAAAAAGGCCACCCTTTAAGGCAGCCTTTCTCACTATATTTTAACTAAGGATCAACGATCCATGTAGAGTAACTTTTCGTTAAGGATCACGCCATCGCCAACAAAGCGCACATAGTAGATGCCTCTTTCGTAGTCTGAAATATTGATGTCTGTTTTGAGGAATCCTTCCTGCTTGTTGAGTTCGCGGGTTTCAACAATCCTTCCTGACGCATCTGTAACGACCATATTGAAGATGCCATTCACCTCGCTTTCAAGGTTGCAGGTAAAGAGACCTGTTTCAGATGGGTTCGGATATACCAACAGTGATTCTGTGCCCTTTGATAACACCTCTTCCTCTTCGCTTTCATCGTATCGGAACGCAGTGCTTGAAATGGACGCATTCAGCGTGTAACAAGCCGTTCCGGAGAAGGCTCCGTTGTAGCCAACCACTCGGACATAATATGTACCAACGGCACCATTGTTGAATTTGACCAGCTCTGAAGTTGTTCCACCGTTCTCACTTGATGAAAGCAGCGTTCCGGAGCTATTGTACAAATAGAGATCGTAATCGAAAGGCAGATTCGAGATCGTGACACGAACGTTCTTCTGAGAGGAAGTATTGGTGAACTTAAACCAGTCTTTATCTGTCGAAGTACCTATTCTTGCCGTCGTATTTGTGTTTACCGGAATCGTTTTTGCGGCACTCAATGTATTGTTCGTTTCGTATGTATCGCTACAGGAACTCACAGCGGCCGTTGTGAAATTTGGCCCCGTCGTGTAGGTACTTGAACCTGAGGTACAATTAGTTCTTACCTGCCAGTTATAGGTGGTTGAAGCAGTAAGTCCGCTTAGTGACAATGAATTGGTAGTAGCTGAATACGTTGTCCAAGTAGAAGCTGTCGAAGGCTTTACCTGTACTGAATATCCGCTTGCCCCTGTTACCGCGCCCCAGTTGAGGGTAACCGAAGAGGACGTGAGGTTTGTCGTTGATAACGTTCCCGGAGCATTACAAGTAGTTCCACTTACAGCTTGTATAGTAACAGTATAATCTTCAACTTCCCCATAATTAACTGTTCCACACGAGCTCGAGATGGCGGCGTCGCTCATGATCACACGCATACGGGTCGATCCTGTTAATGCTGTTGATGGAACCGTAAATGATCCTGATACAGCAGCTGTTGTTCCTGCAGAAGTGTACACATTCTCTCCGGCGTCAGCGAAATCCATGTCTTTATTGTAATCGATATACACCTTAAAGTACTCCGTGTAGGCGCTGCCAGAAAAACCCGGTGTCAGGGTAACCGTGTAAGCTGTACCCGTAATGAGTGTTGTTGAAAGATTGGTAAAGTTGCCATATCCTCCAGCACTTGCTGTGGTTGTATTATTGATCGTATTTAACTGTACACGGTTAATGTACTCGTACGAAGTGTTTGCACCGTTCGCCGAACAATAGCTTGGCGTTGTGCTTCCCGAACCCGTGCAACCCGTCGATGTTTTGAGGCTGGCGCGTGCGCCCCCGGAGAGGAAAAGGGCCTGCATGCGTGATTTCTGTCCGCTTGTAAACATGTACATACACGCATCATCGGTATAATCCATGTAATTCATTGTCATTTCGGCACTGGTACCGCACGTATTCGCCTTTGGATATGACGGACAACCGGAGTTACTTGTCTGGTGAACCGGAGTATCTGAAACCAGGTCACTTCCACATGAAGCATCACCCCAGATATGACGGAGATTGAGCCAGTGACCCACCTCGTGCGTTGCCGTCCTTCCCTTGTTGTAGGGAGCCTGGGCTGTTCCCGTCGTACCAAAAGCAGTGAAGTTGATCACTACTCCGTCGGTTGCAGCCGCACCACCGGGAAACTGAGCATAACCCAACAAGCCACCGCCCAGGTTACACACCCAGATATTCAGGTAACTTCCTGCGGGCCATGCCGTACTTCCGCCTTGCGCGTCATACTTCATTGCATCATTTGCAGAAAAGGACGTTACACTGGTCTGCCGACGAATGATCCCTGTTGTCGCTGTTCCATTTGGTGCCACGGTAGCGAGACAGAAATTGATCTCTGCATCAGCAGACACCCCTGTAAATACAGACGGAATTAGGGAAGCATCAGAGTTGAGTTTCCTGAAATCATTGTTTAGCACAGTCAGCTGCGACTGGATCTGCGCATCGCTCACGTTTTGAGCACTGGTATTGTAAAGGACGTGAACGACCACCGGGATGGTTACTACTGCCTTTTCTAAATCAATACGGCCTTTACTGATCGCTTTCTGAGTGAAGGTTTCCACTTCCTGAAGTCGCGGCCCATATTCCGGGTCCTCTTGCAGGAGACGCTCGTGATTGTCCATCGTGTGACAGGTTCTTTGCGCATTTGAGAGAAATGCAAAGCCAGCCACACATAAAGAAATAAGGATTTTCTTCATTGAGTTTAGGGTTTTAAGTTTTAGCACCACTAAAATAAAACCTGTTTTTTTAACGCACAAATTTTATTTCGGAGATTTTTTAACATGTGAGGACTGATAGTTAAATCTGTTTTACCACATAGGCACAAAGGGCACATAGGTTTTAAGCACAGAACACGGAATTAACAGAAGGACACCACCCTTCGACCTGGCCCAGGGCAGGCATAGGCACTCAGGGCACATAGATATTTCACCACTGAACACAGAAGGAACGGAAAAATTTTTTACCACCCTTCGACCTGGCTTAGTGCAGGCATAAACAGACAGGACACATAGAATGAAGTCCGGAATGCATAATTCAAATGTGAAGCGCTGTCGGATTCCCACCTTCAGAGGGGGATTAAGGGGGAGGACAAGGTCAGTTTTCCATCGGCCACCATAGTCCGACGGTGAAGGCATGCCGACGGCGACGCGATACAGCAGCGGTCGGCTCGAGTGCTCTAAGGGCAAGCGGAGAGTGTATCGTCTCACCTTCGGTTAACCTCCGGTGGCCGAAGGAGAACAGCTGCCACGCGAACTGACAGTTGCCCAAAATTAAATTCGGGAAATTCACCTAATCCGTGTAATTGACTTCGTCGAACTTCGTTTCGTGGCCCCCGTCTCTACAATTCACAAAACAAAAAACCCCAACGCTGAGTTAGGGGTTTTACTCGTGGTAAATAAAACGGCACAATTACTAACCACTACAATATCTATCGTTTTCTAGCCAGAACACATTTAGCTTCGCCGGAATTAGCACCGGATAGAACCTTTACAGCTTCTATCCACTGCACATCTCGCACGCATCCGGATTGTCAAGTGAACATGCGATTGCTGCCTGCTGCTCTTCGATCGTCTGTGCGCTTGGCTCTTCAACAACTGCTTTGTCAACCGTAAACTTGATCGCGTCTGTTGCAGCCTTCGTTCTCAGGTAGTACATCCCTGTCTTCAATCCTTTTTCCCATCCGTAGAAGTGCATAGACGTCAGCTTACCAAAGTTAGCGTTCTCCATGAAGATGTTAAGGGACTGAGACTGACAGATGTATGCTCCTCTGTCGGCTGCCTGATCAATGATCGCCTTCTGAGAGATCTCCCATGCTGTTTTGTACAGATCCTTAAGATGCTGTGGAATCTCCTGAATGTTCTGGATGGATCCGTTATGCGCCATGATCTTCTGACGCATATCCTTGTTCCAGAGGCCTTCTTTCACGAGGTCTTTCAGCAGGTGCTTATTTACGATGATGAACTCACCAGAAAGTACTCGACGTGTATAGATGTTTGAGGTATACGGCTCGAAACATTCGTTGTTTCCGAGGATCTGAGCAGTGGATGCTGTTGGCATCGGAGCAAGAAGCAACGAGTTGCGCACTCCGTACTTCTTCACTTCTTCTCTCAAGACATCCCATTCCCATCGCTGACTTCCTTCAACACCCCACATATCAAACTGGAAGATCCCTTTTGACACCGGTGATCCGGCAAATGTCTCATATGCTCCGAGTTCCTTCGCGAGATCCTTTGATGCTGTCATCGCCGCATAATAGATCGTTGCGAAAACCTCCTTATTCAATTCACGCGCTTCTGCTGACTCGAAAGGATACCCCATCATGATGAAGGCATCAGCAAGTCCTTGGACACCAAGTCCGATAGGACGGTGACGCATATTAGATTTTCTTGCTTCTTCTACCGGGTAAAAATTCTCATCAATGATCTTGTTCAAGTTGATCGTTGCCTGGTAAGTTACTTCGAACAGCTTGTCATGATCAAAGGTCTTACTTTCAGTAACAAACTTAGGCAAAGCAATCGATGCAAGGTTACACACTGCGATTTCATCCGGTGCAGTATATTCCATGATCTCCGTACACAGGTTCGAAGATTTGATCGTACCAAGGTTTTGCTGGTTTGACTTTGAGTTCGCCGCATCCTTGTACAACATATATGGTGTTCCTGTCTCGATCTGAGATTCAAGGATCTTGAACCAAAGATCCTGCGCCTTCACGGTCTTGCGACCCTTGCCTTCTCTCTCATACTTTGTATAAAGCGCTTCGAATTCGGCGCTGTGAGTTTCAGATAGTCCCGGGCACTCATGCGGACACATCAGCGTCCAGTCACCGTTGTCCTTCACGCGCTTCATGAACAGATCCGGAATCCACAATGCGTAGAACAGATCACGCGCACGGGCTTCTTCTTTACCATGATTCTTCTTCAGATCCAGGAAGTCGAACACGTCTGCATGCCATGGTTCAATGTAGATCGCAAATGAACCCTTACGCTTTCCTCCACCCTGGTCAACATAACGAGCTGTGTCGTTGAACACACGGAGCATGGGAACGATACCGTTTGACGTCCCGTTCGTTCCTTTGATATACGATCCCGTTGCACGGATATCGTGAATAGCCAGACCAATTCCACCTGCCGACTGTGAAATCTGAGCGCAAGATTTCAACGTGTCATAGATCCCGCTAATGCTATCTTCCTTCATTGTGAGCAAGAAGCAGGACGACATCTGTGGTTTTGGTGTGCCTGAATTGAACAGGGTTGGAGTCGCATGAGTGAACCACCCTTCTGACATCAGGTTGTAGGTTTTGATCGCCGACTTGATATCGTGCTTGTGGATTCCCACGGCAACACGCATCAGCATCTGCTGCGGACGTTCGGCAATACGACCATCAAGCTTCATTAGATATGAACGTGTCAAGGTCTTAAACCCAAAATAATCGTAGCGGAAGTCGCGATCATAAATGATACTTGAATCAAGTACTTCACGGTTTTCCATAATGATCTGATACACATCATCTGCGATCAACGCCGCGTTGTGGCCTGTTTTAGGGTCAAGATACTTGTATAGATCCTCGATCACTTCCGAGAAGGTCTTCTTTGTTTCCTTATGCAGGTTCGACACCGCTATTCTCGATGCAAGAAGAGCATAGTCCGGATGGTCTATCGTCTTGGCAGCTGCAACTTCAGCCGCAAGATTATCCAGCTCTGAGGTGGAAACTCCGTCGTAGATTCCCTCGATCACTTTCATGGCAACAACTTCAGGAGTTACCAATGGGTCCAGGCCGTAACACATCTTTACGATCCTCGCAGTGATCTTATCGAACTTGACGGCTTCTTTACGGCCGTCTCTTTTAACTACATACATGGGCGCTCGTTTTGTTAAATGGTGATTAGTTGTATTGTTTGTCAGAAGTCTTCATCAAGGCTGAAGGTCTGGTTTTCCTTTCCGACAAGCACTCCTGCCTTCTGGTATTCACCCACCCTCTTTTCAAAAAAGTTCGTCTTCCCCTGGATCGAGATCATGTCCATGAAATCGAATGGATTTGTAACGTTATAAACCTTTTCGTTACCCAACTCGACCAGTAGTCTGTCGGCAACGAATTCGATATACTGTGACATCAGTTCACTGTTCATTCCGATCAGCTTAACGGGAAGGGCGTCAATAATAAACTCCTTTTCGATCTCAACTGCATCGGTAATGATCTGACGAACCTGGTCTTTCGGTAATTTATTCACCAGGTGCTTCGTGTACAGGAGGCATGCGAAATCACAGTGCAAGCCTTCATCACGCGAGATCAGCTCATTAGAGAAAGAAAGTCCTGGCATAAGTCCGCGCTTCTTCAACCAATAAATGGAGCAGAACGAACCGGAGAAGAAGATCCCTTCCACTGCAGCAAATGCTACCAGTCGTTCAGCAAAGGATCCTTTTTCGATCCATCTCAACGCCCAGTCTGCCTTCTTCCGAACACAATCAAGCGTGTCGATTGCATTGAATAGGTAGCTCTTTTCTGCAGAATCCTTGATGTACGAATCGATCAAAAGAGAATACGTCTCTGAGTGGATATTCTCTATTGCGATCTGAAATCCATAGAAGAATTTAGCCTCGGTATACTGCACCTCTGAAAGGAAATTCTCAGCAAGATTCTCATTCACAATTCCATCTGAAGCAGCAAAGAATGCAAGAACGTGCTTAATGAAATGACGTTCATCATCATTGAGCTTATTCTCCCAGTCGATCAGATCCGGAGAAAGATCGATCTCTTCGGCTGTCCAGAAACTCGCCTCCGCCTTTTTGTAAAAGGACCAGATGTCGTCATGCTGGATCGGAAAAAGAACAAATCTGCTCTTGTTTTCCTCCAGGATCGGTTCAGTAACGTGTGCCATTTCGTTAGTTTTTAAAGTATATCTTCCTAGGGTGAAAAGGGTACATTTTTTTCACCTTTATGGTTTCCTGTAAGCTTTTTTGTTTCCTCTCAGTGTGAAATCAGCCTTGAATCAGGCCGTATTGATTCCGTTAATTGAGGCATACAAAAGTTGTCAAAAAACTCACCTTTCGCAATTAAAGAAATTCACAAAGACTCAATGTTATTAACATCCCCTTAATGAACTCCTTTAAAGACAATACCTACCGACTTTTTCAACATGTAAAACAAAAATATTCACAGATGAACAGTTGTATTCTGTCGATAAATTTTGTGTGACCGGCAAAAGCCTGACTGTAAAGCAGTTTAATGTCGGTTCTACTAAATTACGACAGAAACAGGGGGTGCCGTACAAGAAAAATTTGTTATTTTAAACAGGCTAGTGTCAATATTTCACCTATTTAAATACAGTAAAGGATGGCAGCAACTAATCCACTAAATATTTGGTTGAAATCCTTTCGTGATTTGTCACGACTTGTTTACCCTGAGAACTGCATTATCTGCTCCAGTGAAATGCCCTCCGATGAACAATTTGTCTGTGGTTTCTGTAAGAACGAGCTGCCATATACACACTACGAAAAATTCACGGACGCCACCCCGCTGGATAAAATGTTCTGGGGAAGGATTGAGGTTGAATCAACTTATTCCATGCTTCACTTTCAGAAGGAGAGTTCTTCACAACAGCTATTGCACGAACTAAAATACGGCAATAATCACAAGCTGGGACTATTTCTTGGCGCTCTGATTGGAGAACGTCTGATGGACAAACACAAATCTACCGACATCGATCTGCTCATCCCCGTGCCAATTCATCACCGGAAGGCTTTTACCCGCGGATACAATCAAAGTTTCCTGCTCGCAAAGGGCATAGGTTCAATCCTGAATATCCCGGTTTCGGGTGATACCATGTTGAAGACCAGACATGGCTCGAGCCAAACAAGAAAAGGTCGTTTTCTGCGATGGGATAATGTTCAGGAAATGTTCACGTATGGAAGGCCTATCGATCCGGGAGTCCGGCATATCGCTTTCGTGGATGATGTTGTCACAACGGGGGCCACCCTTGAATCTTTGATCCGCTCATTTAAGGAAAAATATCCCGACATTCGCGTAAGCGTAATCAGTCTCGCAGTAACTAAATGACACAACAAGATCATTTCCTGATCATTGGTGGTGGAGTCGGAGGACTTTGCCTTGCCTATCATTTATTGGAAAGAGGCGCCAGAGTGACCCTGATAGACCGGGACTCGAATCACAGTTCCGCCGTTGCAGCTGGCCTGATCAATCCGCTTGTTTTCCGGAGAATGACAAAATCATGGCGGGCTGATGAACTCATCCCGTTTGCGGGTAATTTCTATCGCAATGTAGAAACACAAACGAACACTTCCTTTTTTCACCCTATTGTGATCAGAAGGTTCTTCTCTTCGGATCAGGAACGTGGATTCTGGATGGATAAGCAACATGAACAGGCGTTCACTGCCTACATGGAGCCACTCACGGACGACGACCTAAACTATAATGTATTTAGACTAAAAAATGACTTCGGTTCCGGCAGAGTATTAAACGCGTCATGGGTAAACACGCCAGTATTTCTTTCGGCTCTTCGAAAACTGATATCAGAACGTGCTGAAGTCATCACCAAAGAGTTTAGCTATGATGATGTAGACCCTGTTACCGGGAGCTATCATAACACCCGCTATACCGGAATTATTTTCGCTACGGGCTTTGAAAATAAACTCAATGCCTGGTTTGCTTCCTTTCCGGTTCAAACCACAAAGGGAGAAGTTCTTACTATCAAACATTCTGCGCTCCCTGAAGACTTCTCGGTTAACAGAAAATGTTTTGTGCTTCCAATTGGCAACAGTTCGTTCAGAATTGGCGCCACCTATGCCTGGGACGAAGATAAACCTATCAAAACGCCTGAAGGAAAGAAAGAGATCCTTGAAAAACTAACTGCCCTTACCGACGAGATACCTGAAGTGATAGACCATCTCGCCGGCATACGGCCAACTTCACCCGACCGTCGACCTATCATAGGAAGACACCCTCAATTCAAACATCTGTATCTCTTCAACGGACTCGGAACCAAGGGGTATATGATCGCGCCCCTATTATCCAATGAATTCGCCGGATACCTCAATGGCGAAAATGATCTGTCACCCGAGGTTGACCTTATCCGCTTCCTCAAATGACCCTTAAAGCGAACAGATTCTACACAATTGCTGTTCAAGGCATGATCCATTATTCGTAAATTTGTTTTTTTAAACACAATACTATGTATCCACCGGAATTAGTCAAACCAATGAAAGAAGACCTGACAAACGCAGGCTTCAGAGAACTGACGAACAGCACAGAAGTTGATCAGCTTATTCAGAACACAAAAGAACCTCTGCTTATCGTGGTGAATTCGGTATGCGGTTGTGCGGCAGGTAATATGCGTCCGGGGGTAAAGCTCTCCCTGAATAATGAGAAGGTTCCCCCTGTATTGGCTACTGTTTTTGCAGGAGTTGACCAGGAAGCCACTGCTCAAGCCAGGAAGTATTTTTTACCTTATCCCCCGTCATCACCGTCAGTAGCATTATTTAAGGACGGTAAGCTGGTTCATTTCCTGGAAAGACACCACATTGAGGGAGTTAGTGCATTAATGATCGCTGAGGGTCTCGCTGCGGCTTATGATGAGTTCTGTTAAGAAATGACCCGATAAGCAAAGAATTCAAATGAAATGGGCTGTAAAGAACAGCCCATTTCATTTTCTCTTACATATATTAGAAAGAGTTAATCAAGCCCCGCGCCCCTTAGTAAGGTGACGTGTCCAACCGCCTCTTCTTTACGATCTGTATCCGAGTTCATAACCTTGAGTTTCCAAGTGTAGACTCCCTCCTGACACTTCTCTCCACGATATGTTCCATCCCATCCAACGGTTGTAAGGTCATTTGACTCATAGATCAATTCACCCCAACGGTTGAAGATCAGGAATTCAAAGTTGTTGAGACTGTATCCGGAAGAGATAACCGGTTTGAAAATATTGTTGTAATCATCTCCATCAGGTGTAAACGCATTTGGCACATAGTAGATCAACTCTGGATGGAAGCGTATATAGCGAACAGTGGAATCAATACAACCATATTGAGAAATAGCTGTTAACCATATCTCGAAATTCTCATACCCTTCGGAAGGGAACTGATGATATGGATCAACTTCATTTGAAGCAGGGCTTCCATCACCGAAGTCCCATATAAAAGAATCCGCGCCTTCCGAAAAGTTGAAGAAAAATGCATCATAATCGGTTGTATACAGATCGTATTCAGAAATGGTGAACACCGCAACAGGATTTGGCTGCACACAAATGAAGTCAGCTGCTGATATCGTGTCACGACATCCTTGTGGAGTTGAGATCACAAGTTGCATATCAAAGCATGCCAGTTCATCGAAGGTAAGGTTAAATGGACCACAGTCATCGATAACCATTCCATTGGAGAATGTCCATTCACAATTCGATCCCGGCTCTGCATCGGCAAACACGGTTACCGGACTTCCGATACAACCGTTCAGTCCATCAGGAATTCCCGGATCCGGTAATGGGTTCGCCCACAGGGTTACATCACCTGTAGAGACACAACCGTTCGCATCCGTAATAGTTGCTGTGAATGTTCCTTCAGGTACGTTTGTCGCCTGATCTGCAGACTGAGGTGGATTGGTGTTCCAAGATACCGTGTACCCGGGTGTACCACCTGCGTAATCAGCCTCTACAATACCGTCCGAGGCGCCAACGCAACTAACCGGAGCACCGAAGTAATTGGACACGATCGTAATGTTGGAAGTCACCGGTGAAGGTTCAGTAACATTGACAGTGGCAAGACTGATACAATCATTCAGGTCAGTTACTTCAACATTGTACACTCCGGCACCCACCACATCGTTCAATGACTGCGTTGTTCCAATCTGTCCTGTAGCTGCAGACCATTCATAGGTATAACCAGGTGTACCACCTGTTGTTTCCACGGTGATACTTCCATCAGTTGACTGGAAGCAACTTACATCCTGACCATTGTAGTCAGAGGTAACCGATGCCACAGAGATCATCTGATCCGGCTGTGTAACTATTACCTCAAGTGTGGTAAGACAGTTGTTGATGTCAAGGACAAACACTTCGTATGTACCGGCACCCAATCCGATTGGATCCTGATCGTTACTTACCACATTTCCGAATTCATCTCTCCATGTGTAATTGTAGCCTGGTGTACCACCCTGAACATTAAGATCAATCGCTCCATCTGTCGATCCGAAACAACTTACATCCTGTCCATTATAATCAGTCGATACTGCGCCATCCAACACTGTCAGAGGAGGATCAACCAACGTGACATCGGCTGTAGCAGTACATCCGTTATCATCGGTTACCAAAACAGTATAATCTCCTGCAGGCAGACCGTTAACAGACTGCGTTGTACCCACAACAGTTCCGGATGAATTGGTCCATTCGTATGTCAGTGGCAAGGCGCCGCCAACAGGAGTTGAAGTAATCCCACCGTCTGAAGCACCTGTACAGGTAATGTCCTGACCATTATAGTCCGTCGTTACAGATGCGGAAACACTAATAACAATAGGTGCGATCAACGTAATGTCATCCGTGATCGTACATCCATTGATGTCTGTTGCAGTAACTGAGTAGGTTCCCGCCAACAAATTGGAAAGATCCTCTGTTCCTTCTCCATTTGGAGTCCATGAATAAGTATAAACAGGACTTCCGCCTCCCACAGTCGCATCTATGGAACCGTCAGGATTACAACCCGTAACATTGAAACCGCCCGCATACACAGATGGCGTAAGATTTATTGTCAGTGGTGTTGGTTCCACCAAAGTTATGGTAATGTTCTGCTGACAGCCATTAATATCCGTCAGAACAACATTGTAGGTACCGGCAGTAAGGTTGTTCTGGTCCTGAGCACCTGCCGTTAAACCTGAACCATCAGTTGTGGTCCATACATAAGTGTACCCCGGTGAACCACCTGAAGGGATATAATCAATCGATCCGTCATTGAACTGATAACAGCTGATATTATCCCCACTTGCATAGGTAGGCGAAGTGATGGATTGGGTCAGTGGTGTTGGTTCTACCAGAACAATCGTTGTATCTATAGTACATCCGTTCAGGTCAGTTAATGTGACATTATAGGTTCCGGCTGTCAGTAATCCCTGATCCTGCTGACCGGCTGTCAATCCCGAACCATCTGCTGTTGTCCAGTTGTAAACATACCCTCCTGAACCACCGCCCGGAACATAGTCGATCGCGCCATCATTGAAGCCGAAACAGCTGATATTGTCTCCACTTGCATAGGTAGGTGATGTGATGTCCTGTACCAAAGGCGTCGGTTCAATCAATGTGATAGTGATTGTCTGTACGCAACTGTTGATATCGGTCATTGTCACATTGTATGTGCCTGCCGTAAGACCCGATTGATCTTCCGCTCCTGCAATCAAACCGGATCCATCTGTTGTTGACCAGGTGTATGTGTAACCCGGTGAGCCTCCATCAGGAGCATAATCGATCGAACCGTCATCGAAGCCAAAACAGCTGATGTTATCTCCACTGGCATACGCCGGTGAAGTGATAACCTGTGTCAATAGAGTTGGTTCTGTCAGTGTGATCGTCGTCGTCTGATCACAGCCGTTGATATCCGTCATGGTAACGTTGTACGTACCTGCTGTCAGGTTCGTCTGGTCTTCCGCTCCTGCTGTAAGACCTGATCCATCTGTCGTGCTCCATACATACGTATACCCTGGTGATCCACCACCCGTAACATAATCGATAGATCCGTCATTGAAGCCGAAACAGCTGATGTTATCTCCACTTGGATAGGTGGGCGAAGTGATGGATTGGGTCAATCCCGTTGGCTCAGTAAGTGTGATCGTTGTGGTAACCTCACAGTCATTCGCATCCGTGATCGTTACGTTATATGTTCCCGCTATAATGCCCGCAGGATCCTGACCTATACCCGTGTAGCCGCCGGCACCTGTCCATTCATAGGTATATCCAGGTGTTCCTCCCGTTACCTCAAGATCAATAGATCCATCACTCAAACTAAAACAACTGATGTTATCTCCGCTCGCATACGTCGGTGATGCGATCGTCGTTGTCATCTGGTTCGGTTGCGTCAGCGTAATGGTTGCTGTCTCCGTACAACCATTCTGGTCAGTAGCAACTACTGTATAAGTACCCGCTGCAAGACTCGAGATATCCTGTGTCGTAAGACCTCCGGGGTTCCATGTATAGGTGTAAACTCCTGTTCCTCCCGACAGTGTCATGTCGATCGAACCGTCAGGATTACAGCCCGAAAGGTTATATCCCCCTGCATAAACTGATGGTACAAGTGGGTCGATCACTACATCTGTAGGTTCTGTGATCGTTACTGTCGATGTCTCCGTACAGCCGTTCGCATCTGTTACCGTTACAAGGTAGTCTCCCGCTGGAAGTCCTGCAGGGTTTTGTGTAGTAGAGATCACTCCCGTTGATGGGACGTTCTCCCACTCATACGTATATCCGCCTGCACCTCCACCAGGTGTTGAACTCAATGATCCGTCTGATGATCCAATACAACTTACACCAAAGCCCGTATAGTTGCTCGTTACTGCACTTGTCAGGGTTACATCTGTAGGTTCTGTGATCGTTACTGGTGCTGTCGTCACTTCACATCCATTCGCATCCGTGATCGTTACCGTGTAATCCCCCGCAGGAAGTCCTGTCGGGTTCTGTGCAGTTGACACCACTGCTGTGACAGGATCCGTATTCCACTCATACGTATACCCTGCTGCTCCTCCACCAGGTGTTGATCCAAGTGCTCCATCACTCGATCCCAGACAGCTTACTCCGAATCCTGTATAATCTAATGTTACAGCACTCGTGGCTGTGACCTGTGTCGGCTCTGTGATCGTGATCGGAAGGGTCGTTGCAAAACAACCGTTCGCATCTGTGATCGTCACCGTATAATCTCCTGCCGGAAGTCCTGTCGGGTTCTGTGCCGTCGATACTATCCCTGTCACAGGAACTGTGTTCCACTCATAGTTATATGGTAACGTTGTTACTCCTCCACCCGGTGTTGATCCTGTTGATCCGTCACTCGCACCAAAACAGCTTACTCCAAATCCATTATAGTTCGATGTTACAAGGCTCGTGGCCGTAACCACCGTCGGTTCTGTGATCGTTACAGGCAATGTCGTCGCTGAACAGCCGTTCGCATCTGTGATCGTTACCGTATAATCTCCCGCAGGAAGTCCTGTCGGGTTCTGTGCCGTCGATACAACTCCTGTTGCTGGTACCGTATTCCATGCAAAGTTATATGGCAATGCCGTTACTCCTCCGCCCGGTGTCGAACCCAGCGAGCCGTCGCTCGATCCGAAACAAGTTACTCCAAATCCATTGTAGTTCGATGTTACAAGGCTCGTGGCTGTAACTACCGTCGGTTCTGTGATCGTTACGTTCGATGTTGCCTCGCAGCTGTTGATATCCGAAATCGTTACTGTGTAGTCTCCCGCCGGAAGTCCTGTTGGGTTCTGTGAAGTCGATACAACTCCCGTTGCGGGGTTCGTATCCCATGAATATGTATAGTCTGATGCTACCGCTCCGGCTCCGCCTGCTGGTGTTGAGCTCAGGGAACCATCACTCAACCCGAAACAACTGACGTCAAACCCATTGTAGTCTGATGTTACTGCGCTGGTTACGCTGATCAGCGGTGGCTCAGTAAGTGTGATCGTTGTGGTAACCTCACAGTCATTCGCATCCGTGATCGTTACGTTATATGTTCCCGCTATAATGCCCGCAGGATCCTGACCTATACCCGTGTAGCCGCCGGCACTTGTCCATTCATAGGTATATCCAGGTGTTCCTCCCGTTACCTCAAGATCAATAGATCCGTCACTCAAACCAAAACAACTGATGTTATCTCCGCTCGCATACGTCGGTGATGCGATCGTCGTTGTCATCTGGTTCGGTTGCGTCAGCGTAATGGTTGCAGTCTCCGTACACCCATTCTGGTCAGTAGCAACTACTGTATAAGTACCTGCTGCAAGATTCGAGATATCCTGTGTCGTAAGACCTCCGGGGTTCCATGTATAGGTGTAAACTCCTGTCCCTCCCGACAGTGTCATGTCGATAGAACCGTCAGGATTACAGCCCGACAGATTATATCCCCCTGCATATACTGATGGAACAAGTGGGTCGATCACTACATCTGTAGGTT
>Ga0315904_10003185_pt1 | contig 24530 bp, 8 predicted proteins | sample LakEriMetagenome_6_FD_203529 | JGI IMG/M metagenome (GOLD analysis project Ga0315904, IMG submission 203529) | Freshwater fungal communities from buoy surface, Lake Erie, Ohio, United States - Buoy 12 MA120 | ecosystem: Environmental > Aquatic > Freshwater > Lake | place: USA: Lake Erie, Ohio... | reverse complement strand
TTTGATGATTTTTACTTTTATTTTAATTTAACGCAATAGATTTCCTACAATTGCATCCCCTATTTTATCTATTTGAGTTCCTATATATTGTTTATAATTATTAAAAAATATTAATATATATTTTTTCCCATCTAATGATATTTCATACGAATAATTATTCAATTTTTTATAATTACCATACTCTTCACTTAATGGATATAATAATCTATTATCTTTCAAAAATGTTATCGTTCCATTACATCCACTTACCATACTTCCGGTTGTATATACTTTACCTACAATACTGAAAAACGATTCATTTGAACATAAATTATTTGTATTATTGCATCCCATATGTTTATGTATTATATTCATCATATCATACTCATACTCTTCATCTTTATAATCATTCATCGTATGAACTAAATCTAAAAATCCTGCACGAGTATAATACCCCCCTTTTTTATTTATATAAGAATGAACTGATGAAATATTAACTTCAGTTGATAAACAATCTTTTATATAATTTTCCATTTTTATATCATCATCTTCAAAATATTTTAATTCCTTAACTATATCTATCAATCTTCTTGAATTTCTTATCATAAAATTATGTTTTAATAATTTCTTATTTGCATAATCTAATAATACAGTAAATTTATCCAAACATAATATACGTATAATATCCGTTAAAGTTAAATCATAATTTACTATATAACTATAATTATATAATACACATACATATTCATCATCTAATATATTACGTGATGTATATTCTAATCTATTGAAAAATGTATTGAAATATTTTGAATGTTGATGTATAAAAGTATAATTAAATTTTTTACAATAATGATATATACATTTTTTACAACTTTCTAATAAATCATTCGTCTTGTCCGTCAAATATAAAATTTTTATTTTTTGACGATAAATCACAAAATGATGATAATTATTATGTTCTTTTTTTACTAATATCTTATAACCATATATAAGTGTCCATTTAAAATCTATATCCAATAATAGTTTTATACTATTAGAACTTTTTTCTATAAAGAGTTCAACATTATTTCTCATTGCATTTATTATTTCTAATAATTCTTCTTCCAAATATAAATAATTTGCGCCGATTATTATATAATTTGTATCATTTTTTCCATTTGTTATATATTTAACTACATCTTCTACGAAATTATTTATTAATTGCTCACTCGGTAAATATATAATATTATGTTGTGATTTTTTATTATTCATAATGAATTTATAATATTATACAATAAATTTATCATAATAAAAAATGTGTATATTATAAATTCTACTTTATGCCGGGTGCTACTCTACAACTTACTGCATATGGTGCTCAAGATATTTATTTAACGGGTAATCCACAAATAACATATTTTAAATTTATTTATCGTCGCCATTCCAATTTTTCTATCGAATCCGTCAATATATATGATAACGATTTTGATATTAATATGGGCTCACGTATAATCACTAAAATTCCATTACAAGGTGAACTATTATCAACTATCTTCCTTGAAATTATTATGAATGATCCTTATATTATAAGTACATATTACGGATATCAACTAATCGATTATATCGATTTTGAAATAGGTAGTCAACTAATCGATCGACAATATGGTGAATGGATGGCTATATGGTGTGACTTAAATTATCCAATTGATAAGTTACAAATGTTAGATGATATGATATCTACTACTAATGATACATTATATATTCCTTTACAATTTTGGTTTTGTAGAAATCCCGGACTAGCTATTCCATTAATTGCATTACAATATAGCGAATGTCGCTTAATTATTCAATTTAAAGATGCTTCTAAAGTATATGGTGGTGCCGGTATTTCTAGTGTAAAAATATACGCAGACTATTTTTTTCTAGATACAGATGAACGTCGATTATTTATGAATAATACTCATCAATATTTAATTGATCAATTACAAATGTATGAATCAAAACCTATTCAAATTACTGATACCAGATTTGATGCTGATTTCAAGTTTTATCATCCGGTTAAAGAACTTGTATGGGTTATACAAGATACTTCTGATAATGTACCTTATAATATTGATAATTTTGAATTATGTAATAATGCAGTTTTACAATTCAATGGTCAAGATCGATTTTCAAGAAGAAATGGTACATATTTTACTAAAGTACAACGTTTTCAATATCATAATAGTTCCGGTGCAACTACCGGATTACCATATATTCACGTATATTCATTTGCATTAAATCCGGGTGAACATCAACCATCAGGTACATGCAATTTTAGTAGATTAGATAATACATTATTATTAATAAATTTAGATAATAGTACTATAGTTGATAATACTACTTATAGATTAATAAGAATATATGGTGTTAATTATAATGTATTAAAAATTATAAATGGTATGGGTGGACTATCTTATACTTCATAAAAATGCGTATAGAAGATAATTGAAATATCTATTATAAACATAAATATTTCAATGCTCACTTTCAATAAAAAAACCTATCAATGTAATCCTGAAGATTTTCCAACATTTCGTCACGATGAATATAATAGTCTTAAATTATATCCTATTTTAGGTAAATTAGAAAGATATTCCGGATTATTATATGACTTGGCAGAAATTATTGAAAATCCTATATTATACTTATGTGATTTAAAATATAGTTCATTTATGTCGAATGAGTGTCATCCTTTTTTTAATAAGATATATATTTTAAATGATGGTAATATTGATGAATTTGCGAATACGTCTCTTAATATAAGTGAATTAAAAATGCAAGATAAAGTTGAAATTATAAATGAAGTTAGAAATTTTAATAGTGAACAAATTGTATATTTACATCATTTTAATAATGACTATTTAATTTTGTTACTTCAATCAAAACCAATTTTATTAACTACATTTGATCAAAATCTTAAAAATAATTATAAATTATCAAATAGCGAATATTATCTTTATTTGAATGATAGTATTCATACACGATTTTTAGAGCAATTTCATTATTATATCAAAGATAATGAATTAGATTATGATAATCTAATTAATTTATGTATTATGGTTAAAAATGGAGGTAATGATTTTAAAGAAATGTTAGAACGTAATTTACCTATTATTGATAGATGGACTATATTAGATACCGGCAGTACTGATGAAACATTAGATAATATTAATAATATATTAGTCGGTAAAAAGAAGGGCAAATTGTATCAAGAACCATTTATTAATTTTCGTGAAAGTCGTAACCGTTGTTTAGAATTAGCAGGTATGAAGTGTAAATATAACATGATGTTAGATGATACTTATGTTATTGAAGGTGAATTACGTGATTTTTTAAATACCGTTCGTAGTGACCAATTTGCAGATTCATTTAGTCTTTTAATTAAAAGTAATGATACTGAATATTACTCAAATCGTATTACTATAACACAATATAAATTAAGATATATATATACTATTCACGAAGTTATACAAGGACACAATAATATAAATGTAGTTATTCCTGCACACAAATCTTGGATATTAGATTTAAGAAGTGATTATATGGAAAAGAGAACCATGGATAGAAAAAAATATGATTTACAGTGCCTATTTGATATGATTGAAGAAGAACCTGATAATCCTAGACATTTATATTATATTGCACAAACATACAATTTATTAGAAGAATATGAAAAAGCAGCTGAATGGTTTTATAAGAGAGCATTTCATCCAAATGAAGGTTTTGATCAAGAAAAGATAGATGCTTTATTTGAAATGACAAGAATGTATAATTTTAAATTGAATAAACCATGGAGTGAATGTGAAAAATGGTATAAATTAGTACACGAATGGGATCCTCAACGACCTGAAGCATCATACTTTTTAGGTATACATTATTATTTAGAAGGTAATAAAGAGGTCGCTTATGAATATATGAAACGTGGTTTTGAAATAGGTTTTCCAATACATAGACAATATAGTTTAAAACCTACATTATCTTATCATTTCTTACCTAAGTTTTTAGCTGAATTGTGTTATACCTTTCAAGATTATAAATTAGGACAAAAGGCGTGTGAATTATTTTTACAACATAATAACCGAAATGATGATCAATATCAAAATATGGTTGATTATTATAATATGTTTCGTTTTATTAATAGAATGGAACCATTACAACCAACACCTATTATTCCACCAAAAAAAGTATTTGCATTTGTTGCAGATGGTGGGTTTAAAAAATGGTCAGGTTCAAGTATATTAAAAGAGGGAGTTGGTGGATCGGAAACTTATATTATTGAAATGGCACGATATATTGCAAAACATAGTGATTATGAAGTTGTTGTATTTTGTAATTGTGAAGAAGATGAAATATTTGAAAATGTTAAATATATTAGACTAGATGCTTTCTTTTATTATATTTCACTTATGGAAATAGAACACTGCGTTATTAGTAGATTTAGTGAATATATTATGCCTGCAGTAATAGGTTATGTTAAAAATATTCATTTAGTTGTGCACGATCTAACTATGAGTGGCAATATGATTCCTTTTAATAATAAATTGAAGAATATATTTTGTTTAACGGAATGGCATTGTGACTATTTCAAATCATTTTTTCCACAATTACAAAATATAATATCACCATTACATTATGGAATTGATTTTAAAAATTTCATATTCAGGGAATATGATAAGAAAATACCACATTCTTTCATATATTCTTCATTTCCTAATCGTGGCTTAATAGTAGTATTAAAAATGTGGCCTCATATTTTACAAAGATATCCGGATGCTACATTACATATATTTGCTGATTTAAATAATCAATGGGCTAATACTCATTATAAAGAAGAATTAACTGAAATTCGCCGTATGATCAATGAAGAATATAAATATGAAAAATCTATTACATTACACGGATGGGTTGATAAACAAACATTAGGTAGATATTGGAGAATGAGTGATATTTGGTTTTATCCTTGCAAATTTAAAGAAACTTTCTGTTTAACCGCATTAGAAGCTGCATTAAGTAAAACATTTGCAATTACTAATAATTTAGCTGCTTTAGAAAATACCGTTGGTGATAGAGGTATTGCAATTGAAGGTGATGTATTAACTCTTGAATGGCAAAATAGAGCATTTGATGCAATCTGTACTTATATAGATAGTAAAGAAAAAGAAGTTTTAGTTGAAAAGAATCACCAATGGGCTTTAACACATTCTTGGGAAGCTCAAGCATTAAAATTATTAGAAAAGCTTAATAGAACAACTGATGAAAGTAAAGCATATAATACATATAACGATATCAATAGTGAATTAACTGAAAAATTATTAAGTATTAATAATGTAGGTAATTTTATTGGATATAAACATGATTATATTACAAATCATATTAATAATAATGGTGACTGGGAACCTGAATTGAATGATATATTTAAAGAATTTATTAATGATAAATCTACGGTAATCGATATTGGTGCATATATTGGAACGAATACTATTAAAATGGCCAAACTAGCTAAGAAAGTATTATCATTTGAACCATATAAAAAAACTTTTAATATATTGAATTCTAATTTATTAATAAATAATGTTCATAATGTAGAATTGTATAATTGTGCATTAGGTAATGAAAATAAACATATCGATAAAATGTGGTTTCCTAAAATGGATGTACTAAATATGGGTATTAATATGGGTACTTTACGAATTAATAGAGATACTACTCTCATCAATGACTCAGTTATTGTAGATTTCGAAATGAAAAGATTAGATGATATAATAGATAGTAATTATAATGAAAATATAGATTTAATTAAGATTGATACTGAAGGATGCGAAAATGAAATATTGAATGGTGCAATGAACATTATATTAAAACATAGTCCGGTTATCATAATAGAAAATGTCGATAATAATATGAATGATATATTAACAAATATTGGATATGTATTGGCATATAAATTTAATGAAAATAGTGTTTATAAATTGGCTGATAAATTTAAAAGTAATGGATTAAACTATGGAGGTATGTATAATTGGACACACGACTTACCACCTAATACTATAGACATTTTTAAAAATGTATTAATGAAGTTAAAAGATAAAGAAGTTTGTGAATTATTAGAAGTTGGTTGTTATGCAGGTACCTCGATGATTAAAATGTTAGAATTATTACCAAATAGTAATGGAACTACTATTGATAGATGGCTTAATTATAATGAGGAAACTACTACACACGGACAAGTTCAAACATTAGCAAATATGGAAAAAATAAATGTTGAAAAAATATATTATGAAAATATTAAGTTTGCAAATATGGAAAACAGGATGAAACATTTAAAAGGTGATTCTACCGATATGTTATTAAAATTAATAAAAGAAAATAAGAAATATGACTTTATTTATATTGATGGAAGTCATAAGTGTATTGATTGTTATACTGATTGTTTATTGAGTTGGCAATTATTAGATAGTGGTGGTATTATGGCTATTGATGATTGTTTATATGATCTTACTAATAAAAATATACTAGAAATTCCATTACATGGGGTTCAACATTTCTTAAATAAGTATAATAATCACTATGATATGATTAATAAAGGTTATAGAGTATTCATACAAAAGAAATAATAAATATAGTTAATATTTTATATTATATTTATTATTTGGGAGTTATCCAAGTATAAGGTCCTTCTCCGTTTACGATAACATCATCCTTATTTGGTTCTACATTAATGTCACATCTCTTACCATATACGATCCACGAAAAAGAACCATTTGAGCCATATACATTGAAAGAATTATTTACCACTTTAGTTACATTATATAACTGTTCAGTATCATTATTTGGATCATATATAGGTGATATATATATAGTAAAATCAGTTGCTATTTTTGATACATATTCAGGTAAATTTATTGTTGTCATATGATTATTAATAATTTTACCTTTCCCTCTATAATATACACCTGCTTCGGGTCCTTCTAAACACGCATGAACAAGATATTTGTCATCGTGTAATGGATGTTGAATAACGAAGGTTTTATTAAAGTCGCTTAATGTTGTAGATGCAACAAAGTTTTTATTAGTAGGATCATATAATAATAAATTACCACTAGTATCACCAGTTCTAATAGGTGCAATAAATAGACCTTCAAATCCACAATCACTTAAATCAGTACCTGTTGCATTAATAATAATTGAATTGGTTGTTTGATTTGTTCTTCCTGCTAAATAACCTATTGATATCGCACCACTACCTTTATTAATTTGACCTGATTGGTAACCAATTGATACTCCATTTGTAGATGCGGATGCTTGACCGGCCTGATATCCTATGGCTATAGATTGTATCATTTCATTAGATAGACCTGCTTGATAACCAATAGCTATTGAATTAGGTCCTTGTTTAAAATTACCAGCTTGATAACCTATAGAAACCAAATTAGTATTTGCTAATAATCGTGATGCTTCATAACCAATTGCACATATAGATCCGGTAACTTCATTAGATAAACCGGCTTCATTTCCAATTAAAACTGAATTAATACCTGCATTTGAATAGCCTGTATTATAACCTATAGTAACCGCATTACTAGATGAACTATAATATGATGATTGATTACCGATTGCAATAGAATCCGTCGCAAGATTATTATATCCGCTATTATATCCAATACCAATTGCACTTGACTTTGAACCGGTAAAACAAGCAGATGAACCTATTCCAATCGCATCTTCTCCGTGATTAAATTGACCGGCTTGTCTTCCAATACTAATAGAATCTACACCTGCGTTTATAAAACCGGATTGATAACCTATTGCAATCGCACCGGATCTTTCACCTGATAAACCTGCTTGATAACCTATAGCAACAGTATTAGTTTGTATAAAATATTGACCTGCTTGATAACCGATAGCTACATCTAATCCAGATGCGTATTGTCCTGCTTGATATCCTATATTAATCGCGGAAGAAGGTGAATTAAATTGTCCTGCTTGATAACCTATATTCACTGAATTACTTCCTGCATTAGAATAACCTGCATAATAACCAATATTAACGGAATTTACTCTAGCTTGATTTGAACCGGCAAAAGAACCTATGCTTACTACACCGGTTGCTACGTTTGTTGTATTTGCATTATATCCTATCGATATAGTATTACTTCTTGCCCCGACCATAGCAGAATTAGCACCAATTGCTACTGAATATTGTGCATTTGAAGAATCAAACATAGACATAAAACCAATACATGTACTAAAAGAACCTATTCGATTAGCACCTGCAAAATATCCAATAGATGTAGACTGAGTATTTGCATTTGATGTACTTGCAGATATACCTATTGCAACTGAACTAGCTGCTAAATTAGTTCTACCGGCATTAGTACCAATAGCTACAGCTAAAGTTCCTTGATTAGTTAGGCCGGCATTTATACCTATAGCAACTGCTGCGGATCTTTGAGTAAATTGACCTGCATTTAAGCCTATTGCAACGGCTTCCCATTCTTGATTTGTACATCCAGCATTATTACCAATTGCAACAGCACTTGAGCCTTGTGAAGCTCTTCCTGAATTTGAACCTATTGCGATCGCACGATTGTATTGTGCAGTAAATCCTGCTTCTTCACCAATATTTACATTAAAACCTGCTAAAATTGTTTGATTTATAACACTTTTATTAAATCCGGCTCTAGATCCAATTAATACATTGGATGTATTATTAGGACCTATTATAGAACCGGTGGAAGTACCTACACAAACATTACTATTAAGATTAGTAGTTGATATAGTATTAGCACCCGCATTGGTTCCAATGGCAATAGTATTAGTTCCACTGTTGGTATTTGCAGCATTAGTACCTATAGCTACTACGAAGCTGTTTGCATTTCTTTGCGCACAATTTACACCTAATGCTACGGCTAATGTACTAAAACCTAGAATACTAGGATTATGACCATATCTTGCAGTACTTGTTCTAATTCTAATACTACCTGATATATCTAATGAAGTTAATGAAGGTATTGTACCTATGCCTACTCTAGAATTTGAAACATCTACATATAAGAGTGTATCATTAACTTGTAGATAACTATTAATAGAAACATTATTTTTATAAATAGTATTAGACATTCTATTTATATACTACATTATTTTTTATATTTTATTAATCCAACTATATGGACCCGTACCATATAATTCAAAATCTCTTTTATTAGGTTCTACTATAATATCTAATCTTTTTCCATAAACTATCCAATTGAAATCTCCATTTAGTCCATATATATCAAATTGATTATTAATAATATCAGTTGATTTATATATATTATTATTATTAATACTATTAACAAATATTGTAAAATCTGTTGCTAATTTATCAATATAATCAGGTAATTTAATAGTTGTATATTTATTATTTGTTACATTTCCAATTCCTCTATAAAATACACCTGATTCAGGACCTTCTAAACAAGCGTGTACTAAATATTTATTATTATATATAGGATGATCAATAATAAAATTTTTAGTAGAATTACTGTTACCTGAACTGTAAAAAATTTCATTATTATTTGGATTAACAAATAACATTCCAAGAGAACTTCCTACTGCAACGTTTATTGGTGATATGAATAGACCACTTAAATCATTTCCACTAACATCAATTCCAGTCGCATTAATAATAATCGAATGTGCTGCTTGATTTGTAGTACCTGCTAAATTACCTATAGCGATAGAGTAGTTACCTTGATTATATGCACCCGCATTAGTACCTATTGCAATTGCTCCAATATTTTGCCCGGATATACCTGCATTTTCGCCTATAGCAACTGCAAAATCGTTTTGTTCGTATTGTCCTGAATTTGAACCTATTGATATAGTACTGATGCCTTTATTATATACTCCGGAATTGTAACCTATTGATATAGAATATGCGCCTTGACTATATGCTCCTGCTTGAAATCCAATTGCTATTGCACCCGTACCTTCATTCGATATACCGGCACTTTCACCAATTGCAATAGAATCTATACCTTGATTATTGAAACCCGCATTATAACCTATCGCGATTGCGCCTGATTGTTGAGTAAATGAACCGGCATAAGTACCAATAGCTATAGCATTCATTCCTTGATTATATTCACCCGCTTCTATACCTAGTGCTATAGAATAACTCCCTTGATTATATTGTGCAGCTTTAAATCCTATTGCAACTGCCCCAATACCTTCATTCGATACGCCTGCACTTTCACCAATTGCAACGGTTTCGGTACCTTGATTATTAAAACCTGCATTTGAACCTATCGCAATCGAGTAGTTTTTTTGATTCCTATAACCAGAATCCGTTCCAATTGCAATTGATGAAAATCCTTGTTTTGTAAAACCTGCTTCTGTTCCAATAGCAATAGCATTAGCACTTTGATCACTATAGCCACTTAAATAGCCAATTGCAACACTATCATTTTTTTGTCTATCTAATCCGGAATCAGTTCCAATAGCTACTGAATTTTGTCCTTGTATATCACGACCGGCACTTTCACCAATTGCAACAGCACCTGAATCTTGTGAGTTTCTACCGGCTATTGAACCTATTGCAATAGAACCTAAATTTTGTTTTATTTGTCCTGCAACAAAACCTATAGAAATAGCCTCATCTTGCTGGTTAGATTGTCCTGCGTTGGGACCAATTGATATACAATAGTTTCCTTGATTAATTTGCCCTGATTGATATCCTATTGCTAATGCATAGTCTCCTTGATTATATTGAGCAGATTCAAAACCAATAGCTATACTATATATACCTTCATTAGATAATCCTGCATTAGTACCAATAGCTATAGAACCTTGATTTTGATGTAATCGACCTGCAAAATATCCAATAGCAATACACGAAACATCTTGGTTTATTGCACCTGCATTATTACCTATAGCTATACTATTAGCTGATTGATTTGTACAACCTGCAATATGTCCTATTGCTATAGAAGCACTTCCTTGATTCCACATACCTGCTTGATATCCAATTGCAATAGCATTCATCCCTTCACTTGATAATCCTGCTTGATATCCTATTGCAATTGCGCTCGCATCTTGTTTAAAAAAACCGGCATTAGTTCCAATTGCTATTGCATTTCTTCCCTGATCTATATATCCCGTTTGATAGCCTATTGCAATTGCACTTGTTCCTTGATTTGTATATCCTGCTTGATAACCAATAGCTATACTATCTAATGATTGACTATCATAACCTGCTTCAGTGCCTATTGCAATAGCTCTTCTTCCCTGATTTTGATAACCTGCACTATTTCCTATAGCTATACCACTTATATCACCATTATTTCGTCGCGCCATATAACCTATAGCAACCGAATCTCTATCACTCGCGGTTATATTTGGATCTCCATTTGCAAGATAACCTAAACTAGCGGCACGTGTTTCAGTAATACTTTGCGTGATTACAAATCCACTTATATCAAATAATGCAGTCGGATTTCTAGTATTAATACCAATATAATTATTACTCGCATCTACATAAAGTAAATTAGAATCAACTATTAGATTCTTAATAATCTTAACATCACCATTGAATAGTGTATTACTCATTATAATAATATACTATATTAATTTTCTTATATTTTTCTAATCCACGAATAAGGACCAATTCCTGATATAGAATAATCTTTTTTATATGGTTCAACAATTATATTGTTTCTTTTTCCAATCACAATCCAATAGAAAGATCCATTTGATCCATATACATAAAATTTATTATCTATTATTTTACTAACCGTATATTTTTTTAATTCGCCATCATAAATTCCTGTAATTTTAATAGTAAAATCAGTACCAATATATGATACATATTCAGGTAAACTAACAATAGTAAATTTATCATTTGTTATAATATCAGTACCTCTGTAATATATATCAGCAGTTGGTCCTTCTAAACATGCGTGGACTAAGTATTTATTATTATATATTGGATGTTGTATAACAAATGTTTTACCATTTGCATTACTTGATATTGTATTAGAAGAAAATACTTCTTTCGTTGAAGAATTCCATAATAATGCATTTGCATTTGTTGTTGTATCGCTTCTAATAGTTCCCACATAAAAATTATTTGATGCATATGTTATACTAGTATTCTGTGGATCAAGTACTATAGTATTATTAGTTAAACCTAATCTACCTGCACCATAACCTATTGCAATTGAGTTAATACCTTGAAATGATTGACCCGATAAAGCTCCTATTGCAATAGAGCCTGAACCTTGTTGTAATTGACCTGCTTGATAACCAATGGCAATAGCGTTAGTACCTTCATTAGATAATCCGGCTTCAATACCAATTGTAATTGCATTAGTTCCTTGATTAGTAAAACCAGCATTATTACCAATAGCAACTGCATATTGTCCTTGATTTCGAAACCCCGATTGATAGCTAATAGCAATTGCATTAGTTCCTTGATTAACATTACCAGCATTATTGCCAATTGCAATTGCAGCAAGTGATTGAGTAGCATAGCCCGTTAAACTACCTATCGCAATACTACTTGTTCCTTGATAGATACCTCCTGCATTTTGTCCTATAGCAATAGCATTAGTTCCTTGTACATTCAACCCTGCAAAAAAACCTATAGATATTCCACCTACACCTTGAGTATTTTCACCGGTTCTATATCCTATCGCGATAGCGCAGGTTCCTTGTGCATTATCACCTGCAGTTCTACCTATTGCAATAGCACCTGATTGTTGAAATCCTTGTCCAGCTTGAAAACCAATACCGATCGCATTAGCACCTTGTGCAGTTTGACCCGCAAAATAACCTATAGAAATTGCTCCACTTTGTTCATTTGATATACCTGCTTGAAATCCTATAGCAATACTATTTGTACCTTGTGTACCTCGTCCTGCTTCATTTCCAATTGCAATAGCAGCTGAACTTTGTGCAGTTTGACCGGTTCGACTACCAATAGCAACTGCGTATCTATTTTGGCTATCAATTGCGGTATTATTACCAATACTTATACAATAAGATTCTATACTTGTAATAAGACCCGTATAATTACCAATAGATATACCATAAGCATTTGCTGAAGCTAAATTAGATTGAAAGGTACTTGAATTAATACAAATACTAAAACCGGCTTGATTAGTAAATCCTGCATTTGCACCAATGGCGATCGCATAATTTTCACGTACACCAGCATTTGATCCAATCCCAATAGAAAATTGTGCACTATCAAACCCGGCATTTCTTCCTATAGCAATCCCATATGTACCTATATCGGCGTTATTACCTATCGTAATCCCATCATTACCTGGTACATTAGCACCTATACTGATTGAATTGAGACGTGAATTAGAAGCAGTACCAATACTAATACTATTTGCAGCTGATGCACCTCCATTAATTCCTATACCATAAGTACCACATCTACCATTGATACCTATACCATATGGTAGAAAATCGCTAAAATTTTCACCAATCGCGATAGAATATTCACCTTGATCAGTTAGTGCAGTTTGAGAACCAATAGCAATAGCGTGTGATCCTTGATTTGTAACTGCAGCTTCCCTACCAATAGCGATAGAATAATCACCTTGATTATGCTGTCCAACTGATCTACCAATACCGATCGAAAAATTTCCTTGATTTGTTTGTCCGGATATACGACCAATTGCAATAGCATTTGATCCTTGATTAAACTCGCCTGCTTCACTCCCTATAGCAATAGCATTAGTGCCTTGATTAGTTACTGCGGCTTGATATCCAATAGCAATAGCATATGATTGTTGATTAAATGCACCCGTATTTTGGTCACCATATGATAGTCTAGTAGCACCTAATAAACAAGTACCTAATATATCAAAAGAAGCGGTGGGTGTTTTATTAATACCTATACGATTATTTGTAGAATCAACATATAATTTATTAGTAGCAACACGTAAATCTCCATTAATTAATACATCCGAATTAAAAAATGTATTATTATTACTCATTCTATTAATATACTATATTATTTTTATAGTATATTATTTATTTACAACTATGTAGGACCACCCGGATTAGTTGATACGCCTGACGAATTAAATAGCCTACTATAAATAGCTTGTATTGGTGTAGTTCCGGTTATATTAACTACTCTAATAGCACCGGTAACAATATCGGCGCGATTGGTAGGCCTAAATGATAATCTCAAACCATAATTACCCGGACTTACATAAGTAAATGATATATCTTTAGTAGTTAATCCAATTTCATTAAAATTATTAAATGTGGCACCCGCAGAAGTATTCATAGCATATAATCTTCCGGATACAATACCGGCACCAAGTGATGTATTTAATGAGCGTGAACCTGTCATTATATCTAATATTGTAGAAACGTTATTACTACCCCAATTTGCATAACTAATATCAATAATAACATTAGATGTATCACCATATGGAAATGCAGTATGAAATATATCAATAACCGAACTAATAGAACTAGTCACAAGAGTATCTATATTAGTACTAGTATCTTGAAATAGTAAGATATTAGATGTATTACCTATATGAATACTATTACCAACGTAACTACGATTAGATACTCTAGCATTACCACTAATATCTAGTCTATATGCAGCAGGGCCATTAGTTCCAATACCGACATTACCTGCATTAGAATTATAAATATCACTACCCGAATTAGTCCATTGACTGGAACCACCATCAGCATAAACAATTTCACTAGTTGATGTATTATAAAATAAAGATTGAGTTATCCCATTAACTCTTCTAATTGGTGCAATGAATAAACCGCTCACATCCATACTACTCAAATCAACACCGGTAGCATTAATAATAATTGAATTTGCGGTTTGATTAATTCGTCCTGCTAAACTACCAATAGCGATAGAATTACGACCTTGATTACTATTACCGGATTGAAAACCTATTGCAATTGCACCTGATTGTTCACCTGATAATCCCGCTTCTACACCAATAGCGATAGAATTATTACCTTGTAAGCCTCTACCTGCAGTAAAACCTATAGCAATTGCACCGGAACTTTGATTAAATCCTCCTGCTTGTACACCGATACCTATACCTACTTGTCCTTGATTAGTATGACCTGCAGATACACCTATAGCGATAGCATTAGTACCTTGAGTATCCATACCTGCACTATTACCAATAGCAATACCGGATGAACCTTGTGCAAATTGTCCTGCAACAAAACCTATAGCAACCGATCCGGAACCTTGTGTATTTCTACCTGCAGAACTGCCTATAGCAATACTATTACCTCGTTGTTGTAAATTACCGGATAACACACCAATTGCGATAGAATTACTACTTTGGTCGTATTGACCGGCTTGAAAGCCTATAGCTATTGCACCGGATTGTTCATTAGATATACCTGCTTGAATACCTATAGCTATACTATTAGTACCTTGATTAGTTTGTCCCGCTTGATAACCTATAGAAATTGCACCGGAACGTTCACCTGATAAACCCGCTTCAAAACCTATTGCAATTGCATAAGAACCTTGAAAAGTATTACCGGCTCTTCTACCAAAACGAACATTATCAGTTTGTATGCGAGTTTCACCTGATATATCTACATTATAACTTGGATCTATTAAACCAATACCTATAAAATTTGTAAATGGATTAAATACTATACCTGCACTCGTATCAATCAATATTCGTTGATTACCAGCATTTCGAGCAAATAATGGATATATTATAGAATTATCATTATTTTGTAAAATGTTAATACTAGCATCAATCGTATTTGCAAGTATAGTTATTGATTGTATATTTGTAGACGATAAATCTCTAGTCCATATTCTAGTTCCACTTAAGTCAGTAAATATACCATTAGTAGAAGCTAAATTAGTTGATTGTAAATTAGTAGCAGATAAATCTCTAGACCATATTCTAGTTCCACTTAAGTCTGTAAATATACCATTAGTAGAAGCTAAATTACTTGCAGATAAATCTCGACTCCATATTCTAGTTCCACTTAAGTCTGTAAATATACCATTAATAGAAGCTAAATTACTTGCAGATAGATCTCGACTCCATATGCGAGTTCCACTTAAATCCGTAAATATACCACGAGATGCTTGTATATTAGTTGCAGATAAATCTCTAGACCATATTCTAGTTCCGCTTAAATCTGTAAATATACCATTAGTAGATACTAAATTATTCAATGATAGATCACGGGTCCATCTTATACCATTAGTAGTTCCTATTAATACACTATTATTACTACCATCACTATTTAAAGTATCAATAATATTTCTCATTCTAGCACTTCCTGAAACGTCTAATTTATATGGTACTGATGTTATTAATCCTGTTCCTATACCAACATTGCCATTATTACTATTAGTATTATTGAATATATCATTACCACTAGAAGATAGAGTCCAAAAATTAGTACCACCTCCACCACCACCTGATATATCAGCATATACTATTTCACTAGTTGTTGTATTATAATAGAGTGCTTGTGTCATACCTACAATATTTCTAATAGGGGCTATATATAGTCCACTTGAACTTCCTACTAAATCAGTACCGGTAGCATTAATAATTATACTATTAGCTGATTGATTAGTTCGTCCTGCTAAGCTTCCTATCGCAATTGCATTAAGTCCTTGATTGATATTACCTGCTTGAATACCATATCGAATATTACTAGATTGGATACGAATATTCCCGGATACATCAAGATTAGTTGCAGACAAATCTCGACTCCATATTCGAGTTCCGCTCAAATCAGTAAATATACCATTAGTAGAAACTAAATTAGTTGATTGTAAGTTAGTTGCAGACAAATCTCGACTCCATATTCGAGTTCCACTTAAATCCGTAAATATACCATTAATAGAAACTAAATTAGTTGATTGTAAATTAGTAGATGATAAATCCCGACTCCATATTCGAGTTCCACTTAAATCCGTAAATATACCATTAATAGAAACTAAATTAGTTGCAGATAGGTCTCGACTCCATACTCTAGTTCCACTTAAATCAGTAAATATACCACGAGATGCTTGTATATTAGTTGCAGATAGATCTCTAGACCATATCCTAGTTCCACTTAAATCAGTAAATATACCATTAGTTGATACTAAATTATTCAATGATAGGTCACGAGTCCATCTTATACCATTTGTGGTTCCTATTAATACACTATTATTACTACCATCACTATTTAAAGTATCAATAATATTTATCATTCTTGCACTACCTGAAACGTCTAATTTATATGGGACAGATGTTACTGAACCGGTACCAATACCAACATTTCCATTATTACTATTAGTATTATTGAATATATCATTACCACTAGAAGATAAGGTCCAATAATTAGTACCACCTCCTCCACCGCTACCGCCTGATATATCTCCATATGTTATTTCTTTAGTTGTTAAATTATAATATAATGTTTGTGTATTACCTGCACTAGTATTTCTAATAGGTGCAATATATAGTCCACTTGAACTACCTGCTAAATCAGTACCGGTAGCATTAATAATTATACTATTATTGGATTGATTTGTTCTTCCGGCTAAGGTTCCAATCGCGATAGAATTTAAACCTTGATTTACTGCACCTGCATTTCTACCTATACGAACATTTGTAGTTTGTATACGTGTTTCACCGGATACATCTAATTTATAATTTATGGATGATGTTATACCTATACCAACATTTCCTGAATTATTATTATATATACTGTTACCTAATTCGCTCCAATGGTTGGTACCGCCACCTCCGCCACCGGTATTAATTTCGCGTGTAAAATAGCGTCCTTTATTACTCATTATTATTATTGCTATAAAAAATATTCAATGAATTGTTATTATTAAAACGATTTAATAATAATAATTTTTTTTATATATACTTGTAAGGACCATCTCCTTTAATTTGTACATCTTTCTTATATGGTTCTATTTCTATGTCACCGCGTTTTGCCATAACTAACCAATCAAATCTACATATTTGTGATAAAGTCTTTTCTCCTAATAATGGAATTCTATAAACCGTAAATTTTCCATCTATAACATCCGTTGCAGATAAATGAAATATATTTGGTCCATTATAACATTTAGGTGTTATTGATACGGTATAATCATATGCGAATGATTTAACATAGTTTGGAAGTGGTATATTTAATTCGGTAATATTTTCTTTAAAATATGCGGAACCTCTATAATATATACCGGTTTCGGGTCCTTCTAAACATGCGTGCACTAGATGCCTATCATAATATATGGGATGATCTATAATGAATGTTTTACCTTGTGTACTTCCATTAACGGTTGAACATACAACTTCGCACGATATATCATTATACATTAATAAACGGTAACTAGATGGATTCGAAGGTGCTTGTCGAATAGGTCTTATATAACATGCACCGGATATATCACCAAATATATCAGGTATTCCTACACCATTATTACAAGCATCAATAACTATAGAATATGCTCTTTGATTACTTCTGCCTGCTCTATATCCTATAGCAATAGCATTTGTTCCTTGATTTGTAAACCCTGCTTGTATACCAAGTGCAATTGCTGCAGATCTTTGGAAAGTATTTCCTGCTTGATAACCGATTGCGATTGCACCGGATCCCTGTGTTCCACCACCTGCACTTTCACCAATAGCTATAGCGCTTTGACCTTGTGTTCTTTGACCTGCATTTATACCGATAGCAATTGCACCGGATCCCTGTGTTTGTTGTCCTGCAGAGTCACCAATTGCAATAGTAAATAGACCTTGTGTAGAATTACCTGCATTATTACCGATAGCAATTGCATTATTTCCTTGAAATGATTGAGCTGCATTTGTACCAATAGCAATCGCAAATTGACCTTGTGATATAAAACCGGCGGCTGAACCTAATGCAATTGCATTACTTCTTTGTCCTGAAAAACCGGCGAATGAACCTATTGCAATAGAAGATGCATCTTGAATACTTGCACCTGCTTGATTACCAATTGCAATTGCAAATCTACCTTGAGATGTTTGACCTGCATTATCACCTATTGAGATTGCAAAAGATCCTTGTCTAGATTGACCGGCAGCTGCACCAATAGCTATAGCTCTTGTTCCTTGTCCGCTGAACCCTGCAGATACACCAATAGCGATACCATATAATCGTTGGAACGTATTACCTGCTGAGGTTCCTATTGCAATTGCAAGACCAGCCTGTGAACCTTCTCCTGCACTTCTGCCAATAGCAATTGCATCGTTATCTTGTGAAGTAGCACCAGCATTTTGACCTATAGCTACACATGAACCACCTTGTGAAAATAGACCAGCATTAAGTCCTATAGCTACAGCATTAACGCCTTGACTATTAAATCCAGCATTTCTACCAATTGCTACACATGAACCACCCTGACTTGTGAAACCTGCACCTGGACCTATTGCAATTGCATTACTTCTTTGATTAAAAAAGCCGGCAAATGAACCAATTGCAATAGCAGATACATCTTGATCTGTGCTACCTGCATCTACACCAATAGCAATACTATTAGTTCCTTGATTTCTTTGACCTGCTTGATAACCTATAGAAATTGCACCTGAACGTTCACCGGATAGACCTGCTTCAAAACCGATTGCAATCGCATAGGACCCTTGAAAAGTATCACCTGCTCTTCTTCCATATCGAATATTGTCAGTTTGAATTCTAGTTTCACCAGATACGTCTAACTTGTATAGAATAGAAGATGTAATACCGATACCGACATTACCTGAATTATTATTGAATATATCATTCCCCGTAGTAGTCCATTGGCTAGTACTACTACCTGTACTACTCGCATCAGCATACACTATTTCACTAGTAGATGGATTATAATAGAGGGCTTGTGTAATTCCTGTAACTCTTCTTATTGGTGCAATGAAGAGTCCACTCACATCCATACTACTCAAATCTAATCCTGTAGCATTAATGATAATAGAATGTGCAGTTTGGTTAGTACGTCCGGCAAGGCTACCTATAGCAATAGCATTTAATCCTTGATTAATATTACCGGCTTGAATACCGTATCGAATATTAATAGATTGTATACGAGTGTTACCTGATATATCTAAATTTGTAGAAGATAAATCTCTAGACCAAACTTTAGTTGCACTTAGATCACTAAATACACCATTATTCGATTGTAAGTTAGTTGAGGATAAATCGCTACTCCATATTCGAGTTCCACTTAAATCAGTAAATATAGCACGTGATGCTTGTATATTAGTTGAGGATAAATCGCTACTCCATATGCGAGTTCCACTTAAATCAGTAAATATGGCACGTGATGCTTGTATATTAGTTGAGGATAAATCGCTACTCCATAATTTAGTTGCACTTAAATCATTAGTAACTATATTATTTGATATAAATGTGTTCGTTTGAAAATTAGTAGATGATATATCTCGAGTCCATAATTTAGTAGCACTTAAATCATTAGCAATTATATTATTGGATATAAATGTGTTTGTTTGAAAATTAGTTGCAGATAAATCTCGAGTCCATAATTTACTAGCACTCAAATCAGTAAATATACCATTAGTAGATTGAATATTTGTAGAAGATAAATCTCGAGTCCATATCTTGGTTGCACTTAGATCAATAAATCGTCCATTAGTAGATTGTAAATTAGTTGCAGATAAATCTCGAGTCCATAATTTACTTGCACTCAAATCACTGAATACTCCATTAGTTGATATAAATGTGTTTGTTTCTAAATTAGTAGATGATAAATCTCTAGTCCATAATTTACTAGCACTCAAATCTCGAATAATTGCATTTGATACATCCAATTTATTTAATGATAAATCTTTACTCCATAATATTCCATTATTAGTACCGATTAGTACACTATTATCACTTCCATTATTTCCTAATATATCTATTATATGTCTCATTCTTGCACTTCCGGAAACATCTAATTTATATGGAACTGATGTTACTGAACCGGTGCCGATACCAACATTACCATTATAACTATTTGTATTGTTAACAATATCATCTCCGCCAGAAGTGAGCGTCCAATAATTGGTACCGCCACCACCACCTCCACTAATGTCTTTCCATTCGACTCCGGTTATAGTCGATGTTAATACTTGACCATTTGATCCGGAGCTAGAAAATCGATCTAATATAATAGACGGTTTAAAATAATTATTAACAACTAAATTACTAATTGTTGAATCAATAGCGGATAAATCCTGTACAAAAATTTTATTACTTGATAAATCTCGAATATTCGCATTAGAAACATCTAAATAATTTAATGATAAATCCTTACTCCACTTGATTCCATTACTTGTACCGATTAATACACTATTATCACTTCCATTATATCCTAATATATCTATTATATATCTCATTCTTGCACTACCTGAAACATCTAATTTATATGGAACTGATGTTACTGAACCCGTACCAATACCGACATTACCATTATTACTATTAGTATTATTGAATATATCATTACCATCGCTAGTTAGAGTCCAATAATTGACTCCACTACCGGATCCAGAAATATCACCATAAACTATTTCACTTGTGGTTGGATTATAATAGAGTGATTGAGTTATACCATTGATTCTTCTAATAGGTGCAACGAATAATCCACTAACATCCATGCTGCTCAAATCTAATCCCGTAGCATTAATGATAATAGAATTGGCAGCTTGATTAATTCGTCCGGCTAAACTTCCAATAGCAATAGAATGTGTTCCTAAGTTACTCAATCCTGCTTGATAACCTATTGCAATTGCCTCGTGCTTTTCGCCCGATAAACCGGCATCTACACCGATAGCAATTGAATTAGCACCTTGTAATCCACGTCCGGCTGTAAAACCTAAAGCAATTGCGCCCGAACCCTGTAAATAGCCACCTGCTTGAACACCTATACCTATACTGGATTGTCCTTGATTAGTATGACCTGCAGAAACACCAATCGCGATAGCGTTTATACCTTGAGTATCCATACCTGCACTATTACCAATAGCGATAGCTGATGAACCTTGTGCAAATTGTCCAGCAACAAAACCGATTGCAACTGATCCGGATCCTTGTGAATTTTTACCGGAGCTATTACCAATTGCAATACTATTAGCTCTTTGTTCTAAGTTACCAGAAAGAACACCAATAGCAATAGAATTATTACTTTGATCATTCTCGCCGGCTTTATAACCGATTGCAATAGAGCTTGTATGTTGTCCTGTGAGTCCTGAATTATATCCTATAGCGATTGCAAATGAATCTTGTGAGTTATCCCCTGCTAGTATACCAAAACGGATATTAGTTGATTGTATTCTAGTCTCACCTGATACATCTAATTTAAATGGAACGGATGTTATAGATCCAATCCCTATACCGACATTACCATTAAAACTATTATTATTGTTTGTAATATCACTACCACTTGATGTTAATGTCCAATAAGAAGTACCTCCTCCGCCACTTGAACTAATATCTTTCCATTCGATCCCAGTTATAGTAGAAGTTAATACCTGTCCATTATTTCCTGTTAAAGAAAATCGATCAATTATAGTAGTAGGTTTTAGTGAATTAGCTAATAAATTAATAATAGATGAATTATTTGCAGATAAATCAACTACAAATATTTTATTTGCTGAGAAATCTGATATACTTGCATAAGATGCATCTAAATTAGTGATAGATGTATTTATTGCAGATAAATCAACAACATATATATGATTACTACTTAGATCATTTATATTAGCAATATTGGAATTTAAATTAATAGCAGTTAGATTTATAGAAGATAAATCAGTTATATTAGCATTATTTGTATGGAAGTTAATAGAAGATAAATCAACGACATATATATGATTACTACTTAGATCATTTATATTTGCATAATAAGCATCTAAATTAGTAATAGTTGAATTTATGGAAGATAAATCAACAACATATATGTGATTACTACTTAGATCATTTATATTTGCATAATAAGCATCTAAATTAGTAATAGTTGAATTTATGGAAGATAAATCAACAACATAAATATGATTACTACTTAAATCATTTATATTTGCATAATAAGCATCTAAATTAGTAATAGTTGAATTTATGGAAGATAAATCAACAACATATATATGATTACTACTTAGATCATTTATATTTGCACTGCCATCAATTATAATATTATTTGCGTGTAAAGATCCATTTACATCTAATGTATATAGTGGATTATTTGTATTAATACCGAGTTGTAGATTATTTTTTCCTAAATTAATACCATATATACCACCTGTTAAATTATTACTAGCATCAAAACCAACAACTAGTTGATTCGATATATCTAGTTTAGAAGCAGCACTATCACCAATAACTATAGAATAGTCACTATTAATAGCAGATGAATTAGCACCAATAGCTATAGAATGGTCACCTTGATTAGTATAACCGGAGTTATAACCTATAGCGATAGAATTATTACCCTGAGCAGTAAATCCGGCGAGTAAACCGATCTTTACTTTTTTAGTATTATCCGTATTTAGTGACATTATTACTATATAATATATATATTTTTAGTTACTATAGGCAACGCCACCCATACCACTCATAATTCTTAAAATATTATAGTTAATAGCCCATATACGTATATTAGCGACTTGAGTATTTAGATCTAATGATAATATTGAATTATCAATGCGTGAGAAGTTACATGTACCACTTGGTTGATGTTCTTCTGGATTTAAAGCAAATGAATATGTGTAAAATCCGCCAAATGGTTCAACAAGATAGTCATAATATGGAACGGGTATAGGACTAATGAAGCCAACTTGACGGTCACCGCCTGTGTGGTATTGATATGGTTGAACACATCGAAAATATGTACCTTCACGTCTTTTGAATCGATCTAACGAATTCAATTTAATTTGTGCTTTAAGTGTTAAATCGTTATCATATGTAGGAGGAATAGTAGAGGTATTAATTTGCCAAAAGTCAAAAGGACTAACAAGTGTTTCAGTAGATGTTTGTGGTGTTCTTTGTAAAGCCCATATAATTTCTTTAACGGGATGATTAAAATGCATTTCTATTTGGTTAGGACCTGGTACAACAGGTAAAATGTTAGAATATTGTATTTGTTCGATGAGATATTCGTGTGATACTTGAGCGAATCTACGCCGTTCATCAGTATCTAAGAATATATAATCACAATATACGGATACTTTATTTAAAATGGGAGTAGTATTATCAGAATAAGAATATTGTTGATTATTTAATGGATTAGCATAAACATAATTACTGTTAAATTGAATATTAATTTTAACTTCGTGATATTGCAAAGCGATCAATGGTAATGCTAATCCGGGATTACGACAGAACCAAAATTGTAGAGGAATATATAATCTAGAATTGCCATTATTATTGGTTAGTCGTCCACTAAGCATACGGCTCAATTTATTCATATCTTCGTGTGTATGAGTTAATTGAGACCATATATCCATCCATACTCCATAATGTTTATCAATAATGAGACCACCTAT
>Ga0315904_10003184_pt1 | contig 24536 bp, 22 predicted proteins | sample LakEriMetagenome_6_FD_203529 | JGI IMG/M metagenome (GOLD analysis project Ga0315904, IMG submission 203529) | Freshwater fungal communities from buoy surface, Lake Erie, Ohio, United States - Buoy 12 MA120 | ecosystem: Environmental > Aquatic > Freshwater > Lake | place: USA: Lake Erie, Ohio... | reverse complement strand
CGGCGAGCGCATCGAGCTTCCCGACCTGGGCGAGGGCGGCTTCGCGAACGACATCAACGAGGCCGGCGTGATCATCGGCAATGTGATCAGCAAGGGCCAGTACCGCGCCGCGCGCTGGATCAACCGCGAGCTCGAGCTGCTTCCGCTGCCCGAGTTCGAGACCGATGATGGCGTGATCTGGAGCTTCGCGAACACCATCAACTCCGCCGGCGTGATCAGCGGCACGATTCAGGCGCCGATCGCCACTCCGTCGGCCGCGCTGCGCTGGGACTCGGAAGGCGTTGCGTTCGTCCAGAGCGACGGCCTCGAGACCAAGGGCATCTCCGTCGACAACCTCGGTGGAATCCTCATCAACGGCTACTTCGATGGTGGCTACAGCCGCGCCCCCGCGGTCGTTCAGGACGACGGAACGGTCAATGTGCTTCAGACCCCGGCCGGACTCTTCGGCGGCGCCTCTGGCCTCGCGATGGGTCGCAACGGCATCGTGGCGGGCTACTACTACGACTCGGGCGACAGTGGCTTCCAGATCAAGTCCGTCGCGTGGCCGAACGGCGTGTTCACCCCGCTCGAAATGCCCGCTGGCCAACGCTACGCCTTCCCAAGTGCCGTCGGCATGAATGGCATGGTGTTCGGTTCGGCGACCGACGGCGTGACCGGACGCTCCGTCCCCGGCTTCTGGCAGCTCGAGATCGAGGACAACACCCTCCGCTCGACCAGCTTCTCCGGCGCTCCTGGCGAGACGGTCGAACTCTCAGCCGAGAGCTTCAGCTCGTCTGGCGCGAACGTCGGCTACAGCATCGCGGGTGCGGTCAACGGCGCGAACATCGGCCAGTCGGTCACGAACTCCAAGGGTCGCGCGACTCTTGAGTTCACGATCCCGAGTTCGGTGGCGTCGTCGCAGCTCACGGTGAAGTTCACCGACGAGACGGGCGCGACGGTCACCACCGTCATCAACATCGAGCCCGCCGGCCTCCTCGGCGACATCGATGGCGACGGCCGCGTGAACTCGAGCGATCTCGGTGCGCTGCTCGGATCGTGGGGCGCCTCGGGCCCCGCCGACCTTGATCGCAGCGGCGAGGTCGACTCGGCGGATCTCGGCATCCTGTTCGCGGGTTGGACGGGCTGAACAGGCCGGCGCAGCAGTCACCTCATCAAGCCGCCCCGGCCATTCGGTCGGGGCGGCTTCGCATGTAGGGGAGGTTGCGGCTTCTTCGTTCAGATTCGATGCGTGCGCGCGTCCTGCGTCCGTTGCGCGTCTTGCGGCGAGCCGTACACTGCGTCGCTTGTGGCGGACCGCGGTTGCGCGTGGTCCATGGCAGCCCAAGACCGATCATCGATGGCGCGAGCAGACCACCGTTCTCAGGATCCGCATTCGTCCGGCGACACGGTCGTTCTGTGCGGTCGCCCGATGGGTTTGCTCGAGCGCGGCGCCTTCACGCTGCTGCCGGCAGGCGCACTCATCACGCTGCTCTGGGCGCTCGCGTCCGGCGTGCCTCTTCCGAGCGAGTGGCGCACGACGTGGATACCGACCCTCGGCATCGATCTCGCGTTCCGCTTCGACGGTCTTTCGGCGCTCATGCTGCTCCTGATCACGGGAATCGGCACGGGCGTGTTCATCTACGCAGGCGGGTATCTCGCCGGCCATCCGCACCAGCGCCGGCTCTATGGCGCGCTTGCCGCCTTCATGGTGGCGATGATCGGCTGTGTGCTCGCGGACGATCTCTTCGTCCTCTTCCTCTTCTGGGAGATGACGAGCCTGACTTCGTTCCTCCTCGTCGGCTTCAACCATCACGACCAGCCGAGCAGGAAGTCCGCGCAGCAGGCGCTGCTGGTGACCGGCAGCGGCGGGCTCGTGATGTTCGCGGGATTCATCCTGCTTGCGCAGGTGTTCGGAACGTCTTCGGTCTCCGCGATCATCGCGGCAGCCCCGTCCGCGGAGACAACGCCGACGCTGACGGCCGCCGTCGCGCTCATCCTCGTCGGTGCGTTCACGAAGAGCGCGCAGGTCCCGTTCCATTTCTGGCTTCCAAACGCGATGGCTGCGCCGACTCCGGTGTCGGCGTACCTTCACTCGGCGACGATGGTGAAGCTCGGCGTCTATCTCGTCGCGCGGCTAGACCCCGCGTTCGGCGCGTGGCCATGGTGGCAGTGGACGCTGCAGGCCGTCGGAGCGCTGACGGCGGCCTGGGGAATGATGCTCGCGCTGCGCGAGCGCGACCTCAAGCGCATCCTCGCCTGGTCGACGGTCGCGACGCTCGGCACGCTGGTGCTTCTGGTCGGCCTTCCGGGCGCCGGCGCATCGGCGGCCGTCGCCGCGCTTCTTCTCGCACACGCCCTCTACAAGGCGCCGCTCTTCTTTGTCGCGGGGAACGTCGATCACGAGGCTGGCACGCGCATCATCGATCGCCTCGGGAACCTCCGCCGAGCCATGCCTTGGACGGCGCTCGCCGCGCTCCTTGCGGGCCTTTCGATGGCGGGGATACCGCTCACGTTCGGCTATGTCGCGAAGGATGCGATCCACGCCGCGAAGATGGCCGACCATCTGCTGCCCTTCGCGCAGGTCGCCTACGGCGTCTTCGGCGCGATCGCGGTCGCGGTCGCAGGCATTGCCGCATTGCGGATCTTCTGGAGTCGCCGCGACACGACCGAGGCATCGAAGATTCACGAGGCGCCGGTGTCGCTTGTGCTGCCGCCGCTCGTGATCGCTGCGGCGGGCATCGTGCTCGGTGTCGTGCCGGTGGTCGCGAAACCGCTGGTGTCGGCGGCCACGGCGTCGATGCGGCCTGGCGGGGAAGCCGGTGAAGCCGATCTCGCGGCGCTCGCGCCCGCGTTCGACTTCGCGTCGTTGCTGGGCACGCTCGCGCTCACGCTCGGCGTCGGCGCGCTCATCTACGTGTTCTGGGATCGACTTCACCGCGCGTTCGACCGGTACGCCGGCCGGCTCGATGGCATCGGCTCCGCGGCGCAGTACGGTCGCATCCTCAAGGGCATTCCCCGGACGGCCGCGCTGGTCACGCGCGCCCTCCAGCCCGGTCGCCTCACGGGCTACACGGTCATGCTGCTGCTGGCCGCATCGCTCATGCTGCTCGCCGCACTCCTCATTGGCGCAGGACTCCTCGGCGGCGGCTTCGCCCGCGGCGACATTGCGTTCCCGGAGTGGACGGCGCCATCGCTGGGCGTCGCCGGATCGGCGTTCCTGATCACGTTGGGCGCGTTGCTCACGGGGCTCTTCGAGCAGCGGCTCGTGATGATCCTCTGCGCGGGTATCGTCGGGTTCGGAAGCGCGCTCTTCTTCCTGTTCGCAGGCGCGCCCGATGTCGCCTTCACCCAGTTCACCGTCGAGACGGTGTTCGTCATCGTGGCCGCGTCGGTGCTGCTGAAACTGCGGAGACTCGGGCGTGCGGGCAGCCTGCGCGAGGCACGAAGCCGGCCCGGCGCAACGCTGGCCGCGATCGCCTTCGCGACCGCCGCAACGCTGGTGTTTCTCGTGACGAGCGCCGGGCCGCTTGACCCGAGCCTCACCGAGTACTTCTCGCGACGCAGCGTGCCCGAGGCGAATGGCCGCAACGTCGTGAACGTGATACTCGTCGACTTCCGCGCGCTCGATACGCTCGGCGAGAGCGCCGTCGTGATGCTGTCCTTCCTCGCGACGTTCCCCGTCCTCCTGTCGCTGCGGCTTGCGCGCCGCGGCTCCGATCGAGGGGAGGCAACGTCGTGAAGCGACGGCTCGGCGCGCGCGTCGTGATCCTCGAGACGGTCGTCGGGCCGCTCTACTGGCTGATCCTGGCGGCTTCCGTCTGGATCCTCCTGCGTGGCCACAACGAGCCGGGCGGCGGATTCATCGGAGGGCTCGTCGCCGTGGGCGCTACCGTGCTGTGGGGCGTTGCACGCGGACCTGCGAGCGCGCGCCAGCGGCTGCCGTTCCGCGATCCCGTGCTCCTCGCCGCAGCGGGAGTCCTCGCGTCGCTGGTGTCGGGAATCCCTGCGTGGTTCGTCGGCGACAGCTACCTCACGCATAAGTCGTTCACGCTGCAGCTTGGCTTCACCGACCTCTGGCTTTCGACGGTGATGCTGTTCGACGCGGGCGTCTATCTCTGCGTGTGGGGCGCCGTCTCCGGCTTCGGGCTTGGGCTCCTCGCGATCGACGACGCAGATGAATGCGCGCTAGAGTCGGAGGCGCGCGATCCGGGCTCGTCTGGCCGATCAGGGGGCGGACGATGATCTGGGTGATCGCACTCTCCATCTGGGCGACGCTCTTCGTCGGCGCGCGGCTCGCGATGTCGCGCGACGTCTTCCGCGTGGTCGTCGGCCTTGCGCTCATCTCGAGCGGCATCGTGCTGATGCTGTTCTCGGCCGGCCGCATCTACACGACCGAACCGGCCGTGATCGCGGCGGGGGAAGAGGTGCTGCCCGCGACCGCGTCCAATCCGATTCCGCAGGCGCTCGTGCTGACGGCGATCGTGATCGGCTTCGCCCTCGTCTGCTTCGCATTCGTGCTGGTGGTGCGGGTGGTGCGCGACGGCGAGACCGACAGCGCCGACGACCTTCGCTTCGCCGAGCCCGTGCCGTCGGATCTGGTCGAGCCGCCTGTCTCGCCCGCGGACTGCGATCCGCCGCATCCGAGCTCGTCGACGGACGGCGGGCAGGGCGGGCACGGAGGGCACCGCCCATGACCGTGCTTGTCACGAGCCCGATCGTCGTTCCGCTCGCCACGGCAGTGGCGACGGCGTTTGCCTATCGTCGTCCGGGCTTGCAGCAGGCGATCAGCTTCGCCGGCATCCTCGCACTGCTCGGTTGCGCCGTCGCGCTCGTCGCGGCGGCCATCGAGGGCCGGCCAATGTCGGTGAGTTTCGGCGGTTGGGAAGCTCCCTTCGGCATCGAGTTCAAGATTGACCGGCTCGGCGCGATCATGGTGCTCCTCACCGCGCTCATGGGATTCGCGGCGCTCTTGTTCCAGGTCGGCGACCCGGAGACGAATCCTCGGAGCACGCCGCGCGCGGCGTTCGTCCTTCCGCTCTTGCATGGCATGCTGATGGGGGTCTGCGGTGCGTTCGTCACGGCCGATCTCTTCAACATGTACGTGTGGTTCGAGGTCATGCTGATCGGCGTACTCGGGCTGTTCGCCGCGGGCGGCCGCATGGATCAGCTCGAGGCGACCTTCAAGTACTTCGTGTTGAACGTGGCGGGAACACTGCTGCTGGTGGTGGCGGTGGGATCCGTCTACGCGGTGACAGGCCAGCTCAACTACACAGCGCTTTCCGAGGCGGTCGCGCTGCTCTCGCCCGGGATGGCGCTGGTGCTGCTCGCGTCGCTCGTGGTGGCGTTTCTCGTGAAGGCCGGTGCGTTCCCGCTCTTCGCGTGGCTGCCTGCGGCCTACCACACGCTTCCGGGGCCGGTGCTCGCGCTGGTCGCGGGACTTCTGACCAAGGTCGGCGTCTACGCGCTGCTGCGCGTCTATGGCGACGTCTTCGCGACCGCGCCCGACGCCGCGCTCGCAGTCTCTCGCGCGGCGCTCGGATGGATCGCGGCGGCAACGATGCTGGCGGGGGTGCTCGGCGCGGCGTACCACTGGGACATGCGCCGCATCCTCGGGTTCCACATCATCAGCCAGATCGGCTACATGCTGCTCGGCATTGCACTCGGAACCGAGGCCGGCAACGGCGGCACGCTCTTCTACACGGCGCATCACATCATCGTGAAGGCGAACCTCTTCTTCATCGCCGCGATCGCCTGGCGCATGACGGGAAGCTACGACCTTCGGAAGATCGGCGGCCTCGCGAACGCGCGCCCCGCGCTGGCGCTTGTCTTCGCCATTCCGGCGCTCTCGCTGGTCGGCATTCCGCCGCTCTCCGGCTTCTGGGCGAAGCTGATCGTGCTGCGCGAGGCGCTTGCGCTCGGCCATGTCGCATGGACGGTCGTGGCGCTCGTGGTGAGCTTCCTCACGCTCTACTCGATGATGAAGATCTGGATGGAGGCCTTCTGGAAGCCGCATCCCGAGCCGTCTCGGCCGCTCGAGGCGCGCGGACTCGCGCCGGCCTGGTGCGTGACGGCGGGGCTCGCGCTCGTCACCGTGCTCATCGGCCTCTTCCCTGAGACGCTTGCCGCGTACTGCGCCGCCGCTGCGGCGGAGATCGGCGGTGTCCCGTGAGCAAGGCCATCGCCGCCGTGAAGCTCCTCTCTATCTTCCTGAAGGCCGTCGTCATCTCGGGGCTGCAGACGATCCGCATCATCCTCGTGACGGGACTCACGGGAAGAAGCCCGAATGCGGGTCTCGTGCGCATGCGCTTCGCGCCCATGACGGAGAACGGCGCCACGCTCCTCGGATGCCTGATCTCCCTGACGCCGGGAACGACGACCGTCGACATCGACATGGAGCGCGGCGAGATGCTGCTGCATCTGCTCGATGTCTCCGGTGCAGAAGACGCGGTCGCGGGCATTCGCGTCGACTTCGAGCCGTACATCGTCCGCCTCTTCGGAACGGAGGCCGCATGATCGAGTTTGGAACGCTCGTGCTTGGCATCGGAGCGATCGTGGTGGCGGCGCTCGGCGTCATCCGCATCGTGCAGGGCCCGACTTCCGCCGACCGGGTGCTGGCGCTCGACCTCTTCCTGACAGCAGCGGTCGCGCTGGCGATCGCTGCCGCGATCGGCACAGGCCGCACGGTGTTCCTTGACGTTGCGATCGGTCTGGCACTGCTTGGCTTCGTCGGCACGATCGGCTGGGCGCGGCTGATCGACCGCGCCGCGCAGCGGAGCCGGCCGGCGGACGACAACGTCCGCAGCGGCGGAGCGAAGGAGCGACGCCCATGACCGAAACCGTTCTAGGCGTCGTCGCGCTTGTTTTTCTCGTGCTCGGGACGGTCGCGCTGCTCATCGCCGCGTGGGGCGTGCTCGCGCTTCCCGATGCACTGGCGCGGCAGCACGCCGCGACGAAGGCGGGAACGCTTGCCGCCTCGCTCATCACGCTTGGCGCGATGGCCGCCGCCGTCGACGCCGGCTCGTGGATCCGGTTGATCGTGATTCTCGTGTTCCTCTTCGCGACGCTGCCCGTGAGCTCGCACATGCTCGCGCGAGCGGCCGTGCAGGAGCAGGACCCCGACGACTCGGTCGACGAGGTCCCGCTCGCGGGAGGCGACCGCTCGCCGAATGCGAAGCGCGACGGCGAGTGAGCCGGCCGATCGGCGGCGATTTCCCGTCCTCGATGCCAGTCCGGCGCGACCGCGCGGGGTCGACGCGTCAGGCAACGCGCTTCACGCGCAGGCCGTCGATGCTGTAGTGGCCCGCGCCGGTAGCGATCAGGACGGCGAACCCGATGAGGTAGAGGAGCGCCATCTCCTTGTCTGCGAGCGGGTCGCTCCAGTGCACCACGAATGCAGCGACGGCCATCGTTGCCGCGGCGGGAATGGCCGCCCAGCGCGTGAGGAAGCCGACGATGAGGAAGGCGGGCGCGACGACCTCGCCGAAGACGGCGAGCGCGAGCGACGCCGTGGCGCCGACGCCGATCGGATCTGGGAACTGAATCTCGCCGCCGGCGATCAACTTCTGCAGCTTCGGAATGCCGTGCGTGAGCATCAGCCCCGACATGCCGAGACGGAGGACGAGGAGGCCGAAGTCGTTCGCGTTGCGGGAGAGGTTGTCTGTGATGGTGGACATGGGCGCTGTTGTAGCCGAGCGCGGCGCAGAGGTTGCGGGGATTGATATACTTGCACTATGGCGCAAGTACGCAACCGTTTGTCCGTCCGCCCCCGCCCGGAGACCCCGCGTCTCGCCGCGGGCTGCAGCCAGCCAGTCGACGACCTCCTCGATCCCGCGCTCTTCAAGGCGCTCGGCGACCCGACGCGGGTTCGGCTCCTCGCGTGCATCGCGAAGTGCGGCCGTGCCTGCTCGGTCGGGGAGGTGGCGGAGTGCTGCTCGGTCGACCTCTCTGTCGTGTCGCGGCACTTGCAGGCGCTCGCGCGCGCGGGGCTCGTCGCGCCCGAGCGCGAGGGCCGCGTCGTGCGCTACTCGGTGCGCTACGGCGAGACTGCCGCGAAGTTCCGCGCGCTCGCCGATGCGATCGACGAGTGCGCGCCGGCGCTGGCCTGTGGTGCGAAGGGAGGCCGACGTGGCTGCTGCTGAACGACCGCTCCGCGTCCTCTTCCTCTGCACGGGGAACTCCTGCCGCAGCCAGATGGCCGAAGGCTGGGCGCATGCGCTGAAGCCGCGCGAGATTCAAGCGTACTCCGCGGGGACGAACCCACACGGGCTGAATCCGCTTGCCGTGCGCGCGATGCGCGAGGCGGGCGTCGACATCTCCACGCACCGCTCGCGTCGCCCCGAGGAGATCGGCGTCGACTTTGATGTCGTCGTCACCGTCTGCGACTCGGCGCACGAATCGTGCCCCGTGTTCGCTGGTGCGCGCATCGTGCACGTCGGCTTCGACGACCCGCCGCGGCTTGCGAAAGGCGCCGCGAGCGACGAGGAGGCGATGCCGCACTACCGACGCGTGCGCGACGAGATCCGCGCGTTCATCGAGCGGCTGCCTGGAGCGATCGCGCCCGTCGCCGCGCGCTCGGCCGCCGAGCAGGACGCGCTGCGCGGACAGGTGCGCGACGGCTACGCGGAGATCGCGCGCGCGGGCGGCTGGAGCGAGGCCAAGGCAGCGGCCGGCCAGGCCTGCTGCGCGCCTGGTGGCGGCTGCTGTGGGCCCGCGACCTTCACGCCCGCAGAGCTCGCGCAGGCGATCGGCTATTCGCAGCGCGAGCTGTCGTTCGCGCCCGAGGAGGCGAACATGGGGCTTTCCTGCGGAAATCCCACGGCGATCGCATCGCTCTGCGCGGGAGAGACCGTGCTCGACCTCGGCGCGGGCGGGGGCTTCGACTGCTTCATCGCAGGCGCGAAGGTGGGCGCGAGCGGCCGCGTGATCGGCGTCGACATGACGCCCGAGATGGTGACCAAGGCGCGCCGCAACATCGAGGGCTACACGAAGCAGACGAGGCTTGCGAACGTCGAGTTCCGGCTTGGCGAGATCGAGCATCTGCCTGTGGCCGACGCGAGCGTGGACGTCGTGATCTCGAACTGCGTGCTCAACCTCTCGCCCGACAAGCAGCAGGTGTGGCGCGAGATCGCGCGCGTGCTGAAGCCGGGCGGCCGCGTCGCCGTGTCCGACCTCGCGCTTCTCAAGCCGCTGCCCGACGCGGTGCGCGCCGATGTCGAGGCGCTCGTCGGATGCGTGGCGGGGGCAGTGCTCGTCGACGAGACGCGCGTGCAGGCCGCTGCGGCCGGGCTCTCCGACATCGCGCTCCGCTCGAAGCCCGAGTACATCGACGCGATGACGAACTGGGAGGATCCGCTCTACCGGAAGATCGTGGCGACACTGCCCGCAGGATCGAAACCGAGCGACTACATCACGAGCCTCGACGTGACCGCGGTGCGGCGCGACTGACGCGCGGAGCCTTCATGCATGCACCGCCATCTCTCTGAGTTCCTAGGCACTTTTGCCCTCGTCTTCGCGGGAACGGGCGCCATCGTCATCGATGCGGCGTCAAACGGCGCGATCACCCACGTCGGCGTCGCGCTGACCTTCGGACTTGTCGTGATGGCGATGATCTCGACCTTCGGCGATGTCTCAGGCGCGCACTTCAACCCCGCCGTATCGATCGCCTTCTGCGTGGCGGGCCGTCTGCCTGTCCGCGAAGTCGCACCCTACATCGCAGCACAGTGCGCCGGTGCCGTCGCGGCGTCGCTCCTCCTTCGGGGGCTGTTTCCCGAGAGCGCGACGCTTGGCGCCACGCTGCCTGCGGGCTCGGCGGTCCAGTCGTTCGTCCTCGAGCTCATCCTGACGGCGATCCTGATGCTCGTCATCCTCGCTGTCTCGAGCGGATCGAAGGAGAAGGGGATCACGGCCGGAATCGCAATCGGCGCGACTGTGGCGCTCGAGGCGATGTTCGCGGGTCCGATCTCAGGTGCCTCGATGAATCCGGCGCGGTCGCTTGCGCCGGCGGTTGTCTCCGGACAGACGGCGCATCTTTGGGTGTATCTCGCAGCGCCGGTTGCCGGCGCGCTTGTGGCTGTGCCCCTTGCGCGCGCGACGGTGCTTGCAAAGGCGCGCTCCGCCACGGGTTGAAGTCTCCCGGAGCGCGTGCCGCCGCCGCTCCTCGGTGCGGCATGCGTCCTATGCTGACGGGCTCATGGACCCTGTTTCCCATGGCCTCCTCGGCGCCACTGCCGCCTTCGCCGCGCTTGGCGGCCGCATTGGCCGACGCGCCGCGGTGGCCGGCCTTGCTGGGGGCCTGATTCCCGACGCCGACATCTTCCTCGCTCCGATCTCCGACCCCGCGCTCCCGTTCGAACTGCATCGCCATTTCACGCACGCGATCGTGCTGGCGCCGCTCTTCGGAGCATTGGCTGCGGCACCGCTCCTCTTGGTGCCGCGCTGGCGCGACACGCCGCGGCTCCTGCTCGCGGCGGGCGCCGTCGGCTGCCTCACGCACGGCGTGCTCGATCAGTTCACGAGCTACGGCACGCACCTCTGGTGGCCGTTCATCTCCGAGCGCACGGCGTGGGACGGACTCAGCATCATCGATCCCTTCATCACGCTGCCGCTTCTCATCGGACTTGTAGTCGCGCTGATCCGGCGACACACCGTCACCGCCATCGCGACGCTGGCCTTCGTGTGCGCGTACGCCGGGCTCGGTCTCGTACAGCGCGAGCGAGCGCTCGAGATCCAGCGCGAGCTTGCCGCCGCGCGTGGCGATCGTATTCAGTACGGCCGTGCGATGCCGACGCTCGGGAACCTCGTGCTGTGGCGATCGCTCTACCGGACGGACGAGGGCACGATGCGGGCGGACTCGGTTCGCCTTCCCCTGTGGGGGCCGCCCTCCGTGCGCGAGGGAGAGGCGGGCGAGCGCGTCGCCAGCCTCGCGGCGATCGCCGAGCCCGGCAGCGCTGAGTATGGGCGGCTCGCGCGGCTTGCCGCCTTCTCCGACGGATTCGTGTTGGCGCGGGCGCTGGCCGACACCTCGGCACTTGTCGTCTACGACGCGCGCTACTCGATGGAGACCGCCGGCTTCGAGCCAATGTGGGGCGTGCGCGTCGATCCCTACCGGTCAATCGGCGGCGATCGACTCTCCTGGCACTCCGCGATGGCTCGCCGCCGAGAGCGCATGGACGAGATGCTGGCGGAGATCATGGGCCAAGGCGCACACGAGCGGGCCACTTCCGGAGAAGATGGAGTGCCATGACTCCGGTCGCACTCACGATCGCCGGATCCGACCCCTCGGGCGGAGCCGGAATCCAAGCCGACCTCAAGACGTTCCATCAGCACGGCGTCTACGGCGAGAGCGTGGTCACGCTCCTGACCGTGCAGAACACGCGCACCGTCGCGGGAATCGAGTTCGTCGCGCCCGCGTTCGTCGGCGCGCAGATCGATGCGGTGGTGTCGGACATTCCGCCGCATGCCGCGAAGACCGGCGCGCTTGGACGCACCGACATCATCGACGCGGTTGCGGATCACGCGCGGCGCTTCCGGTTTCCGCTCGTCGTCGACCCGGTCATGGTGAGCAAGCATGGGTTGCCGCTTCTGGCCGACGACGCCGTCGATGCGCTGGTGCGGCGCCTCCTCCCGCATGCGGCGCTCGCGACGCCGAATCTGCCCGAGGCGGAGCGTCTCGTCGGATTCGCGGTGAAGGACCCGGAGGGCATGGAGCGTGCCGCGCGTGCGATTCACGCCATGGGGCCCCGCGCCGTCCTGGTGAAGGGCGGCCACCTCGCCGAGAGCGCGATGGATCTCCTCTTCTCCGATGGTCGTGTCGTCGTCTTCCCGGGCGAGCGCATCGAGACCGTGCACACCCACGGCACCGGCTGCACGCTCTCCGCGGCCATTACCGCGCGGCTCGCGCGCGGCGAGTCGGTCGAGTCTGCCGTGACAGCCGCACGGCTGTTCGTGCGCGGGGCGATTGCTCGCGCGCCCGGCCTCGGCGGCGGTTGCGGCCCGCTCGACCACTTCGCCCCGATCGCATAGTCTCCTCTGGCGGTCGCGCTCAATCCAGCCTCCACGTCCGCGCCGGATGCGACGACCGGGAACGATACGACCTACCGACGGAGCCACCATGTCCACGCAGTTCCCGCCGATTCCGCCAGATCCGAGGCACTCCGTCTCGCGCATCGTCGACGCGCCCCAGACCACGTCGATCACCATCAAGGGCGGATTCTGGCGAGGTGCGATCGGAGCCGTCACCGGACTCGTCGCAGCGGCCTTCATCTTCATCCTTGGCCTCGTGCTCGGAATCGGCGGTGGCGTCGCCGCCGTCAGCGGCACGATGCCGGTCCAGACCACGACCGTGCGCGAGGGCTTCAGTTCCACGGTCGCGATCTTGCCTATCCAAGGTGGCATCGACGAGTTCACCGCCGAGTTCGTCGACCGATCCGTGCGCTTCATCATCGAGGACGGCGGATTCGACGCGGTGGTGCTGCGCGTCGACTCGGGCGGCGGCGGCGTGACGGCGAGCGACCAGATCTGGCACTCGATCGGCAAGCTCAAGGCGGCGGGGATTCCCGTGGTCGCAAGCTACGGCGGCATGGCCGCGAGCGGCGGCTACTACGTCTCCTGTGCCGCCGACGAGATCATCGCGGAACCAACGTGCGTGACCGGATCGATCGGCGTCATCGCCCAGGTGTTCACCATGGAAGGGCTCGTCGACAAGGTCGGCATCCGCCCGATCACCATCATCGCAACCGGTAGCCCCGACAAGGCGACGGGCAACGACACCTTCCGCTCGTGGGACGAGAAGGACCGCGCGGTGGTGCAGAAACTCCTCGATGTCTCGCACGCGAACTTCGTCCAGCGCGTCTTCGACGGGCGGCGCAGCAAGTTCCAGACGATCGAGGCCGCGCGCGCCGTCGCGACCGGCGAGGTCTTCGACGCCGAGCGCGCCATGCAGCAGGGCCTCATCGATTCGATCGGCTATCTCGACGACGCAATTGCGGCCGCCGAGGGCCGCGCCGGGCTGGCGCAGGGCTCCGCCGCGATCGTGCGCTTCGAGCAGCCGATCGATGTGTTCGGCGGGCTTCTCGGGGCGTCCGCCAAGACGCCTGCGATCCGAAGCGCGGCGGACCTGCGTTCGCTTGCGAGCGAGCTCGCGACGCCGCGCCTCAAGTATCAGGTGAACTTCTGAAGACGAGAGACCGACCGCCGCAGCGCGGCGGATGAGCGGAGTGAAACCATGACACCTGCGACCGCATCGGCCTTCAAGCAACTGCACGCGGCGAGCCTCGCGCCCGCGTCGCTCGATCTCAAGATCAAGGAATAGGACCAAGGAATAGGACCAAGGAATAGGACCAAGGAACTGATCGCGCTCGCCTGCGGCGTGAGCCGTCTCTGCGAGGGCTGCATCGTGCATCACGCCAAGGCCGCGAAGGCGGCCGGAGCGACGCTCGCCGAGGTGCAGGAGACGCTCGACGTCTGCGTGCTGATGGGAGGCGGTCCCGCGACCGTCTACGGCAAGAAGGCGATCGAGGCGTACAACAGCTGACAGCACGCCTGACAGTGCGCCTGACCGCCCGCATGCGGGCGCCGCCCCGCGTGACTCAGACGCTCCACGCGCTCAAGAGGACCGCGAGATCCGCGGAATCCGTGTCGCCGTCGTCATTGAGGTCGGTCGGGCCGCTTGAACCCCATCCGCTGAGCAGCGCGCCGAGGTCGGCAGAGTCGACGAGCCCGTCGCAGTTGAGGTCGCCGGAGACGCACCCGGGGTCGTAGTACGCGCGGAAGTCTTCGCCGACGCCCGCGATCAGCAGCGTTCCGTCGCCGGCCAGGATGGGGCCGCCTTGGTTGAGGTTCGGCACTTCGACCGACCAGCGCAGCGTGAGGTCGGGATTGAATGAGAACACGGTGCCGGGAAAGCCGCCGTTGCCGAAGAAGATCTTGCCTGCGCCGTCGACGACGATGCTCGGCATCGTGAGGAACGAGGGCGCCGCGGCGACATTCACCGAACTCGCCGCACGGATCTTGCCGGTGACCTGGTCGCGGATCTCGAGGTTGCCGTCATAGTTCATGAAGACGACGCCGCCGTCGGCCGTGACGCCGTGCTCGCCGCTTAAGGCGGAGCATGGAGACGACCATCGGAACTCGAGCGCGGTTCCGGTGTCCTGAAACGCATGGAGCCGATCGAACTCCGGTCCGGCGTTCGGACAAACTGGCAGGAACACCATTCCGTTCGAGCCAGCGAACACATCCGTCTGCGTGAAGAACACCGGGATGATCGGTCCGTCGTAGCGCTTGACGCCGGTCGTCGCGTCGTAGACGCCGATTCGGGTTGTGTTGCTTGGGCCGCGTTCCTGGATGTAGATCGTGTTCCCCACGAGCGCCGCGCCAAGCGTTCCCGTGATCGTGAACGAGCGCGAAACGCTCCACTCGACGGCGCCGGTCTCGCCGTCGAACCTGCGCATGGTGAAACCGGCCGAGGCGATGAAGTCGCCATCGTCGGTGAAGACGATGCCGTCGTAGAGGCCTGGCGAACAGGCATCGCATGCCGTCACCCAGAGCAGCTTGCCGGTCGCCGCGTCGAGGCAGTGGATCGCCGATGTGTAGACGACGCTGTCATCGGCGCGGCCGACGTACACCCGGCCGTTCTTCACGCCGTAGAGGACCATCGTCCAGTCGCCTGGCTCCCAGGGAAAGTCGTACGACCAGAGCTCGGCGCCGGTCGTGACGTCGAACGCGTAGAGCATCGAGTTGTTTGGGTCGAGGAGGGGGCTCTCGGCGACGGTCTGCCGAATGTTGAACGCGCGATTGCCTTCGACGAGCGGAGTCCACGAGATCAGCGAGAGCGGCGCGCCGGACCAGCGCAGTGCGGGCGTCGCCGGCCCAACGGCGGAGGTGAGTCCGTTGCGCCCCGGGTTTCCTCCGAGGTTCGGCCAGTCGGCCACAGAGGTCGATGCCAGATAGATCGCGGACATCGAGGCGATGAGGCAAGCGCGGGCGCGTGGCATGGTGTCTCTCCGGGCTGGGTGGAATTCGTCAGACAAACGGTCCGTGACCGGATTGTGATGTGGAAGGCCGGATCTGCAAGCGGCTGCGTCTTGGATTGTCTCAACAGCGCCCGAGATCCCTTGATACGGGTACGCGGATCCTCGATTGGGGGGCGCGAACCCTCGGCCGGCGTGGGGTGCTCCATCGCGCACGGTCGCGCGACTCGGGACGTCAGCCGATCTCGAAGCCGTGCAGTTGGGCGACGCGCTGGATCCCGAGCTTGCGGAAGATCCGCTTGCAGAGCGTCCCCACCGTGTGCTCGGAGATGGCGAGCCGTCTGCCGACTTCCGAGCGCGAGTGGCCGTCGCGGAGGGCGCGCGCGACCTGTCGTTCGCGGGCGGTGAGGGCCTGATGCGAGATCGCTGGATCGATGCCTCGCTCGCTGACGACGACGGTCGAAATGAACTCGACATGGGGCTGTGGAAGCACCGGCGCATCCAGCGGCTCGATGCGGATCATCATGCCATGGTTGCACTGCGTCGGCGGAGATCCGGCGCGCGTGGACCGCTTGTCGCCGAGGAGGCGCACGAACTCCTCGACCCTGGCCACGCGCCGCTTGAGCTCGTGCAGATCCTCGCGGTCAAGCGCCATCGGGCTGCAGTGGTGGAAGTGCCACGTGTCCGGTCCGGTCCGTCCGATCTTGTCGCGCGCCGCGAAGAAGCGCGATGCCAACTCGCTGTTGATGAACGCGGCGACCTCGTTGGCGGCCTTGATATGCTCTGGGTTTCGCGAATCGATCACGATCGACAGCTCATTCATCGAGGTGGTGTAGCCCGTCGTGCGGCGCTTGCCGCGCGCCTTCTTGGCCACCACGAGTCCCGCGAAAGCGAGCGTGTCGAGCGCCGCATAGACCCTCGAGATGTCGTAGGAACTCCGGCGCGCCAGTTCCGCGGCGGTGAGGGTCGCGCGCGCCCGCCGCAGGCATTCCCACAATCCCATGGCCTCGACGTCCTTGATGGCGTCGAGCAGTCCGGGTCGGTTGAACTCGATGGGAATCGGCTTCATGGATGCGGTCGGTACGGGCGGGGCCTCACTGCGACATCAGTACGACTGCGCCGACCGAGAGGATGAAGTAGGGGACGAGCGACGCAGCGCCTGCGTAGTCCTTCGCCATGCGCTGTCCGAAGAAGAGCATCACGATGTTGAGGGCGCACAGCTGCGTCGCGTGGAGGCCGAGCGTCTTGGAGCCGTCGAGCGCCAGCATGACCGCGCCAACCGCTGCCAGCGCGCCAGCCGCCGTCTCGGTGAGCGTGATCACCGCCAGCATGGGCGCAACCTGTCCGGCAAGCGGGGACTTCGCGAAGTGGCCCTGCAACCAGCCGAGGTTTCCCTTGAAGTCGATGATCTTGTCGATACCCGACTGCAGGAAGAGGATCGCGAGGAACACGAGGGCGAGGAACTGCGCTGAGACGATCGGAGTGAGCAGGCTTTCAAGCATGAGCAACCTTTGCGCCGGATGATATCGCGTGGTCGCGCGGCACGATTCCTGGGCGCATCGGGCAAGGAAGCCCGCAGGGCGCGCTAGCCTACGCCTCGTTTGCTGGCCTACGCCTCATGCGCTGGCTTCGCCCGGTACTCGCCGAGCGACTTCGGGTGGAGGTCGCCGATCTGCTTTCGCGTCATGGCGCGCACCAGCTTGCGCGCCACGCAAAGATCGGTCACGAGCGGTACGTTCATGTCGATTGCGGCGCGGCGGATGCGATAGCCGTCCGGCCGGCCACGCTCGTCGAACTCGCGGGGGATGTTGATGACGAGATCGACCGCCTTTGTGCGCATGAGTTCAAGCGCATCGGGCCCATCGACGCCGTCGTCGCGCTCGGACTTGCCAGCGACTTGGCACTCAATGCCCTCCTTGCGGAGCACTTCGGCGGTGCCTGCGGTGGCGAAGAGCGCGAGGCCCGTGCGCGCGAGGGCGCGGGCGTCGTCGGCGAAGCGGTACTTGTCACCCATCGGCCCGAGCGAGAGCAGCACGCCGCGCGTCGGAAGCCTGAAGCCCGTCGCAAGCATTGACTTGAGGAGCGCCTCGTCGGCGTCGTCGCCCATGCAGGCGACCTCGCCGGTCGAAGCCATCTCGATTCCGAGGACGGGATCCGCGCCCGAAAGACGGCCGAACGAGAACTGCGGCGCCTTCACGGCGACGAAGCCGAGGTCGAAGAGCGTGCCGGCGTCCATCGAGACGTCGGGCTCGGCGCCGAGCATCATGCGCGTGGCGGCGCGGATGAAGTCGCGGTCGAGCACCTTCGAGACGAAGGGCAGGCTGCGCGAGGCACGCAGATTGCATTCGATCACCTTGACGTCGTTGTCTCGGCAGAGGAGCTGCACGTTGAATGGTCCGGTGACGCACAGCGCCTCCGCGAGCTTCGCGCCGACGAGCCGAACGCGTCGAATCGTCTCGACGTTCAGTTCCTGTGGCGGGAGGACGAGCGTCGCGTCGCCCGAGTGGACGCCGGCGTACTCGACGTGCTCGGCCACGCACCAGAGGATGATCTTCCCGTCGCGCGCGACCGCGTCGAACTCCATCTCGCGGGCGTGCGACTCGAACTTCGAGATCACGACCGGGTGCTCGGGCGAGAGCGTCGTCGCGGAGCGCAGATACTGCGAGAGCTCGGCCGCGCTGTGCGCGATGCGCATGGCCGCGCCCGAGAGCACGTACGAAGGCCGCACCACGACCGGAAAGCCGCCGACCGCCTCGACCGACTTCGCCAGCGCCTCGTCGCTCGCGGCCTCGAACCAAAGCGGCTGGTCGATCGCCAGCTCGTCGCAGAGCGCGGAGAACTTCTTGCGGTCCTCGGCGCGGTCGATCGAATCGGCGGGCGTACCGAGGATGCGAACCCCGGCGTCGTGCAGCTTGAGCGCGAGGTTGTTCGGCGTCTGGCCGCCCATCGAGACGATGGCGCCCTCGGGCCGCTCGGCGTCGCAGAGCTCGAGCACCGACTCGAGCGAGATCTCGTCGAACACGAGACGGTCGCACATGTCGTAGTCGGTCGACACGGTCTCCGGGTTGCAGTTGAGCATGATCGTCTCGTAGCCGAGCTCGCGCGCGGCGGCGACGGCCCCGACCGAGCACCAGTCGAACTCCACGCTCGAGCCGATCCGGTAGCAGCCGGATCCGAGGACGAGCACCTTGCGGCGCGGAGACGCAGCGACGTCGTGGTCGAGCGCCCAGTAGGTCCAGTAGAGGTAGTTCGTATCGGCGGGATACTCGGCCGCGAGCGTGTCGATCTGCGCAAGTTTCGGCCGCACGCCGAGCGCGTGGCGGCGCGCGCGCACGTCGCGCTCGCTCGCGCCGACGCACTTCGCGATGGCGCGGTCGGAGAAGCCCGCGCGCTTCGCGGCCAGCACCTCGGCGTGCCCGAGCGAGTCGGCGCCGCGGCGCTGCGCGAGGCCCGCGCGCATGCGGACGATCTCCTCGATCTCGCGCAGGAAGAACGGGTCGATCGAGGTGAGTTCATGCACGCGCTCGACGGTCATGCCGTCGGCGAAGGCGCGCGCGACCGCGAAGATCCGCCGCGGCGACGGCTCGCGCAACTCCTGCTCGAGGTCGGGGAAGGCGTGCGCGTGCGGATCGAGGCCGTCCACGCCAGTCTCGAGCATGCGCAGCGCCTTCTGGATCACTTCGCCGAAGGAGCGGCCGATCGACATCACTTCGCCGACCGACTTCATCTCGGTGCCGATGCGCTTGTCGGCGCCTGCGAACTTGTCGAAGTCCCAGCGCGGCGCCTTGCACACGATGTAGTCGAGCGCGGGCTCGAAGAACGCGCTCGTCGTCTTGGTGACGGCGTTCGCGAGCATCGGAAGGTCGTAGCCGAGCGCGATCTTCGCAGCGACGTACGCGAGCGGATATCCCGTCGCCTTCGACGCGAGCGCCGAGCTGCGCGAGAGGCGCGGATTCATCTCGATCACGCGGTACTCGTTCGACTTCGGGTCGAGCGCATACTGCACGTTGCACTCGCCGACGATCCCGAGGTGGCGCACGATTCGGATCGAGAGGTTTCGCAGCATCTGATAGTCGGCGTCGGACAGCGTCTGGCTGGGCGCGACGACGATCGACTCGCCGGTGTGGATCCCCATCGGATCCACGTTCTCCATGTTGCAGACGGTGATGCAATTGTCGGCGGCGTCGCGGACGACCTCGTACTCGATCTCCTTCCAGCCCGAGAGGCACTCCTCGACGAGCACCTGCGGATTTCCCACGAATGCATAGTCGATGCGAGCGCGCAGGTCCTCCTCGCGCCTGATGATCGACGAACCCTGCCCGCCGAGTGAGAAGCCGCCCCGGAGGATCACGGGAAGTCCGATCGCGTGCGCGGCGGCGACGGCCTCCTCCGGCGTGTTCGCGGCGATGCTGCGCGCGGTCTTCACGCCGATCTCCGCCATCTTCTGCGCGAAGATCTTGCGGTCCTCGCCCGCGCGGATCGAGGCGACTGGAGTCCCGAGCACGCGCACGCCGTGGCGCGCGAGCACGCCGCTCGCCTCGAGCTCGAGGCCGCAGTTGAGCGCGGTCTGGCCGCCGAAACTCAGGAGAATGGCGTCGACCTTCTCCTTCGCGATCACCATCTCGACGAACTGCGGGGTGACCGGAAGGAAGTACACCTTGTCGGCGAGATCCTCGGTGGTCTGCACGGTCGCGATGTTCGGGTTGATGAGGATCGTGAAGATCCCGTCCTCGCGCAGCGCTTTCAGCGCCTGCGAACCCGAGTAGTCAAACTCGCCGGCCTGGCCGATTTTCAGCGGGCCCGAGCCGAGCAGGAGGACGCGCTGCGGACGCTCCGCGCGGAGACCGTGGAGGAGACGCTTCATGACCTTCTCACCGCCTTCACTTCGCCGACCATGTGCAGGAAGTCATCGAAGAGATACGCCGTGTCCTGCGGTCCTGCGGCCGCCTCCGGGTGGAACTGCACCGAGCGGAAGGGCCGGAACTTGTGCCGGATTCCCTCATTGGTGCCGTCGTTGAGATTCACGAACCAAGGCTCCCAGTCGGTGTCGAGCGACGAGTGGTCGACCGCGTAGCCGTGATTCTGGCTGGTGACGTACGCGCGCTGTGTCGAGGTCTCGAGCACCGGCTGGTTCTGCGAACGGTGCCCGAACTTGAGCTTGTAGGTGCGCGCGCCGGCGGCGATTGCGAGCAGCTGGTGTCCAAGGCAGATGCCGAATGTCGGGATGCCGCGCTCGAGCACGGTGCGGATGCGCCCGCTCAGCGACGTGAGTTGCGCGGGGTCGCCGGGCCCGTTCGTCAGGAGAAGTCCATCGACCTCGTCGAGGTGCTCTTCCCACTTCGCGTGGTACGGCGCGCGGATCACGCTTGCGCCGCGAGAGATCAGGCTGCGGACGATGTTCTCCTTGCATCCGGTGTCGACCACGAGGATTCGGAGGTTGCCGTGGCCGCCGGTCGGAGCGTGTCGCGTCGTCTCGGTCGGCGCGACGGCGCCGACGAAGTCGGAGTCGACGCGATGCGCGGGGCTTTCTGGCGCGACCGTGCCGGGGTCGAGCAATCCGCCCATCGTGCCTGCCGCGCGCAGGTGCTTCGTCAGCGATCGGGTGTCGATGCCCTCGATCGCGGGCACGCCCTCGGCGCGCAGCCAGGCTCCGAGCGAGCGCTGCGACTCATGGTGGCTTGGTCCGACGCAGTGCCGCGACACCACGAGTCCAAGCACCTGGATGCGCTTCGACTCCATCGAGCGCAACGCGTCATCGCCGCCGGGAACGCCGTAGTTTCCTTGCAGGGGATAGGTCAGCACGAGGATCTGCCCGCGATACGACGGGTCGGTGAGCGTCTCCACGTAGCCGGAGAGGCCGGTGCAGAACACGACCTCGCCCTCGATCTTGCGGTCGGCGCCGAACGAGGCTCCGGCGAAGGACCGTCCGTCTGCAAGCGTGAGGGTGGCGGGTCGTTGCATGGAGTCTCTCCGCGGGATCTCAGCCCGCTGTCAGCGCGTTCACGCGCTTCCTTCGCGACCCGTGGAGGAGGTCCATCGAGCCGCACAGTTGAAATGGCAGGAGATGCACGGGCCAGTCGCACTCGATGTTCGTGCGCTGGATCTGCAAGGGATTCGTGCCACGCACGATCGGGCCGCTGCTTGTCATGAACGCGACGCGGAAGCCTGCCTCGCGGATCAGCGCGGCGGCCTCGCGCGAGTAGTTCTCCTCCTCGCCTCCGACCCAGCAGAAGACGGGGATCTCGCGGCCCATGCGCTCCTCGATCGCGCGGCGCGCCTCAACGACCTCGCGGCGCATCTCGTCGAGCGGAAGGCGCGCGTGCAGCCTCTTGTGCGTCATCGTGTGGCAGCCCACGACGTGGCGTGCGGCGAGCGCGCGGAGTTCGTCCCAGGTCATCGCCACGCGATGATCGGATGGCACTGCGCCTGGTCTGATGCTCGCGCGCCGCGCGTACTCAGCCTGTTCGGCCGGAGGCGCGTCGATGAACGCGACGGGCGCGAAGAACCAGCCTGTGAATCCATGCCTCTCGAGCAATGGGACGGCGACGTCATGGTTCGAGCGGAGGCCGTCGTCGAACGTCACCATCAGCCCCGGCTTCTCGTGCGGCCACTCGCCCGACTGGAGGAAGCGCTCGAGCTCCTCGAGGTTCACCCCGCAAAAGTGGCGGGCGAGATAGCCGAGTTGCCGATCGAGGCTCGCGGCTTCGTCCGGAGGCGTTCCGTGGTAGTTGATCGCCCGCATGAATCGCGGCCCGCGCGCAAGGCTCTGGAGACGCAGCAGCCCGCCGGTGACGCCGATGGCGCCCAGCGCTGCCGAGAGTCCGTCCTTGACCGCGTGGAGATTCATGGCGGCCTTGCTCAGAACATCACGTAGACGAAGGGCGAGACGTCGGCGTTGTCATGTTCCTCGACCCGCACGGCGTCAGCGATCTTTCCGATGCTCGGGGCGAGCGGCGCGAGCGCGCCGCAGCCGCACGCGTTCCAGTGGGCGGCGAGTCGGCGCGCGAACTCTGCGCCGTCGACGCAGGCCGCCACCTCGAAGTCGGCCTTCGACATCGTGCGCTTCGTGCGCTTGACGTAGTAGCTCTCTGCGGCGGGGTCGACCTTCGCGAGGAAGACGCCCGGATCGCTCGCGCGGAGCCGCGATGCGAGGGGCATGAGCTCCCCGTCGAAGAAGCGGTCGATGGCATCGTTGCCCTTGCTGGCGTTCTTGTCAGTCGAGCTCATAGGTGTTCCTCCAGTTCTCGTCGTCGTCGAACTTCGGCTGGTCCTTGCGCCACACGAGGCAGTCCTCGAGGACGAGGAGGTCCATCTCGGTGCGCATGAAGCAGCGGTAGGCGTCCTTCGGGGTGCAGACGATCGGCTCGCCGCGCACGTTGAAGGAGGTGTTGACCACCAGGCCGCAGCCGGTCAATTCCTCGAAGGCCTTGATGAGCGCGTAGTAGTCGGGGCTGTCTTCCTTCGTGACCGACTGGATGCGCGCCGAGTAGTCGACGTGCGTGATCGCAGGCACGTCCGAGCGCGGCTGGTTGATGACCGAGAGCATGTCGTCGTCGCCGCCGCGGAACTTCACCATGTCCATCGGCAGGCAGCGTTCCTTGCGGACCGGAGCCACCAGCAGCATGTATGGGCTGTCGCAGTCGATCTCGAAGTAGGCGCTGTTGCGCTCGGCGAGCACGCTTGGCGCGAACGGCCTGAAGCTCTCGCGATACTTGATCTTGAGATTCATCACCGACTGCGTGTCCTTGTTGCGCGGATCGCCGAGGATCGAGCGCGCGCCGAGCGCGCGTGGGCCGAACTCCATGCGGCCACAGCACCAGCCAATGATCTTGCCCTCGCTGATCGCCTTCGCGACAGCCTTCATGCGCTCGCCCATGTCGGCGATGCGCTGGTAGGGGAGCTTGTTGCGGTCGAGGTACGCGCGCACCTCGTTGCTTGGGTAGCGCGGGCCGAGAAGGCTTCCGTTCTGGCGATCGCGACCGGTCACCGATGCGGTGCGCGGCTTGCCGAGATAGCCGTGGTAGCCCATGAGCGCTGCGCCGAGCGCTCCACCGGCATCGCCTGCGGCGGGCTGGATCCAAATCTTGTCGAAGATCTTCGCGGCCTCGAGCTTGCCGTTCGCGACGCAGTTGAGCGCCACGCCGCCAGCCATGACGAGGTTGCGCTCGCCGGTCTCCTTGCGGAGGTGGCGCGCGGTGCGCAGCACGACCTCCTCGGTCACGCGCTGCACGCTCGCGGCGATGTCCATCTCGCGGCGCGTGATGTTGCTTTCGGGCTGACGCGGCGGACCTCCGAAGACCGCGTTGAAGCGGTCGTTCGTCATCACCATGCCGTCGAGGTAGCCGAACTTCTCGGTGTGGAGGCGATACGAGCCGTCCGGCCGGACGTCGATCAGCTTCTCCATGATGAGATCGGCGTACTTCGGCTCGCCATAGGGCGCGAGGCCCATCAGCTTGTATTCGCCGGAGTTCACCTTGAATCCGCAGTAGTAGGTGATGGCGCTGTAGAGGAGTCCGAGCGAGTGCGGGTAGTGAATCTCGCTGAGGAGCTCGATCGAGTTGCCCTTGCCGACACCGAGGCTCGTGGTGGCCCATTCGCCGACGCCGTCCATGGTGAGGATCGCCGCCGACTCGAACGGCGAGGGGAAGAACGCGCTCGCCGCGTGCGTCATGTGGTGCTCGGCGACCAGCACGCGGCCCGCCTTTCCGAGCGTGCCGAGCGCGCGCTTCACGTGGCTATCGAGCCAGATCTTGTGGCCAAGGACGGCCGAGGCCGCCTTCTGGAACTGCCCGCGTGCGTCGGGGCCGACGGAGAGCGCGTTGCGGAGCACGCGGTCGAACGTGGCGACGGGATTGTCGTAGAAGACGATCGCATCGAGATCGCCCGCCTCGATGAACGCTTCCTCAAGACAGTAGTTGATGGCGTTGATCGGGAAGCGCGGGTCGTGCTTCTTGCGCGAGAAGCGCTCTTCCTGCGCTGCGGCCACGATCTCGCCGTCGCGCACCAGCGCTGCGGCCGAATCGTGGTAGAAGGCGGAAATGCCGAGAATGTTGGTGCTCATCGGTTGCGTGCTCCAGGATTCATGGCGCCGCCTGCCTGTCGTTCAAGCAGGGAAGCGATCGTCGGCGCGAGGGACTTCGCGATTGCCGCGTGTCCCTCGGGCGTCGGATGGATGTCGATCGGAAAGCGGAAGGCGCGCCGCTCGGCGGGCGAGTGCCGCAGGAGATCGGGAAGCGGATCGTGCAGCGTGCAGCCGATCTCCGCGCAGAATTCGGCGAAACGGGCCTGGTAGGCGCGCGCGCTCGAGGTGCCCTCGACATGCTGGTAGAGCGGAATCGGCATGATGACGACGCGCGACGCGTCGCCGTGCTCGCGGACCCACTGCGCCAGGATTGCGCGCATGAGGCGCCATCCCGGGCTCGACTTCGAGTTGTAGTCGGCGACGGGCTGGTACCGCGTCAACTTTTGCACCGTCTCCTGAAGACCCAGGCGGCGCACCACAGAGCGCATCAGCTCGAAGCGTCCGCCGCGGTCGACGCCCGCGCGTTCCTCCGCGGGAAGGCTCTCCTCCGAAAGCGGAAGTGGCTCTGG